>OBKM01000357.1_pt1 | contig 23061 bp, 25 predicted proteins | sample 1519691 | NCBI WGS metagenome assembly OBKM01 (sample SAMEA37050418, study PRJEB22526) | metagenome | biome: saline pan; feature: lake; material: water | place: Egypt | collected 2015 | depth 0.5 m | reverse complement strand
ACTATCACAACGTCGACCACACGGCGGTCCAGACCTGTGGCTGGACGAAAAACGCCCTCCGCGGCGAGGGAAAGTGCTACAAGAACATCTTTTACGGCATCGAATCGCACCGCTGCATCCAGATGACGCCGGTCGTGAAGTGCAACGAGCGGTGTGTGTTCTGCTGGCGCGACCACGCGGGACACGCCTACGAACTCGGTGATGTCGAGTGGGACGACCCCGGGGCCGTCGCAGACGCCTCCATCGAGCTACAGCGCAAGCTTCTCTCGGGCTTTGGCGGCAACGAGGAGGTGCCACGCGAGCGGTTCGACGAGTCGATGGAGCCACGCCACGTCGCCATCTCGCTTGATGGCGAGCCCACGCTGTACCCCTATCTGCCGGAACTCATCGAGGAGTTCCACGACCGCGATATCACCACGTTCCTGGTCTCGAACGGCACCAACCCGGACGTGCTCGCGGAGTGTGACCCGACACAGCTGTACGTTTCGGTCGACGCACCTGACCGCGGCACGTTCGACGCGACGGTCAAGGCCGTCGAGGACGACGCCTGGGAGCACCTGATCGACACGCTCGACGTACTCGCCGGCAAGGCGGAGACACGGACAGTCATCCGGACGACACTCGTGAAAGGCCACAACATGCACCGGCCGGCGTGGTACGCGTCGATGTGTGACCGGGCGGCGGCGGATTTCGTCGAGTTGAAGGCCTACATGCACGTCGGACACTCGCGGGGTCGGCTCGACCGTGACTCGATGCCCGACCACGAGGAAGTGGTCGCGTTCGCCGAGCGCGTCAAGCGCTTTCTGGCTCACGACGAACTCCGGCAGGTTCCGGCCTCGCGGGTGGCGATGCTCGCCCGGGACAGCGACACGTGGATTCCAACGTTGAAAAAAGACAGCGCGTTCTGGGGGCGGGACCCCACTGCGGAGTGACTCACTCGAACTCGGTCAGGGACTGCTGTCCGTCGCCAGCCTCCTGTCGCGTCCGCCGACCACCCTCGCTCCCGCTGGCCCCCCGCGCTTCCGGGTCACCACTGTCGGCCTGCGTACGCTCCCACTCGGCCAGTGACGGCTGCTGTTCGTCGGCAAAGGATAGCTTCGACACCCGGACGCCGAGCTTGCGGACCGGCTCGCCCGCGAACTCCGCGAACAGCTCCGCCGCGATCTCGGCGACGAGGTCGCCGTCCTCGACCGGGCCGGGCAGCGACCGCGCCCGGGTGGTGACCTCGAACGGTGGCGTAACAACCTTGACGCCGATGGTCCGGTAGAGCACGCCCCGGCTCTGGGCGCGCTCGGCGACAGCCGCCGCAAGCGTCTCTAGACGGTCGTGCTGTCGGTCGGGGTCGGTCGTCGCCTCGGTGAACGCCGACTCACGCGAGAGGCTCTTCGGGCGGCCCCGGGGTTCGACCGGGCGGTTGTCATCACCGTTGGCGAACCGGTGGACCCGTCGACCTCGCTCCCCGAACCGCTCCTGGAGCTGTGTCGGGTCGGCCGCGGCGAGATCGCCCGCCGTCTCGATGCCGAGTTTGCGCAACTCCGTGGCCGTGACCGGGCCGACACCGTGGACGGCCTCGACATCGAGCGGCGCGAGAAACTCGGCCACCTCGCCGGGTTCGACGATTACCAGCCCGTCGGGCTTGTCGTGGTCGCTGGCGACCTTCGCGGCGCTCATCGTCGGTGCGACGCCGACACTCGCGACGACACCCACCGCCTCGTTGATCTCGGCTTTCAGTTCGCGTGCGAACCCCTCGACGCCCGCCCAGTCGGTCCGGTCGGTCACGTCGAGATACGCCTCGTCGATGCTCACCTCCCTGACGGTCCCCGCGCGCTCGGTCAGCAGGTCCCGCACCTCGCTCGCGACGGACTCGTAGAAGTCCATATCGACCGGCCGGTAGAAGCCCGCCTCCTTGATGGGGCGGTCGGTGCCGGCCACCTCGACTTTCCGGGGGAGCACGTCGAGTGCCTCCGAGATCGCCATCGCGCTCTCGACCCCGAACGCACGGGCCTCGTAGCTGGCCGTGGCGACCGCACCGTGTGACTCACCGGGCTCGTAGCCCATTCCGACGACGAGCGGCTCACCACGGAGTGCCGGCTCGCGCAACCGCTCGCAGGCCGCGTAGAAACAGTCCATGTCGACATGACAGACGAGCTGGTCGGCCGACCCCGTGCCCGGCAACCGGGCGCTGTGTCCCATGGTCGGGGTTTGGCCGCCACGGGATTAAACGGCTCGGGCCGTCGGACACGGTTCCGGGTGGCTTATACGCGGTTCCCGGCTAGGGGAGGCTGATGCGACTCGGTTTCGTCGTCAACCCGGTTGCGGGGATGGGGGGACGTGTCGGACTCAAGGGCACCGACGGCAAAGTCAAGCGGGCGCGGGAACTCGGCGCGGAGATGCGCGCCCCCGACCGGGCACAGGAGACGATGGTCGAACTTCGCGACATCGGCGAGGAGGTGTGCCTCTACACCTACGGCGGCCTGATGGGCGAGACCGCGGCCCGCGAGGCGGGGTTCGAGCCGACGGTCGTCGGCTCCCCGGCCGGCGAGGAGACACGGGCGGCCGATACGCGTGAGGCCGTGCGTGCCCTTCTCGACCGGGATGTCGAGCTGATACTGTTCGTCGGCGGTGACGGGACGGCCGTCGACGTGGCTGAGACCCTGGAAGCGGCCGACAGCACCACACCCGTTCTCGGCGTGCCGGCCGGCGTGAAGGTGTACTCCTCGGTGTTTGCGGTGACGCCGGAGGCCGCGGCTCACATCGCCCTTGGCCACGACCGGACCGAGCGTGCAGAGGTCAACGATATCGACGAGGACCAGTACCGCGAGGGGGAGGTCACCACCGAGTTGCGCGCGCTTGCGACGGTGCCGGTCGCCGACCGGCGACAGGGGGGCAAGCAGACCCACGCCGGCACCGTTCAGGGTGTCGCCGAGTGGGTCGCCGACAGCGTCCGCCCCGGGGTTACGTACGTGCTCGGGCCGGGAAGCACACTCGGCACGGTCAAGGGGACACTCGGGGTTGACGGCTCGCCGCTGGGTGTCGACGTCTACCGTGACGGCCAGACGGTCGTCCGCGACGCCGCCGAGGCCGAGATTCTCGATGCGCTTGGCGAGCACAACGTCGTGGTCGTCACACCCATCGGCGGGCAGGGCTTTATCTTCGGCCGGGGCAACGACCAGATATCCCCCGCGGTCATCCGCCGCTGCGAGGTCGAAATCGTCGCCTCACGGCGCAAACTCGACGAGCTGGGCGTGCTCCGGGTGGATACGGGCGACCCCGAAGTCGACGAACAGCTCCGTGGCTGGCACCGCGTCCGTGTCGGGCGCTACGAGACCCGGCTGCTGGAGGTGGTGTAGCGACCCGCTGCCCGCCCGTGGCTATCCGAGCTCCTCGCGGATGCGCTCGGCCAGGTAGACCGCTATCGGGACCGACTCGTCCTCCACGAAGCGGGCAATCTCCGCCCCATCCCGTTCTACCACCACAGTCGGGATGAACTCGATGCCGTACGCCTCGACGCCAGGGCCCTGCTTGTCCCCGTCGAGTTCGTGGTGATGGATCCGCTCGTCGGGGATCTCGGCGGCCTCCAGCGCCGCGCCGAAGTCGGGCAGTTGCGCCCGGCAGTCCTTGCACCAGTCCCCACCCCAGACCCGGAAGACCAGGTCCTCGTGAGCGGCGAGCGTCTCGACGGTCTCCTCGTGGGCACCGGCAGCCCAGACGGGGTTCGGTTCGAGTGTCCCGAGTGGCATACGCCCGCTTGGGGCCCGAATCCCGTTAAGCTACCCGCTCTGGCCGACGGATACTCATCTCGGGCCGAACGAACTCGACTGAGAGGATGCGCCGACGCGAGTACGTGCACGCAGCGGCGAGCACAATGGTCACCGGACTGGGAGCGGCGAGTGCCGGCTGTCTCGACCTGACAGGGGACGACGGCTCGGTATCGTACGGCGAGGTCGAGGACCCGCCCGACCTTCGACGACCCGCGATACCGGCGGTGGGTCCCTGCCGACCACGAGCAAACGGGTGATTGAGGGGACACGGTCGATGAGCGCGACTCTCCCCGGCCGACTCGGCAGGGACGAACTCGGCACAGCCTACACCGCCGAGCGGGAGGGGATCGTGGGAAACGTCGAGTACTACGGGATACCGGTGGAGGAGTTCACGCGCTCCAGGTTCTCTCGATCGGGACGGTACTCGAAGGCCAGTTCGACCGGGGGACCGTTGAGGAGAGGCTGGTGATGGCTGGATTCACGGCCGACGGCACGCTCGGGGAGTCCACGCTGTTTGCCAGGACCGACCCGCCACGGACCGTCGCAGTCGGTGACGACGCGATCGTGCGCGGGGCACACGCTCGACACAGAGGGTGTCGAACTGCTCGTCGACACCGGGGAAGGCCAGGCCGACCGCCGCTACGAGGAACCCGGGAACAGCGAGTTCGCCCAGTGGGTCGGTACGTACCCGTCGATGTACCCCGCAACCGGCCTGACCACCGGCGGCATGGAGCTGCTGAGTTACACTGTCGATGCCGACGGCGCGTACTTCCTGTCTCACCAGCACCACCCCGCCGGGGAGACAGACAGAGAGTGAACTCCGGAGCGACATCGAGAAGCGAAAGCGGACGGGCCGTGTCCATTCCATCGTGTCGAACGCGGCGGCAGTCGAGATCGACATCGAGGAGCCACGGTCCACCGTCAGGGCCTACATCGACCGGGAGGCGTTCCTCGAGGAACGGACCTCGGTACACAGCGTACCCGTCGTCACCCGGGGGCTGGAGGTCCGAGAGAAGCATACGACGCGACGCCACGAGGCCGGCGAGACGGTCCCGCTCGACACCGTCGGAGTCGGTCCGAACGAGTCGCTCCTGACCGATATCTCCCCCGGGGCGCATCTCGGACCCGGCGACACGCTCGAGTTCGACTCGCATCACCTCCGCGATGCCGGGTCGCTCGTCATCGAGTACCGGAACACGGAGACACATCCCAGACTCCTCTTCGCCAGCGACTTCGACCCCGACCAGTCCGACTCGCGGTGAGGCTGGCCTCGCCAGGTTTGCTGGTGACAGACTCCATCGGAGAGCCGAAAGCGCCAAGCGGCCCGCGGAGATACGGGCGGGTGTCGCTGTCGGGCGACCCGCCCGACAACGTCCAGCCAGCATGACAGACCACACCGCCTCGGCTGTCGGGACCGCACTGGTCGCCATCGGTGGGTTCGCGGGGGCGTTGCTGCGCTATGCGACCGAGACGGCGGCCCCGTCGACGCTTGCGGCGACGCTTCTGGTGAACGTGCTCGGGAGCTTCACGCTCGGTGTGTTGTTCTACCGGACCCGTCACGGAGGCGCTCTGGGCGAGCGGACCTGGCTCCTGGTCGCGACTGGCGGTGTCTCGTCGTTTACCACCTACAGCACGTTCGTCGTCGACACGGTGCTGGCCGCGCCTGTGACAGCAGGACTGTACGTGCTCGCCAGCTACACGCTCGGGTTCGCGGCCGCAGCTGTCGGCGGCTACGGGGGGCGCCGACTCGCCGGGGCCCGACCGTCGCCGGGCGGTGATGGCCCGTGACGGCTGAACCGCTGTTGGTCGGACTGGGCGGTGCGCTCGGTGCGGTCGGGCGGTTCCTGCTCGGCCAGGCGCTCGCAGACCGGGAGTTCACGACGCCGACGCTCGTTGTGAACGTCCTGGGAAGCTTCGTGCTCGGCCTGCTCGTCGCCGCCGGGGCCGGTGACCGGTCGGTCGCACTCGTTGGCGTCGGGTTCTGTGGCGCGTTCACGACCTACGCGACGTTCGCTGTCGATACCGTTCGGCTCTGGGATGAGTCACCGGCCCGGGCATTCGGGTACGCGGTCGGCACGCTGCTTGCCTGTCTCCTCGCAGTCGGCCTCGCATACGGGCTGGTTGCGCTTCTCGCCTGCAGATAGCACCTGCCGCCCTGTTCGCGAACAGCCCCTGACGGCCGGCCGGTGAGAGCCGCCCTCGGGCTGATTCACCAACTGCTAAGTGCGTGCCGCCGTCACATTGGGCATGGAGTCGGTCCTTCTCGGCCCGGCGGCCGTCAGGGAGAGTATACAGGTATCGGAGGTTATCGATGCTGTCGAGGGGGCGTTCGGTGCATACGCCCGTGGGAACGTCCAGATGCCGGCCAAATCGTACATCGACCTGCCACAGCACAACGGCGACTTCCGGTCGATGCCGGCGTACGTGGATGCCGGGGACTGGGATGCGGCGGCGGTCAAGTGGGTCAACGTCCACACCGACAACCCCGCAGAACACGGTCTGCCGACGGTGATGGGAACCATCATCTACTCGGACCCGGAGACGGCGTTTCCGCTCGCGTTGCTCGACGGGACACACTTGACACGCCTCCGTACGGGTGCGGCCGCCGCCGTGGCCACCAGACACCTCGCCGTCGAGGACGCCTCGACGCTGGGTCTGGTTGGCGCCGGCGTCCAGTCGTACACGCAACTGGCGGCCATCGCACGGGTGCGACCCATCGATTCGGTTGTGGTCAGCGATGTCAGCGACAAGGCGATCGCCGAGTTCCGCGAGCGTTACGGCGACACCTACGACGTCCGCGAGGGGACCACCACGGAGGCGGCGGCCTGCCCCGTCGTCTCGACGACGACGCCCGTCCGAGAGCCGATTGTCGAGGCGGTCGGCGAGCACACCCACGTCAACGCGATGGGTGCCGACGCCGCCGGCAAGCAGGAGCTCGATCCTGCGGTCTTCGAGGGTGCGAAGCTGGTCATCGACGACTACGAGCAGTGTACCCACTCCGGCGAGATCAGTGTCCCCTGGAACCAGGGGCTGCTCGGCGACGAGGACATCCACGCTGAACTGGGTGACGTGGTCGTCGGCGATGCCGCGGGGCGCACCCCAGCGGATGGTGTGACGATCTTCGACTCCACCGGACTGGCCATCCAGGACGTGGCGGCCGCACACGCTGTCTACGAGCGAGCCAGCACCGAGGATATCGGCACGCCGTTCGAACTGGTCGGAACGGACAGCTGATCCCGCCGTGGCGAGCCTCGTCCGGTGCGGTGCGGGCATGGCTGCCGGCTCCCGGCCCGACACGCGGCTTTTCTGGTGTTGACCGGCGACCACGGCACGGCCGAACGGACGTGAGACTCACGACCGAACGTTTAGAAACGTCGGGCACGTACTGTTCGATGGCAGAGGGAGTCCGGCTCCCGTAGATCGAACGAGGAAAGTCCCCCCACCGTCCGGGCAGGTGACCGGGCGCAAGCCCGGGGCGGGAGACCGTCGGCTCTGGAACAGAAACGAGACCCCTCCCCGTGACCGATGAGGCGTGCGAACCCCGAGCGCAAGCGAGGGGGAGCTAACCCGCAGAGGGCCACGAGACGGCGTTGCCGTCTCGACGCGACGCGGCGGAAGCCGCAGAGCGCGTGTCGACGCAGTCGGCACGCCGACCGGGGAGAACGGATGGAACGGCGAATCCTCACCGGTGCAAGTCCGGACCGCAAGGTAGCCCGGACGCTGGTCCGGACGCTCAGCTGAATGCTGGACCGAACAGAAGGGGGCTTACTCCCCTCAGCCACCCGTTTTCGACGATATCACGCCCGCCAGCCCCGGCCGGACATCGGCTCGACCGGGCGCCCGTTGCCGAACACCAGCCCCCCTCCGCTCGGCGCCGTCCTGTCCCCGTGTTGCCTGCCAGTCAACCCCGGGTGCACGGGGACCTGTCCACCCCGAACGTTGCGTGGTGATGCGGGCGCTCGTGTTCGACCTCGATGGGGTGTCGCTCGGGCTGTCTCGTCGACGAGGGGCTTCTCGCCGGGACGCCTCCAGCCATCGAGGGTGGGGCCTGCGACGGGCGGCCCGGGACCCACAGCGAGTCGGTGTTGGAGTCGCCTGGAGCCTGCGAGCCAGACCCGTGCCGCCGTCAGCTGTCAGTGCTCGCGCCCGACTGGTCGAGGCGCTTCTGGAGCGTGAACTCGGAGCGGCTGAACCGCCCGAGAACACACACAAGACGCCTGTCTGGCCGGGGTACAGGCTCGGCGTCCTGACAAACGCTGTCCGGCCGTGACAGTTCCAGGGGCTGACAGCCCACGGGCTCGACAGCTACCTCGATACCCTTGGTCACCTCACACGATGTGGGCGAACTCAGATTGTCGCCGGAGCCGTTCGAACGGACCTCCCCACCAACCGCGGGCGAGGCCGGCTCTAGACCCGCCGGCACCCGATGTGCTGTTCGCCGTTTGAACACCTGTTCGGTGCGTACGACGGACCGAGTTTCCTGCCACGATTGTATCGGACAGACTAATCACAAGCATTTTTTCTGCACCCACGAAACTGCGGTTGATGATGGCTGCGCATGTTGGCGCACGCATCAAGCTATCCGCACATCTCAAGCGTGGGCTGATCGCGTTGGGACTCGCGCTGTCGGTCAATCTCGCCCTCAGTTGGCTTCTCTTGTGGCTCAGTATTCCGGGTTCGACGGGGCTGTTTCAGTATGGGCCGATCGCCCTCTGGACGACGGCTGGCGTCATCGGGGCGACGGCGGTGTACTACGCCCTGGCGACGCGGTCGGACACACCGGATCGGAGCTTCAGGGTACTCGCCGTCGCTGTGCTCGTGCTCTCATTTTTTCCGAATCTGGGGCAAGCACTGTTTGCCGATGCTGTCACTAACACAGAAGCGGCCTCGCTGGCGCTCCTGCACCTGCCCCCCACAATCATCTGTCTCGTCGTGCTGACCGGGTGGTTTTTCGACTCTGTCGAGTAACCCCCTCCTCGCCGAGAAGCGACACGGCGGACCGCGTGAGCCGTCCGTGAGATCTGCCTGGGTATGGCGCTTCGACCGGTATCCCGCGACCATCGAACTAAGACACCCCCGACCCACTAGCGCACAGACAGTACGAGCGCCGATATGAGGAACCCGACGAACGAGGGAATGCCGACAGAAGCGACGTTGATGAGGTTCCGGTCGGCGGTCCCGAAGTTCCCCTGTGAGACGTTCACTGTAATCATGCACATCCCCAGTACAGTGGCCGCTAACCCGACCGCAGAAACAACGTGGAGCTTTCCGGCCGCAGAATCGTCCCACAGGCTCGTCAACGCTCGCTCCATCGACGAGAACAGGCCGGGGGTGTTCCTGCGGTAGTAGCAGTTCGTCTCCGCAGCTTGATGAACTTCCAGCAGCTCGTGTCTTTCTGAGAGAATCTCCATCTCTTCGATGATCTCTCGCTGTCCGATACCGAGCGCGTTCTCGATATCCCCTGTTGTCAGTACCGGGGTCTGTTCTTGCTGGTACAACTCCAGGATTCTCTCGTGGCGCCGGTCACGGGCGGGGTCCCGCTTTTGTGTCATACGTTACCGATAGTCGGCCCTGCGTTTATCACTGTTTGTACGGGGGCGAGTGTCCTACCGGAACCGTCATACGCGTGTCGGGGTTTCGGTCGCGAGGACCTCGCTTCGCTTGTCCTCTGGGCCGCAAATCCGGCCTGCTCGCTCACTGCAAACTGTTCGCGACGCTTGCAGCTTGGACTCAGTGTGCGGGATCGGATTCGAACCGGACCCAGACGTTCCGGGTCGCTCACCCCGTTCGCTTCGCGCATCGCGACTTCCAGGGTTCGAATCCTCGTTGCACATACACGGCTCTCACGCTTGTTCGAGCCGGTATGCGCGGGACCGGATTTGAACCGGCGGACCCCTACGGGACAGCGTCCTAAGCGCTGCACCTTTGGCCTGGCTCGGTTACCCGCGCCCGCTCGCCTGTTCGATAACGAGTATAAAGAGCGCTTCGCTCCGGGCCAGGATTTATGTCCTGGCCACCAGAAGAGAGTCCATGTACAGTGCCCGTGACGAGCGGGACAACGCCGAGTGGCTGACCGATCTTGACGCGGCGGCGGACCGACTCGGTCTGGGGACCGACGCACGCTCGTACGCCCGGGATATCTTTCTCTCGGGGGTGCCAGAACAGGACCGCTCGAAGCCGGCTGCCCTCGCCGCCGCGCTCTATGTCGGCACGCTTCTGGCGGGTGACCAGCGCTCGCAGGGCGAGGTTGCCGAGGCGGTGGGTGTCTCCCGCCTGGCCGTCCAGCAACGCTGGAAGGGGCTGCTGGACGCTGCCGGCCTCGACGCGCCGGCGTGGTGACCACCCGTCACCCGATATCGGCCATCCGGCCGTCGCGGTCGGGCGTGAGATTCCCGTGCTGGTCGACCTCACCGCGGACGATACGGGTCGAGGAGAGCAGCTCCCCGTCGGCGGCGTAGACGGGGTCGACCACCGCCAGACGCAGGGGCTCTCGCCCCCGCTCGCGGCGGAGTTCGTTGACCCGCTTGCCGCCGGTTTTGGTCTCCGGCGAGACCACGAGCACGTCGAACCCCGGGTCGGTTGCGATACCGGTCGGCGATTCGAGCCTGCGGACGGTGTACTCCCGGTCGTGAGTCCCGGCGTAGCCGTCGAGTTCGGCGACCAGTCGCTCCCGACGCAGCTCGTAGGGCCGAATCGGACGGTCCTCGTTGCGGGTCCGTGGCGCGAGGCTGTCGCTGGTGAGCCCGACGGTTACATCCCCGAGTTCGAACGCCCGCTCGAACAACGCCCGGTGCCCATCGTGCACCGGGTCGAAGGTTCCGCCCAGCGCAACGTCCATGCCCAGTGTGATGCGGTCCTGGCTGTTATGAATTGCGGTACCGAGCCGCTCCGCCCTGCCCGAACGCGTCTCTGCTAGTCGGTCCCGTCACTGTCCCCGTTCTCGGCCGTGCTGGCGCCTCCGGGGTCGTCCCCGTGTGCGCTGTCGTCGACCATGTTGCCCGTGCCCGCCTCGTGCTCGTCACGGACCGTGATCGTCACCGGTTCGCTGTCGTCGTCACGGCCGTCGTCGAGGTAGTCGTCGAGGTTGAAAACGGTGTTTAGTTGCTCCTGGACGTCACCGACCATCTCGGAGACGAGTTCGCTCGGCGGAAGCGCGCTGTACTCGTACGGGTTGTTGCCGGCGCCGTCGTTTTCGCGTTTGGTCCGTGTGACGTGCCCCTCCTCGTGGAGTTCTGCGAGTGCCTCCCTGACCGTGCTCGGATACAGCCCGGTCCCGCTGGCCACCTCGTCGCTGGTGCTGTCGGGATGCTGGCAGAGGTGGACGTAGATGCGTGCGCGGGTGTCGGTGTCGAGAATCCAGGAGAGCAGGTCGATCACGTTCTCGTCGAACTGTTCGCGGGCCCGGCCGGCCTCCTGTTCGAGCCGTTCGCGCACGTCCGCCGGGTTCGCCTCCGCCCCGGAGCCGTCCGCATCTGTTGTCTCCCCTTCGTCCGGTGTCTCGTCAGCAGACATATTCTAATGCGAGGCGATTGGGTGGTAAAAAACCTTGCCCCGGTTTGCGGGCACGCCGGATGCGGCACGCTCTTAGTCGGCCATCCACGAGTGGGTGTGTGAACGCACTCGACGGGGTGACAGTGTACGACCGGGCGGTGCTACTCGGAGACGTGCTGGTACTGGCGGACCTGCACGTCGGCAAGGCCGCGACGGCCAACGTCGAGGCCCCCGTGGGTGCCGGCACGGATATGGTCGACCGCGTCGAGACACTTCTGGAGCGGGTCGACCCGGCGACAGTCGTCGTCGCCGGCGATCTGTTACACTCGTTCAACACAGTTCCCAGACTCGTCGAGGAGACACTCGACGGCCTCCGGCGTGTGATCCGTACGGCTGATGCCGAGGTGCTGGTCACGCCGGGGAACCACGACACGATGCTTGATGCCGTCTGGGGCGGTGACCGGACCCCCGAGTACCGCGTCGGCGACACCCTCATCTGTCACGGCCACGTCGAACCGGAGGGTGAGGCCGACCGGTACGTCGTGGGCCACGACCATCCCACCATCACAATCGAAGGACACACCCGACCCTGCTATCTGGCCGGCGATGGGGTCTACCGTGGTGCGGATCTGCTGATGGTGCCCTCGTTTAACCGCCTCGTGACCGGTGTCGAGGTCAACGAGATGTCCGCGGCCGACTTCCTCTCGCCGCTTGTCCGGGATGCCGATGCACTCGCACCCGTTGTCCGGGACGAAACCAACGACGAGACGCTCGTTTTCCCGCCACTCGGCGGGTTCCGTCACCGACTGTAACGGTGACGACGCGAGGACGGCGATACCCGACACCGGGGGTACCTCGACCGCAGAAGCTAACCCCGGTGCGGTCTAACAGGTGGGCATGACCGACCGCCTCCGCCAACCGGCAACAACCGCCATCAGACAGTGCATGAACCTCGGGGCCGACGAGTCCTGTGTTATCATCACCGACAGAAAGCGCGAGGCCATCGGCGACACACTCTACGAGGTGGCCGCCGAAACAACAGCCGACGTGGCGCTGATCCGGTTCCCCGTCGGCGAGCAACACGGGGCGGAGCCACCGGCACCGGTCGCGGCGGCGATGGCCGGCGCAGATGTCGCGCTCGCACCGACGACAAAGAGCCTGAGTCACACGACCGCCCGGGCAGACGCGACCGCCGGCGGGACCCGGGCGGCGACGCTACCGGGCATCACCGAGGAGGTGTTCGTGACAGGGCTCGACGCTGACTACGACCGTATCGCCCGCGCCTGCGAGAACGTCCTCGAACAGGTCGCCGACGCCGAGCAGCTCCGTGTCACGTCGCCACAGGGGACCGACATCCGGCTCGAACCGGGCGACCGCGAGTGGCTCCCGGATACCGGCATCGTTCACGAGCCGGGTGACTTCTCGAACCTACCCGCCGGCGAGGTGTTCGTCAGCCCCGAGACCGCCGACGGCCGGGTTGTCGTCGACGGCACGATGCGCCCACACGGGTTGCTCGGCGGTCACGAGGTGGCGTTCACCGTCGAGGACGGTGTCGTCACCGAGGTCGAGGACGAGGCCGTTCGGGCGGCGCTCGAAGCCGCCGCCGAGGAGGCGGGGGACGATGTCTACAACCTCGCGGAGCTCGGCATCGGCACCAACGTTGCCGTGACCGACCTCGTCGGGTCCGTACTGCTCGACGAGAAGGCCGGCGGCACCGTCCACCTCGCTATCGGCGACGACCACGCCATCGGCGGTGATATCGCGGTTCCCATCCATCTCGACGGTATTCTCACCGACCCAACTGTCTACGCCGACGGAACTGAGATCGACCTGCCACGGGCCTGACCTCCCGGTCCCCGTCGATCGGGGTGTCTCGACCCGGAGATTTATCCCCGGAGACGGGACCATCCGGGGATATGTTCACAAACCTGTGGCATGACGAACGTGCGATAGAGGGGCTCCCGATACGGCTGGCGGTCGCGCTCGTGGTCGGTATCGCGTGTCTCGCCGTCATGATGAACGTCATCGGTGGCCTCGAGGTGTTCGGGTCGACCGAACTCGACACCGACCCGAACCCGGAGATCATCGAGGCCGGTAACGCAACCGATGTCGAGGTTGCGGTGCTCGACCCTGGCGGCGACCCGATCCAGAACGCGACGGTCGTGGCGATCGGTGACACCGCACAGCTCGGCGAGATGCGGACCGCCGAAACAGATAAGAACGGCACAGCGGTCTTCGAGGAACTGGAGGCGACACTCCAGCCCAACCAGGACCGGGGAACAATCACACTCGACATCAGACCGCCGAGCGACGGCGACTACACCGACGACCGCGAGAACACCGACATCCTGGTGCTCGATGCCGGCTAGTCCCAGTCGATCCAGTCGTGCTCCCAGCCGCGGCGGCGACGCTGGTCCCGGCGGGCGCGCTCGCGGTCCTCGCGACGGGTCCGGTTGCGCTCGACGGTGTCGGTGCGCTCACCGTCGACCAGCATTGGCTCGAACGCACAGCCACCCAGCCGCGTCACACCCCCGTCGGCATCGACGACGGCGATCGACTGCTCGTGGTTCCCGAGCGGCATCACCAGTCTACCGTCCCCTGCGAGCTGTGCGAGCAGCGTCTCCGGCGGCCTGACGGCTGCTGCCTCGAGGAGAATGCGGTCGTAGGGGGCGTACTCCGGGAGCCCGTCGGCACCGTCACGGCGGTCGACCAGCACCGCCCCGTGACCGCTCTCGGCGAGGTTCTCGCGGGCCTCGACGACGAGCCGTCTGGTGATGTCGACCGCCTGGACGCGCTCGGATCCGACAATCTCGGCGAGCACGGCCGCGGTGTAGCCGACGCCTGCACCGACGACCAGCACCGAGTCCTCGGGTTCAGGCGCGAGCGGCTCCAGCAGGCGGGCAACGGTGCTCGGCGCGAGCACGCGCGTCCCGAGTCGCTCGAACGCCCGGTCGGCGTAGGCACCTTGCTCGTCGGGTACGAACGCCTCCCGCGGCACCGCCCGCATCGCGACGGAGAGCGCCTCGCTCTCGAGACAGCCCTTGCTCTCGTGTTCCAACCCGGCAACCATATCCTCGCGCAACACCGCGGGGTCCATACCCGTGTTTCGCGCGGAACGGTAATGAATTGCGCGCTCGCCCCCTGTCGGGTCACAGCCGGTCTCAGCGCTCGCCCGCCCTCCGACTGGCCGATAGCGCCCTCACTGTGGGCCCTGTCGTCCGCCGTCGCTCGACCCGGGGCCGGCGTGCTCGGACTGTGGCCCCGAGAAGACCGGCGAGACGGGCCGTCAACAGGCCCGCCTGGCGGCGTCACTCCCAGGCGTCGGGGGCGAAATCGGGGTGGACCGTGCGGGTCCGGCGGTCGATGGCGTCGATGCGCTCGGTGTCCGCCTTGTCGAGTTCGAGTGTCAGACTCTCCCAGTTGTCCCGGATGTGTGCCTCGCTGGTGGCCTTGGGGATGGCCGTGATGCCGTGCTCGCGGAGCCACGCCAGCGCGACCTGTGCCTCGCTTGTGTTGTGTTTCTCGGCGATGGCCCCGAGCGTCGAGTCCTGCAGCACCGCGCCGCGCGCGAGCGGCGAGTACGCCACCAGCTCGAGCCCCGCCTCGGCAGCGAACGCCCGGAGCTCGGGCTGGTGGAGAAACGGGTGTATCTCGATCTGGTTGGCGAACGGCAGCGCGTCGAGTACCCCGCGGGCACGCTCAACGTGGTCGGGCTCGAAGTTCGAGACGCCGATGCGCTCGACAAGCCCCCGCTCGTGCAGGCGCTCGAAGGCCGCGAGCGTCGCCGTCGGCTTGTAGGCACCCGCCGGCCAGTGGACGTACAGCAGGTCCACGTACGCTGTTCCCAGCCGGTCGAGACTCCGCTCGGCGGACGCGACGACATCGTCGGCCCCGAGATTCGATATCCAGATCTTGGTCGCGAGAAACACCTCCTCGCGCGGGACGTCGGCTGCCGCGAGACCCTCACCGACAGCCGCCTCGTTACGATACACCTGTGCGGTGTCGATATGACGGTACCCCATCTCCAGGGCGGTCCGCACGCTCGCCACACACTGGTCGTGGTCGTCGTTCTCCCAGGTGCCGAGCCCGAGCATCGGCATCCCGGCGGCCGTCGGCACGTCTGCTGGTGTCGGCATGGCTGTGGCTCCGGGCGGGCGGAGAAAAGCCGTTTGGAACCACATCGACGGTGTCTGACGACGGTGCGCGCAAGGACACCGGGTCGCCGATGGCGAAGTCCGGGCGTATATACCAGCCGGGACACAACGGCGGGTATGCCAAACTATCGGACACACGCACGCTGGGGTCGTATCGGGGCGGTCGTCGTCGCAGTTGGGGTCGGTGTCGGGCTGTTCAGGCTGTTCGAGTCGCCCCTGCTCGCCGGGGGTGGCGCACTCGGGGCCGCCGCCGCGACCTTCGTCGGCGCCATCTTTCCCGATATCGACCATCACCGGTCAGTCCCCCGGCAGAAGGCCGCGCGCGCGCTTAGCCTGCTGGTCGTGTTCGGCGTCGCATCGCTGGCTGCGCTTCACTTCGAGTCGCTCGTCGACGTGTCCGACAGGGCTGTGACGGACCTGGTTGATGATCCCGGTCTGCCGCCGGAGGCGCTCGCCGGGGCGGGTGCGGCACTCGCCGCACTGGTTGCCGCGGGGCTGGTCGATCCACTTCTCGACCTCGTGACCCGCCGTCATCGCGGCTGGACACACAGCGTCCCGACGATGTTCCTGCTGACGGCTGTTCTCGCCGGGGCTGTCGGTCTGTTGACCAGCGAGCTCTCGACAGCACGACAGGTGGCTGCTGTCGTGGTCGTCGGGGGCTTCTTCTGTGGCTGTCTCATCCACCTGGGGCTCGACGGCGAGCTCAGATGAGAGGACAGGACGCTCGCGCCTGCTCGACCGGGCGGTCGGGAACCGACAGTGTTTCACCGTCGGAGCCTAATCACAGATAACGGATGAGCCGTGAGTACATCGAGGTGCGCGGGGCCGCCGAGAACAATCTCAAGGAGGTCGATGTCGAGATCCCCCGCGGTGAGTTAACGGTCGTGACGGGTCTCTCCGGGTCCGGGAAGAGTTCGCTGGCGTTCGAGACCATCTACGCGGAGGGCCAGCGCCGGTACATTGAGTCGCTCTCCGCGTACGCGCGGAACTTCCTCGGGCAGATGGACAAGCCACAGGTCGAGAACGTCGAGGGGCTGTCGCCGGCCGTCTCGATCGACCAGAAAAACGCCGCGAACAACCCCCGTTCGACCGTCGGGACGGTCACCGAACTCCACGACTACCTGCGCCTGCTGTACGCCCGCGTCGGCACGCAGTACGACCCGATCACCGGCGAGGAGGTCGGCGAGCAGTCCGCACAGGATATGGTCAGTCAGATCCTCGAGTTGCCCGAGGGAACGCGGGCGAAGATCGCCGCGCCGGTGGTCCGCGACCAGAAAGGGGAGTTCGAGGAGCTGTTCGAGCGGCTGGTCGGCGAGGGGTACACCCGGATCGAGGTCGACGGCGAGCCGCTCGATCTGACACTCGAGGAGCCAGACCTCGACCAGAACCTCGACCACACCGTCGACATCATCGTCGACCGCGTCACCGTCTCACCCGACGCACGCTCGCGTATCGCCGACTCCGTCGACACCGCCCTCGAGGCGGCCGACGGCATACTCAAGCTCATCGTCCCCGACCCGCCCGCCGAGACACCCTTCGCCTCGAACACGCGCTCGACAGGCTCGCTCGCGGCCGACGCCGAGGGTGACGACCGCCTTGTCGTCGAGTTCTCGGAGGAACTCGGCACCCCCAACTCCGAGTTCCAGTTCTCCGCGATCGAGACCCGCTCGTTTTCCTTCAACAGCCCGTACGGGGCCTGCCCGGAGTGTGAGGGTATCGGCTCGACAAAGGAGGTCGACGAGGACCTCGTCGTGCAGGACCGCTCGAAGCCGCTCAAACACGTCTTCGAGCCCTGGAGCTACAGTCGCACCTACTACTCGCGACAGCTCGACAACGTGGCCGAGCACTTCGGCGTCTCACTCGAGACACCGTTCGAGGCGCTCGACAAGGCGGTACAGCACCAGTTTCTGTACGGCACCCACGAGCAGGTCCACTTCCAGTGGGAGACGAAAAACGGCGTTCGCGAGAAGACCGAGCGCTTCGAGGGTGTCATCCCCAACCTGGAGCGCCGACACGTTGAGACCGACAGCGAGCGGGCCCGCGACCACATCGAGGAGTTCATGGCCGTCACCACCTGTCCAGCCTGTGACGGCACCCGCCTGAAAGAGCAGTCCCGGCACGTCCGCGTCGCCGGCACGGCCATCACCGAGGTCAACCGGATGTCGATCGGCGACGCCCTCTCGCATTTCGAGGGGATCGAGGCGCAACTCGACGAGCGCGAGCGCACAATCGCTGCGGAGATACTCAAGGAGATCCGCGCCCGGTTGGGCTTCATGACGGAGGTCGGCCTAGAGTATCTCACCCTCGACCGCGAGGCGTCGACTCTCTCCGGTGGGGAGAGCCAGCGCATCCGGCTGGCCACACAGATCGGATCCGGGCTTGTCGGCGTGCTCTACGTGCTTGACGAGCCGTCTATCGGGCTACACCAGCGCGATAACGACCGTCTGCTCGATACGCTGGCGGAGTTGCGTGACATCGGCAACACGCTCGTCGTTGTCGAGCACGACACCGAGACGATGCGCCGGGCCGACAACATCATCGATATCGGGCCCGGGCCGGGCAAGCGCGGCGGGGAGGTCGTCGTCAACGGCTCGCTCGAGGCGGTAACCGAGAGCGACCAGAGTGTCACGGGCGACTACCTCGCTGGGCGACGGTCGATCCCCGTGCCCGAGCGCCGCCGGGAGCCAGAGAGCACACTCACCATCCGTGGGGCACGCCAGCACAACCTGCGTGATCTCGACGTGGAGATCCCGCTCAAGACGTTCACCGCCATCACCGGTGTCTCCGGCTCCGGCAAGTCGACGCTGATGCACGAGGTGCTCTACAAGGGGCTGGCCCGCGAGATGAACGACAACACGAGCGTCAACCCCGGTGACCACGACAGCATCGAGGGGCTCCAGGCGGTCGAGACGGTCCGGCTGATCGACCAGTCCCCTATCGGTCGCACCCCCCGGTCGAACCCCGCGACCTACACGAACATCTTCGATTACGTTCGCGAGCTGTTCGCCGAGACCGACCTCGCACAGCGGCGTGGCTACAAGAAGGGCCGCTTTTCGTTCAATGTCAAGGGCGGCCGCTGCGAGGAGTGTGGCGGGCAGGGCACCGTCACGATAGATATGAACTTCCTCTCGGACGTGCAGGTGGACTGTGAGGCCTGTGGCGGGGCGCGGTACAACGACGAGACACTCGACGTGGAGTTTCGCGACAGGACCATTGCAGACGTGCTCGAGATGACCGTCGCGGAGGCACACGCGTTCTTCGAGAGCCACAGCCAGCTCCGGCGGCGGCTGCAACTGCTGAAGGATGTCGGGCTCGGGTACATGAAGCTCGGCCAGCCCTCGACGACACTCTCCGGCGGGGAGGCACAGCGCGTGAAACTCGCCGAGGAACTCGGCAAGAAAGATAGCGGCAACACGCTGTACCTGCTCGACGAGCCGACGACCGGCCTCCATCCCGAGGACGAGCGCAAGCTTATCGAGGTGTTGCACCGGCTGACCGACGAGGGAAACACGGTGGTGGTCATCGAACACGAGCTCGATCTCATCAAAAACGCCGACCACATTGTCGACCTCGGGCCGGAGGGGGGTGAGCACGGCGGCGATATCGTGGCCAGCGGCACACCCGAGGCGGTCGCCCGCACCGAGGCGTCCCACACCGGCCGGTACCTGCGGGACCTGCTTCCGGATGTCGACCTGGAGGGGCCGCGCTCGGGCAGCCGGGCGGATATCGCGGAGCGCGAGCAGGCCACCGGTGCGAGCGACGACTGACCGCCCCGGCCGGGTCCGGCAGGTTGGCCCCCGCCAGCCCGGAGACAGCCCTGTGTCACCGGCTGGCGTCCGCGCCGTCCCGGGTGCGCGCCGGACCGGTCCGCCCCCATCGCAACAGTTTAATCTCGCAACGTCCGAACGAAACCGTATGTCCGAGGACTCGACCCCGGAGGAGAGAGCGAACTCGCGCTCGGCCCGCCACGAGCGGGTGCAGCGGTCTCCAGCCGCTCCGGGTCGAAACTCCCTGCACCGGTGGTACCGGAAGCGAAACCCGCTGCGGGTCGCGCTCCAGTACCTGCTGATCCAGCTGTGTCGGATCAGTCCGAGCCTGTGGCTGAAGCGGTGGGTGTTCCGCCGTCTCGGGATGACCGTGGGTCCGGGTGTCGCATGGGGGCTGGAGTCGACCCCTGACGTATTCTGGCCCGAGAAGATCACCGTTGGCGAGAACGCCATCATCGGCTACGACGCGACGATACTCTGTCACGAGTTCCTCGCCGGGGAGTACCGGGTCGGCGAGGTTGTCATCGGCGAGGACGCGATGATCGGGGCCGGAGCGGTTGTCCTGCCGGGCGTCACAATCGGGAGCGAGGCACAGGTGGCTGCGAACTCGCTTGTGGCCGACGACGTTCCGCCGGAAGCGGTCGTCGCGGGCGTCCCTGCAACCGAACGATGAGTGCACCTGTTCGACCCGGCCGTCACGGAACACGCACACGATCGACACCGGCCCCGACGGGCACGCCGCCCCCTCGCGTGTCGTGTCCCGGGTCAGCGGGCTGAACGGCGGTACCGATGGACAGAACCGACCCGGTCTCGCGGTTGCGCTCCGTCGCGGTCGCCGCGGCGTCCCGTCTGGGCCCCTCACCGTGGGCCGTGTTCGCCCTGCTGGCCGGGGCCGCTATCCTCCTCGCCCGGCTGTGGTGGTCGACCCCGACGCTCGGCGAGCGGGTCGTCCGTGACCTGACGCTTTTTGTCGCCGCCCCGCTGGCGCTCGGGGCGGTCTACGGCAAGAGCATCGGGTGGACGGTCAACCGGCGGGCGGTACTTGACGCGCTCTACCTGGCGGCGTTCGTAACGCCCTTCTACATCGTCGGGTCGACACTCCCCACCATCCGCGAGTACTACCCCCTCTGGAGCACCGCGACCGCGCTCGACAGCTTCCTGCCCCACGCCGTCCAGCTATTTTTGCTCGCGCTCGCGGCGGAGACGTACTACCGGGGGCTGCTGTGTGTCGGCCTCCGTGAGTTCGGCTTCAAGTGTGTGTTCGTCAGCCCCGTCGTGTACGCGCTGATGCACTCCAGCAAGCCCCCCATCGAGTTTCTCCTCTCGGGGCCGACAGATGTGCTGTTCGGTGCGGTCGACTATCGGAGCGGGTCGATTCTGCCGTCGACGGTCGCCCACGGCTGCGGGCTGGTGTTGCTCGACTGGCTTGTCCTGCACGACCCGGTGCTCCCGCCAGAGCAGGTGCTCCGGGCACTCGACTGGCTGCCGGTGGCGCTGTAGTCGGCCCCTGTCGCTCGAACCGCTACTGTTTTCGATGCTCGTCGGTATACTGCACCTGTGGGCAGTATCAGTCGCGCCGGGTGGCGGCTCGAACGGCTCGTCGCGCGGTACTTCCGCGGGGAGCTGCCAGAGCCGGACGTGTCGGCGTGGTGGCTCGCGCCGCTGCCCCGCTGGCTCGAGGACATCGCGCTCCGGCTGGCCTGGCCCATCGTGGCGATCAACCTCGCCGGGACGGTGTTCGGCGTCTGGTACTACTACCAGCTCCAGCTTCCCGAAACCCCGACCCTGCTCTGGCCGCTCGTCGTGGCGAGCCCGCTCGCCACGCTGCTCATGGCACTCTCGCTTGCGAGCTGGCGGCTCGGCCGCGACATCGAGTGGGTACACACGCTCGCGTTTTTCGGCAATGTCCAGTTCGGCCTCTGGACCCCGTACGTCCAGCTCGTTCTCGAACCGCCGGGTCTCGCACCCTGGCTGTACTGGTTTCTCGTCACGAGTCACCTGCTAATGTTCCTGCAGGCGTTTCTCCTCCAGCGGTACGCGCGGTTCCCCGTCGGCGCGGTCGCTGTCGCGACCGGCTGGCACACGCTGAACCTCGTGACCGACTACTTCGTGCAGTTGCTGGGCACCTACACCCACCCTCGGCTCCGGGCGAAGGTCGTCGACGGGACCGTCGACCACACCGTTCCCGCCCACGACCACGCTGCCGCCGCCGCGGCGGTGCTGGTCGTCCTCTGTGTGTTCCTCTCGCTCTCGACGCGCCTCGCCAAGGAACGAGCCGGGTGAGACGGGGGTGCCCGGCGGGACCTGCTGCCGGATGTCGACCTGGAGGCCCCGCACCGAGGGGGGTGGTCGACGAGCGCGAGCCGGTGACGGGTACGGGTGAGAACTGACCGGCCACCGTCGCTCCGAGCGGACCGTCGGGCGCTGGGGCCGACACGACTAACTACCGGTCGGCCCTACGTCGACCCATGAGCGACACAGACCAGGCGCAGGCGGGGACACCCGAGGGGCAAGGTCCCGTCGAGATCGACGAGGAACTCGCCCGTCACCTCGAAAACAAACGGGAGGAACTGTTCGAGAAGTTCGAGATCCCCCACGAGTTCCCGCCGGAGGTGCTCGACGAGGCGCGCGAGCGCACCGAGGACGTCGAGGCAGAGATACAGGCCGCCCTCGAGAACCGCGAGGACCTGCGTGACCTGACGACCTGGACCACCGACCCCATCGACGCCCAGGACTTCGACGACGCCCTCTCGGTCGAGGAGCGCGACGACGTCTACGTTCTGTGGGTGCACATCGCGGACGTGAGCCACTACGTGAGCCCGGACACGGCGATGTGGGCCGAGGCGCGCGACCGTGGCAACACCGTCTACCTGCCCGGCTACACCGTCCACATGCTGCCGCCGATTCTGGCCGAGACGGTCTGCTCGCTCGTCCCCCACCAGGACCGCCTCGCCCACACCGTCGAGATGCACCTCGACAAGGAGGACCTGGGCTACGAGGCGATCAACATCTACAAGTCGGTCATCCGCAGCGACGCCCGGCTGACCTACACGGAGTGTGAGCAGGTTCTCGACGAGCCGGCGGCCGCCGCCGAGTTCCTCGAGGACCCGGAGACGGTCGCCGAGGTCGGTCTCGGCGCGAAAAACAGGCAGGTCTGGGAGCTCGCCCAGGAGATGCACGAGCAGCGCAAGGCCGACGGCTCGCTCGTGCTCAACCCGCGCCGTGACCGGGCCCACACCATCATCGAGGAGTGCATGCTGAAGGCTAACAAGGCCGTCACCCACGAGCTCATGTGGTCCCGCCGGGTCGAGGCGATGTACCGGGTCCACCCACAGCCGACCCCCGAGGAGTGGAGCGAGGCGCTCCGGGAGATACAGAACCTTGAGGGGGTATCAGTCCCCGGCGAGAAGTGGGACGAGCCCCGCAAGGCGGTCAACGCCACGCTGGAGGAGGCCCCCAAGCGCCAGCTCGACAAGATCCAGTGGGCCGTGATGAAGGTGATGCCACGGGCGAAGTACATGCACGACCCCTTTGGCGGCCACCACGCACTCAACTTCGAGATCTACGGTCACTTCACCTCGCCGATCCGCCGGCTGTCGGACCTCGTGAACCACTGGATTGTCGCCACGAACGAGATGTTCGAGGAGCTTGTGGCGCTCTGTGACCACGCCTCCGACCGCCAGCAGGCCGCCGAGAGCTGCGAGCGCGAGTACAAGCAGTTTCTCGAGGAGGTCGGGCTGGACCCCGCCGCGGTCAACAACCGCGGCATCGAGGTTGTGGAGGACTGACTCCCGTCGGTTCGACCCGCTCCCAGACAGGGTCACCCGGTCTGTTCGGCCAGCCACGCGAGCAGGCCCTTCTGTGCGTGCATCCGGTTCTCGGCCTGGT
>OBKM01000356.1_pt1 | contig 23238 bp, 19 predicted proteins | sample 1519691 | NCBI WGS metagenome assembly OBKM01 (sample SAMEA37050418, study PRJEB22526) | metagenome | biome: saline pan; feature: lake; material: water | place: Egypt | collected 2015 | depth 0.5 m | reverse complement strand
CGTGGCCCGCATCGAAGGCACGGAGGAGGATCCGATCGTTTTCACGAGCGTCCAATCGGGTGACACGCGCGAGCCGGGCTTCTGGAACGGCCTCTTCTTCCAGTCGACCGAACGTGCCGAAAACATCCTCGACCATGCCGTCGTCGAGTATGGAGGCAACGAGTCTGTGGGTTTTCGCACCGACCCGGCTAACGTCACCGTTGCTCGCAATGGAAGAGATGCCCGCCTCACTATCACCAACACGACGCTCCGCGAAAGCCGCGGCTACGGACTGTTCGTCCACAGTAATGGAACGATTAACTCCGACTGGCGAGACGCGAACACGTTCGAACGAAACGCAGACGGGCCTGGCGGTGGTGGCGGAACTGACTGACACACCTCCCTTTCTCGGACTGTTGTTTCAAACCTTCGCCCCGACTGGCCGCGTGTTGGTCGGGGCGGTTTTTTTGTTGGATCAATGATCTCGAAGGGCCGACCGGTGCCCAGGCATCGGCTGATTGGATGCGTGAGGATAGAAATGTGTGAGCGCGGAATGGAGTCCGCACTACTCGCGCTGCGGTAGCCGCTCCAAGGCAAATCGCACGTGCTGTTCGAGCGACTGGTAGTAGTCGTACGATCCCTCGATCGAATTCGCTTCTTCGTAGGCAGCCACGGCTTCGTCGTAGCGCCCCTGCTGCTCGCGCATGTGGCCAATGTAGAGCCGCGACCAGGGAGCCCACATGGCGTCCTCATCCCCTACTCGTTCGATGGCAAACTGGTAGGCCGGAAAAGCTTCCGTGTAGTTGCCTTGCACGTGATGCAGGCGCCCAATGGTATAGGCAGCATGCACGCGCTGCGCTTCGGTCGCCTCTTGATCCTCAAACACGCCGCGTAAGATCTGCTCGGCGCGGTTATGGTCGCCCCAGCGAAATGCGTTCTCTCCCCGCAGGACGGCTCGACCTTGCTCGTTCAGCGGCTGATCTTTCCGGATCTCGGCCCACCGCCGGGATACGAGGTCCTCATCAAAGTCGCGCCGCGCCTCAACCTGCTCGTAGGCCGACAGCGCTCCGCGACGGTCGCCTTGCATCTCGCGTGCTAGGCCGAGATGATAATGGGACACGTCTTTCAGGGCCGGTCCGGCATGGCGATCCACGTACTGCTCAAACCAGGCCTCGGCCCGCTCAAACTCGTTCTGAATGAAATAAGTCTGCGCCATGTAGTAGTCGAGATAGTCGATGTAGAACGGCTCGCCAGACGACCGGTCGATGGCGTGCTCGACCACCTGATACGCCTCTTCGCCCTGCTTATTGTTGTAAAGGGCATAGCTGTACAAGAGGCCGACCAATGGACTGTCGGTACGCTCTTCGTACAGCCGGCCCAGGCGGCGCGTCCCGTCGTCGACCTTCATGTTGAACGTAATGTCGAAGATGGCGATCGACATCTCCGCGAACTCGCGGTGGTAGCGGCTCTCTGAAGCAGCAAATTTCAGCTCTTCCATTCCCTCCTCGACGGAGCCCGAAAACCCGAGCGCGTTGAGCACATACTGGAAGGTCGAGGGCAAGGAGGCGACGGCGATGTGAAGCAATCCCATGCCCAGATAGGCCTCCGAAAACTCGGGCTCATCTTCCACCAGCGCCTCAAAGCGGTTGTACGCCGACCGAGCGTTCCAGGCAGCGCGGAGATACCGCTCCTGCTTCCCCAGCGCCAGCGTGCGCCCCAGCCGTCGCGATGCTTCCAGCAGACGCTTCCATTCAGAATTCGGCCGGCGCTGCAGGGCGGTCGACAGCGTATCCGCTCGGTCGATATACTGCTCAAAGTAACGCTCCTCATCTGCCATCAACCCTTTCATCAGGGCGATGAGGGATAGATAGTGGTACGAAGCCGCCTTTCCATCGGAGCGGGACGCAAGCTCTCGGAAGGTTTCCTCAGCAGCCGAGAGGCGAAAGTCTATCAGATGGTCATGCCCAGCCTCTAGAAGCGCTACGGACTCCTCCGTCTCCAGGAGCATTGGCCGGGACTCGACCGTCTGGACAGGCGCCCCTGCCAACAGGCCGATGAGCACCATCCATATGCAGCCCCGAATAACCTGCTTCATTGCTTCTGCGTAGACATGTTCACAAAGCGAGCCCGCCCGATCCTGCGGATAACGGATCGGACGGGCTCATTCGTACGGAAGAGAGCTGCGGCGAGACTATTCAGCCTCTTCCATGACTTCCTCTTCTTGGACGTCCGTCGGCATGGTTCCATCTTGCATTTCGATGGGAGCGGCTTTTCCTTCGGTCGCGCCCACGACCGATGCGACCATGGCATCGCCCGTCACGTTGTTGAGCGTGCGGAGCATGTCGAGCGGGCGCTCAACGCCCATGATGAGCGCAATGCCCGCTGAGGGCACGCCGATGGCCTCTAAGATCACCACGAGCATGACCACGCCGGCGGCCGGGACCGCGGCCGACCCAATGGACGCCATCACGGCGATGATCACAATCGTCGCCTGCGCCATCAGATCCAGCTGCATCCCCAGCACCTGCGCAATAAAGACGGCGGTAACGGCCTGGTAGATCGCCGTGCCGTGCATGTTGATCGTGGCGCCGAGGGGGACGACGAACGAGGAGACCTCGTTGGAAACGCCCAGGTTCTTCTCCACGCAGTCCATCGTCACCGGCAGCGTAGCGCCACTGGACGAGGTGGAAAAGGCCACGAGCTGCGCCGGCGCAATGCCTCGGAAAAACTCATAGAGCGGCTGGTCGGTGAAGAGGCGCAGGAATATGGGATATACGACAAATATCATGATGGCGAACCCGAGCACGACCACAGCCGAGTAGTACCCGAGCGCCCCCAGCAGCTCCATGATCTGCCCGGGTTGATCCCCCACCACCGAAACGATGGCATCGGCAATCAGCCCGAACACGCCGATGGGGGCCGTCCACATAATGATCTCGACCAGCTTGATGATGAGCGCGTTTAAGCTTTCAAAGAAGTTGATCAGCGGCTCCGCCTTCTCCCGTTTAACGAGCAGGAGCGCGACGCCCACGAGAAAGGCCACGAACACGATTTGTAGCATATTGGCGTTGTCCGAGGCCGAGTCGAAGAAGTTGCTGGGCACCATGTCGACAAAAGGGTCGAGCGGTCCGCGCTCGGCCGCCTCTTCCGCGAAGGCCTCCCGCTCTTCTACGTCACCGCCGTAGGTTTCCTGCAACTCCGTTTGCATCGCCTCCGGCACAACGGCCCCCGGCTGGAAGGTATTGACCAGCACGAGTCCCAGCACAAGCGCAATGACAGTGGCAACAATGTAGAGACCTATCGTTTTTCCTCCAATGCTCGCCAGCTCGTCCAGGTCTCCCAACGAGGATATGCCGACGATAAGAGAGGCCAGAATCAGTGGGATGGCGATGAGCATCAGCAGATTCATAAAGATATCCCCAAAGGGAGCCACCCAGTTGGCCGTGAACTGCTGCCACCCTTGCATGGCAGCAATTACGCCGAAGATCAGCCCCAGAATGAGGCCGATGATGATTTGCCAGTGCAGCTTCTTATACCACGGCATAGTTTATTTCCTCGAACAAATCCGAAAAACTACGTGAAGGCGCGCCTGCGCTGTTGCTGATGCCAGGCATCAAGTAAAGGATCAGAACACCCGCGAACAAGCCGATCATTGGAAGGTCTTGTACGGGCTCCGATTCAGATGATAAAGGCAACGGCAAGCATGGACGTTCCAGCTCCAACCGCCGTCCCCATCCAGTTGACCCGATCGTTGGTGATCCACGGGTAGCCGCGGACCAGCACGTGCGGGTGATCGCTCGCCGCTCGTTCAGTATGTTGTCCTGTCGCAGGATCCCGATATCGCGCCTGGACCGTCGCTCCAAGCACACTATCCATGAAGGCGCCTGCTACGCCGCTCAACACCACCACGCCTCCTATGCTCACCACATGCGCGGATACGGTCCCGTTTACAACGGGCCAGGCGCTCAGCGGAATAGTGGCCGCCCCCAGCACAGCAGCGCCCGTGCCGAGGATGGAGATAGCGCCCGAGGTGCCTCGAGGCACGCGCTGCCCCGAGCGGATCGACCAGGGGCGGCGCGTTGAGTAGCGCCCCAACTCGGTTGCCCAGGTGTCGGCCGCAGCGGCTGCAAAAGCTCCGAGGAAGCCGACGAAGAGGAGATCAGCAGGGTAGACGACCGCCACCAGGAGCAGCGCCCAGGCGATGGCCCCGTTGGCGTAGACCTGCCCGGCATCGCGAACGGCCCCTTTCTCGTCGTGGAACGTGTGCACCTCGTCATCGGTCGCTTCCAGACGAGACAGTGCGCTGGATAGGATGAAGAAGGTGAAGCCCGGCACTGCCCACGTCCAGCCGCCCAGGCCGATGAGCGACGCAGCGAGGAGCCCTCCAGCCACCGCCCCCGACAGGCTCAGCCATTGGGCCCGAAACGACAGGATCCCGAAGACGATGCCCGCCCCAGCGCCTCCTACGAGCTGCCAATGACGGCTCGGATTATCGTGTAGAAACACGAGCGGGACGATCGCCGCAAGGACGATGAAGAAGTTATCCCATCCCCGCCGACCGAGCGCTTCGACGGCCGTCGTTGCCAGGGCAACGGCGAGTGCGGCCGCAAGCAGCTCTGCGGGCCCTCCCTGAATCGTTCCTGCATTCCGGAAAGCAACGAGCAAGGCTCCGCAAATAACGAACGCGCTCGCGCCAAAGGCCGTGCTTCCTGCGATGGACTTCTCGGCGCCGTCTAGCTCGATTCGGCCGGGGCGGGGCCATTGGCGGCCGATCCAGGCGGCCAGCGGGTCGGAGAACGCAAGAATGAGAAAGGCGATAGGGAGCGCGTAGAGGCGCCCGGGATCCATCGACCAGCATATCGCGAGCGCCGGAATCAGAGCCAGAGGGAACGTCACGGTTCCCCAGCTATCCGCACGTCCCGCGTGGATGCCCGCCCATCGTCCTCCCTGCCAGGCTGCAAAATTCAGAATGACGAAACATCCCGCAATCAGATACACGCCGGCCGGATAGGTAAAGAGCACGGGGGTGAGGGCCGCAAAAACACCTACGCCTGCGTGCACACAGTGCCGGGCAACCGCCCTCGATATCCCGAGTCGCTGCAGCCCCTCTCCCACTCCTACAAGCCCTAGCAGACCGACCAGCGACAGGCCGAACACGACGGCGTCGGCCATTACCTGCTCGATGAGAACGCTCATGCGGTACAATCTACTGCAGAAAAACACTCAACAAAAAGCTCCTGCCCGAGAGGAAGTCGAGCAGGAGCCTACTACGGTTTTCCACGTGCCGGCTGGCTGTTTAACCTAGCAGGCGCGCAAATTTTCTGCTCAAGCTCTTTGCTACTGGAAGCTCAACAGCAGCGAGAATCGAAGAGTATTGGTCAACGGACTCTCATCCTCGGTCGCATAGAGGTACGAGGCATCTACGCCAATGATGTTATAGCGCACGCCCGCGCCAAACGACAGAAACTGCCGATTGCCGTTGTCGGGGTGCTCGTAGAAGTAGCCGGTACGGATCGCGAACAGATCGTCAAACCAGTACTCCAGGCCCGTTCCCACTGTGAACTGCTGGAGCAGGGAGAGCTGCTGGGCCTCTCCGCCCGGCCCTGCTAGCCCATCAGCCGAGGACCAGGCCGTGAAGATCGACTGGTAGAACGGATCAGGATCCAGCGCTCCGGTGTCGGTCGTATCGACCGAGACAAGCGTTTTGTTGAAGTCTGCGGACCACGTCAGCGAATTGATGTCGTCGAAGTCTATCGTCACGGAAGGACCAAACCGCAGGTTCATGGGCAGCGCCTCGTCTTCCTCCACGTACGTCAGGTGAGGCCCCATGTTGGCGAGGTTTGCCCCGCCGGAAAAGGTCACGTCCGCTCCCCAGATGTTCTGAGGGTTGGAGCGGTAGAGGGCTGCCAGGTCAAATGCAAATCCCGTTGCACGACCGGTCCCCCCCGTCTCTTCGGTATCCGGGGCCAGGTTCGAGACAATGCCGCGCACGCCGGTGCCGACGGCCAGGTTGTCGTTCAAATCGACGCCGTAGGAGACGCCAAACGCCAGGTCGAACGACCGAAACGTGTCAATCAGCTGGTTATCGGCCGTCCGCTGCTCGCTCTCTCCCAGGTTGAGAAACGTCACGTGCGCGCCGAAGGTGCCTACCCCATCGAAACGATGGGCTCCCACGAGGTACTCGTAGAAGAGACCGGCATCGAAATCAGGAAGCCAGTTGGCGTGGGTCAGTCCGACCTGCGAACTCGTTTGAAATCCCAGACCCGCCGGATTCCAGAAGATGGCGTTGGCGTTGTCGGCGCGAGCGACGCCGCTATTCCCCATCGCCGCTGACCGGCTGTCTGGGGCGATCTGCAGGAAAGGTACTGCCTGCTGACCGGCCTGCGCCTCGGCCTGGTTGACCGGACCCGTAAATACGAGCAGCAGCAACGACGCAAGGAACGGCAAGACCGCTTGAGGAGAAAAGCTGGAGTTCTTAGGTACGCGCATAGCTATGGAGACAGGTGAGAGAAAAACCGATTTCGTTTACGGACTTGTTCGCTTCCCGCCTGGGCCTCGTTCGTCAGGGTGAAGCGCCGCAAATCCGTTAACTTTCGTAGCAGTCTTCCTCAAACAGTCGGTCTGCGTTTTCTACGAGATGTCGAGTTGACTTACTTTCAAAACATAAGTGCTGCCCCGAAAAGGAGCAAGGCAGCACACTGTAAAATCTCGGTCGTGGGATTAGAGTTCTTCACGCAGCTCAGCTATTTCATCCAGCGCTTTTTCCAGCTCACGCGCAGCCTCTTCAATGTCCTCAACCGACGTCACCACTTCATCGTCTAGATCCATGGCCCGGCCAAGCTCGAGCAAGTACTCGGCATTGCCGGATATGATGGACAGCGGATTTTTCATGTCATGATGCAGCTGCCCCAAGATGGATCGAAGTTCCTCTTCAGGTTCGGTCAGCCCCTCCGATAGTCCACTCATAGTCAAAAACGTATCAGGTAAAACAAATGATGTCGCGCATGTGATGTCGCGCGTGCAGGGATCGTCCGGTTTTGTTTCTACAGTTCCGCTAGCGGACGGGGATCAGCGACCTCGATTCGGTCTTCGCCTCGCGTCACACTGGCGACCGCCACCTCAGGATCGTGCTCGAAGAAAAGCTCCCATTCGTGCGCAACGGCCTGCTCCAGGAACGATTTCTTCTCATCTAATGTGACGAGCGGGCGCACGTCATAGGCCATGATCCACGCCGGAGGTACGTGCGCGGTCGTAGGCAGCAGATCGGCCACATACACGAGAGTATTTTTCCCTCCGTCTGAAATTTTTACCATCTGCTGCGCTTCGGTATGTCCGTTGATGGGAAGCACTTCAATGCCGGGCAGCACTTCCGTCCGCCCCTCTAGCAGGTGCAGCTGTCCGGACGCGCCCAGCGGATCGATGTTCTCGTCTAGGAAGGAGCCCTGTTCTCGGTCATTCGGGTCATTGGCCCACTCCCAGTGATCGCGCTGAACATGATGTCGGGCATTACTGAACACAAGCTCCATGCCGTCCTCAGTGCGGCGCGTGCATCCCCCGCAGTGATCGAAATGAAGGTGGGTCAGGATGACGTCGGTCACCTCCTCAGCCGAGACGCCAACCTCGTCCAGCGAGCGGTGTAGTTCGGCGTACTCGTGATCGACCGCGAAGATATTCTTGAACTTCTCGTCGAAAGAGGTCCCGATGCCGCTGTCGACTAAGACGAGGTGCTCGTCGCTTTGCAGCAGCAGGCAGCGCATGTTGAGCGGGATCCGGTTGCGTTCATCGGACGAGATGCGCCGTTCCCAGAGCGGCTTGGGTACGATGCCGAACATGGCGCCGCCGTCGAGGCCGAACCGGCCGGCTTCTATGGCGTGTAGCGAATACGGTCCTATAGTGGGCATGGATCGAAACGGATCGTGAGCGGAGATCATCGCATGCGCAATCTCCGAAATTCCATGCCCAAAGCCAAATAAAGCAGGCGACCAAACACCGGTGCGATCTGCTAGAGCGACTCCGGCGGGAAGTCTTTGAAGTGCCCGTTGGACTGAATTTTCCGCTGCACGTCTTCCTCCTCTTCCACGCGCGGGATCAGCGTGCGGAAGTGCTGGATGAGATAGCGGATACGCTCGTTCTCGGAAGAGATCTCAAGCAGTTCCTGCTTCTGGCCGGCTTCCAGACCGGCGTTCTGGGCCAGCTTGAACGACAGCCGATCGACGTTGCGATACAAGTCGGGGCGCACGGTTCGGCCAGCCAGCTCGAGAAGTTTCATGTGCTGGGTAATGACTCGCTCGCGCAGGTCTTCATCGATGGACTCGTTCGGATCGTCGATAATCTCAACGTCCGCCGTAATATAACTGGCCTCGTCCTCGTGCACCTCGTGGATCTTGAAACGGTCGTCCCCTTCCACGACGATGTCCATACGCCCATCTGCGTATCTATTTACGACGCGCTCGATGCGCGCCGTGCTTCCTGTTTGTGCCATCGTGTCGTCCTCAAGAAGGACGATGCCGAACGGATCTTCTTCTTCCAAACAGTAGCTGGTGAGGTCTTTGTACCGCTCCTCAAAGATATGTAGAGGAAGACGCTCGCCAGGATAGAGGACGAGCCCCAGAGGAAAAAGCGGTAGCGATTTGAGCAGTGCCATGAGACATACCGGTCATTCGATTATACCCGGTCAAGTAGAATGAAATGGTGAAGTTTGGTGTTTCCGCTCACGGCAGGAAATGGGGGGCTGTTACTCGACTGTTCCTTTTCACCTAGCGCCGAAAAATCGCCTCTCATCGCCTTCAGAGGGCGATTTTACAACCAGCGGCGATCAGTGAATTACACTTCGCATAAAGGCAATAACGTTGTAACAAGATGTTGTTCGTGTGCGCACTCACACGATCTTCTCACACCGGGGCAACGCTATCGATCAGCCGTACTCGAAGGCTGGCTCTCTCTGGTTTCGCTGCGAGATGCTTCCGGCGCTCGATACGTAGCCGGTCGGTCCTCTCGGTCGAGTCGCGGTGCGTCGGGATTGTGCTTGCGTGTGAAGTAGTCGATGTACGAGGCCGCTACTTCAGCCTCCTCTTCTTTTGCGCAGAGGTAGTAGTTCTGCTTGTACGGCTTGTCCCACTGGCTCGGAAAGAAGAGCTCGTCACGCTGATCTGTAGTCAGGGCGAGCACCTGTCCGGCTTGTGTCCAGAGGCGATCGCCGCTGTGAAATCCGCCACGTCGCAGCAACGTGCGCTTGTCGCAGATGGCAGCCTCCAGCAGCACGTGGCCAGCGATACAGCATTTAAATCCGCTGGGGACGGCATCATCGCCACGTATCACGCGGGTTGCGTTGCGGGCAAAGGCCCACTGTGCCGCAGAGAACCGCTCGGGGCGCTGAAGAATACGACGCTTGACAGTCTGAAGCAGATCAACATTCATAGCGTACACGCGAATGATCTGAAAAACGTAGAAGTGAATGGCATACCGTCCCGTGTGTGAAGACTCCACGCACGACTGGGCCCTTAGTTTCAATCACAACTGAAAACGCAAATAGCGCATCCGCTGCTTCGAAGACATCACCGTTTTAGGAGACGGAGGCATCCGGAACCGGCTCGGGCGTGAGCATTCCGCGTTCGATACGGAGGGCGCGGTCGGCAATGGCTGCCAGCGATGCATTGTGCGTAGCCAGCACAAAGGTTTGGTCCATCGTGTCGCGGAGACGCAGGATCTCTTCATGAAGCGCCTGGGCCGTACGGGCGTCCAGATTTCCCGTTGGCTCGTCGGCGAGGACCAGCCCCGGCTCGTTCATGAGCGCTCGAGCGACGGCCACGCGCTGTTTTTCGCCACCGGAGAGCGAATCGGGGCGATGGTCAGCGCGGTCGGCCAGTCCGAGCACGTCAAGCAGCATGTGGGCGCGCTCCCGCACGTCCTCCAGCCGTTGGTGACGAATCAGCGACGGCATGGCGACATTCTCGAGAGCTGTAAACTCGGGGAGCAGATGATGGAACTGGAAGACGAAGCCGATCGCCGTGTTGCGAAATCGCGCCAGCTCGTCATCGTCTTTCTCGAAGATATCCTCTCCTTGGTAGTGCACCGTTCCGCTGGTCGGTCGCTCTAACGCACCGAGCAGGTGAAGCAGCGTGCTCTTTCCGGCCCCGCTTTCTCCCATGACGGCAATGACTTCCCCCGGGTCGATTTCCATCGAGACACCGCGCAGCACCTCGAGCTTTTCCCCAGATCCAGTCGAGTAGTGCTTCTCGATGGAGCGGACGTCGAGTAAAGGTGTAGATGGGGAGTCTTCAGACACGGGCGATGGGGGTTCTATGTGTTGAGTACGGTCAACTTACGTTTTGTGGTATGACAGTGGTCTCGACTTTCTATAGCTCGGCCCGAGGATCTGCCTCGGAACGAGAGCTGCAATCAAGCAGCGTATGGGGAGTCTCTGTCCTCCTCCCCTGCTTCACTGACCCGTCATTTAGCGTCGCCATGCTCTGTGAACCTCTCATTGGTCGGTTTTACTTGCGTGAATCTTCCTTCGGTCGATTTAGCTCTACTTCGTTTCGTGAACCTTCCGTTGGTCGGTTTCGCGAAGAAGGAAATCCTCCACAACGCCCCCTCCGTTGCGTCCGTCGATGTCTTCCGTGGCCTGTTGTCTCGTGCCCACGGTCCTCCGTGGGCACGGAACCGCATGGGCCGCTCCTGCGGCCTATGCCGGCGTTCCGGCGACGCCGACCGGGGCCCGCCCACAGCGACGCCGGAGAAGCCGTAGGTCACGCCCGTGGCGCGTCGCGGCGGGTCCGCTTCCACGCCGGAGCGTGGGAGCGAGCAACAGCGAAAGGCGGGCGGGCCTGCTCGATCCGTCTCGAAGAAGGAAGCCCCAAATCGCCACCTGATTGCAGTTAAGTACACGCAAACGGTATGGGCAGCAGGAGCCCCTCCCTCCTTCATTCCTCCCGTTCAATGTCATACTTGTTGAGCTTGTTGTAGAGGTGGGAGCGCTGGATACCGATTGTCTTGGCCGTCTGGCTTACGTTCCAGTCGTGCTCGTCGAGCTTGCGCTCGATGAAGAGCTTCTCAAACTGATCGCGGGCCTCGCTGAAGTCGTCATACGCCGCCACGAGGCGCTGCGCGGTACCGTCGGCATGGACCTGCGGCCCCATATGCTGCGCTACGTCGTCAGCGTCGATCGTCTCGCCCCGGCTCATGATGATGAGCCGCTCGATGACGTTGTTGAGTTCGCGCACGTTCCCGCGCCACTCGTACCGCTGGAGCCGGTCGAGCGCGTCGTCCGTGAACTGCTTGGGCTCTAGCCCGTTGCGACGCGCGATGCGGTCAGCGAAGTGGCGCGTGATGAGCGGGATATCGTCGCGACGCTCGCGGAGCGGCGGCACCTCGATGAGGATGACGCCGATCCGGTGGTAGAGGTCTTCCCGAAACTGGCCCTCCTCGATCTCTTCCATCAGATCCTTGTTCGTCGCCGCAACCACCCGCACGTCAACCGGGATGCTGCGGTCGCCGCCCACGCGCTCGATCTTATTTTCCTGGAGCACGCGCAGCACCTTCGCCTGGGCGGAGAGGCTCATATCTCCCACCTCGTCGAGGAAGAGGGTCCCGCCATCGGCCAGCTCAAATTTGCCGATGCGCTGCTGCGTGGCTCCGGTGAAGGCGCCCTTCTCATGGCCGAAGAGCTCGCTCTCGATGAGCTCGCTCGGGATCGCCGCGCAGTTGACCTCCACCATGGGATGGTCGCTGCGGTTCGACTTCTTGTGGATCCACTTGGCGACGAGCTCTTTGCCCGTGCCATTTTCGCCCATAATGAGGACGCGCGCCTCGGTCGGCGCCACGCGATCGATCGTCGACTTGATCTCCTCGATCGCGTCGCTCTCGCCGATAATCGGCGTGAGCTCGCCCTCGTGCTGCTCGGAGATCGTCTGCCGCATCCGGCGGTTCTCCGTCTCCAGCTCGCCGTGATCGAGGGCATTGCGAACCGTAAGCAGCAGCCGATTCAGATCGGGCGGCTTTTCGATGAAGTCGTACGCCCCGAGCTTCGTCGCCTCCACGGCGGTCTCAATGGTGCCATGCCCGGAGATCATCACGACAGGCACCTCGGGCATCTCGTCGGCGGCGGTTTCCAGGACCTCCATGCCGTCCACGTCCGGCATCTTCACGTCGAGAAGCACGAGGTCGTACGGCGTGGAGCGCATGGCTTCGAGCGCCTCCTTGCCATCGACCGCCTCCTCGACGGCGTAGTCCTCGTACTCCAAAATATCGCGCAGCGTCCGACGAATGCTGGCCTCGTCATCGACGACCAGGATGGTAGGGGTGGACATGCCGAGCCTTCAAGCTGCAATGAGGCAGGATGCGAACGGCGACCGGCCAAATGGCCATCCGCCGGCCGGATGCATGACTACGAAGCGCCGCGCTGCTGCTTGGTCTCAACGCGGGCAAGATAGCGATCCGCGTCGGTGGCAAGTTCGGAATCAGGGAAGTGCTCGTGCACCTGCTCGTACGCCTCGCGGGCAGCCTGCAGATCACCGACCTGCTCAAAGGCACGTCCAGCGCTGATCAGATAACGGGGCGATGTCAGGCTATTTTCAAACTGGAAGGCCGCCTCTCGATAGAGCTCCGCGGCTTCGGCATACTCGCCCTGGTCCTCATGGATTGAGGCCATGGCAGCCAGCGCCCCCGCCCCTACGAAGTCCTCATCTTTACTGAACGACTCGAAGTGGTTGAGCGCGCTTGTCCGATCACTGATCTGATAGTACGCATCGCCCGCATAGAAGTGGGCGAGGTTGCCGGCCGCTGTGCCCCCGTACTGCTCGGCGATCTCGACAAGGCCCAGCGCGTCGGCCGTGCCATCAAGAGCCGTCGTGTACTCGCCGCGCTCATACACAGGTACGATAGCATCAAGATGCTCCTGGGCCGCCTCCTGCTGCTGGTTGAGGTAGTATACATACCCCACAATGGCTAGCACGAGAACGACTAGGCCTGCCAACCCGGCAAATACTTTCTGCTTGTTCTGATCATAATAAAGCCAGGCTTGCGCGTAGAGCGTGACAAGCCAGTTCTCGCGCAGCTGCTTCTTGCGTTCGGATTTTCGCTCGGACGGGTCAAATTCTGGCATATGTGCAAAAACGGAATATTGTGAGTGCGACCAACTTGCATCCGCCGGCCCTCTGAAAAGGGTCCAGCGCAAATATTACGGGCGACGCTGAGTTATCGGTGTGCAATCATTTGTACGTTTGTTACGACATCCGTTTCCTACGTCCCCCAGCGCGCCCGGTTCGCACCCTCGGTTTGCGGACCAGCTCAAGCGCCGCCCCTCTCCGTTGCGTCCGTCGATTTCCTCCGTGACCTGTGTTCTCGTGCCCACGGTCATCCGTGGGCACGGAACCACATAGGCCGCTCCCGCGGCCGGTGCCGGCGTTCCGGCGACGCCGACCGGGGTCCGCCCACAGCGACGCCAGAGGGGCCGTAGGTCCTGCCTGTGGCGCGTCGCGGCGGGTCCGCTCCCACGCCGGAGCGTGGGAGCGAGCAACAGCGAAAGGCGGGCGGCCCTGCTCGATCCGTTTCGAAGAAGGAAGCACCCCAAATCGCCACCTGATCGTACGTAGCCCCCTACCTCACGTACACACCTACACGCCTCCCCCTGCTTTCACGCTCGCCTGTATGCTTTTCGATGTAGAATTTACTAACTTCTCGAAAAACAACGGACCCTCGTTTTCAGGAGTCGTACAAAGCGATGTATATTATACCGACGATACTACGGTAGTGGGATCCGCTCTGCTTTTCGACTCACCTACTACACGCCACTCTACCCGAACGAATAAGACCACATACTATCATGTCTGTCAAAATCGGTATCAATGGATTCGGCCGAATCGGCCGGCTCGTCTTTCGATCCATTCTAGAGAATGAAAACAGCGACCTCGAGATCGTCGGCATCAATGATCTGACCGATGCCGAGACGCTCGGCCACCTGCTGCAGTACGATTCAGTGCACGGCACCCTCCCGGCCGACGTCAGCGTGGACGACGGCGCCCTGGTCGTGGACGGCGAGCGATTTCCGGTCATGAACGAGAAAGACCCCTCGCAGCTGCCGTGGGATGATCTGGGCTGCGAGATCGTGGTCGAGTCGAGCGGCGTCTTCCGAACGCGCGATGAGGCCGCTCAACATCTCCCGGCCGGCGCAGAAAAGGTGGTTATCTCAGCCCCGGCTCGGGACGAGGTCGACGCCACTGTAGTGCTCGGCGTGAACGACGAGGACCTCACGGGCGACGAGCAGATTGTCTCGAACGCGAGCTGTACGACGAACTGCCTCGCGCCGATGGTGAAAGTGCTGGACGAAGCCTTCGGACTGGAAAGCGGGCTGATGACGACGGTGCACGCCTACACGTCCTCGCAGAACATCGTCGATGGACCGCATAAGGACCTTCGCCGCGCCCGCGCAGCCGCTGAGTCGATCATTCCGACAACGACCGGTGCAGCCAAAGCGGTCGAACTCGTCCTTCCGCATCTGGAAGGCCGTCTCGATGGTATGGCAATGCGCGTTCCGGTTCCCAATGGCTCTGCCACCGACCTGGTCGCAAATGTCAGCCAGGACGTGACCACGGAAGAAGTCAACGACGCCTTCCGCAGCGCTGCTGAAGGCTCCCTCCAGGGCATCGTTGAATACACCGAAGCGCCTCTCGTATCGACCGATATCATCCATAACCCCCACTCCGTCATCATCGATGGAGGCACGACCATGGCCGCCGGCTCGATGGTAAAACTCCTCGGCTGGTACGACAATGAGTGGGGCTATGCATGCCGCACGGTCGAACTCGTAGAGCGCCTGGCGAAGATGGGCCAACCGGCGTAGCGCTCGGAGCGCAGCGACCGAGTACTCTTGAGGTGGCTTCAAACAGTTCGCCGAACAGCTTCTGAACCGAGTCCCTCGCCTCCGTTGTGCGTCATAAAGGCCCATCATTCTGAGGAGCGCAAGCGACCGAAGCGATGCGCAGTGAGTGCCTGTGGGATGAATCTCTTTGCATGCGCCGTTTTTGCTCTGTTCGGAGAGATCCACCGCAGGCGCTAGCTCCTAGGGGCGCGTCGTTTCGACTCCGCTTCGCTCTGCTCAAGACGACACCGCCATAAAAGAGATTGCTTGAGTCTGTGCTTGAGGCGAGGGGCTTGGCGGTGGGCGCCGCATGCATCTCGCTTGCCGACGTGCCAGCTTCGACTCTTTCTCTCATCGTCTCCATCCAATCGAATGAATAAGCTAACGCTCGACGATATTACCCTTCAGGGTAAGCGCGTCCTCGTGCGCGTCGATTTCAACGTGCCCCTTGAGCGCAACGACCAAGGCGCTCAGGCCGTTGCGGACGACACTCGGATCCGCGCCGCACTGCCGACGATCAGGGAAATCCTGGACGCCGACGGTAAGGCCATCCTCATCAGTCACCTCGGCCGCCCCGGCGGGCAACCCGACCCGGATTACTGCCTGGCTCCCGTCGGCGATCGACTGGAAGAGCTGCTCGAAGAGCGCGTCCGCTTTTCGAGCAACACGACCGGATCGGCAGTGATGGACGTTATCAACGGCATGCCCGACGGCAGCGTCATCCTGCTCGAGAACACGCGTTTCGAACCGGGCGAGAAATCAAACGACGCTTCGTTTGCCCAGGCGTTGGGCCAACTCGCCGACACGTATGTGAACGATGCATTTGGCGCTGCGCACCGCGCGCACGCCTCTACGGCGGGAGTAGCCAAATACGTCGAGCAGGCGGCGATGGGACGCCTCATGGAAAAAGAGGTAGAGGCTCTGACGCGCGTTCGCGACAACCCTGAGTCGCCCGCCGCGGTAATCCTGGGCGGTGCCAAGGTATCGGACAAGATGGGCGTTATCGATGCGCTTGCTCGAACGGCCGATGATATTCTTATCGGGGGCGCTATGAGTTATACGTTTCTGCGCGCTACTGGACAGAATGTTGGATCTTCCCGCGTTGAGGAGGATCGGCTGGAACGCGCTCAAGCGCTCTACGAGCAGGCCCAGGATAAAATCTCGCTTCCAAGCGACCACGTGATCGCAACGGAAATGGAGGCCGACGCCGAGTCCAGCACCGTCACGGGCGATATCCCCGACGGTTACATGGGACTCGACATCGGGCCGCAGACGATTGGGAGCTTCACCGATGTCATCGACCAAGCTGCTACCGTCATCTGGAACGGGCCGATGGGTGTTTTCGAGATGGAGCCGTTTGCCAATGGCACCCGCGAAATCGCCGAGGCGCTCGCAGAAGCGACGGACCGAGGTGCCTACACGGTCGTAGGTGGCGGCGATTCTGTTTCTGCCCTGGTGCAATCCGGCCACACAGACCGCATCAGTCACGTTTCCACCGGTGGCGGCGCGATGCTCACGCTGCTGGAAGGAGAAACGCTCCCCGGTCTCGACGCGCTTACAGACAAGTAAGAGACGGGCCGCTGCGAACGATCGTGGATCCCCAACGTCTACGTACAAGCAAGTGGCAATTGGAGGGGGTTTCTTTCTTCAAGACGGATCGAGCTCTGCCGCCCGCCTTCGCACGGCTCGCTCCCACGCTCCGGCGTGGGAGCGGCCTATGCGGCCCCGTGCCCACGGAGGACCGTGGGCATGAGAAGAGCAGGCAACGGAAGAAATCAGCGGACGCGACATAAGTCCTGGATTACTTCGTCAGTACCACGGGCATGACCTTGCGGCCCTCGCCTTCGGCTCGTGTCCCGCCACCCGCCTTCGCGGGTGCAGGCTTCGCGGGAATGACGAATTGCTAAATCGGAAGAGAAGATCAGAGACCTCACCTGCACTGCTTTTTCACCTCTCGTATAGAAGATTTACCCTCAAAGCGAGCTTTGAGAAATCAGCACCGCCGTCGTACCCCAAAGCGTGAGTTGACCTCACGTAGGCTCGAATCTCCTCTAGCGAAGGAGGAGGCGCCCCCTGCCCCGGTCTACCCGACCGTCTCGGTCACTTTGTAACAGCCCCGTCCCCAGTCGCGTTATTTGACACCTGCCGTGCTTTCATAAATGTGCAGTTCGTCTATGTCAGAAGCCGCCGTCCGCACCGAATCCCTCTCCAAAACCTACCGAAGTGGACTGATTAACCGGGAGCGAGTCCACGCGCTCAACGACGTGAGTCTCACTGTGGAGGCCGGGGCGGTGTTTGGTCTGCTCGGCCCGAATGGTGCCGGCAAAACGACGCTTATGAAGATCCTGATGGGCATCGTGTCGCCCACCCAGGGACGCGCTCGCCTCTTCGGAGAGCCGATCCAGCATCCAGACGCGCGGCAGCGGATCGGCTTTCTGCCGGAGAAGCACCGCTTTCCCGACTTCCTGACGGCCCAGCAAATGCTCAACCTCTACGGCCGGCTCTCGGGCGTCTCGACGGAGGAGCGCGAGGCGCGCATTCCGGAGCTGCTCGAACGGGTGGGGATGGCCGAGTGGAAAGATACGCGCATCAAGAAGTTCTCCAAAGGCATGATGCAGCGCGTCGGGCTTGCCCAGGCGCTCCTCAACGACCCGGATCTCGTCTTTCTCGACGAGCCGACCGACGGCGTCGACCCGGTGGGGCGCCGCGAAATTCGAGATCTACTTGTGTGGCTCCGCAACCAGGGAAAAACCGTCTTTCTCAACTCCCACCTCCTTTCTGAAGTCGAGCAGGTGTGCTCGCGCATCGCCATTCTTCACAAAGGCGAACTGGCCCGCCAAGGCACGATCGACGAACTCACGTCTGCTGACCACATCTACGATATCCAGGCCACGCGCCTCCCGGATTCTCTCCTGGACGACCTCGATGAGGCCATCCGCCTGGCCGACGAGCCGGAGACAGGCATCGACAACGTGATGCGCTACCGGGCACTGGTGGATACGCGCAGCGATCTGAACGCGCTGCTGGACCGTCTCCGCAGCGAAGGCATTGAGCTGGAGGCCGTTCAGCCCGTGCGCCGCACGCTGGAGGATTACTTCATCGACGTGGTCGGCCAATCGACGCGTCCTGATGACATGCAGGACGAGTAGCCAGCCTCCTTTCGTCACGCCCCCTCCGATCTCGACTACTGAACACGATCCCCTTCTGCCATGACCTCACTCATCGGCATGATTCTGCTGACATTTCGGGAGCTCTGGGCGAAGAAGATCGTCATGGGGCTCTTCATCATCAGCACACTCGTGCTGCTCCTGGCCGCATTTGCCCTGAATCTAGACGTTGTCGAGGGCTCGCTGGCCGGCATTCAGGTGTTTGGGCAAGAGGCCGTCGCCGTGGAAGACATGGAGATGCCGGAAGAGGGCGAGGACGTGGAAGCGATGCAGGATATGATGACCCTGGATCGCATCGTACTCATGATCGAGTCGGCTGTCGCTGGCGCGACGTACTGGATCGGCATCCTGCTCGCCCTCTTCGCAGTAGCGCCGCTCTTCACGAGCCTGCTGCAGACGGGCCACATCGACCTGCTGCTCTCGAAGCCGATGAGCCGCCTTCAGCTGATCGGCGGCCACACGCTCGGGGTCTGGCTCACGATGCTGATCCTCGGCATCTACCTGCTCGGCGGACTCTGGCTCATCATGTCGATCAAGACCGGCGTGTGGAACTTTCACTTCCTCCTCTCCATCCTGGTCGTCGTCGCCATGTTTGCCGTGATGTATGCGCCGATCGTCCTCCTAGGCGTCTGGACGCAGAGCACGGCCCTCTCGCTCATCGTCACCTACGGACTCGTCTTCCTGTCGATGTTTCTGGCAGGCGGCGAGATGCTCGCCACTCAGCTCGGCTCAATTTCTGAGCCCATCTTCTGGGGCCTCTACCATACGCTACCCAACTTCACGGAGGTCACCGCAACCATCTCGGCCCTGGCGCAAAATGAGCCTATTGACTCGTGGTACCCGCTAATCTCGTCGCTGCTCTTCGGCGCTGCGGTGTATGCTGTCGGGGTGACCTGGTTTGTCCGACGGGACTTTTAATTTAATTGCGCTCGGCGCTGGCTCAAATCAAACCCTGTAACAATCGCTTCATATCGCTCGTTCAGGGAGTGATACCCATGATTGATGGGCGGGTAGAATAGAATGTCTCAGCCGACGAGGACATCCGCTCGCGACTCGTCCCTCAGTATCTGCTCCCAACCCTCCAACGGCATGCGTACCGCGTACCGAACCGCCGCCACGACCTTACTGGCTCTTGCTCTAATCGTCACCGGGTGCGACACCGGCCCGCCCGATCCGGCCGACGAGACGATGCGCGCTGTGTCGGTGCTCTCGCCCGATGCGCAGTACGTCTCGAAAATCGACCTGCAACGCCTGACAGACCAGGCCGGTATTTCCCTGTTCGATGAGCAGGGCGTCTCTATCGAGCTGCTCGACAGCCGAATTGCCTTCGACCCGCTATCCGACGAGCAGCGGGAACGGGTGAATACATTCCTGGAAGCCATGGGCGCCCCGTCGGGGGATAATTTGCAGGGAACGTACCTCGGCCTCTCCCTCCTTTCTCTGTATGGGGATGCCTATCGCCAGGCCGACGAGCAGGCGATGAGCTTGTACCTGGGTCTTCCCCGAGATGAGGATAACCCGTCAGCCGCCAGCGTGGGATTTGCGCTTGCTGCCGATGTCGACACGGATCGGCTGTCCAACTACATTGAAGATCAGTTTGATGAGCTCGACACGTTCACGTATGAAGAGGCTACCGTATACGCCTTCGCGCCCTCGGACCAGGATGAAGGGATCCATATCAGTCTGCTGGACGATCTCATCATTGGTTCCCCATCGCGAGAAGGGATCGAGTCGATGCTTGATCGAAACCACGGCGCCCTGGCTGGGCTGCAGGATGACGAGCACATGATGGGACTCGTCCGAGAGGTGGACTACGAAAGCACGGCGTGGCTTCTCGCTCGGGGCGTGGATCTTGACCCGGACGCCGACCACGACCTAGCTCGCCTGGCCACCCTTGTAACCAACGGGGCAATGGCGATCGACTTCCGGGAGGGTCGCATGCTGCATAGCCGCGCTGCCGTAGCCACGGGCCCTGACGCTGGAGACGTCGCCAGCATGGCACGGGGCGCGCTCTCGGCCTTCGAGTTCGGCAATGGCATGTCCGAGACGCAGCGAGAGATGCTCGAGTCGGTAGAGGTGACCGATCGCGACGGTCGGGTCCTGATCGAGGGCGAAGCTGATTATGAGTCGCTGATCCGCCTCGCGCTCGAGGCCAACCAGGAGATTCAGATGCAGGCTGCCGAGGAGCAGGATTGATACATATCGAACAGTGTCAGCTTGGGATCCGGGATGTAGCAGGTATCTTGCCCCGCTGGACTCTCGCCTCAGATTCCGCGCTCACACGCAAGTCAGGAAATGAAGACCCTCCCTTCTCCGAAACGAGAGTAGGAGCCCCGCAAATCCGCACTGTCAGATCCGTACTGTGGGACCTCTCAGGCCGCTGCTGCCGCCACGGCGGCGTCGGAAGAGATGATCTGCACGCCGGCCTCATTCATATCCTGCCAGGCCTGTGCGAGCGAGCCGTCCTGATCGATACCGCGTGTGGCGTCCTCGATTACGTACACGTCAAAGCCCTGCTCGCGGCCGTCGAGGGCCGACCACTTAACGCAGAAGTCGGTCGCCAGGCCGCAGAGGAAGAGCTCGTCGATGCCACGCTCCTTGAGATAACCAGTGAGACCCGTCGGCGTCTCGTCGTCGTTTTCGAAGAACGCCGAATACGAGTCGATCTCCGGCCGGAATCCTTTGCGGATGATGAGCTCCGAGGGCGTGGTGTCGAGGTCGGAATGAAACTCGGCGCCCTCGGTGCCCTGCACGCAGTGGTCCGGCCAGAGCACCTGCTCGCCGTAGTCGACCTCGATGACATCATACGGGTCGTGCCCGTCGTGCGATGAGGCAAAGGACTGGTGGCCCGGCGGATGCCAGTCCTGGGTCATCAGCACGTGATCGAAGTCCTCGGCCAACTCGTTGACGGTCGGCACGATCTCGTCGCCCTCAGGCACAGCAAGAGCCCCGCCCGGGCAAAAGTCATTCTGCAAGTCGACAATCAGGAGTGCTCTCATATTCTAGTCCGTTGTTCTGCACTGGTCTGTTTATCCCATGGCTCTCCGTAGATACTACTGATGATTTCCCCCCAAGTTTAATTTTGAAGGACGTGTGGCCTTTCGGATCAAGAGCGTCCCAATCCGGATCTTCTCCCTCTGAAAAGTGGTTGGATTGCCCCATTGCGACTCTGATTAACATCTCTTCATGCCGCCATGGATCATTCTCCTCCCTCCGCTTCTGCTTCAACTGCTTACGCTCACACGAACGGGACCTCTGCCGATGAAATTGGGCGTGTCTTCGACGCGCAGCGCGCCTTCACGACGATCGCCCGTCGCAGCGACGCCGAGCAGCGTATTGCGAAGATCGAGCGCATCCGGAAGGCGGTCCTCGACCGTCGGGGCGAAATCCGTTCAGCCCTGCACGCAGACCTCAAGAAGGCGCCCACCGAGACCGACCTGAGTGAGATCAAGGCCGTCCGTGACGAGGCGGCGTTTGTGCAGAAGAACCTCAAGTCGTGGATGCAGCCGCAGTCGGTCCCAACGCCAGCGCCTCTGTTCGGCACGCAATCCAAGGTGCAATACACGCCGAAAGGCGTCGTGCTCATTATCTCCCCGTGGAACTACCCGTTTAATCTAACGCTGCGCCCGCTGATCTCGGCGCTGGCGGCGGGGAATTGTGTCATCCTTAAGCCGTCCGAGTACACGCCCAACAGCGCGCGGCTCATGCGCAGCATGATCGACGAGCTGTTCGACGAGCGGGAGGTGGAACTTTTTGAGGGCGACAAAGAGGTAGCGCAAACGCTGCTCGACCAACCGTTCGACCATATCTTTTTCACGGGCAGTCCGCGCGTCGGAAAAATCGTCATGCGGAAGGCCGCCGATCATCTCGCGTCGGTGACGCTGGAGCTGGGCGGCAAGTCGCCCGCCATCGTCGATGAGACGGCGGATGTCGAGGCGGCGGCGCAGCGGATCGCCTGGGGCAAGTTCATGAATGCCGGACAGACCTGTATCGCGCCGGATTACGTGCTCGTCCACGAGCGAGTGCACGATGAGCTGGTCGATCACCTGCGCCGCAACATCCGGAAGTTCTACGGGACCACTGACACGGAGCAGCGCATGTCCACCGACTACGCGCGGCTCGTCAATGACGACCATTTCCAGGAGGTCCAGTCGCTGTACACGCGTGCCATCGAAGACGGCGCCCATCTTGCCGCCGGTGGGCACTCCGATCCTGAAGATCGGTACATGTCTCCTACGCTGCTCACGGATGTGCCGCTCCAGACTCCCGCCATGGAGGAGGAGATCTTCGGTCCTCTCCTTCCCATTGTTTCTTTCCGACTTCTTGACGAAGCGCTCGACGTGGTTCATAACAAGCCCAATCCCCTTGCGCTCTATCTGTTTACCAACAGTAAGGCTACAGAGGAAACCGTGCTCGAGCGCACGCAGACCGGCGGCGTTTGCGTCAACGACGTGCTCATCCACTTCATGAATCCGAATCTCCCCTTTGGCGGAGCCGGACACAGCGGAATAGGCCGGAGCAACGGCTTCTTCGGATTCCGGGAGTTTTCCCACGAGCGCGCCGTGCTGCGCCGCACCACCGGATCCGCCCTCATGCGCCAGCTCTTCCCCCCATACGACGGCCTGAAGAAGCGGTTGGCAGACTGGCTGGTGAAGTACTTCTAATCATTGATGGATGGCCAGCCCGGATTGACTGAGGCTTTTTATTTCACATCAGATGGATGTCTTGGTCGTGGGATTCTTACGCCTGCTTGGTGTTCTTTTTCTTGGGTGCAACGAGCGAAGGCGAGGGCCGACAATTATGCCTCTAGTGCTGGTGACGCCCTCTGCCGGAGATAGATAAAGTAGCCGCGGCCGCGATTGAAAGCGTGACACCCTCCGCCGCGCGCGGCGCGGCACCTCCCTCGAGGGAGGCGTTGGGTGGCGCTTTGGCCGTCAAGCAGGCCCGGTCCGGAAACTGGCGTAGAGATCGCTCCCTCGGCGACAAGAAACAAAAAAACCGCCCCCTTGAGAGGCTATCACGTAGTGAGGGCCGAAGGTCATGCCCCTGGTGGGGCCGCGCAGGTTATGCCAGTGATGCTGGGGGTGTAAAGCCTCCGTGCCAAATGTGGCTGACGTGGGCGCGGTACTTTCCTCCGGGGAGGCGTTGGGATGGCACTTTGGCCGTAAAGGCGCAGAGATTGCTCGTTCGGCAAAAAAAACCGCCCCCTTGAGGGGGCTGTCACGTAGTGAGGGC
>OBKM01000355.1_pt1 | contig 23253 bp, 23 predicted proteins | sample 1519691 | NCBI WGS metagenome assembly OBKM01 (sample SAMEA37050418, study PRJEB22526) | metagenome | biome: saline pan; feature: lake; material: water | place: Egypt | collected 2015 | depth 0.5 m | reverse complement strand
ACCAGCGCTTCACGAGCGCCTGGGGGCTGCTCGTAACAGGCATCACGGTGACCTTTGCGAGTTTCGACCTGGTCATGTCCATGGAGCCGCACTGGTACTCAACGATCTTCGGCGTATACATCTTTAGCGGCGCATTTCTCACGGCCCTCTGCGTCATTACCGTAGTTGCTGCCTCGCTCCAGCGGGGCGGTATGCTCAAAGATGTGATTACCGTCGAGCACTACCACGACCTGGGCAAGTATACCTTCGGCATGGTCGTTTTCTGGGCGTACATTGCCTTCAGCCAGTACATGCTGATCTGGTACGGCGACATCCCCAAGGAGACGTTCTTCTACCGCATGCGACTGGAAGAGGGCTGGCAGTACCACAGCGCCGCGCTGCTGTTTGGGCACTTCATTATCCCATTTATTCTCCTGCTCCCGCGTTTTGCCAAGCGGAGCGTTTCATTCCTCGCAATTGTGTCCGTGGCGCTGATCGGCATGCACTGGGTTGAGATGCACTGGTTCACCATGCCTAATCTCAATGAGCAGGGCGGCTTCCACTGGCTCGACTTCACGACCTGGTTTGGGCTGGCGGGAATCTACGCAGGGATCTTCATGTACCGGCTCCAGCGGCATAGTCTTGTGCCGCAAAAAGACCCGCGGCTTGGGAAGTCGCTGCGATTTGAGAATGTCTAGTCGAGCGGATCCACTCAGGTCCGCAGTCCGCCCTACGGGAAAATAGAAGAACACGTGATAACTGTACGTTTTTCTCTATTTTCACGCACTGGACCGATCTGCTCCTGGGGTTCTGCGTTTTCATATTGCATCGAAAATAAGCAATTATGGAAGATCAACCATCTCCCGAAAAAGATCGACCGCTGTCCCCCGTGCTCGTCTCGCCGCGTGAAGCCTCCGTGGTGGACGGCAGTGAGGTCACCTTCGTGTGGCAGCCGGTGGAAGAAGCTGAGGCGTACCGCGTTCAGGTTGCTACCGACGCCGCGTTCAACTCCGTCGTGTATGAGCAGGAGGTAGGCGAGAAGACGGCGCTAGTGGTGACCGATATGTTTCCGACGACGGAGGAAACATTCTTCTGGCGGGTGCTGGCTCAGGTAGATGGAACCTGGAGTGAAGGCAATCGCGTGGAGAGTTTTCTCAGCGGTGCTCCAGGAGAGGAGCCCGCTTCGGCGGATCAGGAGGATGTATCATCAGTTGGACCCGTTACCGAATTGGTGCGTGCCGCGTCGCGCCTAGTTTCGACGCAGCCCGCTGCTGAGACCGAGGAAGGTCGTTTTGAGCGAGAAGTAGAGCGCGGCTTTGCCTACGAAGAGTTTCCGATCCAGCAGGTCGCAACCGTGGTTGTGACCCTGGTCGTTATTGTTACCCTCATTGTTGTGGTCCTCTTTCAGTGGACCCAGATGACGGCTCAAACGGTTCGTGGGGAGCGTGCTGCAGTAGAAGAGTTTCCGGTGCAGGAGGAAGAGCGGGCAGCGGAACGTCGGCTCCAGGAGTTCGGAGTCATCAGCGAAGAGGATGGGATCTATCAAATTCCTATCGACCAAGCCATGGACGCCGTGGCTGATGAGTACGCTGAGGAAGAGCGAGAGTACTCTCGTGAAGTTCCGGTTCGTCCTCGGTAGCGAGATTCGTCGCTTCCGCAAATGACGGGTCGGATCGCCTTGGGAAGAAGAAACAACTAGTTAACGGCTTTATGCGCATGCGAGGTATCATAACTGCGCTCATCGTCCTAATCGTCATTGGCGGCTGGGGTTATCCCGCGGATGCGCAAGTGATGAGCAGCGATGTTCAGGATCCCCGAGATAGTCGGGGGGAGAGCGGACAGGACATCGAGGCCTACGAAAATGTTGAGATTGATCCTCAGTTTGGGGAGCGCATTCCCAAGGATCTCGTCTTTCAAGATGAGGACGGAAATGACGTCAAGCTGTCCTCGTACTTCGATGGAACGCGTCCCGTCGTGCTGCACCTCGTGTACCACGATTGTCCTATGCTATGCGGCGTGATGACGGATGGCATGACGGAAACGCTTCAGGAGCTTTCATGGGCGCCGGGCGATGAGTTTGAGGTGTTAACCGTTAGCTTTAACCATCGAGAGACGCCGGAGCTCGCTCGGGAGCGGAAAGCTCACTATCTCAACCAGCTCGATCGTCCGGGGGCCGAGGACGGGTGGCACTTTCTCACGGGCAGCGAAGAGTCTATCGAGCAGCTGACGGAAGCGGTAGGATACCGTTTTCAGTGGATCGAGAGCCGACAGGAGTACGCCCATCCGCCGGCTGCTATCTTTTTGAGCGGAGAAGGAACCGTATCGCGGTATCTTCAGGGCGTGCGCTACCCGGCCGGCGACATGCGCCGCGCGCTCGTCGAAGCCTCCGAAGGGCAGGTGGGTAGCGCCCTCGATCAGGTGGTTATGTACTGCTTTCAGTATGATCCCGACGAGGGCTCCTATACAGCGGATGTTTTTAACCTCATGATTGGGAGTAGTGCTTTGTTTGCCGTTCTATTCGGCGGAGCGCTGGTCTGGTTCTGGCGCCGTGAGCGCCGGGCGCTAGAAGAGCCCGATGAGGTGCCAGGAATACCTGCGTAGCCTTTCAAGGCTTCCTAAAGTTTACACGACACAGAGGTAACAATCGACATGAGCGACAGCGGAACCATATGGCTCCCCGAAGGCGCATCTTCTATTGCGCCTGAGTTCGACGCGCTCTTCTATTTCGTCTTCTGGGTGAGCGTCGTCATCTTCGTCGGAGTGGTAGCCACGATGCTGTACTTCGCGTATAAGTATCGGCGCAAAAACCCCAGTGAACGTCCCGAGCCGGTTGAGGAAAACACGGCTGTTGAGGTCTCTTGGGTCGTGATCCCCACAATTCTCGTACTCATCGTTTTTACCTGGGGATTTCAGACCTATGTCAATATGGGCACGTCCTCTCCCGAGGCTTATGAGATCCGCGTTGAAGGATACCAGTGGGGATGGGACTTCGAATACCCAAACGGCGTGGAAACGGTTAATGAGCTCCATGTGCCCAAAGACCGGCCGGTAAGGCTCACCATGACGAGCCAGGACGTCATCCACAGCTTCTTTATCCCGGCCTTTCGAGCCCATTACTCCGTGCTGCCTAACCGGCGGACTACCATGTGGTTTGAGCCCACCGAGGAAGGTACCTATACGGCCTATTGCAATGAGTACTGCGGCACCCAGCACGCGCAGATGCTTGCCGATGTGCACGTGCACCCGCAGGATGAGTTTGAAGATCGACTCGCCGAAGCGGGTGAGCCCGTCGACCTGCCGCTTCCCGAACTTGGCGCGCGCCTCCACGAGCAGCGCTGCCAGCAGTGCCACTCGATCGACGGCAGTGACGGCGTCGGCCCGACGTTTGCAGGTCTCTTCGGGCGAGACCGACCGCTTCAGGACGGTCGCACCGTCGAAGCCGATGAAGACTATATCCGAAACATGATCATAGCCCCCACGGAGATGGTTGTCGAAGGCTATCCGGAGGGCGTAATGCCTTCGTTTGCGAATCTCGACGAGCGGGAAATTGAAGGGCTTATCGAGTACATCAAAACGCTGGACGAGGAAGAATAACCGCTTCGTAGCTCCAACGCACCATTCATTTCGCCACTGAGAAGTTTCTAACGCCATGGCTCACGACACCGCGACAGCGACGGAAGAGCACCACGACGAAGATGTCAATTATCTCAACCACGAGACGGGCATCTGGTCGTGGCTCACCACGCTCGACCACAAGCGTATTGGCATCCTGTATCTGGTTACGCTCGCCTTCACGTTTCTGGTGGGCGGCCTTCTGGCGATCGCCGTGCGCGCCGAGCTGTTTACGCCGACCGAGAATTTCATGGGGCCGGATCTCTATAATCAGGCCTTCACGATGCACGGCATCATCATGATATTTCTTTTCCTGGTGCCGTCGGTCCCAGCCATTTTGGGTAACTTTGTGCTCCCCATGCAGTTGGGGGCGAAAGATGTAGCCTTCCCGAGGCTCAACCTAGCGAGCTGGTACATATTCATGGCGGGGGCTACCCTGACGGTGACGGCGCTTCTGGTTGGGCAGGTTGATACTGGCTGGACGTTCTACACGCCCTACTCAACCGATCAGGGTAGTGCCATCATCTTTATGACGGCCGCCATATTTGTGGCTGGGTTCGCGTCGATATTAACGGGGATGAACTTTATCGTGACGATCCATAAGATGCGGGCGCCTGGCCTCACCTGGAACCGGCTGCCGCTCTTCGTCTGGAGCATGTACGCGACGAGCATCGTGCAGGTACTGGCCACGCCGGTCATCGGCCTCACGATGCTACTCTTGATCTTCGAACAGGCCATGGGCGTTGGCATTTTCGACCCCGCACTCGGCGGCGATCCCGTGCTCTTTCAGCACTTCTTCTGGTTCTACTCGCACCCCGCCGTCTACATCATGATTCTGCCGGCCTTCGGCATTATCTCCGAGCTTATGACCACCTTCAGCCGGCAGCGCATTTACGGCTACCGTGCCATTGCGCTTTCGTCCGTGGCGATTGCCATGCTCGGCTTCCTGGTCTGGGGCCATCACATGTTCGTCGCCGGTCAGTCGGCCATTGCCGGCATCATCTTCTCGCTGATCACCTTCCTGATCGGAATTCCGTCCGGCATTAAGGTGTTCAACTGGATTGCGACGATGTACAAGGGCTCCGTCTGGCTGCAGACGCCCATGCTCTACGCCCTGAGCTTCCTGTTCCTCTTCACCATTGGAGGACTTACCGGTATCGCGGTTGGCGTCCTGGCCGTGGACGTGCACCTGCACGACACGTACTTCGTCGTCAGCCACTTCCACTATGTGATGATGGGCGGATCGGTCATTGCCTTGCTCGGCGGCATGCACTACTGGTGGCCGAAGATCACCGGGCGGATGTATAATGAGACGCTCGGCAAAATCGCCTGCGGGCTGATTTTCGTCGGCTTCAACCTGACCTTCTTCGTGCAGCTCATCATGGGAAGTCAGGGCATGCCGCGGCGCTATTACACGTACCTCGAGGAATTCACGGCTCTCCACCAGATCTCGACGGTTGGCTCGTGGGTGCTGGCGGCCGGACTCTTCCTCGTGCTTGGCTATGCCATTCACTCGCTCTTCTGGGGCGAGAAGGCTGGGCAGAACCCGTGGGGCGCGGCCACGCTGGAGTGGACGAACGTGAAGACGCTCCCCGATCCGCACAACTATAAGCGCACGCCGCTCGTCACGCGTGGCCCGTATGACTTCCACCTCGCCGATGAGGTATTTGGTGGTGGCGACGGTGTGGGCGACGGCGCAACGGTGCGCATTCCGGAGGCCGTGCCGGCTGCGCCGGAAGCACCTGAGCAGCGCGAAGAAGCGTCCGCGTAAGTGTGCGCAACACGTACATGCCGACGCTCTATCGACAAAATAACTGATTAGCAGACTCCTGATTATGGCAACCGAGACGGCGGTCTCTGAAACGAAAGAGGCGGAGCACGGCCATCACAATGGCCATCCCCCACATGTAAAGCACTACTTTGAGACGTCCGAGCAGCAGTTCGATGCGTCGAAGTTCGGCATGTGGGTCTTCCTGATCACGGAGCTCCTGCTCTTTGCCGGCATGTTTGTCGCCTACGCAGTATACCGCGTGTGGCACCCCGACTCGTTTGCCGCCGCATCTGGCACGCTTGACTGGGAAATGGGAGCCCTCAACACGGTTGTGCTTCTGACCTCGTCGCTCACCGTGGCTCTCTCGATCCATTACATTCAGCAAGATCGCGTTCGGGCGGCCATATGGAACCTGGGGGCGACCGTGGCCCTCGCCTTTGCGTTCATGGTCGTCAAGTACTTTGAGTACACCGACAAGTTTGCCAACGGCCTCCTTCCGGCTGGCTTCTACGAGCCGTCGGCCAATTACGCCTACTTAACCGAACTCGTGGCGGTTGAGCAGTTTTTCAGTATCTACTACGTGATGACTGGCATTCACGCTGTTCACGTGCTTATCGGCATCGGAGTGCTGACTTGGCTGGTGACTCGCGCGTGGCGCGGCCACTTTAGCAGCGAGTACTACACGCCGATCGAAAATGCGGGGCTCTACTGGCACCTCGTGGATATTATCTGGATTTTTCTGTTCCCGTTGCTCTACCTCATCAGCTAGCGGCGGTCCACTTCTTTTTCGTGTCGATATATCATAGATACATTTTGATGCAGTAGCATTTCACTATGGCTCATACAGGCGACAGCGGCGATCACGGTCACCATATTATCCCGTTTCGGACCCTCATGGGGACGTTCGGGATCCTGATCATACTGACTATCCTGACGGTCGTGGCTGGACTCTATGACCTCGGTGCGATAGACGTGCCTGTTAAGATAGCCATTGCAACCAGCAAGGCGGGGCTGGTGGTTGCCGTATTCATGGCGCTCTGGTGGGACAATCCAGTTAACACGCTGACATTCGCCATCGGCGTCATCTTTGTGCTCATCTTCATGGTATTCACCCTCTTCGACACAGCCTTCCGAGGCGACCTCGACTTTACCGAACCTGGCACTGTTACTGAGCAGGAAATGGAGCGCGAACGCTTAATGGAGCGTGATCCAGAAGCTGGGGAAATAGAGGTAGCTCCCGGTGCTGATCCAGCCCCCGAAGAGGAGTAATCGCCTACATAGCATGGGCTCATCGACGGGCATGATGAACACTGCAACTTCGTAACATTTCTAAACGGTCTGTGCCTTTCTGCTCCGAAACGCCTTGAATCAAAAGGGCCGATTCACTAGTCTAACAACTACACTGGCCCGGCGTAGTCGCCGGTTGCGTTGCAGTATTCTTGCCTCGTTAACCCGTGGAGCGCTGAGACACCCTTGCACCTGCCATGCAACTCCTGTTAGCTCTTCTTGTCGGCCCGATCGTTTTCTTCCTGCTCACCTGGGCAATTACGACTGCGTATCGGCTTTATTTTCCAGACGACCCGTTGCCCTTCGAGGAAGATCCCGTTATGCAGCGGGAGCGCGCGACGCAACGCGGTGAGGGAGTGCGCGTCGGCGTGCGAGAAATTCGAGCCGACCAGCGGCGTCAGCGACGCAAAAAGGCCGCTCAGCCGTCGTACAACTACGCATGGGGCGGCTCGGATGGATTTCCCGACGCCTGGGAGGAAGATCTCTGGCGCCGCCGCAACTGACGGATAGACCCAGCAGCAGTCCTCACGGCTACTCGTCCTCGTCCTCCTCGAGCGCATCCTCTAGCAGGAAGTCCGTCAAGTCGCCCTGGGCGGCTTGCAGATCCTCGTAAAACGTCTCATTGTCGCGTCCGATGTAAGCGGTGGGGATCTTGACGATATGACACGGCACGCCGTGCTGGGCCGCCACAAACGCCACGGCGTATCCTGTAGTGTCGCTGATCTCGGCGATGCGCTGCCAGTAGCTGCGCTCTTCTTCGCCGCCAAGCTCATGATCGTGCGTCACGAGAGTTCCCTCCGTGTCCACCTCGAAAGGAGTCTCCAGCGGCATGCGCGGATAGGAAGGAGCGGAGAGTTCAATCCGATCCCCCTCGAGCACGTGCGTGGCAGCCACCCGCTCGCCGATTTCTACTTCTTCCGATAATGCCGTACACGTCCCCACGTGAATCAACCGATTGAGCTCCACCTGGGTGAGCAACCGTTCGATATGGAGCGTCGCCTTGATCTTGCCGATCCCGGAGACGGCAGCCAGCACATCGCCGTCCTGCACATGCTCGCCCTCGTTGAGCTCGCCGAAGCGTCCGCCGGCGTACTGCTCTGCAAAAAGCTGATACTCTTCCTCAGTTGTAAATATAATACCAATCATTGAACACTTACGGTCAGTCTAAATAGAAACGGTGGCATAATTGGGCACCGGCCGCCATAATAAGAAAAACCACGACTGAAGTCACATCTCGCACGTATGAAAGTTACAGAACATTTAGAACGCGCGGACGACACGCTCATCTCCTATGAGATCATCCCACCGAAGCGCGGAGGATCGGCCGAGCAAATGCTCCAGGTCGTCGAAGAGCTGATGCCGTATGATCCGCCCTTTATCGATGTAACGAGTCACTCGGCCGAGGTAACGTACGAGCAAACCGAGGATGGCCGGTGGAAGCGGCGGGTGAAGCGCAAGCGGCCGGGAACGATTGGTCTGTGCGCTGCCATCGAGGCGCGGTTTGGCATCGATACCGTTCCTCATCTGCTCTGCAACGGATTTACGCGCGAGGAGACCGAAGACGCCCTCATCGAGCTCAACTATCTGGGAATCGACAATGTGTTGGCGATACGAGGGGACGACAATGGCTACGAGAAGCCCGTGCCGCCCAATCGCTCGACCAACGAGTATGCCATCGACCTGGTTGAGCAGATTGATGACATGAACCGCGGGGAGTATCTGGAGGACATCGTAAATGCGGCGCCGACCGACTTTTGTGTCGGCGTTGGCGGCTATCCCGAGAAGCATTTCGAGGCGCCGAACCTCACGTGGGACGTGCTCAACTTGAAGCGCAAGGTGGACGCGGGCGCTCACTATGTAGTGACGCAAATGTTTTTCGACAATGAATACTACTTTGACTTCGTCGAGCGCTGTCGCGACGTAGGCATTAACGTCCCCATCATTCCTGGGCTCAAGGTTCTAACGAGCAAGCGCCACCTGCGCACGCTGCCGAAGTACTTCCACACACGCATCCCCGAGCCGCTCGCCGCTGAGGTTGAGGCGGCCGACGCAGACGAGGTGCCCCACATCGGCATCGACTGGGCCATCCAGCAGAGCGCCGAGCTCATAGAGGCCGGGGCGCCTTGCATCCACTTCTACATCATGTCCAGCGCCGAGACGGTGAAGCATGTCGTCGAGCCGCTGCAGGAGACGGAAACGGCGGCTTAGCGAAAAAACCGGGAGGCACAAAAAATAGGGCTCGGCCACGGCGGCACGAGCCCTTGGTTCTGCATGGTAGCATGCTGCCGTGCCTCCACCGCTACCGGTGGGCGTCTTTGTCTCGGCTTCGCAGCTTCGCCTTGTACTCCTTAAGCTGGCGCCGCACTCGATCGGCACAGCGGTTGACGGCTTCCTCGTACGTGGAGCCTTCCGCGTCGGCGGTCAGACGCTTCTGATACACGTCGACGTTGATCTGGGCTACTTTGTCTTCCGATGGCGCGTTGCTCTCGTCCAGCGTAACTTGCACCTTGACGATGCCATCATAGAAGCGTTCGAGCTTCGCAATGCGGTCCTCAATATGATCGCGAAGATCTGAGTTCAGGTCGGTGCGCCGGGAGGTGATTTGAGTCTGCATAAGATACCCTCGGTTGTGCTAGAGAAAAACGTCGACAAAACGATCCCAACAAGGGGAGTAATCATATGGCAATGATGCGAATCCGTTCGAGAGAGGGCGCAAAGTTTTATCCCAGCTGATTCAGATAATGATCTTCGCGGTCTCGCATCGCTGTTCGGTCGGACGGAGAGGCGTCGTCGTAGCCCACAAGGTGTAGGAGCCCATGGATAATGTACCGGTGCACCTCTTCTTTGAAAGTTGCATCGAACTCTTCATGTCGCTCATCAGCCGTATCAAGATCTATATAGATCTCGCCTTCGATCCCTTCACTGGGGTCGTCGTGAAGAGGAAACGAAAGCACGTCCGTTGGATAATCGTGCTCCAGATACTCCCGGTTGAGCTGCAGGACCGTGTCGCGATCGGACAAGACGATACTCACATGGCGAAGCGAGCAGTCCTCGCGGTCAGCCACTTGACGAACGAGCCGCCGAATGTCTGACGCGTCAAGTTCATGCTCAGGATGCGCTTGTTCGATCGCTATGCGGTTGGAGTAGGTTGACACGGAGAGCCTGCTGTCTGATCACTTCAAGAATCGCACTTCTTGTATCGGCTGGTGGCGAAACGGTTCGATCAGCTATAGAACTCCCACCTGGATGCAAATCCTGTCCAACAGGCCTTGTGCGTCAATACTGCCCTCCGAGCGAAACAGGAGCCGGAGAGAGCAGCCCTCACGCGTCGGAGGTTGCCTCTGAGGGTACCGGCGAGGCTGAACCGTCTGATGAGGTGCCGGCCTCGCGCGCGGATTCTTCCTCGGCTTCCTCCTCGGTCGCGGGAGACTCCTCCTCGGACGCCTCGCTGGATTCATCAAGAGGGTTTACATTCAGGGCGTGGAGCCCCTTAGGCCCGTCGTTCATCTCGAACTCGACCTCCTGGCCCGTCCGAAGGGTCTTGAAGTCATCGTCGGATTCGATCTGACTGTAGTGGACGAAGACATCATCGCCCCCCTCGGGATGATTGATAAACCCGTAACCCTTCTTGGCATCGAACCATTTGACCGTGCTTTGAACCATTGACATTCGCTGCCTCCTATCCTATCTCTTAGTCCAAAATAAAGCGCGACTGACAGAGGGCCGTTTCAAAGAGTTGATACGCCTCCCCTCAGAAACAGCCCCTCCGTGAGCCGAGCGTTAATGCTCGGATGAGTAGTAGAGAGTTGCTGTCTCAGGCCCCAGGACGATACGGCACGGTTGTCGCCTGACAGCGAGCCTTTGCGAACAGCATGAACAGTCTGTTACATAAAGGTGTAATCTTACTGGAACAAATATAGTGTGAAGGGCAACATTCTGTCAAGGGGGAGGGGATACGGGCGTGTTCTTGAGTTCTAGAGCCCTTCACATAGCGTTCGGGCCAGCTACTCGTCTGGACAGAGGCATTCGCCAGGTGGTGCAAGTAGACGTGCCCACGGCGAACAGCCAGGGGAAGCGTTCGCCCTAGAGAGAAAATGGATTGTCGCTGACCGGAAGTGCGGCGCGCGAGGTCGGGGCACGTCGCGACAGGGGAATTATCGCATGCGCTTGCGCCGGTTGCGCACGTAGTCTTCGAAGATAAACTCGCCGAGGTTGTCGAGGTCGGCGTAGTAAGCTCGCCCGTGATTGGCCTTCGTGAGCTTGCGAACGAAGTCCTGCAGCGACGGGTCGCGGGCAATCATGAAGGTCGTGATCGTGATATCTTCCCGGCGGCAGATGACGCCCTCATCGAGCACCTTGTTGACAATCTTCTGATCGAGTCCAAACGCATTGCGGTACATGCGTCCATTCTCGATGTGGCAGCTCGGCTTGCCGTCGGTGATCATGAAGATCTGCTTGTTCTGATTTTTGCGCCGGTGTAGAATGTCGCGCGCTCGCTGCAGTCCAGCACGCGTGTTAGTATAGTACGGGCCGACTTCCAGGTAGGGCAGGTCTTCGACCTCGACCTCCCACGCTTCGTTACCGAAGGCCACGATGTCGAGCGTATCCTTCGGGTACTGCGTCATGATGAGCTCGGCGAGGCCCAGCGCCGTCTTCCGAGCAGGCGTGATGCGATCCTCGCCGTACAGCACCATCGAGTGGGAAAGATCGATCATGAGCACCGTCGCCACCGTAGTCTGGTGAGACGTCTCATGGACCTGGAAGTCCTCCTCTCTGAGATTCCAGTCGGATCCAAGCCCCGATCGCTTGAAAGAGTTTGAGAGCGTCCCGGTGACGTCCATCATGTGGACGTCATCGCCGAATCGCCACTGGCGTGTTTCAGGAAGCCGGTCGCCACCTTCGCCGGCGTACGGCGTGCGATGGTTGCCGCGCCCTCCTTTGCGAAGCTGGCTGAAGATTTCGTCGAGCGAGCGCTGGCGCAGCGTGCGCTCCATGCGCGAGGTAATTTTCACGGTGTCCTGTCCGTCCTGATCACCCTGGAGATAGCCGCGCTTTTTCAACTCCTCAATGAAGTCGTCCAGGCTGATATCCTCCCCATCGGTAAGGCCGTATTGCGCGTCGAGCTGTTCCAGCCAGTCGAGCGCCTCTTCGGCGTCGCCGGCCGTGTGCTCGAGCAGTTCCTGAAACGTGTCGAACAGCTGCTCGAAGATGGGCTTGTCCGATCCATGACGACGCGGGTCCCACTCGGTATATCGGAAGCGCATGGCGGGTAGAGAGTCAGATGGGAGGAGGGCAGATCAGTATCATTGACGAATACGAACCGGGCCATTCGTTGTTTTACAAACCGGTGTCAGCAGACTGGATAAACAAGATCGTAAAGCGCTGCGAGCTATCCGCCATACGGCTCATCGAGGTACTGCTGGGCGCGGTCGTGGGCATTGCTCGCATCGTCCATCTGGAGCACTTCACGGTAGCGCTGCTCAGCAGCAGGCCGGTTGCCCCGAGCGTCATAAATCATCCCCTGTCGCAGTCGTCCAAGCACGCGGAAGGGCGACTCGTCGCCGCCATCGCGAGACGAGAGCGCCTCGAGTTGTAGCAGATATTGCAGGGCTTCGTCGTAGGCATCTGACGACATGCGCTCGCGCCCTAAGTAGTACAGCGCCTGCTCGGCGATATAGTCGTTGTAGCCGGTCTGCTCGGCTTCGTAGCGCTCGAGCACTTCGCTGTATACGCTGCGCGCACGATCCCAGCGGCCCCATCGCGCAAAGACCCGCCCTTCAAACGCATGGAAGAAGGGGTTGTCCGGATACTGGTTGCGCAGGTACCGGACGTACTCGCGGCTCTTGGAAAAGTCGTTCTCGTAGAGATGGTAGATCTGCAGGAGGAAGTAGCTGGCTTCAGCCCGAATATACCATCCATTCTGAGCCGCGTGCTCGAGCTGACTAAGTCCTTCTTCTTTGTTTCCATCGGGGAAGAAAACCATGAACGGTCGGGCAAACGGATACTGCTCCGGAAGGAGCTCTACGTAGTAGTTATAGACGCCTTCACCGAACGCGAAGTCGGGATTGTCCGGCGCCTCGTCGGCCAGCTTCTGCACGTGGCTCAGCGCGCGTCTCCCATCCAGCGCGGCGCGCAGCCACTGGCTGCGATTCGATCGCAGGCGCCCGCGGAGCCCGTAGGATACGCTCTTAAAGAAAGACGCGTCGAAGCTGTATTCGTCAGGCATCGACTCGGCCCGTTCAATGACGCGCTCCATCTCATCATAAAACGTATCATCGTAGGAGTCGTCAGAGAGATCGAGCAAGATCTGCCACCACGTGTTAAGCGCCTTCAGGAACGGGCCAATGGGATGGTCCGGGTGGCGTTGGTCGATCTCTTCAAAAATTGCATTGGCCTCCTCGAACCGCATATTGTACAGCAGATCGAGTCCCCGTTTGCCCTCTTCTTTAACGAACGGATCGCTCAGGACGGATTCCTCAGGCGCGTCTGCCTCCGCATAGTAGGCGGGGGGCTCGTCGGCATCAGGTGCAGCTTGCCCTGCCGCCATGGAGGGGATAAGAAGCAGGACAAAAATCCATCCGGCCAGCCGATCAATACGCGAGTACCAGCTATTCATGACAGCACAGCAGATCATCCAGACGAAACATCTACCTCTGGTAACGGGCTTGAGCGCGCAATTAGTATCGGCGGAACGAAAAGAAGGAGGAAGCGGCAACTGGCAGGCAGCCCGTTACGCTCACCATGTGCGCACCTGTACATATATAAAAAGGGGCACTGCCAGGTTCGGCAGCGCCCCGTGGAGCGTGCAGCAAAGGGAGGTGAGGTTAGGCATCCGATTGGAAGGTGCGGCGCATGCCTGCGTACAGCAGAGCAGCCACAAGCACCTTCGCCAGGTCGATCCAGAGGAATCGGAGGAAGCCTCGATCAATCGATTCCATCCAGGTTGCATGCCCCGCAAAGTAGTGGAGCCACACGACGCCGCTGGTGAAAAGAATGGCAGCGCCAAGAACCGTCGCCAGTACGCTTCCCGACAGACTATTCCACTGCTTCGAGAGCGCGCCAATCACCGCGGCCGAAACCGGATAGGCCAGCAGGTAGCCGGCCGAGGCGGCGCCGAGCAGGTAGCCGAGGCCGTGGCCATCTCCTGCGTAGACGGGAATAAAGAGGCCCATGGCAATGTACAGCACCTGCGCGAGCATGCCGTTGCGCCAGCCAAGGAAGAGACCGCTGCCGTACACGGCGAGCGTCTGGAGCGTAATGGGCACCTCCCACAGGTAGATGTAAACATTGATCTGCGCGAATGCTGCCGTGAGAAGGGCGAAGCCAGCGACACCGGCAGCTTGCACGGCTGCCGAAGCATGCTCTTCGCGAAGTGCGTCGATCCAGGACGTGCGCGGCGATTGAAGTTGAAGCAACGTGGTCATGAGTCTAACAGTGGTTCCAAAAGGGCAACGGGAGGGTAGGGATGCGTCTCAAAAAGCTCCAAATCGATGATACGAAGACGCAATTCCAAGTTCCACCGCTCTGTAAGCGGCATCGCATGAGATGTTAACGAATCTGTTGGATCACCGCCCGGCAATTCAGTACTTCGTATTTTCGCGCAACTGCATCCAGGAGCCTCGGTTGGAATGATGGTATTTTAATTGAGCAGCCACAACTGTGATGCCCCCTGCTTCCTCCTCAGATCGCCCGTCGGACGCGTTCATTGCTATGAAGAGCGTAACGAAAGAGTACACGATGGGGGAGACGCACGTCCGGGCGCTCGATCAGGTCGACCTAGACATAGAGAAGGGCAGATTCATCACCGTCACCGGACCGAGCGGGTCTGGCAAGTCCACGCTTCTCCACCTTCTGGCGGCACTCGACGTGCCCACCGACGGGTGGATTCGAGTAGGCGACTGGACATTGGACGACTTGGACCGGACCGAACAGGCCCGCTACCGGCGGTCAATGGTTGGAATCATCTTTCAGCAGTTTCACCTCGTGCCCACCATGACGGCCCAGGAAAATGTGGCTCTTCCCATGGTGCTGGCCGGCGCCTCGCAGGCGCATCGTCGAGAGCGCGCTGCGGAGTGTCTGGAGATGGTCGAACTCGGCGATCGGATGGATCACCGTCCAGCCGAGCTGTCGGGCGGAGAACAGCAGCGCGTAGCCACCGCTCGCGCCCTGGTGAGCGACCCTCCTGTCGTCCTTGCAGACGAACCGACCGGTAACCTGGACTCCGAAACGGGAGGACAGATTGTCGACCTGCTCGCTCGGATCAACCGAGAACAGGAACGCACCGTTGTCGTTGTCACGCACCACCCTGAGGAGGTAGCCAGTGTGACGGAGCGTACGGTGCGACTCCATGATGGGCGGCTTCGCGCGCCGGAGCCTGCTCGTTCGTAACCTCGACGCTGGGCCTGGAAGCTCAAGTAAGGTCAAATCAAGTTTTGGGTATGACGGCGATGCTGACTTCTCACCTCTCGTTCCGAGGGTCATCCTCGGAACGCCCCGGCCGGGCAGCATCAACCGGCATGACCTGCGGCCCCCCCTCCATCGGAAAGCGCCTTTACAGCGGATGGGAGGCCGGAGCCTCGCGGCCCATGCGTCGCGCGGCTGGTGCCACGCGACGAGCTGCTAACCACAACCCTGTACTTGACTTACACTTAAGGGACAGCAAGATTCTTCTATTGACGCTGATCTCATCTCACCAGAAAACTCCACGACAGGACATCATCATGAAACGCTTTGAAGAGCTGTTTGACGAGCTCCAGCATAAAGTGGCTACCGACGACCCCGACTCGGGAACCGTCGACGCAGTAAAGCGAGGCCCGCATCACATCGGCAAAAAGATTCTGGAGGAGGCCGGCGAGGTATGGATGGCAGCCGAGCACGAAGGCCGCGAGCGTACGGCCGAGGAGGTTGCGCAGCTGTTGTACCACGCCCAGGTCATGATGCTAGCCTGCGACCTCGATCTGGACGACGTGTACCGCCACCTGTAACTAGCATCGAAGAGCTGACGGGACGATGAAACGAAGAATGCACTTCTTCCAGCATCCTCGTCTCTTCGTTTTCTCGTATTGCAGTCCCGCCATTTTCTGCCCTCTCGATTCCTACATCCCCACTTTCGACTCCGAATACTACTCCAAACCCACTCATGCTTCAAGTTGCTCTTCCCAATAAAGGAGCGCTCGCCGATGACGCCGTGCAGCTCGTCCGTGAAGCCGGTTACCACTGCCGCCGGCGCGGACGCGAGCTCGTGGCCCGAGACGCTGAGCACGACATTGAGTTTGTCTTTCTGCGCCCGCGCGACATTGCAACGTATGTGAGCAACGGCGTCCTCGATCTCGGGGTGACAGGCCACGACCTGATGATTGACAGCGGCGCCCACGTCGAGGTGATGCTTCCACTGCGGTTTGGACAGGCCCGGTTCTGCTACGCCGCGCCCAAGTCGCAGGACATCACGCCCGGTGACTTCACGTCCGACACGCGCATCGCCAGCTCGTACACCAATCTCGTACGCAGAGATCTCGACGAGCGCGGCATCGATGCAGACGTTATCCCCCTCGATGGAGCCGTCGAAATTTCCATTCAGCTCGGGGTGGCCGACGTCATCGCGGACGTCGTGCAAACGGGGCGCACGATCGACGAAGCCGGCCTCAAGACGATTGGCGAGCCGATCATCGAATCAGAAGCCATCCTGGTTGCGCAGAACGAGGGTACTGCGCAGAGCGAAGAGGTGCAGCGCTTTACCGAGCACCTGCGTGGCATTATCGTGGCGCGCGAGTACGTCATGGTGGAGTACGATCTACCGGAAGATCAGCTGGACAAGGCTCGCGAGATAACGCCGGGCATCGAGTCGCCTACCGTGTCGCCGCTGAGCCGCGACGGGTGGATTGCCGTGAAGGCGATGGCACGCGAAGAGAACGCGAACCGTATCATGGATAAGCTTACGGAGCTTGGAGCAAAAGGCATTATTATCACCGATATTCGAACGTGCCGAATCTGAAAAACGTGGAAGGGGGGAAAGGGGAAAGAAAGGACGAACGATGATGTACTGATTATCTTTTTGCTGAGGTATCTATGCGTTTCACTGACCTTATCGGACTGGCCTGGGACAACCTGTGGCGGAACCGCACCCGGAGCGCGCTCACCCTCGTGGGCGTGATGATCGGCGTAGCGGCGCTGCTCACCCTTCTGGCGTATGGCTCCGGCCTGCAGGACAATGTGCGCGGCGAGTTTGAGGCGCTGGAGCTTTACAACACGCTGCGCGTCACGTCCAGCCCCGACCCTATCGGTGAGTTCGGGGACCTCTCCTTTCAGATGCAGGAAGAAGACGAGGAGCCCGAAGAGACGGTCCCGCTGACCGATGAACTGATTCAGGACATCGAGGCGATCGACGGCGTGCGGGCGGCCTACCCGGAGATTGGCTTCCCGGCCGAGGTGCTGGCTAACGAGCGAAGCGCCGTCGCGAACGTCGAGGCAATTCCCATGGAGTTTCGCGAGATCAGCTCGTACCAGCCCGCGAACGGTCGTTTCTTCGATAGTCCGACCGAGTCGGGCGTGCTGATTGGCCCGTCAATGGCCGAGCGACTCGGCTACGACGCCCCGGAGGACGCGGTGGGCGACTCGCTCTCGCTGCAAGTGGCCTCGCTAGACATGGATGTGCTTCAAGATCCCGGTGCCCTACTTGCTCAAGGGCCCGGCGTGTTGCCAATGGACGAGACAGAGTACAAGATGGCTATCGTCGGATTGCTTCCGGATGATCAACAACCGTTCTCTGGGTTTACGCGGGTGCTCGTGCCGCTGGAGCGGGCGGAAGATATGGAAGCAGTGACGTTCTTCTCTACGCTCGACCTGCTTATGCGCTCGTCGGACTCGGAGGGACATGCGGCTCTCCGCGTGCAGCTCGAGGACGCCGATGCCCTCCGCTCGACGATGGAGTCGATCGAAGAGCTGGGGGTCTACGCCACCAGCTTCCGGGACCAATTTGCTGAGCTCGATCGCCTCTTCCTGATCATGGACCTGGCCCTCGGCGTCATTGGGTTCATCGCGCTCATAATCGCGACTATTGGCATTGCCAACACGGTCATGATGAACGTGCGCGAGCGCTACAGCGAAATCGGCATCATGAAGGCGGTCGGTGGCGACGAGCGCGACCTGCAGCGTCTCTTTGTCGCCGAGAGCACGATGCTCGGCGTCATTGGCGGCGTGGCCGGGCTCATCTTCGGCTTCGGCATTGTGTTTGGACTGGACGCGCTGGTCGGCGTCTACCTCAGCCAGCAGGGATTTCCACCCCTCTCCGTCTTCAGCGTGAACGCATTGATGGCACTTGGTATCTGGGGCGTTGCTGTGCTCATTAGCCTGCTCGCCGGCGTCTTCCCCGCCCGCCGCGCGGCGCGCGTAGAGCCCGTCGAAGCTCTGCGGAGCGTGTAGGGAATGGCGAGTTGCGAATGGGGAGTGGCGAGTGGTGAATGGGACGGTCTTTCCCAGCCTCGGCGCCCGGAGGGTACCGTTTGGCGTTCGTCCGTCCACCGTCCGTCGTCTCCCGTCTTTACTACGACAGAAAGTCCATCACGACCTCGGCGAATTCCGTGGGCGCGTCGGCGTGGACCCAGTGCTCGGCGTCGTCGATTGTCGCCAGATCGGCCTGGGGGAAGTTGCGCTGGATGCGCGGCCAATCGTCATCGGCGACGTAGTCGGACTGTGCGCCGCGAACAAAGAGCGCGGGACCGTCAAACGTGTGGTCACTCTGGATGCCTTTCAGCACCTCGTTGTAGTGCGCGTGGATGGCATCCAGATTCGGCTTCCAGGTGTAGTGCTCGCCGTTGTGCGTCAGGTTCTTGAGGAGGAACTGCCGGATGCGTCTCGACTTGATAACGTCGGCCAGGTCAGCATCGATCTCTCGCCGGCGATCGTACTGCTTCGGATCGAGGCTGCGTAGCGCGTCGAACAGCACCTCGTGGTGGCTCGGGTATGCCTTGGGTGCCATGTCGGCGACAACAAGCCGATCAACGCGCTCAGGCATCTCGAGCGCTGCGTGCATCGCTGTCTTTCCGCCCATCGAGTGGCCGAGGAGGTGCGTCGATTCCAGGCCCTGTTGCTCCAAGAAAGCCTCCAGGTCGGCGACCATCGACGGATAGTCGAATCGATCGGCATGCGGTGAGCGCCCGTGGTTTCGCTGGTCGACAGCGAAGACGCGGAACCGCTCGCTGAAGACGGTGCGGCTCAGCGTGTGCCAGTTGTCGCTCGAGCCGAGCAGGCCGTGCAGAATGATGAGTGGCGGTCCGTCCTCACCGTACGTCTGATGATACAGATCGACGGGAGCGATGGAGGTGGATATAGCCATAATCTGTGGATGCGTGGGGAGCGTACTGCTAAGCGATGGGTGTACCGGTGCTTATTGAGCAAGATTCGGCATGGCAGCCGAATTGTCTGTCAAACGGCTTGAACCCTGTTCTTCTATATGCGTTTTTGGAAACTCGTCTGCCCCACCGGATCATCGATGCACGTATGTTTTCTCGACTTTGCGTTACGCTCCTCATCGGCAGCCTGCTGCTTGCAAGTCCCCTGCAGGCCGACGATGAGCCGAAACCCGTTCAGGTCTCCGACCTCCTCAAGATCGAGCAGCTTGGCGACGTGACCGTCTCGCCCGACGGGCGCCACGTGGCATATACCGCCCAGCGAATTGTTGAGACCGGCGATGAGGAGCAGCCGTACGACTACCGCACGCACCTGCACGTCGTGCGCGCCGACGGAAATAGGCCCCCGCGGCAGCTCACCCGCGGAGAGCACAGCATCTCGCAGCCGACCTGGCATCCGGACGGCGATCGCATCTCGTTTGTGCGCAGCGTCGACGGTCCGCCGCAGGTCTACACCCTGTCGCTTTCCGGCGGCGAGCCGATCCAGGTGACCGATGCCGAGTACGGGGCCGTGAGCCCCAGCTGGTCGCCGAGGGGCGAACAGCTTCTCTACGCCGCATCGCTGCCGGGAGCGGCGGTTGCCGAGCTGACCGGCCAGGAGCACCCCGCCTGGCCTGACGAGCGCCCCGGACGTGAGCGCGGCGATACCGAACTCGAGGTACCCGACGACACGCTCGTCGTGTTTCGCGATTCGCTGACGGAAGCCGCCCTCGATACGCTGGCATTTGAAGATGTTACTCCGGACACGCTCGGGGTGCTCTCCGACTCGTTGCGCGCTTTCCCTGACACGGTATCAGTCGAGGCCACGCCCGACATGGCCACCGAGCCCGATCCTGACGGCAATCTCCTGCAGGTGCGGCGGTGGCTCGACGACCAGCAGGACGCGGACGATCCGCGCGTCTTCAACCGGCTCGATCTGCAGCACGAGCGTGACCTCCGGCCGCGCCTGACGCACACGCACTACTTCGTGGTCGACGTCGAGGACGATGAAGCAGTGGGAGCGCCGCAGCTTGTAACCGCGGGCTTCTACAGCTTCGGCGGGGGAGAATGGCACCCGAATGGGGATCAGATATTCGTCACGGGCGCGCCGACCGACGAGGAGCATCCGGATCGCGTGCAGGAAAGCGGCCTCTACATTTCTGACGTGGATACGGCCGAGGTGCGGTCGTTTCTGGAAATCGAGGACTACGGCGTTTTTAATCCGCAGGTTGCCCCGGATGGCACGACGATCGCCTTTCAGGCAAGCGACCTGACCGATCCGGGCTATGCCGAAACGCAAATCGGGCTGTATCCAATCGACGGGCGCTCGGCCCCCGAGCTCATCACGGAAGACTTCGACCGATCGGCCAGCCGTCTCACCTGGTCGCCCGACAGCTGGTACTTGTACTTCACAGCGAACTCCGACGGAGGAACGCCGCTCTACCGGATGAATCCGCTCGATCGCGAAGAGGGTGAGGGCGCGCCGGACGCCGAGCCGGAGGACGGCGTGTACACCATGGATGAGACGATGGTGCGGACCCCGCCCATCGAACGGCTGACGAGCTACGAGCGAGGCGTGCAGAGCTATGACGTGACGACAGCTACGGCCTATTACGTGATGACGGAGGTCAGCAATCCCTACGAGCTTTACACGAACAACCTCGACTTCATCGACGAGCGGCGTCTGACAGAGCACAACGCGTCGTGGCTCGACGATCGCAGGCTGAGTGAGCCGGACGCCTTTACCGTCGAGAGCGACACCTTCGACATTGACGGATGGGTGATGCGGCCTACCGAGTTTGAGGAAGGCGAAGAGTATCCGCTCCTGCTACAGATCCACGGCGGACCGGCGGCCATGTGGGGACCGGGCGAGCCGACGATGTGGCACGAATTTCAGTATTTTGCCTCCCGCGGGTACGGCGTGGTGTACAGCAACCCGCGCGGCTCCGGCGGCTACGGCCACGACTTCCGGAGCGCCAACTATCAGGACTGGGGCACCGGTCCGATGAATGACGTGCTCGCGGCCGCAGAATACGCCGTTGACCTGGAGTGGACGGATCCGGACCGGCAGGTCGTAACCGGCGGATCCTACGCGGGTTATCTCACCGCGTGGATCATCTCGCAGGACGACCGCTTTGAGGCGGCGGTGGCGCAGCGCGGCGTCTACGACCTGCCCACGTTCCTGGGAGAAGGGCGCGCCTGGCGCCTCGTTCCGAACCACTTTGGCGGCTATCCGTGGGAGGGCGAGGTGCCGCCGCCTATCGGCACGCCCGACACGCTGCGCGCCGACCATCCGGCCGACACCCTTGAAACGGACACGACCGTGGTCCGCTCGCCCGGCGAACTCTCCCCGCGAGAGCTGCTCATCCGCAACTCTCCGACGACATACGTCGACCAGATCGACACGCCGCTGCTCCTCCTCCATGCAGACGATGATCTGCGCACGGGTGTCATCCAGAGCGAGATGCTCTACAAGTGGCTCAAGATTCGGGAGCAGCCCGTCGAGTACGTCCGCTATCCCGATGCCGGGCACGACCTCTCGCGATCAGGCGATCCCCGGCAGCGCATCGACCGAATGCTGCGCATCTACGAATTCATGGAGCGATATCTGGAACGGGATGACATACCGAACGAGCTGATGCCTGCAGGGGGCGGCTAGTTGGAACGCGCTTTACTGCGCTCCTGGCGCCTGACGTACCAGTACCACCCGTAGATGCCTACCACAACCACCACAGCCCCCACACCAAGGGCGATCTGAATCTCACGCGTTAGGCCCGGCGGATAGAGAATAGGAGCGATGTAGTGCTCGATGAAACTGGTGTCGTATCCCTCGGCACCGGACTGGATACGCAGATGACGCTCGATCGGCGTGAGGGGGCACGTCCAGCCAAAGAGCATGACAGCGCCGCCCCAAATCGCTGCGGGAATGTGGACCCATACGATGCGGGGCCACCAGAACGCAAGCAGTCCCCCGAAGAGGACGAAGAGAATAAATGCAAAATGGGCGAACATGGTGATGTCCGCCAGGATGCGATAGATCATACCCGCTCCGCTGACTCTGCGTAAGGCCAGAAACGTGTGGTCCGTGCTCAAACGCCCACACGACTTCCATATATCCACACGTTCGCCCATTCACACGTGTTTTTCCCACGCCCTACCGGTCCTCGACGTCCATCTCATCGGGATCTTCGTCATCAGGCTCTTCCACGACGAGGGCCAGACGGTCGCCGTCCGGATGAACGGCTAGCCGGGTAAATTCAATGCCGGGCACCTCTACGACAGGTTCCCAGCTCACGTCATGGTTAGGCGCCCACTTGTAGAGCGTGGGTCCACTGACGCCTAGCAGCACGCCCTCGGGCGTCCAAGCATGATCGCCGTCTACATCGTCGATCACATCAATCAGCGGCTCGATCGTACCCGTTTCTGCGTCGAGGCGCTTGATTTGCGCCGGTTCGTCGTCGCGATTGTGGACAAAGCTGATCGCCGACTCGCCCGGAATCGACTGAAGGGAGGGACCGATGTCTTCGGCGAGCGTCTCAATCTCTCCAGTGCGTACATTGGCGAGCTGCAGCGTAGGAGGATCGCCCAGCACGAACAGGGCAACACGCTCCTCGTCGGCCCAGGCGTGATAGCCGACGGGCTCAACGTCCGGAAGCAACACCTCGGGGTCGTTCTCGCCACTGAGATCAATCTGCCAGAGCCGCTGCGTGCCGTCCTCTTCAACGCGTACAGTAGTAAAGCGACTTTCTCGTCCCGGCACAGGGGTGGGCGAGAACTCGCTCGTTTCCGTTTGCAGGACGGGCTCCGTGTTGCGGAAAATCAGATCAAACCGGTAGATGTCGGCTCGTCCGTCGTGCACGGACGTGTAGAGTAATCCGCGACCGTCCGCCGTGAAATGCGGCTGGTTGTCATAGCCGTCGGCCCGCACCGTGATGTTGCGAGGCGGGCGAAGCGTCACGCGGTCGCCATCGACCGACAGGTCGGCCAGGAAAACGTCGGTCGGCGGCACGTCCTCGGCCGGGTCTTCCGCGTCCGGCTCCCCGCACCCCAGGAGGCCTATCGTTAGGAGGAGAAGGCCGGCGATCCATCCAGGGTGTGGCAGAGCATTCATTTGTAGCATCGAGTACCGTCGAAAGTTGGTTTGAAGTATACGTCCTTCTCCAAGACGGACCGAACTGTCACCAGCCTTTTCGTACTGCGCCGCGACGAGCGTACCACAAA
>OBKM01000354.1_pt1 | contig 23287 bp, 20 predicted proteins | sample 1519691 | NCBI WGS metagenome assembly OBKM01 (sample SAMEA37050418, study PRJEB22526) | metagenome | biome: saline pan; feature: lake; material: water | place: Egypt | collected 2015 | depth 0.5 m | reverse complement strand
GAGGAGTTCGATGAAGCAATCACCTTCGAGGGTGAAACCGATGGCAACTCGCTGTTTGCCGTCGCTGAGGTTGAGGCCGAAGAAGAAGCGGATGACGACGTTGTCGACCCCGACGAACCCGAAGAAATTGATGATGGCATCCCAGGCTTTGGTGTTGTAGTTGCGATTATCGCCATGATTGCCATGGCAATGCTCGCCCGCCGGAAAGTATTGTGACGCTGATGCGAGAGCTGTTTGGCGAGCGCGTTGGTGAGCCATGGGAAGAGCCACAGCCGCCAGATGAGCAGCCGACGCCACAGACCAAATCGGAGGATGCTTCGTGAGCGTGCTGTGTGCTGGCCACATCAACTGGGATGTGACGATGTTTGTCGACGCCCTGCCAGAGCCAGACGGCGAAGTCACGATTAACCAACTCAACAGTGCTGGCGGTGGCTCAGCAGCAAACGTCGCTGTCGGCCTTGTCGGGCTCAATGTTGGGGCTGATCTCTACGGCAGCGTTGGCGGCGATGATACCGGCGCGCTCGCTCTCAGAGAGCTTGACCGGGCTGGCGTCGATTGCGGACACGTCGTTATCGATTCGGCTGTGACGACCTCTGTGAAATATCTCGTTGTCGATTCGAGTGGCGAGGTGATGGTGTTTGCCAACGACGGTGCCAACGAATCGTTTGCAGGGGCTGAGGTGCCAACTGGCCTGTTTTCAGGTGTTGATCAGCTCCATCTGACCGGACAGTCACCCTCGACAGCCTCGATGTTGGCAACGCTTGCGACCGATATGTCGATCCCAGTCAGCTTTGATCCTGGTCGACGCGTGACCGAACGAGCGTACACAGACGCCGTGGCCAACAGCGATCTGATCTTTTTGAACCAGCGTGAGGCCGACGGCCTTGCCCAATCAGATATGCTTTCGCCCACTGATCCCAACGACCAGATCGTGGTGATCAAACACGGTGCGGATGGCGCGACTGTCCATACACCGACTGGTGAGACCAGTCATGCAGGTTTTCATGTTGAGCCGGTTGATTTGACGGGAGCAGGCGATGCCTTTGCAGCCGGCTTTTTCGCGACACTCGACGGAAGCGACTGCCTCAGCAACTCGGATTTCGATCCTAACACGTACCGAGAAGCACTGATCGTTGGCAACGCCTGTGGAGCGATAGCTGCAACAACTGCGACAGCCCGAACAACGCTGTCGTGGGATGCTGTGGCCGCAGTACGGGATGGCACAGCCCCCAACCAACTCTCTGCAGATGATCGAAGCTCCGAGACAGGTGGCAAATGAAATTACGTCTCAAGTTCGAGTATCGCATCAGCAACGTCGCGGGCCGCAGCGACGTGTTCGTCAGCCGCGTCGTCACCAGTTTGCTCAACGTTTGAGAGTAGGTCTGCAACATGGCCGACCCGTTTCCAGACGACAGCATCATCCAACTCAGCCACCGTTGCGTCAGCTAAATCTGCGGCGATAGCATCGGCTTCGCCGATCCACCGGCTTGCCTCTCGTTCAATCGGCCGTTCCCGCGTGGCAGCGAGCTTCTCATGCAGTTGGCTGAGCTTTGATTCGAGAGCTGTATCTTCCATACCCAATCAATGCGGTGGGCGAAAAAGTAGTTTGGCAACCTCAGAGATGCGACTCATAGAAGACGGCAGCCGCTGCATCATCTCTGGTGACATACGCAGCAGCCATGAACTCCTCGTCGCCCTCATACCGTGGGAGGGAGTCGATCTGTGCAACTGTTGACTCGCGCTGCTCGTCAGTCAGCTGTTCCGTAACAACCGCGTTCGTCTCAAGTGCTTCGGTGACAACAGTCTCGATGAGTCCGTCGACTGCTTCAGCAGTAATGTGTGTTGTTGGGCCTGGCGGGATGCTGTCGTATGGATCGGCAACGACGGAGTAGCTCGCTGTCTCGTCTTCCTCGCCGAGACAGCCGGCCACAAGAGCAGCAACGCCACCGGCAAGCACAGATCGGCGGTACATACTCTGGTTGGTACGACTACAGGAATAAGTACCTTCTATTCCGCTGTGACCGTTGCTGACCCGGTGCGTATTTGCACACGCCGGACTGTGGTGGCGTATGAGCCTTACTGTTGACACAACCGGTTCAATCGACGTTGTCGATATCACCGAGGAGGTCGCGGCTGAACTGCCAGCCGGTGCGGAGGGTGTCTGTACAGTGTTTGTAGAACACACCACGGCGGCGGTCTCGATCAATGAGGCCGAGCCACGACTGATTTCAGATATCGAGTCGTTTGTCGAAACGCTCTCGGCACCTGATGGCTGGGAACACGACGCACTTGATGGGAACGCTGACGCCCATCTTCGCTCGTCACTGCTTGGTCGAAGCGTGACAATCCCGGTTCGCAATGGCGAACTCGCGCTTGGTCGGTGGCAGTCGGTTCTTTTTATCGAGTGCGATGGGCCACGAAACCGTTCAGTTTCGGTGACGATGGTGCCGGCTGTCTGATCGTGTTTGTTGCAGCATCTCGTTGTGGTGCAGTCATCAGCCAGCACATCAGTGTCGCCGCCAGGGTTGATCATCGCTCGGCCTCAGCCGGGTAGCTTCAAGGGGTTCCAACACAGAGGCCAGCCTAATGACTGAATCCGAGTTGGCGACAGCCGTCCGGGATGTGCTGGCTGTCGATCCCGAATCCTATCGGACGGAGGCGGCAACTGATGCCGACTACGTGCTCTCAGAGCTTGATGCCGGCACGTTTGACAACCACCAATCGATTCTCGGATTGGAGTATGAGTTTTATGCAGTCACTGAAGATCGGTGGCATACTGACGCTGACAGCGAGTTTTCGCTTGCTCGTGTCCCACGCCGGCTGTTGGAGTTGATCGGGTTTGAGAAGGAACTCGGCTTGCACAACGCCGAAATGACTGCCAGCCCCCAACCATTCAACACGTATGGGCTACAGGCAATCGAATCCGAGGTCTGTAGCCGGCTGGATGCCGCGCTCAACTGCGCACAGCCAGAGGGGTTGCGCCTTGTCAGCGACGGGCTGTGGACGCTCCCACCAACTGGCGAAACCGCCCGAAACTATCTGACTGACAGCATCGAAGACGGCGGCGTTCGGATTGCCACCAACATGACCGACGCCGTCCGGTATCACGCGATGGCAAACGGCGAGCTTGCTGATGACCGGTTTCGGGTTGCCGCGCCACATCTCGACATCGCGGCTGAGACACTGATGCCTGAGAGCCTGATCACCTCGATCCAGCCCCACTACCAGATGCAGCAGGCGATGGATCTCCCGCGGTACTACAACTACGCGCTGCGGGTCGCTGGCCCACTGCTTGCCCTTGGGGTGAACTCGCCGTTTTTCCCGCCCGATCTGTATGAATCAGCTGTTGATCCCGAGACGATTCTGGCTGAGGGATGGCATGAAAACCGCATTGCTGTCTTTGAGTCAGTGCTCAACAGTGCTACTGAAACCGATAAGGTGCGGTTCCCGGCTGATCTCGACTCCATCGAGGAGGCAGTCCAGCGCGTCGTCGATGACGAAATCGTTGTGCCGATGCCAGTCGACCGCGGCGAGCAGTTCCATGACAACTTTGCGACGCTTCGGCGAAAACACGGCACATACTGGCGGTGGATTCGACCCGTCATCGGCGGCACCTCCCGCTCAGCGGCCAACGCCAGAATCGAGTTCCGGCCACTTCCAGCCCAGCCGACTGTCCGCGATTCGATGGCACTCACCGCGGTGTTTGCTGGCGCGATGGAGGGGCTGACTCGCACCGAACACCCGGTTGTTGATCTGCCGTGGCCAACCGCGAAGGATAACTTCTATGCTGCGATGCGAAACGGGATTGATGCCGGATTAGAGTGGATACTCGCGGATGGCACTGAGACGACTGCGACCGATGTTGCACTCAGAGACCTGCTGGAGCATGCAGCCGAGGGGCTGCGCGCGGTCGGGCTCTCGGAGTCGGCAGTCGATAGCTATCTGAAACCCTTGCAGTGGCGGATTGACAACACTCTCACACCTGCGGGCTGGAAGCGACAAACAGTGAGATCAGCACTTGCATCGGGAGCAACGTTTGCGGAGGCGATCACAACGATGCAGCGATCATACATCGCAAACCAGTCAAAAACGCTCATCGCTGGCGATTTCCGGTCGTGGGATGATCCATCGAATCAAACGGAGTAAATACTGCTAACCGGACGTACATACCAATCGGGCGTTTTAACCGACAGACGACAGTAACCGGCGCATGGCCAACCCGCAGCAGTTCAATCGGCGGCGCGTGTTAGAACTCTCAACAGTCGGCACCGGACTGGCAATCGCTGGCTGTGCAGACCAACTTGATGCAAACGGGTTCGACGGGGATCACGGCGAGTTAGCAGAGGGCGAACGGCGTGTTACGATGCAAATTGAGTTTGAGCAACCAGAACTTGAAGAACAGATTCGGGAGTTCCAACAACTCCAACAACAACTCCAGCAACTTCAATTTCAAGCTCAGGAAGATGAGGATGCTGAAGCAGAACTTCAGGAGTTGCAAGCTGAGCTTGAAGAGTTACAAACGGAAATCATCGAGGCAGCCTTCGAAAATGTACTTGAAGAGTTTGAGCAATTTACCCTTACTATTGAGGATCGACTTACTGATCAAGGATTAATGAAGGTTGCTGGTGATGTAACTGAACTTGTTGATGCCACGACGGAGACCAATTCAGTTCGATCACTGTCTAGTACCTCGCTCTTTGATGAAACCGAACAAGCGTTAGAACAGCAGCCAGGCGAGCCGATTGAGCCAGAGTAACCATCCCTGCTTTCGTTTTCGAGTCGTGACACCCGGTATTTTTGGGTCTTGTCTGCTGAAAAACGCCAATGACTGATCCGCTCGATCAGAACCGCCTGACCGACGAAGCCAGCCCGTATCTCCAACAGCACGACACCAACCCTGTCAACTGGCAACCGTGGGACGAAACCGCGCTTGAGGCCGCCAAAACACAGAACAAACCAATCTTTCTCTCAATCGGCTACTCTGCCTGCCACTGGTGTCATGTGATGGAAGAAGAGAGCTTCGAGGACACCGATGTCGCCCAGCGGTTAAACGAGCAGTTTGTCCCGATCAAAGTCGACCGCGAGGAGCGACCTGATATCGACAGCATCTATATGACCGTCTGCCAGCGCGTCACGGGCCGCGGCGGCTGGCCGCTGTCTGCGTTTCTGACGCCGGATGGCAAACCATTCTACGTCGGTACCTACTTCCCCAAAGAGCCGCGAAAAGGGATGCCTGGATTCATTGAGTTGCTTGATAAAATCGCCGACTCCTGGAATGATCCAGACCAGCGAGCCGAGATGCAACAGCGGGCAGAACAGTGGACAGAAACCGCCCGCGACCAACTGGAGGCGACGCCCGATCCCGACCGGCGTGGCAGCCAGCCAGGCGATGACGAACTGGATAGCGCGGTGCGAACTGCACTCCGGTCTGTTGACGAGGAGTACGGCGGCTTCGGATCTGATGGCCCGAAATTCCCACAGCCAGGCCGGGTTGCTCTCCTGTTGCGGGCTGCCGCTCGGAGTGGCAGCAGCGACGCTCGCCGTGCCGCAGTCAACACGCTTGATGCGATGGCAAACGGCGGGATGTACGACCAACTCGGCGGTGGGTTTCATCGGTACGCGGTCGACCGCGAGTGGACTGTCCCCCACTTTGAGAAGATGCTCTATGACAACGCTGGGCTGCCACCGCTGTTTCTTGCGGGCCACCAGCTAACCGGCAGTGACAGATATGTTGCAGTTGTCGAAGAAACACTGGCGTTTGTCGAGCGCGAACTCACTCACCCTGAGGGCGGCTTTTACAGCACGCTTGATGCCCGCAGTGGCGACGAGGAGGGTACTTTCTACGTCTGGACGCCACAGCAGGTTCACGACCGCCTCGACGAGCCACAAGCGACGCTGTTTTGTGAGCGGTTTGGAATCACTGAAAGTGGCAACTTCGAGAATGGGACAACGGTGTTGACGATTGATCGCACAGTTGCGGAGTTGGCAGACGCCCATGACCTCCCGACCACAGAAGTCGAGGAGGAGCTCACAGCAGCCAAAGAAACACTGTTTGGGGCCCGCGAGGAGCGAACCCGACCACCACGAGATGAGAAGGTGTTGGCTGGCTGGAATGGAATGATGATCTCGGCGTATGCCCACGCGGCTCGCGTGCTTGACTCCTCATACGCCGAGGGGGCAGCCGACGCGTTGGAGTTTGTCACTGAGCACCTGCTCGACAGCGAGACAGGAAGACTCAGTCGGCGATACATCGATGGCGACACCGCTGGGGTCGGCTATCTGGAGGATTATGCCTTTCTGGCCCGTGGTGCGTTTGATCTCTACCAAGCCACTGGCGAGCCAGAACCGCTTCAAACAGCACTCACACTGGCCGAAACGATTGTCGATGTCTTCTATGATGAAGCCGCCGGAACAATCTACTTCACGCCCGAGGATGGCGAAGAGCTTGTGACTCGTCCACAGGAGTTGACAGATAGTTCGACACCCTCCAGTCTCGGTGCGGCGGTCGACCTACTCTGTGTGTTGGATGGCTTTAGCCCTGAGACTGAGTACCGTGAGATCGCCGGCCAGGTCTTAGAAACCCACGGCAACCGAATCAGTGGCAACCCCCTCCAGCATGTTTCGTTGACGCTGGCGGCCGACCGCTACGCCAACGGCGGTGCAGAGCTCACGATTGCGGCCGAGGAGATACCCGCTGCGTGGCGCGAAACGCTTGCTGATCGCTTCCTGCCTGGGGTCGTCCTTGCGCCGCGTCCGCCGACCGAAAGCGGGCTTTCGGCGTGGCTTGACACACTGGGCTTTGCGTCTGCACCACCAATCTGGGCGAACAGAGATGCACTCGACGGTGAGCCGACAGTCTATGCCTGTGAATCATTCAGTTGTTCGCCACCGAAAACTGCAATTGACGACGCGATTGCGTGGCTGGAAAATAACCGATAACGACACTCCCTACTCGAAGTCTTCCTGTCCGCCACCGCCGCCGCCCATCAGCGTCGATTGGAGCTTCTGTCGCCAGGACGTGAGCTCATCGAGTTCCTCTTCAATCGAGTTGATTCGATCACCAACATCGCCATCGGCAGCCAACCGATCCTCCAGCGTTGCCACGTCGTCACCGATGGCATCAATCTGGCTTGAAAGCTCACTCAACTGGTCGGCATGGTCAGCAAGCTCCGCAGAGATTGATTCGCGGGCCTCGGAGGCAGCTTCAAACTGCTCGTCAACGTTGTCGCTCAGTGCATCGAGTGAGTCTGCAACTGAGTCAACCTCATCGGAGACAGACGCTATATCGGACTCGTTGGCTGCGGTTGTCTCGCTGAGGTCGTCGATCTCCTCGCCGTGTGTTGCTGTGGTCTCAGTGAGTTCGTCGATCTCCTCAGTATGGGCTGCTGTCGTCGCATTCAGCTGATCGATTTCCTCCTCGTGGGCTTCAGTGGTTGATTCAAGCCCCTCGATCTGCTCGGCAGCCTCATCCAGTTGGCTTTCGAGATTCTCCTCGGCGTTTGTCAGATCCTCATCAAGTGTATCGACTCGGTCATGGGCGGTATCAATCGCGTTGCGCTGGGTTTTCAGCGTGGACTGAATGCTGTCGAGGGTTTTGTTGTTGCTCCACAGTTCATCTTCGAGTTCGTTGACTGAACTCCGAATATCGGAGAGGGCTGACTCATGTGTTTGGGTATCGGACTGCAGCTCTCGCACGTCGGCCTGCATTGCCTCAATATCCTCACGGGCAGACTCGATAATTTCGCTGCCAGTGCCGTTTTCGCTCAGGAACTCCTCAAGTGCGGAGGTATACGCTTGGAGCTTACTGAGTTCGGTTTCGAGCCGCCGAATACGGGCTTCATACTGGCCGCCGCCGGTGGATGCCCGCTCGACGGACTGCTTGATCCCATTGATGCTTTCGAGAAGCTGTTTGCTGATATCTGACTCATCTTCAATCTCCGAAGCAACGACTTCGGGTTCGGGCTCGTCGTCTGCTGATTCAGCTGCTGGCGGTTCGGCTTCTGCAGCCGTCTCAGCTGGTTCCTCGTCGGCATCAGCTGGCTGTTCGTCTGTCTCCGATTCTGCCGTCGTATCTGCTGGATCGTCAGTCATAGTTGTTGTGAGTGTCTCTTTGAGCGTTGAAAGCTCGTCGGTTACATCATCAATCGCTGTCTGCTCGGCCGCTGATTCCGTATTGAACACCGTTTCAACAGCGGTGTCCTCGCCCGCGTCGGCTGGCTGGCCGGACGGTTGCTCACCAGTCGCAGCCGTTCGCTCGGTGAGTTCGGCGACAACCTGATCCTCGTAGCTGTCTCGGGTATCTCTAACGAGTGCCGTTCTGGTTCCGATTTCAGCGGCGATTTCGGCGTTCGAAAGCGTTGGATTTTCTTTCGCCGCTTTGAGTATCGCTGTCTGTGTCGCACTCAGTTGGTCGCCGTTTTCGACGACTGACTCTGCCTGCTGCTGGGCTGTCCCGTCAACTGCCTCCTCATCTGTTTCGTCAACTGTCTCCTCACTTGTCTTGTCGGCTTTCTTTGGAGGCTCTTCTTCCTCGGAGGCGACTTCCTCTGTGGGCTCCGCTGAGGACTGGTCATCCTCGGCAGCAACGTCAGTCGGCTCCTCCGAAGGAGTTTCTTCGTCGGCTGTCTCGCTGTCTTCGTCTGCATCAACCTCAGCTGCTTCGGCGGCGGTGTCAGCTGTCACCTCGTCTTCGGGTTCACCGTCAGCCTCAGCCGACTCCGTAGTGTCTGGGGTTGCCGCAGCGTCGTCGTTGGCTGAGACTGTGTCTGGTGTTTCTGTTTCAGCAGCGGTATCGGCTGCTGCCGGCTCACCACTGTCAGCTGTGGTCGACACTGTGCCATCGGCTTGTTCCGAGCCATCGCCGATTTCGATCTCTGGTTCGCCCATCCACTCACTGAGATTATCCCGCAGCCCCTCAGTGTAGGTGTAGGCGGTTCGGACAGCCTCAGCGTCGAGTTGGTGTTCAAACACCAGTTGGCCGTCTTCGATCTCCCACGGCAGCGCATCGGTTTTCGACGCGATGGCGTCAGGATCGGCGAATGAGGGAATATCCTCGCGGATAACGATGGTTTTGGGTGTCTCCGACCACAGCCGGATATAGTACTCAATGCCGGACGATCCATCGTTGAAATCCTTGTAGGATTTCGTGACCGTGACGTCGTCTTTGTTTATCGGCTCCATTGCTGTATCATTATCAATTTCTACCTACCGGGTCTACTTAGTATTACATACTAACAGACTCTCATCAGTGCGTTGTCACGGCCGTGGCTACTTTTATGATCTCCGGGTGGTTCGGCAGCAGTATGCGCGAGCCGCGGGGGATCTGTGGCTATGAGTGGCCGCGGGACTGTGATCGCGTCTCGATCACAACCGACAAGCCGATCCGACAGTCCTGCTGTTTCCGGCCGACGATGACAGCCGACGCCGACCGCTGCATCTGGCATGCCGAGACCAGCGACGACGACGCCAAACCGGCAACGGTGTTGGCAGCAGCCGCTGTTCATCCACCAACCAGCGAGCAGACAACGCCAGTCGCCCAACTGTTAGACGGCGCGAAGCTTGCTGGCTGTCGGCTGGGCGAGACGGTTCCACTGGCTGCAACTGCTCTCGGCGGCGCGGAGATGGCAAATATCGATCTCACTGGTGCCAACTTGGCGGGTGCCGCACTCGGAGATGCAAACCTTAGAAACGCAACGCTTCGGGATGCTAATCTCCACAACGCTGGGTTGAGCGACGCTGATCTCCGCGGTGCTGATCTCCGGAATGCAGATCTCACCGATTCGCTTCTCTGGCATACTGATCTTCGGGGCGCGAATCTCAGCGGCGCGGATCTGACAGAAGCGTTTCTTTGGGGTGCTGATCTCCGATACGAAGACCTGTCTGCCACGGTACTGACTGATGCCGCTTTCGAGGATGCTGATCTCACCGAGACAAATCTGGATCAGGCAACACTGTGGGGGAGCCACTGACCGGGATGTCGGCGTTAGTGTCTTTGCGATTCGAGTGTAACGATCAGGCTGGAGGCCATGCGTGTCAGTTTTGGCTCACGCAGGATTACCGCAGGTGAACCGCCGTGATACTCCGCGTCAGGCAGGTGGGATGCTGTGACGTTTGATGCGTTTACTGATACCACGCAGACTGAGACGGCAATTATTCTCCACGTCGATATGGACTGTTTTTATGCCTCGTGTGAGCGACTTCGGGAGCCAACGCTGGAGGATAGCCCGGTTGTTGTTGGGATGGGGTATGAGGCAGGCGAAGACCAGGGTGCGGTGGCGACGGCGAGCTATGAAGCCCGGGAGTACGGAATCGAAAGTGCCCAGCCAATCAGTCAGGCACTCGAACAGCTCCCAAGGGCTGCTGAGACGGCATCGACAGCCACTGAGACGGAATCGACGGTTGCTGAGGCAGAATCAGCACCAGCAGGCTACTATCGAAGTGTCGATCTGGAGTTCTACAATGATGTCGCAAGCGATGTGAAGGCGATTTTGAATGAGTGTGCGGAGGTGGTTCGAGAGGTGAGCATCGATGAGGCCTATCTCGATGTCACCGACCGAACCAGTTGGGAAGCCGTTGGCGATGGCGATTCCAGAACAATCGCTGAGGGGTATGCCCGCCATGTCAAACAACGAATCAGTCGAGAGGTCGGCGTTCCCGCGAGCGTCGGTGTCGCACCGACGATGGCGACAGCGAAAATCGCCAGCGATTACGACAAACCCGACGGGCTGACTGTTGTCCCGCCGGAGGAGGTGGAGCCATTTCTCGACCCGCTCGATATCGAGGCGATTCATGGCGTCGGCCCGGTGACGGCCGCAGAGCTTCGTGAGATGGGAGTTGAGACGGCTGGCGATCTCGCAGCTGCAGATCCGACTGTGCTAGTCGAGCGGTTCGGCCAGCGAGGTCGAACACTCTACAACCGTGCTCGCGGGATGGATTCCCGAGAGGTAACGCCAACTGGGCGGCCGAAAAGCCTCTCACGGGAGTCTGCGTTTTCGACCGCAACCGACGACAGCAGCACCCACCGCGAACGGGTTCGCGCGCTGGCGGCAGATGTCGCTACTCGCGCACAGAACCAGGATGCGATGTACCAAACCGTTGGTCTGAAAGTTGTGACACCACCGTTTGATGTGCAGACTCGGGCCTCGTCGTTGTCGGGGCCGGTCGATGATCCGGAACTGCTTACCGAAATCGCCCTAGAACTGCTTTCGGAGTTTGCTGACCAGAAAATCCGCAAACTGGGCGTTCGGGTCTCGAATCTCAGCTTTGGCAGCCAACAACAGGCACAACTCGATGGGTTTGCTGAGGCGGAAAGTGAGCCAACAGCCAGCCTGCGGCAGCAACACCGCAACCGTCGGCCAGAGACTGTCGCGCAGGGTTCGGATCGCCCACTTACTGATTGGGTTGCTGCAGAGGGAGATGCTGAATCGCTTGCCGACGGTGATAGCGACCGGTCAGAACGCGACGAGCACACCGAGACTGCCGGTCAATCCTCACTCGAAGAGTACGAATAGCGGTTTCGACACTAGGAACTATGTGTTCCCAGCAAGAGTACCTACGCAAGTAAATGAGCAACGAGGAAACAATCACGGTCGCGGACGTGAGCGCAGGGACTGGCGGCACCGATGAGATCACACCGGGAACCCCGGTTGAGCTTCCAGTCGTCGACATTCTCACAGGCCGCGGCTTCATCACGGGCAAAAGTGGTAGCGGGAAATCAAACACCGCCTCGGTAATCTTGGAAAACCTGTTGGACAACAACTTTCCAGTCCTCATTGTCGACAGCGACGGCGAGTATTACGGACTGAAGGAGGCCTACGAAATCCTCCATGTCGGTGCCGACGAGGAGTGTGATATCCAGGTGACGGCTGATCACGCCCAGAAAATCGCCTCACTGGCACTCGAAGAGAACATCCCGATTATCCTTGATGTGTCGGGGTATCTGGATGACGAAGATGCAAACGAGTTGGTGTTAGAAACAGCCCGCCATCTCTTTGCCAAAGAAAAGAAGCTAAAAAAGCCCTTCATGCTGGTGATCGAGGAGTGCCACGAGTATATCCCCGAGCAGGGCGGGATGGGCGAAGCCGGCAAGATGCTGATCAAAATCGGAAAACGCGGCCGCAAACACGGGCTTGGGATTGTCGGCATCAGCCAACGCCCGGCCGATGTCAAGAAGGATTTCATCACCCAATGTGATTGGCTGGTCTGGCACCGACTGACCTGGCGAAACGACACCAAGGTCGTCGGTCGGATTCTTGGCAGTGAGTATGCCGATGCTGTCGAGGAGCTATCCGATGGTGAAGGCTTTCTCGTCGCCGACTGGTCGAAAGACGTGCGGCGCGTCCAGTTCCACCGCAAACGCACCTTCGATGCCGGTGCAACGCCGGGGCTTGAGGATATCGAACAGCCCGAACTCAAATCCGTCAGTGACGAACTCGTCTCAGAGCTAACCGAAATATCGGATGAGAAAGCACGGCAGGAAAGCGAGATTGCCGATCTCAAACAGGAGTTGGAAAAGAAAGAAGCCCGCATTATAGAGCTTGAATCCGAGTTGGCTGATGCGCGTGATCTCAGTCGGATGGCCGATAAATTTGCCCAAGCAATGCTCCAGCGGTCGGAGGCTGCCTACCGTGGTGAAATCGAGCCGACCCCTGAATCTGCAGCCGACACCGCTACCGACCGAGCAACTGCTGCCGATTCAGTCGCTGCTGACGATCTAGCTGCTGATGATCCAGTAGCTGCCGACGAACCACCAACACCCGATGATGCTGGCTCGACTCCCACAGCCGAATCGGCCGACAGCAGCGATGAACCAGCCAACGCCGCAACAATGGATGATGGCGTCTTCGGCGATGATCTCAGCCCGTCTGATTTCGCTGACGCGGTTGCCGAAGTCGCCGAGGAGTCTGAGGCCGCGGACTCAGCATCTGAATCGGCTGCGGAGAGTGATACCGCATACGATCAGTCTGTCCCAATCAACCCTGATCCGGTAGATCCATCGGAAGTCACTGGGCCAGATCCCCAAGAGCAGGCTACCGAAAACACCAGCAGCGACACCACCGACGACGAAATCACCGAGCGGTTTGGGACTGTAACGCGGAGTGAGATCGCCGAGGAGGCCATGGAGTTTGCGGAGGCTGTCCAACTCGAAACCCGCGAAGCGGTTGTCTCCGAGCTTAAAGACCGAATTTCGTCGCTCCCGCTTCGGTCTGTGGAGATGCTCAAACATTACCGAGAAAGCTCCGAAAGCGATCCCGTCTCAGCACACATTGCTGCTGGTGGCGATGACGACCACCAGTTGGCTTACAGCCGAAACCGACCACTGCGACAGTCACAACTGATTCGGCATGAGGGCGAAGGCCGGTATAGCTACGCGATCCCCGATCTGATCCGAGAAGCCTACGCGAATACGCTGACCCCAAGTGAAGTTGACTCGATGGTACAGGCTGTCGAAGCAAGCTTTATCGAGGCTGTCCCAGAGCCAGAAACCGGCGTTGAGTAGGCCTTAGAGTCCAGAGACGAGATCTTCGAGGGCGGCTCGTGGATCGTCAGCTTTCGCAACACCGCTGGCCAGTAGAATCCCGCTTGCGCCGAGTTCTTGGGCTGTTGTCACGTCGTCGCCCGTCGAGATGCCAGCTCCACAGAACACGTCGACATCGCTGTTGACATCGCCAGCCGCATCAACAGCATCAGTCACGATATCGGGGTCGGCTGTGGCAACTGAGACATCGCCACCGATCAGTTCTGGTGGTTCGACAGCGACACTATCCGGGCTGAGTGCGGCCGCCGCCGCGATCTGATCTGGGTTGTTCGCACAGACACAGGTTTCCAGACCGACCTCTTCGGCGGCTTTGATCGCGGTGTCGATCTCGGCGAGTTTGCGGCGGTTTTCTGAGTGGTTGATGAGTGTACCCTCCGCGCCAGCGTCGGCGACAGCGTGGGCGAGTGTGCTCCCGGTAAAGCTGCCGTGGCCGTTGGCTGAGACGTGTTGGGCCCACGTCTCGGCACCAGTGTCGGCAACAGCCGCTATCTGGGCTGCCTGCGGGGAGACCGCGATCCGAACGCCGGACTCCTCAGCAACATCGCGGGCAGCGGTTGCGACTTCGATTGGATCACACGGGTACGCCTTGAGGTTCACAAGGATGAACATACCTCACCCTTAGTGGCCCACACTAAATACCTTGATTTTTCGGCTGAGGCTCTCATATCAGAAATCCTAACAAATCATGAAATACCCCGAGTACGAGACACCGATACAGTGCCGCTTAGAGATCTGATTGCGGACATCGAGTCCCGAGAGATGACGCTGACGGTGATTAATACGCCGTCAGATATTGTTGACGACCTTCGGGAGCAGTTTGCTGACCGAAATATCGCTGTCACAGCACGCGAGGTCGACCACGAGCCAACCCAGTTTGCGATTCTGCGCCAGCAGGACACCTTTGTGACCGCGGTGCCAATCGACGAGTTGCAGACAACAGAAGAGCCAGGAGAGGCCGAAGATACCCCGCCCTCCGAGCGTGGCCGGGGCGTGCTTGACCATTTGGAGGAGACGCTGTTTACGTCCTACTCAATCAAGCAGATGTATCTGGCCTCTCGGGAGATCGAAGACCGCGCCTGGCGGATGGGGAGAGGCGAGCTTCACGCCGGCTTTCAGACGCTGTCGGTGCTTGCTGACCAAGTCGAGACATACACGCAGCTCGGAAGTCATTCGGATCTGTCAGTCCATACCTACGCCGCTCCAGATGATGACCAGCCGGTAATCCCCCAACACGAGGAGTTTGCACTCCACGTTGTTGACAACGAAGAGATCCGCAAAACATGGTTTGTGGCCTACGATGGCGGCGGTGTGGCTGAAAACAAATGCGCCTTGCTGGCCGAAGAACGTGGCGACAGAGAGTTTTACGGCTTCTGGACGTATGATGCCAACACGGTTGATTATCTGTTGGGCTATCTCCGCAGCAACTACGGGAGTAGCGAGACCCACGAAGAGCGTCCAGATAACGACTCATCGCCAGTGTGAAAACAGCAATTATAGCTTTACTCCAGCGTCGAACAGCTCGGTCGGTGACTACCCGTCTTTTCGTTCAACAACGTCGCCAAGCGTCATCGTGTCGCTGCTGCCGCCAGACCACTCAGTGTCTTCAATATCAGTTCCCTCTGTGAGTGTGATTCCAAGCTTTCGTTCGAGTTTGGATTGTACCTCATCGCTTGGGAGCACATCGCCGCGTTCCAGCTTCCGGATCAGACTGGCCTTCTCGTTGAGATCGTTGGCTAACTCCTCTTGGGTGAGCCCTTCGGCCTCTCGGGCCTGTCGAATTCGATCATCGTAATCGGTCGCAATCTCATCCATATCGTCGAACATATCGCTGCGACTCGCTGATGTGGAACTGCTGGAACTCCCTGTGGTGGCTGTCGATGAGCCACCACTGCTGCTACTGGAGTCCGAGCTCCCAGAGCTTGTCGTGGAGTACTTCGTTGATGCAGATGAGGATTCAGTCTGGACTTCCGTCCCAAACTTCGTACACTCATCGCAGACATCGAGTTCTGCCCCTTCGACTTTTATCGTGGTGAGCTCCGCTTCCTCCGCACCACACATCTCACAAATGGGCATACAGTGCAGTTACCGACGACCCGGTATAAAGCATGCGGCGGGGTGTCAGAGATCTCTCCATGCACCCCAAAACCGCTGGAGTGCAGTAATGTGGCCGATCACAGCAAAGAAAATCAAGAGGAGTTCAATCACGCCGAAACCGGCAACAACGCTTCCGCTGTAGCCAGCAGCGAGAAATCCGGCAACCCCCTTCAGGACAAGCCGGTCAGCACGCCCGACGAGCCCACCGTAGGCTCGGCCAAGTCCCACAGCCTGAATCTGGGTTCCAAGATAGGAGGTCATCAACACACCTGTCACGGCCAGAAACCCAAGCCCGAAGCTGTCGACACCGGCTGCCAGCCCACCAATAATAACTAGATCAGCATAGCGGTCAATCACGTGGTCGAGCAGATCGCCCGCCTCTGAGGCGATCTCCTGCCGGCGAGCCAAGGCTCCATCAATCAAATCCAGCCAGCCGTTTGCAAACACCAACAGCCCGCCGAGGAGATACGTCACCGGCTCGGCAACAGCAAACAGCACTGCCGCCCCGATTGCGACACCAAGTGAGATCACACTGACGCTGTTGGGTGTCAGCCCCAATCGGTCAGCAGCCGACACAAATGGTGGCAACAGCCGTTCAGCCAGCGGTCGGAGTTTATCGAGTGTCATGGCGCGAGATAGCTGGTGAAATCGACGGTGCCAACACCTGGCTCGCGGTCGCCACGTCGGACAGCCAGAATCTCCTCGGCGACTGTGGTCGGTTCTTTTGCTGTGGTGTCGATCTCATACACCGTGTCGGCTGAGTGAGTGTCGACGGCCTCAGAGAGAACGACATCAAGTGCCTCGCTTTCGGCGTTTTCTGCGGCCTTTTCGGGCGACTCACCACGTTCCTGTAGCCGCGAGCGCAACGCGGTCGGCTCACAGCGGAGCACAACCACCCGGTCGGCCATGAAATGGTGTGCAAGATGTGATTCGAGAATCCCCTCCCACGCTCCAAGATGGGCTTTGACTGCCTCCAGATCAGCCACCAGTGAGTCGCGTTCCGTATCACGCTCCGTGTACAGTTCGGCTTCCTGGATGCGTTCGTTGAGATGAATGATATCCACGTCGCTTCTGGCTGCAACTTCTTTGAGTGCTGTTGTCTTTCCCGTGCCAGGCGTTCCAGTGACCGCCACCCGCGAAACAGGATCGGTTGTCACTGTGTCGGCACCTCCGCCAGAATCTCATTCAGTGTCTCGACTGCAGTCGCTGTCTGTTCGCGGGTGCCACAGGAAATCCGGACACAGCCTGGTAGTCCGAAACTGCTGCAGTCGCGGATAATCACGCCAGCCTGCTGGCTTGCCTCGGCAACTGCCGCCGCATCACCAACATCTGCTAACACGAAGTTTGCCTCACTCCCAAACGTTTCCGCGGTAAGCTCGCGGTGCATATACTCTCTGGCCCACTGTGCGGATTCAACAGACTTCGAGAGGTGGTCGTCATCATCAAGTGCTGCCAGAGCTGCCCGACAGGCGACTTCATTGGCGGCAAACGGAGTGTTGACCCGAGCGTAGGCTTCGGCCCACGATTCCGGCACAGCCGCGTAGCCGATCCGGAGTCCAGCCAGCCCGTAGGCTTTCGAAAACGTTCGCAACACTGCGAGGTTCTCATACTCATCCAGCAGTTCGATACTGCTTTCTCGATCCGTATACTCACCGTAGGCTTCATCGACAACAACGAGTGTGTCCTCCTCGACAGCCTCAAGCAGCGCTTTGATTTCTGACTGTGGACACACTGTCCCTGTCGGATTGTGCGGCGAGGTGATGTGGACGATTCGCTCGCCAGCATACGCCTCCAGAATCTGGTCGGCAGTCTGTTCGAACGAAGCTGCTTTCGAGAGCTCATACTCCCGGACTGTGCCGTGGTGGTGGCGAGTGCTCATCGCGTAGTAGGCAAACCCAGGCGTTGGCACAAGTACGCTATCGCCGGGGTTCAGCATCGCTCGTGAGAGATAATCAATCGCCCCGTCAGCACCCGGTGACACCCAGATCTGCTCCTCGGCAACATCCCATTTTGCAGCCAGTTTGGCGGTCAGATCTGTGTGTGAGGCTTTCGGATAGACATGCAGCCCATCATCTGCCCGCTGGTGCACAGCAGCAACAGCATTCGGACTAGAGCCATGTGGGTTCTCGTTTGACGAGAGTTTGATCAATGCCGCAGGGTCAACCCCCAAATCCCGCGCGACTTCCTCGATCCCCCGCCCTGGAACATAGGGCGTGGTCGCAGAGAGATCCCGTGGTTGCATACCTGAGGGGAGCGGCCCGCGGGACTTAAGCGTGCTCACACGGCGTGGGCTGTCGGTTTGAAGATAGCGAGACAGTGGCGGTTTGAAGACAGCGAGACAGTGCACGTTCATTTCGTGTGCGGATTGCGAAGCGGCTAAGCGGCTTGGGCTGTTGTGGCCGACGAGATGGCACTCAGCCGCTTGTCGGAGGCGACAATCGCTAACATCGCCGCGGGCGAGGTGATCAGCCGCCCCGCCCGCGTTGTGAGCGAACTCCTCGATAACGCGCTTGATGCCAATGCAAGCCGCGTCGATATCGCTGTCGACGGCGATGGCACCAGCCGGATTCAGGTCGAAGACGATGGTCACGGACTCTCTCGAAGCGAGGCCAAACTCGCCATCCAGCGACATACGACCAGCAAGCTCTCACCCGACAGCGAATCGCTTTCGGCCGTATCAACACTTGGCTTCCGTGGTGAGGCACTGGCAGCGATCTGTGACTGTGCCACAGTCGAGTTGCGCACCAACGACGGCAGTGAGGTTGGCACACAACTCCGCGTTGACGATGACACCACCACCGTTGACGATATCGCCCGCGCGCAGGGCACCACCGTTACCGTCACCGATCTGTTTGCCGACCGCCCAGCCCGCAAGGAGTCAGTTGCCTCTCCAGCCACGGAGTTCAGCCGGATCAGTGATCTTGTAGCCGATTACGCACTCGCTCATCCGACGGTCGCCTTCTCGCTTAGCCACGATGGCAGGAAGACCATTTCAACGCCCGGCGGTGGACTGCAGGACGCACTCCTTGGGGTGTATGATACCACCGTCGCTCGCAACGCAACTGTCGTTGAGCACTCGACTGCAGTTGCCGAGACTGCTGGGGAGCTAACGATTCGTGGCGTCCTCGCCGCGCCTGCTGTCACACGCGCCACAGCGGAACACGTCCGAATCAGTGTTGGCGGCCGACCAGTCGCCGCACGAGAGATTCGCCAGGCCGTGATTGATGGGTATGGCTCACTGCTCGCTGGTGATGCGTACCCGATTGCGGCGATTGACATTGACCCTCCGGCGGCGGTCGTCGATCCGAACGTCCACCCCACAAAACAGCGGGTTGGACTCAGCAAGCAAGACACAATCAAAACTGCCGTTGAGCGTGTTGTCGCCGAAACGTTAGAGACAGCCGATAGCCGCCGCGCCGCGGCTGCAGCCACGGATCTCACGGAACCGGTTTCGGCAGTGGATAGATCAAATCCGTTTGCTGACTGTGCGGTCATTGGGAGCTTTCAGGATCTGTATCTGCTCTGTGAGGCTGATGACGAACTGCTGGTCATCGACCACCACGCAGCCCACGAACGTGTCAACTATGAACGCCTGCAGGCGGCGGTGTGTGATGAGCCACTCCCAACCCACTCCCTTGATCCGCCGGCAACACTGTCTGTCTCGCCCACAGCAGTCGCTGTAAGCGAATCCCATCGTGACCTGCTTGCGTCGCTTGGGTTTTCGGTTGCGTCGTTTGGTGGCGGCACGCTTCGGATCGAAACCGTGCCGGCTCCCTTTGGCCGGGTTGCCGAACCCGAATCGTTGCGAACGATCCTTGATCAGTTGGCGACTGGTGAGACACCGGCAGATCCCCGTGAAGCGTTGCTTGCGGAGTTGGCGTGTCATCCCTCGCTGAAAGCCGGCGATGAGCTTTCGCACTCGGATGCCGAACTGCTGCTTGAGCGGCTGGGTGAGTGCGAACAGCCGTTTGCCTGCCCGCACGGCCGCCCAACAGTCTGTGCTATTGATGAGAAAACGGTTGCCGAAGGCTTTGACCGCCAGCAGTGAGGCTGATTTTATGCACTACTGTTTCTCAGTCGGGCCCCACTCAAATTCCTCAGTCGTGTCGGGGGTCTCGCTCTCGGCTGAACTGCTTGTGCTGTTGTTCCCGCTTGAACCACCTGCTGTGTCGTCGTCCTCGGCTGTTTCAGTAGCCGTCTGCGTTTGGTCTGTCTCAGCAGTCGTCTGCGTTTGGGCTGTCCTCACGATAGCAGATTGTTCAGTCAATGGTGTTTGTGGCATCCGAAACCCCTCACGCCACCAGGGCTGTTTGTGTACTGTTCGGCCGACTTGGACTGCTGGGGGGGCTTCCGGTTGCGGTTCAGGTGTCGACGCCTCGCTATCGACCGCTGCTGTGGCAGTATCCGGGATTAATCCTGCTGCAGATAGCTCTGAAGCAGTGCCGCGACCTGTCGCCCAGGCAGCCGACAGCCGAACCGAAAACAGCACGACGATACCCAGAAGTAGACACAGTCCAACCCCAATAGCTCCCAATGCAGGATCAAGAAAGCCAACAATGCCGCTCACGACAAGCAGTGGCACGATCAAAAGCGGGCCAACGAACAGCAAGCCCATTGCGATCAGCCAGCCAGCAAGATACGGGCCTGACAGTGAGATGGCTCCGACGCGTCTCACATCGAGTGTCGCCTTGACTGATCCTGTTGCTGCCAACACCGCCCGTGCTGCTGGGCGAACATAGAGATACACCAACCCATAACAGAGTGCTCCGAAGCCGCCAACCAGAATGGCTGCCGCGGCGACCGCCTGGAGTGCGCCTTCAAACCCGTCTGGGTCAATGACAGTTGCCGCCCCTGCGCCGGCTGCAAGCCCAACAAACACCGCTGCTGGGAGCAAATATATGGCTGAGACGAGTGCTGATCGTGAGCCTGCACGCAGGAGCGCGCCCCATTTGATAAACGACGGTGTCTCCGTCTGTTCGGTGATCCCAGCGTAGACAACACGGAGCAGATAGCCACGCAGCAGCAGACTGAGAAGCAACACGACTGGCGTTACCGCCACTGCCGCAATCGGGGAGACAGCAACTAACGCGAGTACGCCGACAACGCCAACAATCGTGAGTCCGGTGAGCACAGATCCCACGATCAACGTCCCGGTGGCGTCGGCAGCGCGGTAGGGAACACGGAGGGCCTCACCAAGCATTGCCCGACCTAAGTGGCTCACGGGATATATATTTCCACATCCACGATTGAGGCGGTGGCTGTCGTGCGACTACTCAACAATCTCGCTGCCGCCAGCCGGGAGATGCTCCTGAATGAGATCTGGGCTGGCAATCGAGCGCACGAAACTCTCATCGGTAAACCGGGTTTTCAGCTCTCGATAACAGCGTTTTGCCATATCGTTTTGGGCGTATTTCCCGGGCTGAAGTCGGAGATGCGTGGCTGCTGTCTCCGAGACCGCCGGCGTTGGGCCGCCGACTACTCGGGTTTGAGGCTCACACTGAATCCCAACTGCCAGATCGACAGCAAGATCATTGAAATACGTTCGCTCACCACGGATGACGAAGCTTCCTTTCTCGATATACTCGCCGCTTTCGGGTGTTTTGCTCACCTGGTCAGGCTCAACCATATAGACATCTCCGGCGTGTTGGCCTGCCTTCCAGACAGAGGAGTGGGAGACAGCAAACGTCGCTGCTTCGGTGAGTGTTGCGTCGGGAAACTCGATTTCTTTCGCTGGCTCGCTTGGCCCAGTCGCTTTGAGGATCGTGACGGGGCCGCCGTGGGCTTCGGCGTGGAAAAACCGATCACCACGGCTCATGTATTTCTTCACCAACTCCTCGTTTTGATCTGCGTTGCGGCCGCCAATAACGAGAAAGTCGTCGCTAGTGTGGAACCATCGGAACTGTTCATACCACCCCTCATCCCGTTTGATCGGAATCGAGGAACGCGCTAACCAGTCAGTTTCGGCAAACTCCTCGTCGGTGTCGTCTGTGTTCTCGGACTCTGTTTGGGCTTCCTCCTCATCCCACGCATCTCGGCGGGCCTTGATCGCTGCTAAGGCTTCGCGGGTTTCTTCGATTGCCTCCTGGGCGCCTTCCTTTTTTGACTCAATGCGTTTGGCCTCCTGGTAGTGCTGGTCGGCGTTTTTTTCGACCCCAACTGTTGCATCGAGCGTTGCTTGGGTTTCTCCGAGATCGACCGTCACCGTACCGTTTGCGCCGTCGATATCGACAACACGTTTTGCGGCTGTATGGCCCGATTCGGCGGCTGTGCTAAGTGTCTCGCTGATCTCCTCCCACGAGATGCCGTCATCTCTGGCGTCCTGAATTGTTGAGAGAATTTCATCGACTGTATCATACTGCGCGTAGAGTGCCTCGGCAGTTTCGCGTTCGGCCTCGGCCTGCTGTTCAAACCCTTCGATTGCGCCCTCCTGTTGGTCGATAATGCGTTGCTGTTTCGCAATCTGGGCCTCGAAATCTGGTTTTGAGTCGCCGGGCTCTGAGCTATCGCTGTCGTCCTCTGAGCGATCAAACCGATAGAAGTAATCATCAACAGCAGTGGTGAAATCACTGTACTGCTCTGCTGACAGCCCCTCGGCTTTACGCTCGGCCAGTGGGAACGGGGTAACGTCGACCACACGCTCGTCGTCACAGTAGATGCGCGGCTCGAAATTACCCTCGGTCACTCGCGTTGCAAGTGCTGAGAGGGCGTCGTACAGTGCTCGATAGATCTCCTCGTCGGCGTCTTCGATCTGTGTCTCTTTTTCAACATCGGCGCGCGTACAGACCTCCTCAGCGTATAGCCCACCAAGGTTGAGCTGCGTTGCCAGCGTTCGGACGACATCGCTGCTGGAGTCGTCCATCTCCCGCTCGAATGTGTCGTACCCGATCTGGAGGGGGTTGATCCGCGAGTCAGGGAATGCATACTGACTGCCAGGGGCGACCGTTCGGGATTTGAGCCGAACCGTCCGCAGACTCTGGATTACCTCACCAGTTTCATCTAAGACCGCGATATTGCCCTCGCCGAAGAGCTCAACCACGATTGAGGTGTTTTGATCCTCGCGTTCGAACTCAAAGACCAGAATGCGATCAAACTCATACTGGCTGACGCCAGCGAAATCTGCCCCGCTGAGACGGTTTCGGAGCATCTTAGCAAAGTTTGGCGGTCGACCAGGAGCATCAGCAACATGGTCGGGATCGGCCACATGTGCCCGTTTTACTTCGCCGACCTCAAGCATGAACTCGATCCGTCCGCGATCAAAATCACGGCATTTCAGCCGGAGCAGATCATCGCCATAGAGATACGCCTTATCGACCTTCGCACCCTCGTAGCGACCCATCTCGGTGACGAGTGCGGCAAGGTCAATACTGGAAAGCTCCCGCTTTGACTCCATACCGACACCTCACAACGACGGGAAAAAGACGTGTCGCCTTCGACGCCAAACCGCGTCAGTCGGATTATGCTGGTAGCATCTCTCTTTCGTCGCTGCTGCACTCGGTGACAACTGCGGTCACACACCAGCCGCGTCCACGGCACGGTGCTTCCGCCAGTGAGACGGTGATGGTATCGCCGACAGTCAACGCCTCCAACTGCTCGACAATCTCTTCACAGGCGGCATCGACGATCTGAAGCGTTTGACCGTCCTCAGACCGCAGCGTC
>OBKM01000353.1_pt1 | contig 23294 bp, 23 predicted proteins | sample 1519691 | NCBI WGS metagenome assembly OBKM01 (sample SAMEA37050418, study PRJEB22526) | metagenome | biome: saline pan; feature: lake; material: water | place: Egypt | collected 2015 | depth 0.5 m | reverse complement strand
AGTCGCTTAATCTGGGATTTACGCGCTATCGGATGCCTGAAGGAGGACAGCTCTTTATGTACGGCCCAGATGGGATTTCGCTCGATCCATTCACCTCTGCGGACAACGCAGACCATGGACAGCTCTGGACCCCTTTAATTCCGGGCGATGAAGTTACCATCGAAGTGGTCCTTCCTGAGTCCCAGCGACAAGAACTCGAACTAGAACTCGGCCGCATCAATCACGGATACCGTCCGCTTCGCCAGCCTCCGAGCAAGCAATCGGGAAGCTGCAACATCGACACCGTCTGTCCTCAGGCTGCTCCCTGGCGCAACCAGGTGCGCTCCGTCGCCCGGTATACGATACAAGGAACTGCTCTTTGTACTGGCGTCCTCGTAAATAACACGGCAGAGGACTTTACTCCCTTTTTCCTCACAGCCGACCACTGTGGACAAGCCGGAGGTCCGTTCTCTTCCTACTTCGATGAAGAAGATGCGGCCTCTGTAGTAGCATACTGGAATTTCGAAAACTCGTTTTGCCGCCCTCCTGGAACAGCGGAAGCAGGGGGCGAAGGAGATGAGGATCTGGATCGGCTTGACACCAATTCAGGCGCATCGCTCGAAATGCGATATAGCGGAGATGACACTCAGATCGAAGGAGGTCCCGATACGGCTCTGCTCAAACTGGATAATGATGTAGATCCAGACATTGATGCCTACTACGCCGGTTGGGACCGCACCGACACCGCACCCGAGGAAGGAATTGCCATTCACCACCCACGAGGCGAAGAAAAGCGTATCAGCTTCACGGACCGTCCTACGCAGAAAACAGGTTACCTGGACATGCCTCCGTCGGCTGAAGAAACTCATCTGTACGTAGAAGCCTGGGACGAGGGAACGACCGAACGGGGCTCCTCTGGCTCCCCCCTGCTGGACGAGGCGGGACGTGTCACGGGCGTTTTATCCGGGGGGCTCGCGGCCTGTGACGGCACAGAACCCAACAATGAACCCGACTGGTACGGCCGTCTGGCCCAGGCCTGGGACGGTGGAGGAACGCCCGACTCTCGATTGCGCGATCATCTTGATCCGACGGGCACCAATCCCGAATCCCTCGATGGTGTTAATCAGATAACAGGCGTCGACCCTCCCGCTGCAATCACTGATTTTCGGGTCCAATCACTCGATGCCACCGACGATGTCCTATCTTTTACACTTGCTTGGACGGCCACCGGGAGCGACGGGACCGTTGGTAGTGCAACCACGTACGACATGCGCTTCGACACTTCTCCAATAGAGTCGCTATCAGATTTCTCGGAGGCAAATCGTCTTTTTGGTCTTCCCGCCCCCCAAGAAGCGGGAACTGAGGAAACGTTCACCGTTGAGAACCTCGAGACAGGAGAAACTTATTATTTTGGTCTGCTTGCTTTTAACGATCGTGGTGATAGCACGCCACTAGCTACCGCATCTACTGATATTCCTCCGCCCGACCCGATATCGGACTTTCGCGCGTCGGCCGAAGCAGACGGTGTGAAGCTCTCTTGGACAGCTACCGGCGACAGCGAAGATAAAGGAGCAGCTTCGGCTTATGACCTTTGGTTCTCCAACTCACCTATTCGGTCATTGGATGACACTTTGGAGGCTAACCGCGTATCGGGCCTGCCTGAACCTGATACAGCCGGCACGCAAGAGACATTCAAGATTCGGGATCTCGAACCACAACAGCCGTTCTATTTCGCCATACGCGCCATCAACTCAGCTGGGATTCCATCATCGCTAGCATACACGACCGACAATGTTATCCTCCTACAAGAAAACGTTAAATTCGCCGCTCCCTATCCCAATCCGACGCGCGCTCAAGCGACAATTGAACTTGCTGTAGAAGAGGAGCAAGAGCAACCTGTTGAAATTCGACTATACGACGCCAGGGGTAGACATGTAGAAACTGTGTATCGCGACACCCCCACTCCGAACCGTCAAACGGAAGTCATGATCGATCTGGACCATCTCTCTAGCGGTCGATACTTCTTTCAGCTCAGAGGGGACGCCGTTAGCAAGACCCAGCCGATCACTGTCGTCCGATGAGTTATGTATCGCCGTTCGGCACGACCTTTACGTATCGCCGCTTGCCCACCTGGAGCACGAACGGCGCCTCTTCCTCGACGTCGATGTAAAGCCCCGTGTCGGTGATCTTCTCATCGTCGATGGAGACGGCATTTTGCTTGATGAGACGGCGCCCTTCACTGTTCGACTCCGTGAGCCCGGCTTCACGCATCAGATTGAGAAGCCCCACTTCGGAGCCGTCGTCCGGGGTAGGCGCAAACTCCGGTATGTCATCGGGGACGCCGCCCTCGACCACGGTCTTTTCGAAGTAGTCGCGCGCCTGGTCGGCAGCCTCTTCGCTGTAGTACATGCGCACGATCGTGCGGGCGAGCTGATGTTTCGCGTCGCGCGGGTTCTCTTTGGCGAACTGCTTCACTTTCGGAAGGTCCTCCGTCGGGATGTCCGTCACGAGCTCGGCATACCGGAAGATGAGCTCGTCGGGAATGGAGAGCACCTTACCGTACATGTCTTCCGGCGGCTCGGTGATGCCGATCGCGTTGTCGAGCGACTTAGACATCTTCTCGGATCCGTCGGTGCCTTCCAGAAGCGGCAATAGCACACAGGCCTGCGGATCCTGGTCGCGCGCTTCCTGAAGCTGGCGCGCGACGAGCAGATTGAACCGCTGATCCGTACCGCCGAGCTCTACGTCGGCCTCAATTTCGACGGAGTCCTGCGCCTGCGCGACCGGGTAGAGAAACTCGTGAATGCTGATGGGATGGCCCGCCTCGTAGCGCTCCTCAAAGTCATCACGCTCCAGCATCTGCGCCACCGTGAACTTGCCGGCGAGCTCAATGACGTCGCTAAAGGAGAATTCCTCAAGCCACTCGGAGTTGTAGAGGATCTGGGTGCGATCCGGATCGAGAATGGTCGAGGCCTGCTCGAAATAGGTGCGGCCGTTTTCTCGCGTCTCCTCAAGCGAGAGCGCCGGGCGCGTCTTGGACCGCCCCGTGGGATCGCCGATCATGCCCGTGAAGTCGCCGACGATTAGCACGGCCTGATGGCCAAGGTCCTGAAACTGCCGCAGCTTCCGCAGCACGACGGTATGTCCCAGATGCAGGTCGGGGCGGCTCGGGTCGCAGCCCAGCTTAACGGTCAGCGGCTCGCTGCTCGACTGGGACTGCTCCAGCTTATCGCGCAGCGCATCTTCCGGCAAAATATCGGCTGCGCCACGCTGCAAATGTTTAAGCTGTTCGTCGACAGGCGGGAACGTCATTTTTGTAAATTAGAGATTCTAAATTGCGAATTTTCAATTTTCAATTCACTGGTAGCGTTTCATCTCGCGCTCCATGCGGCGCTTCTGCTCGCGGCGCTTAATGTCTTCGCGCTTGTCGTGAAGTTTCTTACCCTTGCCGAGCCCAATTTTGAGCTTCGCATAGCCGTCGCGAAAGTACAGTTCGAGCGGTACGATCGTATATCCTTTGCGCTCAGCCGCCTGCCCCCACTTGTCGATCTCGTCGCGGTGCATGAGGAGCTTTCGGTTGCGTCGCGGCTCGTGGTTGTAATGGCCGGCCTGCTCGTACGGCTTGATGTACATGTTGTGGATGATCATCTCGCCGTAGCGGTCCACATCGCAGTAGGATTCCTGGATGCTCGCCTTTCCTTCACGGAGCGATTTCACTTCGGTGCCCTTGAGCTGGAGGCCGGCTTCCAGCGTGTCCTCAATGTGATACTCGTGCCGCGCCTTCCGATTGCGGTCGATAACCTTAACTCCTTTTCCCATGGCGTCGTACGCTGGTCTATGATCGCGATATGTGGCAGCTAGCCCTTACTCCGAAGGTTCAGTTTCCTCTTCTTCATCGCCCTCCTCTTCGTCCGGCATCGAAGCAAACGGTACGTCGGGGATTTCATCCATTACGTCATAGTAGAACATGTACGTGCGCAGCTCCGTGAGGCTCGCCGTCGCCAACCGATCGATGCGGATGCGGAGGTCTTCTCGATAAAACTCATTGAGCGAAGCGGGCGCTTCCTGCGCCTGCACCCACATGTCGCGATGCTCTTCGGCGGCTTTCGCAGCCCCGATCATCGTCTCGATGAGCTCGTCGTCGGTCTCGTCGCGCCGGGTCGCGAGCAGGCCCCACACCATGGGATAGTTGACGAGCTCGTACCACTCTTGCCCGAGGTCCATCGCAAACACGTCGGGCTGAAACGTCGCAACATCCGGCCCCACGACGAGGGCAGCATCGTCGTTGGTCTGCAGCAGCGCGCGCGGCTCCATCCCGTCGTACGGGACAAAGGTGGGATCCACCTGATAGTGCTCGTGAAGCACGATACGCGCCACGAGCTGCTCTTGCGGATGCCGCCGATCGTAGGCGATGGTGTCCGGGAATTCGTGGAGCCCTCCGCTCCAGGCGAGCTGAGCATACGGATACTTCCAGGACACAAGCCCAACGCTCGGAATAGCGTCAATATCGTCGTATGCCTGCAGCGCCATGGTCGTCGGCAGCAGGGCGATGTCGACCGCTCCCTCGACAAATTTCTTCGCGCAGACCTCCGGCCGGTATCGTTCAACGGTGAACGAAGCGTCCAAAGCGCCGGACGTAAATCCGGATACGAGAAACTCTGCCGCAGGATAGTTCCAGATTGCCAGCTTCATGAAGGTACCGGGGCAATGGTGCAATCTGCGCGAGAAGGGGCGATCGGACGATCCGCGTTACGCGGTCTCCTGCATGCGCTCCTTGATGCGCGCCGCCTTGCCGCTCAGATCGCGCAGGTAATAGAGCTTGGACCGGCGCACCTGGCCGCGTCGAACGACTTCAATCTTTTCAATGCGCGGGGAATGTATCGGGAAAATGCGCTCCACGCCGATTCCGTCGGTCATCTTGCGCACGGTGAAGGTTCGCCCGGCGCCTTTGCCGTTCTTTCTGAGCACAACCCCTTCGAACTGCTGGATGCGCTCCTTCTCTCCCTCGACAACGCGCAGGTGCACGTTGACTGTGTCACCGGGATCAAAATCAGGAATGTCATCGCGAAATTGGGTGGCTTCCACCAGCGATACGAGATCAGTAGCCATGGCGTGCCTCTCTAGATTTTAAGGTGAGTGATTTGTGCGAACGTGTGACGCGCGCCGGTTCCCTTTACTCCTCAAGCAAATCGGGGCGGCGCGCTTCTGTCTTTTCAATGCGTTGGATGTCGCGCCACTCGGCGATGCGGCGGTGGTTGCCGGAACGGAGCACGGAGGGCACTTTGTGCCCCCGATACTCGGCGGGGCGCGTGTACACGGGCTCGCCGAGCAGTCCGTCCTGAAAAGAGTCAGTGAGCGCCGAAGAGGAGTCTCCGAGCACCCCCGGTATCAGACGCACGACCGCATCAACGAGCACGAGCGCCGGAAGTTCGCCGCCGCTCAGCACGAAATCTCCGATGGATATTTCTTTGGTAACCCATACGTCGCGAACGCGCTGATCGATGCCCTTATAATGGCCGGCGATCAAAATCAAGTGTCCGGTCGTGGAGAGCCGGTTGGCCATCGACTGGTCGAGCAGCTCCCCGTCCGGCGTCAGGTAGATAATCTCGTCCGGTTCTCCTTCACCCGATTCAACCACCGCCTCCAGGCAATTGAAGAGCGGCTCCGGCTTGAGGACCATTCCAGCGCCTCCGCCAAAGGGATAGTCGTCAATCTGCCGGTGCTTATCGGTCGCATACGTCCGGAGATCGTGAACGCGGATGTCCACGAGATCTTTCTCCGCGGCGCGCTGCAGGATGCTCTGCTGCAACGGGCCCGACACAATGTCCGGCAATGCCGTGACTATGTCGATACGCATGAGTTACGTCTGGATGTTTGGATGCGTGTAAGGTGTGGATGTCTTCCTACCTACACCCATTCACACCTTCAAACGATCAGTCAATCAGTCCTTCAATCGGGCGAACGACAACCCGCTCGGCCTCAAGGTCGATGTCGATGATGAACTCCTCGACAGCCGGGATCATGTGTTCAGTCGCTGCCTCCCGGTCATAGACAATGAAGACATCCTGCGCGGGCATCTTCTTCACGTTGGAGACCATACCAAGCTCTTCACCCGATTCCGTCACGGCCGTAAGGCCGATAAGATCGTGGATAAAGAGCTCGCCTTCCTCTAGCGGAGGCAGGTCGTCTTCATCCGCAAAGACAAACTGTTTCGTGATAATCTCTGCGTCACCGCGCGAGTCGATGCCCTCTACTTTGAGGATCACCGTGATGCCGCGCTTCGTCTCCTGGTAGCGAACCGATTCCACGGTATGGGCCGTCGCCCGGTCCGGGTCCGGACCGACGTGCAGGACGTCGATCGCTTCAAAGCGACTCGGGTCGTCCGTCTCCGGTTCTATCTTGAGTTCCCCCTTCACACCGTGCGGGCGAAAAATACGCCCGACGCGAATGAGCGCGTCCGGCGTAGGGGGATTGGGCGACGCATCCATGAGGAGTGGCAGAACTACTTCTGCTCGTCTGTGTCCGTTTCTTCGTCAGTCGCTTCGTCGTCCGAGGCCTCGGCGTCTTCGTCTGTTTCCGCTTCGGACTCCGCGTCGGCAGCTTCTGCTTCCGCCTCGTTGGCGTCTGCTTCGGCCTCGCCGGCTTCATCCGCGGTAGCCTCCGGCTCCTCTGCATCGGCCGCATCGGCCTCTGCTTCAGCGGCATCGTCTTGCGCGTCGGCCTCGGCTTCGTCAGGCGACTCAGCGTCTTCCTCTTGTTCTTCTTCGCTTTCTTGTTCTTCGAGCTCCTTAACGCGCTGGCGCTCTCGCTCCAGAGCCCGTCGCCGGCGCTCCTTAGCCGTCATCTGAAAGTCTTCATCGCGCTCGGCAACAGCCTCGCGATGCTCCTCGACGGCCTCTTCAATCTGGTACTCAGCGTGGCCGGTCTTCTTGAGGTGCGTCGCGAGCAGCAGCCCCTTCTTGCTGAGCAGGCTGCGCACTGTGTCGCTCGGCTGCGCGCCCTGCTCCAGCCAGTAGCGAGCGCGCTCTTCATCGATTTCGACGCGCGCCGGCTGGTCGAGGGGATAGTACCGCCCGAGATCTTCAATGTAGCGCCCGTCACGCGGATTTCGGCTGTCGGTGGCAACGATGGAATAGGCCGGGACTTTGCGCCGTCCCAGGCGTCGTAAGCGGAGTGTTACAGGCACGTTGATTCGTGGTTGTTGGTGATAAAATCGGTTGGACAGTTGCAGTGGTGCAAGGCGTGTCAGCGGCCTGGAAAGCCGCCGCCCCCTCCACCCATGTTCTGCATGAGCTTCTTGATGTTCTCCATCTTCCCCCCTTCTCCTGAGAGTCCAGACATCTTTTGCATCATCTTCTTCATCTGCCGGAACTGCTTGAGGAGCTGGTTGACGTCACGCACCTCCATGCCGCTTCCCTTTGCAATGCGGCGGCGACGCGTGCCGTTCAGGATCTCGGGATGATGGCGCTCCTCCGGCGTCATGGACTGAATCATGGCCTCGATGTGTCTGAAGGCGTCCTCATCCACATCGAGTTCATCGATCTGATTGCCAACGCCCGGGATCATGCCGACGAGATCCTTGAGCGGCCCCATGTTCTTGATGCGCTGCAGCTGGTCGTAGAAATCCTGCAGGTCGAACTCGTCCGTGTGAATCTTCTTCTTGAGCTTCTGGGCCTGCTCCTCGTCGTACTGCTCTTGCGCGCGCTCGACAAAGGAGACGACATCCCCCATGCCGAGGATGCGCTGCGCCATGCGGTCCGGATGAAACGGCGTCATCGCGTCGAGCCGCTCGCCGGTCGACGCAAACTTGATCGGCTTCTCGACTACCGATCGGATGGAGAGCGCCGCGCCGCCGCGCGTGTCGCCATCGAGCTTAGTGAGCACGACGCCGTCGTAGTCGAGCCGCTCGTTGAACTCCTTGGCTGTGTTGACGGCATCCTGGCCTGTCATGCTGTCGACCACGAACAGCGTCTCATTCGGGTCGACGGCCTCCTTGATGTCGGCGACCTCCTGCATCATCTTCTCGTCGATGTGCATGCGGCCCGCCGTGTCGATAATCACGATGTCGCGCGCCTTTCGCCGCGCCTCGGCGACAGCTTCTTCTGCGACTCGGACGGCGTCCTGAACGATCTCTCCGTCCTCCTCGATGGAATAGACAGGGACGCTGATCTCATCGGACAGCTTCTGGAGCTGATCGACCGCGGCCGGCCGGTAGACGTCGGAGGCAGCCATCAGCGGCGCGTGGCCCTTCGACTTGAAGTGCCGCGCAAGCTTGGCGCTGAACGTCGTCTTCCCCGATCCTTGCAGACCGGCAATCAGAATCACCGTCGGCGGCGTCGAGGCCATCTCAATGCCCTCGTGCTCCTCTCCCAGGAAGTGGGTAAGCTCGTCATGGACGATCTTGGTCAGCTGCTGACCCGGCGTAACCGACGTGAGCACGTCTTCGCCGGTAGCCTTCTCCTTCACGCGCTCGGTGAAGTCGCGGGCCACCCGGTAGTTCACGTCGGCATCGAGAAGTGCTCGCCGAATCTCGCGCATCGTGTCGGCAATATTGACCTCATCGATGCGACCCTGGCCGCTCACCGACTGGATAGCACCTTCTAATTTCTCCGATAAACTTTGAAACATAATTGGGTATAGGCTGCCGCCGTCAAGTCCGTGAGTATCTGCACGGTGTGGTGTTACTGCAGAAATGTTATTACACGGCTTTTCTCATTTTGTTTGGCCTCCCGTGCCGTGTGCCCGGGCTTTTACGGCTATTTGCAGGCGGCAATGCTGAATCAATGGTGAAAAACAGAGAACCCGTTCTTTATGACGTGTCGTTTCCCTCCTCTTTCTCTTCCTCGCGATCGCGCAAGAGGTCGATGGTTTCCACGGCGTGCCGGAGGTGCGGAATCACAATCGACCCGCCGACGACGAGTGCCACGTTCATGGCGTCGTCGAGCTCTTCGTCAGTAAATCCCTGCTCGATGCACTGGCGCAGGTGGTAGTCGATGCAGTCGTTGCACCGGAGCACCATGGAGGCGACGAGTCCGAGCAGCTCTTTCGTCTCGGCGTCAAGAGCGCCGTCGCGATACGCGGCATCGTCGAGATTATAGAATCGCTTGATGCCCAGATGCTCTTTCTCCTCCAGAATGCGCTGGTCCATGCGCTCGCGGTGCTCGAAAAAGTCGTCGAGGCGATTTGTCGTCTCGTCACTCATAGAGAAAGCAGCATTGATGAGAAAAGGCGATTGAACGGCGCGGTAACAATCTCTCGCAATCGGACGTTTCTTACTGCGCAAAGGGACCCACGAAAAATGACCGTTTCCGCAAACTCCACGGCTGCTTCGTCGTTCTGTTACTTGTTGATAAAGACGATGCATTTAAAGACGCCCGATCTCTGATGGCCTCTCCTGCGGCTTCCTCCACCAAGTCGGCGCTGCGGCAGCAATGTGACGACTACCGGTCGCACCTGAGTGACGAGGCGTACGCCGAGCGAAGCGCCGCCGTCCGCGACCGCATCGCCGGGTGGCCGCCCCTGAAGCGCAGCCGGGTGGTTTTTGCCTACTGGCCGATGACGGAAGAGCGAGAGATCGACCTCCGCCCCCTCCTGCAGACGCTCTACGAGCAAGACGCGGAGGTGGCGCTTCCTGTGGTGACAACGTTCGCCACGAACGACGGCGACACGCCCGCCATGGAAGCCCGCCGGTTTACGGGCGAGGAAGACCTTGCCACCAATCGATGGGGCCTTCGCGAACCCACACACGGCGAACTCGTCTCGACCGACCAGATCGACTGTGCACTCGTTCCGGCGCTCGGCGCCGATCGGCGCGGCCACCGGGTCGGCCACGGATTCGGGTACTACGACGCCTTCTTGCACAACGTAGACGCGCCCACTGCCGCCCTCGTGTACGACGCCTGCCTGGTCGATCGCGTCCCGGCCGACACGCACGACGTGGCGGTCGACTGCGTCGTCACCGAAACGGAAACGATCTGCCCTGATGGAGATTTCGCATGATGAGCATGTCCTGAAAAAAAGTGAAGACTTGCCATGCTGTGCTCCTGACATTGCCGCTCGGCTGTAGCCGTCACTATTAGTTCTCGCAACTAACGCTAACGCACCATGCCTGAACGTAACCGACCGCGCGTCTCCTCTGAGGAATCGAGTCAGCGCAAGGATTCGATCAACGAATCGCTCAAGATGGGCGAGACGTCGCTCGACCTCGAGAATGTCGACGAGGATGATCTCGAGCGTCTCTTCCCTGAGGAGGAAGACGACGAGCAGAGCATTTGGAACGTACCGACAATCGCCGGCCTGACGATCATCGCAGTCGGCATCATCTACTTGCTCAGTGAGATGGGCATCTGGGCCGGCCCGGACGTGAGCTTTCTCGCCGCCACGCTGCCCTGGATCGGGGGCGCGCTCATTATCCTGATCGGCTTCGGCGTGCTGTCGTGGGGATCGAGCAAGCGCAAAAAAACGAAGACCAAAGCGATCGACGCCGAGACGGGCGAAGAGAAGGTGGTCGAAGAGCCTGACGCGAGCAAGAAGCGCAAGAAGCGACTGACCCGCTCGCGCCTCAACAAGAAGCTCTTCGGCGTGTGCGGCGGTCTCGCCGAATATTTCAATCTCGACACGACAGTCGTTCGCATCGCTTTCGTCGTAGCGACCGTGGCGTTTGGCGGCTTTCCGACGGTGCTTGCCTACCTCGGTCTCGCCTACGCGATGCCGAAAGAGGACGAACTCACGCCCGAGGAGCGCATCCGCATCATTCGTGACAGCTGACTACGACACGCCGTTCTCGGCTGTCGGTAGCATGCCGGCCATCGCCACGTGGAATCGGTCGGGATCGAAATGCTTCTGTATAGCCGTGTTCACCGTGTCGAGCGACAACGCGTGGATCTCATCGGGGAAGCGGTCGAGGTAGTCCACGTCAAAGCCGCGCTCCGCGTTGGTCAAAATCGACCGGGCGAGCTGCGTCGTCTTCGCGAGGCCCACCACGTAGGAGCCCGTGATGGTCGTCTTTTTTGTTTCGAGCTCCTCTTCAGTAGCCCCCTCTTCGACGAAGCGCTCCACTTCGCGGCGCGTGGCTTCCATCCCTTCCTCGAGCTTGTCGCGGCTCAGCGTCACGCCAACATGCCAGTGCCCATCGTACTTCGTGGTGACGCCTGAAAGCGCCGAATTGATGCCATACGTGAGTCCCTTCTCGTCGCGGATGCTCGTCATGAGCCGTGCTGAAAAATTGCCGCCGAGGATGTAGTTGGCGACGTAGAGCGGCAGGTAATCCTCATCGTCGCGCCGCACGGAGAGCGCGTGCCCCATGCGCACGTCGATGTTCTGCTTGTCCGGCATAGGGACCGCCGTTCTTCCACCTTCGGGCGGCAAGGCTTCCGTGTCGTGCTGGGCTGGCGCGTCGTGCGGCGCCCACGACCCGAAGTGCGACTCGATGGCCTGTTCGACGGCCGACTCGTCAATGTCGCCCACGCAGACGAACGTGAAGTCGGTGGCCCCGAAGTGGTTGGCGTGGTAGCTGCGCACGTCGTCGATGGTAAGCTCCTGGACTTGAGCGAGGCGCTCCACGAGCGGGGGCGCGTAGTTGGGATGGTTCGGTCCGAAGAGGCCCCTTGTCAGCGCACCCGAGGCCACCTTCTTGGTCTTCTCCATGTAGCGCTGAAACTTGGCAGCCAGCTGCGCGCGGGCTTTCTCAAACTCGGCTCGTTCAAAAGCCGGCTCGAAGAGCATTTCTGCGAGCACGGCGATGACGTCTGGAAGGTCTCCTTGCAGCGCGCGTCCCGAGATATCGACGTAGAGCCCATCGCTCGACAGATTGAGCTCTGCCCCGCAGCTCTCCAGCACCTCCGCAAGCTCGAACCGGTCACGCTGCTCCGTGCCTTTGTCCAGCAGCGACACGGTAAGCTCCTGGCGGAGATCATCTCCGGCCGCAAAGTCGGGATGCGTCTGAAACGAGGCGTGCCACGACACAATGCGCTCGGCCGGCGTCTTGAGCGTGAGCAGATGACACGGACCCACGTTCCGCTCGTGAATGCGTTCGGCGAAGTCAGTAGTGGCGGCGGTGGATTCAGTCATGGATAGAAGTCGTTTTTTATGCAGCGATGCCGGTTCGATAGATCGTGATACGTGGTGCGTGATGCGTGGAACGTGAAGTTTTTTGACTCACGTGTCACGCGTCACGCTCTCCCGCTCCGGCACGTAGTAGCCGACGGTGCGCTTGTCCTTGACGAGGTAGGTCTGCGCGACGCGTTGCACGTCCTCGGGCGTCACGTCGTCGATGCGATCGAGATATGTCGTATAGAGCCGCCAGTCGCCGGCGGCAATAGCTTCGTTGAGCTGCGCGGCGATCGTGAACGGGCTGTCGCGCCCGTACGCCTCTTTCGCGATGAGCTGGTTTTTCGCGCGCCGCACCTCCTCCTCGGTTACGCCGTTCTCTTTGACGTCGGCGATGGCTTCGTCCATAGCTGCTTCGACGGCCTCGTGCTCCTGCTCGGGAGCGAGGAAGCCGAACAGCGAGAAGAGCGCCGGGTCGCGCAGGCGCGGGCTCATGGCGAAGACGTCGGTGGTGAGCCCCCGGTCGGTGAGCCGGCGGAAGAACCGGCTGCCCTTGCCGGAAGCGAGCACGCGAGCGAGCACATCGAGCGCGTCCGTGTCGGTGTCGAGACCGGGTGGCGATTTGTAACCCATCATGACGGCACCGAGCTGCCCTTCTTGGCGTACAACGGCGCGTCGCTCGCCGCGCTGCTCGGGCTCGCGCGTTGTCATCTCGGGAATCGGCTCGGGCGAGGAATCGATGGCGCCGAAGTGCTCGTCGACCAGAGTAAGCGCTTCGGCACGATCAACATCCCCGATCACCGATACCGTGGCGTTGTTCGGCCAGTAGTAGGTGTCGTAGAAGCGGCGCAGGTCGTCGGCCGTGACGGTCTCAATATCGCTCCGCCAGCCGATCGTCGGATGATGGTACGGATGCGCGACGAATGCCGAGGCCCACACGGCGTCGAAGAGGTTGCGCGTGGGATCGTTCTTGCCGCGGTCGTACTCGTTCAGGATGACGTTCCGCTCGCTCTCAAGATCGTCCGGGTCGATGAGCGCTCCGCGCATCCGATCGGCTTCAATCTCGACGGCCATCGGCAGATGCTCCCTGGGCAGCATCTCGTAGTAATTCGTGCGATCGAACCACGTGCTTGCGTTCACACGGGCGCCAACGCTCTGAAGCATCTCAAAAATCGACGTGCCCTTTTGCTTGTGGAAGCGCTCCGTCCCTTTGAACATGAGATGCTCCAGGATATGCGTCGCGCCGGTAAAGCCAGTCTGCTCGTTGCGGCTCCCCACGTGATAGGTGACCATGAATGTCACGACCGGCGCGGCGGCCTCGGGCAGCACGAGCACCTGAAGGTCGTTCGCCGTATGCCGGTAGGCCTCAACATCATTGGAGGCTTCGACAAACTCGAAGGCATCGGGAAGGTCAGTGGCAGACGGCGATTCGGCAGTTTGTACGCTCATGAGTGGTGGATGCGTGGTTCGTGGAACGTGATGCGTGAAGCGTAATGCGTGGGCGAGGTTTCCGAGCAGCTCAGCTCACTCACTTTTGGCGATATAATGGACATTCTCCACCCCCTGAAAGTCAGCATCCTGTGTCCACAGCTCGGCCTCATAACTTCGAGCGGTGGTCAAGATGATGCAGTCGGCCATCGGTATCCGAAGCTCGTGACTCGTGCGCGCTGACCGGGTGGCCAGCGAAGCGTCTAAGCCCACCACATGCCCCCGTTTCATGTAAGTGACAGCCTGACTCGCTTCCGACGCTCCTTTTTCTCGAAGTACGTGCTTGTACACTTCATAGATACTCACAGTAGGTACAATGAGCACACGCGTCCGCTCAATCGAGTCGGCAAAAAAGTCTGCATTCTCTGCGTCGGCAAAGTACTCCAGCCATCCTGATGAGTCGACCACATTCATAGGCGGTCAGGCTCCCGCTCAATGTTTGTATCTATCCCTTTCAAAAATCCCCGAGATTCACGGATCGGGCGCACAGGAACTAGTTCAATGTGATCATTCTGCTGCACGAGCTTCACCTTTTGTCCAGGCTGTATGCCCATGGACTCTCGGATATCTTTTGGAATTGTAATCCGAAAATCGGATGATACGATCGCTGTAGACATGGCATATTTAGCTTATGAATGAATCATTAGTAGAGGAACGGCAATCAACGAGCGGAAGATCCTCTGACCAACCCGATGCGCTCCATCAGTGCGCGTCGAGCCAGTTGTCGCCGACGTCAATGTCGACGGCGATCGGCACGCCGTCGAGCGGAAGCGCGTCTTTCATTTCGGTCTCGGCGAGCTCGCGTATGGCGTCGACCTCCTCGGGGCGCACCTCGAACACGAGCTCGTCGTGCACCTGCAGGAGCATGCGGCTCTCGAAGTCTTCCTCTTCCAAGCGCTCGCGAATGCGATTCATCGCGATCTTGATCATGTCGGCCTGCGTGCCCTGAATCGGCATGTTAACGGCCACGCGCTCGGCAAAGCCGCGCTGGTTGCTGTTGCGCGCGTCAATGTCGGGAACGTAGCGCCGGCGACCGAGCAGCGTCTCGGCGTAGCCGTTCTCGCGCGCCTTCTCGACGAGCTCGTTCAGGAGTCGCGAGACGCCCGGATAGGATTTCTGGTACTGCTTGATGAGCTCATCGGCCTCGCTGACGGAGGTGCGGAGGCGCTGCGCGAGCCCCCACGGCGAGACGCCGTACGGAATGCCGTAATTCACCTCTTTCGCCTTGCGACGCTGGTCGCGCGTGACCTCGTCCGGGTCGATGTCGAAGACGCGCGCCGCGGCAGCCGTGTGGATGTCTCCGCCCTCGCGGAAGGTCTGTTGCATGGCCTCGTCGCCGCTCATCGACGCGAGGATGCGCAGCTCGATCTGCGCGTAGTCGGCCGCCATGAGCTGCCAGCCGTCGGCCGGGACGAACGCCTTACGCGTCTCCCGACCGACCTCCGTGCGCACGGGGATGTTCTGCAGGTTCGGATCAGACGAGGAGAGGCGCCCTGTGGCGGTGCGTGTCTGGTTAAAGCTCGTGTGGATGCGCCCGGTCTCCGGATGGACGAGCTCGCCCAGCTTGTCGAGATACGTGCTCTTGAGCTTGTAGGTCGACCGCCAGTCGAGGACGAGCCCCGGAATATCGTGCTTGGTCGAGAGCTCCTGAAGCACGCTCTCTTTGGTGGACGGGCGCCCCGTGGAGGTTTTTTCGATGACCGGTAGATCCAGCTTCTCGAAGAGAATCTCGCCGAGCTGCTGCGTGGAGTTGATGTTGAACTCCTCGCCCGCCAGCTCAAAAACTTCCTCCTCGATTGTGCTCAGCTTCTCATCGAGACGCTCCGAGATGGCATCGAGCACGTCCGTATCGACGCGAATGCCAGTGTGCTCCATCTCGGCCAGCACGGGAATGAGCGGAAACTCCATGGTCTCCGCGACCTCGAGCAGGCTCACCTCTTCCAGCCGCTCACGCAGCTTGGGCACGAGCCGTCCCGCGATGTCGGCATCCTCACACGCGTAGGGCGACGCCTCAGCGATATCGACGTCGCGCATCGAGCGCTCCTCGGCTCCAGAGCCGATAAGGTCGGTGATGGGCACCATGCGGTAGTTGAGCACGCGCCGCGCCACGTCGTCGAGCGCGTGGTTTTCCTCCGGCGCGATGAGGTAGTGCGCAACCATCGTGTCGAAAAAGGGACCCTCAACGACCACGTCGTGCTGCCGGAGCAGAAGGAGATCGTACTTCAGGTTGTGGCCGTGCTTGAGGGCGTTGCTTTCCAGCGCGGGGCGCAGCACATCGAGCACCTCGTCTGTCGACGTGCCGTCCGGGAGCGGCGCCGGCACGTAGCGCGCCTGCCCCTCCTCCCACGAGAACGAAACGCCCACGAGCGACGCCAGCATCGGATCCGTGGAGGTTGCCTCCGTGTCGAAGGCAAAGGCGTCGTGCTCGGCGAGCTCGTCTGCAAATTCTTCCAGCTCCTCGCGGTTCGTGACAAAGTCGTAGTCGACCGCGTCCGGGTCGAGCTCCTCGACCGCCTCGTACGGCCCGAAGTCGAAGGCCAGCGCCGGATCGTCGGTCGCGCCGTCGCCGGACGTCTCCGCGTCGACGTCTCCGTTGAGCTCCTCGATGCGCTCCATAAACGTCTCGAACTCCAGCTCTTCGAAGATGGCCCGAAGCGCCTTCATGTTGGGCCGAGACTGCCGGAGCCGCTGCCAGTCGAACTCAACGTCGACGTCGGTTTTGATCGTCACGAGCCGCTTGCTGAGCTCCGCCTGATCGGCGTGCTCTTCCAGATTCTGGCCGCGCTTGCCGCCGACCTCGTCGGCATGCTCGATGACCTCCTCCATCGAGCCGTATTCGCGCAGGAGCTTTGACGACGTCTTCTCTCCGATGAGCGGGACCCCCGGCACGTTGTCCGAGGAATCGCCCCAGAGCGCCAGCATGTCGACAAACTGGTGCGGCTCCAGGCCGTACTCTTCGCGGAAGGTATCCGGCGTGATGAGATCGAACTCCTGCCCGCTCCGCGCCGGCTTGTACATGGTGACCTGCTCGCTCAGGAGCTGCTGGAAATCTTTATCGGGCGAGACGATGACTACGTCGGCGCCGTCTTTCTCAGCTCGCTGGGCGAGCGTGCCGATTACGTCGTCGGCCTCAACGCCCGGAACCTCGAGTACGGGTATGTCGAGCGCCCGCACGATGTCCTTGATATAGGGCAGGTTTTCGAGAAGCTCCTCGGGCGGCGGATCGCGGTGTGCTTTGTAGTCCTCGTAGATCTCCTCGCGGAAGGTTTCCTCCTCGTCAGCCGCGTCGAAGACGACCGCGATGTGCTCGATGCCGTGGTCTTCGATGAGCTTCAAGAGCGAATTGGTAAAGCCGTACGCCGCCGATGTATTTTGACCTTTCGAGTTGATGAGGGGGCGGCTGATAAACACGTAGTGCGCCCGGTACGCCAGCGACATTGCGTCGAGCAGGTAGAGCTCGTTGTCGGCATGAGGCTGGGCAACGTCGGGCGTCTCGGCGGCGTCTTGCGATTCGGCCATGGATCGGAGCGAGGGCGTGTGCGTCTGTTTCAGGGCGAGGCAAAAAGATCTATTGGCAACGTCTGTAGCTTAAATTCGTGCCGGGCTCGGGTTCCTGAATCCACGTGCGAATTTCGTGACGTGCGGGGCGTGGTGCGTTGTTGCCTGATCGCATATGACAATCTGAGTGCAGAGATAGCATGGATAAACGTAAGCTGGCACCGCTGGCCCGCCAGCTTCGCAAGCAGGCCACGGAGGAGGAAAAGATGCTCTGGCACCATCTGCGGGGCCAACGACTTGGCTGGAAATTTCGCCGTCAAACGCCGCTCTGCGGATATATCGTGGATTTTGTTTGTTTCGAGAAAAAGGTCATTATCGAGCTTGACGGCAGCCAACACGCTGAAACGAGTCATCGCTCGGCGGACGAGGTGCGCGATGAAGCGCTACACGCCGCAGGCTTTCGCGTGCTGCGCTTTTGGAATCATCAGGTTCGAGAGTCGCCCGATGCGGTGCTGGAGAATATTTACGAAGTGTGCAATAACCGATGACTAGCCCACGACCACTTACCTCCGGTTCAAAATCCGTGGCAGGCTTTTTCCTTTTCCATCAATGCGTGACTAGAACTGAGTGACCGAGTTGGTTCGCGCCGTATTCCCCCCTCATCCTGTCCTTCTCCCGCCGGGGGAGAAGGAACTCCTTAGATGGACGTATAGCTGGGACGTACGCGCCCACTATTTTTCCTAACAACTCATCGTTGTCTCAGCGGCTCATCGCTGGGTACCTGAAAAGGACGTATTTAGACAATTGCATTTCGGACGGCATTGTTATGGTTTCGACGATCAAACACTCATCCTGTTTGGGTCGCATGCAACTCATCAGCCGCTACGCCAACATGTTGGTCGCCGTTTTCAGGAAGAGATATGCACTGTTGAGCAGTGAGAGGAGCGCCAGCCGGCGAGTTTGTTGCAAGAAGATCAGTTGCAATGTCCCTTCTCCCCATCGTGGGAGAAGGACAGGATGAGGGGAAAACATCAACATGGACAGCACTACGTTCGGCCCTACGATCGTCTACGCTCACTGAATGAATCCCCAACCTCTATGCACCAACCGACGTGCGTGCTTGTGACGGGTGGGGCCGGGTTTATCGGCTCCAACTTTCTGCTGCGCATGGTGCCGCGCCATCCGCAGATTCAGTATATCAACCTCGACCGGCTGAGCTATGCTGGCAACCTGATGAACCTGCAGTCCATTGAGGACGCCGACAACTACCAGTTCGTGAAGGGTGACGTGGCTGACCAGAGCCTCGTGGAGGAGCTCTTCGATGACTACCCGATCTCGACGGTTGTGCACTTCGCGGCGGAGAGCCACGTGGACCGGTCGATTACGGCCCCGCTCGAGTTTGTGCGAAGTAACACGGTGGGCACGGTGACGCTCCTCGAGGTGGCGCGCGGCGCGTGGAAGGACGCAGACGTGCCCGGCGGGCCGCGTTTTTTGCACGTTTCCACCGACGAGGTCTACGGCAGCCTCGGCCCTGACGACCCTCCCTTCTCGGAGTCGACGCCCTACGATCCGCGCTCGCCGTACTCCGCCTCGAAGGCCGGCGCCGACCACTTCGCTCGCGCCTACCACCACACGTACGACCTGCCTGTCGTCATCACGAACTGCTCCAACAACTACGGGCCGTACCAATTCCCCGAAAAGCTCATCCCGCTCACGATTCTCAATGCGCTCAACGAGGAACCCGTGCCCGTCTACGGCAGCGGGGAAAACGTGCGCGACTGGCTTTACGTGGAAGATCACTGCGCGGCCCTCGACCGCATTTTGCATATCGGCCGAACGGGACGCACCTACGCCATTGGCGGCGACGCCGAGATGCGAAACATCGATCTCGTGAAGAAACTGCTCGATGTTGTCGACGAGAAGCTAGATCGTCCGGAGGGAAGTTCGCGCGAACTTATCACGTTTGTCGAGGATCGGCCGGGGCACGACTTTCGATATGCAATGGACTTCTCGCGGCTGGAGGACGAACTCGGATGGACGCCCTCGCACACGCTGGAAGACGGATTACGCACAACGGTCGACTGGTATCTGGACCATCCGGAATGGCTCGAGGCCGTGCAGGACGACTCCTATCGCGACTATTACGAAAGGCAGTATGGGAAGCAACTCGACGAGTAGCCGTCGCGTAGTAAATCTTATCTCGCGAAAAGTCGTATGAGCAGCGGACTCTAACTGACCTCCTCCACGATCATGAAACTCCTCCTCTTCGACATCGACGGCACCATTCTCCGCGCGAACGGCACAGGACGCGTCGCCATCGAAAACGCGCTCAGCGAGCTATGCCAGCAACCCATTTCCACCGATGCGGTGATGTTCTCAGGAAAAACGGATCCGCAAATCATGCGCGAAATTTTGGAGGCGAACGATCTCGATCCTACCCCCTCCCTGGTAGATGAAGCGCTGGCTGTGTACGAGGCCGTGGCGACAGAGGGGGTGTCCCCGTCCGACATCACGCTGCTTCCCGGTGTGGCAGACCTGCTCGAACGGCTCGACCAGCGCGACGACGTGACGCTCGGCCTGCTCACGGGCAACATCCGCCCAATGGCCTACCAGAAGCTCGACGCTGTGAAGCAAGGCCGCTACTTTCCGTTCGGCGCTTTTGGAAGCGATCACGCCGAGCGAAGCCAGCTTCCGGCCATCGCTCTTGAGCGCGCCCACGAACACGCCAGCCACGCATTTTCCGGACGAGATGTTGCAATTATTGGCGACACCCCCAATGATATCCAGTGTGGCGAAGGTATCGGCGCGTTCTCCGTAGGCGTGTGTACGGGCCACTATGACCGTTCAGATCTTGCCCCTCACGAGCCGAATGCGCTCCTGGAGAATCTGCAATCCACGGAGGCGTTTGTTCAGCAAGTAGTGGACCAACTATCCGATCGCGCCCCGTAACCGGCGAGGACGCCGCGGCCTTATTGCCATCTAAGTTGCACTCTGCCGGATCACGTGCTCCACGGAGCGGAATGTCGCTGAATCAGGCGCAGGTAACCAGCTGCTCGCGGAGTTCGAAAGCGCGCCTCACCATGCGTGTGGATTCCACGCACGGTGTTGTCGGATCCAGAGGATAATGCCACTCGACGAATTAGTCTGGTTCATGCTCGTCGAGTTGCTAGATCAACGCAGCCTGCCCACTAACGCTTCCAGCTATCCCCCTACTCTCCAAGTCACCTTATTTTAATTCTCTTTGGCTTACGAAACACCAGGCTATTCACACACTTCTTTCAGCGACATAAATTGTTTACAAACATATACTTATACTATGAGACTATTGTCACAAACATTTTCACTCGCCCCTTACAAGCTGTGAAGCAACACCTCGTTTTTTTGCGCGTAGATGTTTACCATCTTGGTTAGATTTTGCATGCGGCCCTATCCACAGCACAACTCGTTCCGATGACCTCGGGAATACTTATCGATTGGCTCACCGGCCTTGGAGATACGTACGGAGTCAATCCGCTCGTCTTCGGAGCCATTTATGTGGGAGCAACTCCGCTTTTCGCCCTTTCTCTGGCCTGGCTGGTTCGCAACGTACGGCGAGGTCTGTCCATTCTCTTTCCCCTCTTTGCAACAGCTGCGTGCGGAGCGTCTTCCTATCTCTATGTGATGGTCGCGGGCGAAAATCTTCCGTTCTGGGTTTACGGCTTGATTGGGGTCGCCCTCGCTTACGGCATCTACCTTGTAACTCAACGGATTCGGCAGGCAACGACCGATAAGGCAGTGGCAGACTCAAGTCTGGAGACCGCTAACAACTCACCCGGTCTGTAGGCGCCTCCTTCTTGTACATCCTCCCCTGGTCTTCCTCGCCTGTGGGCATCACTCTCTGACCTGCTGCGAACATATATTTACGATCGATTTCCAGCTTTCGTCCGGAGGAACGAAAAAGTCCCTGTCTAGTGATACTGAGTGATTTTTGACCACCAAATCCTCAACTGCTATGGCCAGCAAGCTCCCGTATGCGAACCACATGAAGGCCTTCGGCCTCGGCATTGTCATTGCCGTGGCGGGCATCTTCGCCTATCTGTACTTCACTTCCACGAGCGGTCCGGATGAGCTTCCCGATGTGACCGTTTACCAGAATCCCACCTGCGAGTGCTGCACAGATTGGGCCGAATACATGGAACAGGAAGGCTTTAATGTGGAGCTGGAAGTTGTCGAAAGCACGCGTCCCGTCCGCGAAGATTTGGGAGTGCCTGAAGCGCTTGGCAGTTGCCATACGGCTCTCGTCGGTGATCACGTCGTAGAAGGGCACGTGCCTGCTGAAGATGTCAAACGTATGCTAGTAGACGAGCGCGAAATTCACGGCGTCGCCGTGCCCGGAATGCCTGTTGGATCACCCGGCATGGAGCGAGGAGACCGTGTTGACGCTTACAACGTCATTGCCTTCAACCGGCAAGGACAAACAGAAGTCTATGCGCAGTATGGCGACTAGTCGCCTCTGCAGCTTCTCGCCTCCTGCCCCCATCTGTGCCGGTCTGGCTGACTGATGATCCACGTCCAGCAACCTGCTACGGGTCGCGACGTCGCGCGCCACTATGACGATCTCGACCTATTCTACCGAGAGCTGTGGGGCGAGCACGTTCACCACGGACTCTGGCGCACCGGCGATGAGACGCCCGAAGAAGCCGCCCAGCAACTGCTGGAGCACGTGCTCGATCAGATCGATTTGCCGTCCAATGCTTCGGTCTGCGACGTTGGCTGCGGATATGGAGCTACAGCCCACTATCTGGCGAGCCGCTACGGCGCTGACGTGACGGCGCTTACGATATCGCCCGCGCAGTACGATTACGCCCGGCGCCAGTCCGAGGAACCCAATGCTCCTACATTTTTGCTACGCGACTGGCTCAAAAATGACCTGCCCCCGGCCCAGCAAGATGCCGTGCTGGCCATCGAATGCCTCGCTCACATGAACGATAAGCCCGCGGCCATCGCAGAAGCGTACCGCGTGCTGCGCCCCGGAAAGCGCTTTGCCGGATGCATGTGGCTTGCTGCCGAGAACGCTTCGTCCGTGTCCAGACGTCTCCTCCTGGAACCGATATGTGAAGAAGGGCGCCTCCCGAGCCTGCCGACTGCCTCGATGTATCAACACTGGCTGCGAGACGCCGGCTTCGAGATCGAACGGATCGAGGATCTGAGCGCGCAGGTCCGCCGCACCTGGACGGTGTGTATTCAGCGGCTCGTAATGGCCCTACTCCGCAACTCCGACTATCGCCAGTTCCTCTGGAATTCCGACGAGATAAACCGGCAGTTTGCGCTCACGATGCTCCGTCTCTGGATTGCTTACCACATCGGCTCGTTCCAGTACGGGCTATTTGTCGCGCGCAAGCCTGAGGGATAGTGCCGGTCTACTCCTCAACCGCGTCGGTGATCATGTCGCGGACGAAGGCCTTCTCATCCTCGTTCACCACGTGCCCCATTCCTTCATAGATGCGCTTCGTGACATTGCCGCCGAGCTCTTTCAGGACCTCAGCAGTCTGATGCACGCGCTCGGCGGGTATGTGCGGGTCGCGATCGCTGCATCCGAGAAATACGGGGGTCTCCTCCAGACTTCCCGTATAGTCAAACGTCTTGTCTCGCGGCGGATCGGCGTCCGGTTTGTCATCCGTTCCGATTAGACCGCCGCTCCATCCGAAGACGCCTCCATAGCGCCGAGGGTGGCGCGCGGAAAACTCCGTAGCCAGACAGGCTCCCTGCGAGAACCCGCCTACAATGATGCGCTCGTGCGTGATGCCTTGGTCGATGAGGGTGTTCCGTATGGACCCAATTTTGCGCAGCCCAGATGAGAGCCCAGGCTCGTTGGCATCAATGGGTACCAGGAATGACTGCGGATACCAGGTGCGCCCGGCCGCCTGGGGAGCCAAGAATGCGACATCCGGCACTTCCATCTCACCGGCCAGCCGCAGGATGCTCTCGGCGGTTGCGCCACGGCCATGTATGAGAATGACAGCTGCTCTAGCGGTGTCAAGCTCCGTGCCGGCATGGCGCACCGGCTGATCCCTATGTGGATCCTCTCCACGATGGATGGAAGCAGAAGAAAGGGGTCGACTCATGTTTGCAGTGGATTACCAGTGAGCGTAGACGAGTTTTCCAACGGGCGAGGGAGCGCATCGATTTTGTTAGGCTCTGTGTAGAACCATACTCCCTCTTGACTTCTCCCCCGGCTGAAGCCGGGGGATTCTACCATTCATCGACCGGAACCGACGACCTCAAACGCGTCGGGTTTACCC
>OBKM01000352.1_pt1 | contig 23295 bp, 18 predicted proteins | sample 1519691 | NCBI WGS metagenome assembly OBKM01 (sample SAMEA37050418, study PRJEB22526) | metagenome | biome: saline pan; feature: lake; material: water | place: Egypt | collected 2015 | depth 0.5 m | reverse complement strand
TATGCAAAGTCGGAAGCGAATTAAAAGCTACGTGGAGATCGGCCTGACTCGAGTCTAGAACCGGGCCTACATTGGTTGTCTGATTCAGCGTTGGAGACTGACCTCCGCCACAGATCGGTCTCCAGCGCTTTTCGACGTATCTACAGGCGTTTGTAGCGTAGATGCTGGAGGGGAATACTGTGTAAATTTAAAATGAAGCAAGAGGGTGAATTTAACGATGTAGAAAATCGAGCCGATACTTTGGACGAATCCGTTATTCGTTCAAACATCCCTCCACAGTAATGACAAACGCTACGCGCTGGATTACTCTGACCTTTGTGGGACTTCTGACAGCTGGCCTGCTGCTTCCGGCTGCTGCACAGCCGTCGCCCATGCAACAGGTATTCGTGCTTAATGAAATAAAGCCCGATCTCGACCGCATTGGCGTGATCTGGACGGAGCAAACTCCTGATCACGACGAGGTTATTGACAATATCCATCGAGCGACGGCCAACGCTGATGCTGAGTTGGTGGTGCACTACGCGGAAGAGGTGCAGGATGTCGCACCAGGGTATCGTGAGCTAAGAGCTGACCACGATGTTCAGGTCGTATGGGTTTTCGATGAGCGAAGCGCAGCCAGTGAAGCCACGGCGCGCGAGTACCTGATCGAGAATACGGTGCAAGACGGAATCCCACTTCTAGCACCGACCGAGGAGTGGGTAGGTGCTGGCGCCTCACTCTCCATTCAGAACAGTGCGGAAGGAGACGTTCGCATTCTCATGAACGAGCAGGCGGCCGCGGCCACGGGCGTGTCGATTCCAGATGAGTATCGAAGCGATACGCAACACGTATCGTCGCGCTAATCAGGCGCCATTTCTCCAATTCTCGCTCCACACTTTCTGTCTTTGGTACGCACTCATTTTTCCACTCTATCATGTTGGACTTGACGCGCTTCAAGATTAGCAATCGCTTCCTCGTCATGGTGGGGACAGCCGCCGTCATCATCGTCGTTTTCTTTGTGGGATTTGCTCAGTATGCGCTGCAGGTCAGCGAGCAGCAGTTCGAGCAGCGGGCAACGATGCTTGCCGAGACGATGGCGGCAGAATCGGTGCACGAGCTCCTCATGAACGATAGTGCCGGACTGGAGGAAGGGATCGAGCGACGCATTGAGCAGGAGATGGTTGTTGCCGGTGCCTTCTTCGGGGCAGACGAAGAGCTCCTCGTTGAGCGCAATCTGGATGCGCTCCCTGAAATAGACGATCAGGGTACAGCCTCTGAACAGACGCTTTACCATACGGAGACCGAAGCCGGCGCTCCGGTCATCGTCACGCAGACCCCCGTCGAGCGTAATCTGGGGACCGACGACAGCGAAGTGGTCGGCTCGGTGGCGCTTGCCATGCCCGCTCAAACGCTGCAGTCGCAGACCCAAACCAGCTACACAATCATTGCGCTGATTTCGCTGGGGGTCATAGGCATTGCCTGGGGAATGCATCGAATGGTTAATCGCACGATTGCCCGCCCGGCCAATCGGCTCCGCGAGGCAGCTCAGTCGGTCGAAGACCAAAACTTTGACACCTCTGTCGAGGTCGATCAAGACGACGAGTTGGGAGAGCTGGCGTCTTCTTTCAACGCAATGGTGGCGCAGATTCGGTCAGCCGTCCATGAGATGGAAGAGCGAAGCGAGGAAGCCAAAGAAGCGCGCGCCCGTGCTGAGAAGGCCCGAGAAGAAGTAGAGTCGCAGCAGCAATCCCTGCAGGGTGGAGTCAACCGCATGCTGGAGGCAATGGAGCGGTTTGCCGACGGGGACTTGACAGTTCGCGTCGACGTCAACCGTAGCGACGCGCTCGGCCAGCTGTTTGAGGGATTCAATCGAGCGGCCGGGAACATCCAGCAGATGCTTAATCGGGTGGCAGAGGCCGTGGAGATGACTACATCCACGGCTGACCAGATCAGCAGCGCTTCAGAGCAGCTCGCCGCTGGCGCTCACGAGCAGGCCGAGCAAGCTGATGAGGTGGCGGCCGCCATGGAGCAGATGTCACGCACGATTGTCGAAAATGCCCAGACGGCCACTGAGACTGCTTCTGTCGCGGAAGACAACCGAGAGACGGCACGCGAAAACGGGGAGGTCATCATGGAGGCCGTGACCAAGATGGAAGAAATCGGAGCGGTGGTCCAGGACTCGACCGAGACGGTGGGCCGGCTGCGTGAGTCCAGCGAGGAGATCGGCGAGATCGTCGAAACCATCGACGAGATTGCGGATCAGACGAACCTCCTGGCCCTGAACGCGGCGATCGAGGCCGCCCGCGCCGGCGAGCACGGCGACGGCTTTGCTGTCGTCGCCGACGAGGTGCGGCAGCTCGCCGAGCGCACGGCCGAGGCAACAGACGAGATCGCCGAGATGATTGAAACGGTGCAAGAAGAGACGCAGGCGGCTGTCGAAGCTATGGAAGATGGGAAGAGGGAAGTGGAGATCGGCATCGAACTGGCCGGCGAGGCCGGTGATGCCTTCGAAGAGATTGTCGGGGGAGCCGAGGAAATCACCGACCGCGTCGATAACATCGCAGCAGCTACCGAACAGCAGTCCACGACCAGCGAGCAAATTTCGGAAAGTGTCCAGTCCATCTCGACCGTCTCTGCTGAATCGGTCGAGGGAGTAGAAGAGGTAGCCAACGCAGCCGGAGAGCTCAATCGATTGACGAACGACCTGAAGGACTATGTCGATCAATTCACCGTTGACGGAACGGCTTCCTCGGGCCAGTCGACATCTGCCACAGCCACTGCGAAGGAAGATGCATCTGACGCGCGCAGCGAGGCCGCAGCTGATGTAACGGCTCCGCTGGCAAACGGGAATGCCCGCCGGTAATCACGGTGAAGGCTCCCGGTATTCCTATCCACCGTGACTGAGATAAGAAGCGCACGCGGCGTGTCATAAACACCCGCTCAAATAGTCTGGCATAGAGGTTGATGCTATAAAAAGGTGGTTAGCTGCAGTACCAAAGCAGCTTTCCTCTGGTAGTGTTTGTTTCATGGTGGGGTAGCCGGCACAGCGCTTTCGAGGGCTGTGCCGGCGTTTTTTATGGGTCCCAGTGAGAGGAGTAGGTTCTGCATTGGGCTTGTAATCTTGGTATTCCTGCCGTAGGCTCGCCCCGCAGGCAATCACCCAGCAGATGCCGCACTGGAGGGAAATAGTCCGTTTTAGGGGAGTCCACAGGACATGAGTGCTCATTTTGAGCACAAGAGACGGTCTCGCACGGCATTTTCTTCCGCCGGTCGGGAAAATGTATCCGAGTGGCGCCGGGAGTTTGGCAAATGGGCCGGCCGGTGGACGGGCGACTCCACGGGTTAACGGTTTGGCACCGTAATGTCTGCCAGTTGCGCTTCGACTTCCTCACGCCGGTCTTGCAAGAAAGGCGGCAGTTTGAGCTCCGTGCCCAGCGACTCCTCGGGCTCATCGTGGAGAAATCCGGGCGGATCCGTGGCGATCTCGAAGTTAACGCCGTTGGGCTCGCGGAAGTAGATCGAGTGGAAGTAGTTCCGATCCTTCATCTGCGTAGGCGACTGCCCGGCTGCAAGAAGCTTCTCGCGAAGCGCCGTCTGCGTCTCGTCGTCCTGAATACGAAAGGCCACGTGGTGCACCGTACCGTATCCCCAGGAGCCTTCGCGCATGTTGGGCTCGTTGTAGATGTCGATGAACTGCGCGTGATCAGCGCCGGACACGCGGAACCGTCGCCAGTCGCCGTTCTGCGGTGTCGGCTCGTAGTCGACCTGCTCGTAGCCAAGCACCTCGAGCACCTCGGCTGTAGCCTGCACGTTGTCTGGGTGAATGGTTACGCCGTGGAATCCGCGCAGGGCATATTCGGCGGGGACCGGTCCATCGGCCCACGGCTCGATGTCGGAATCGCCGGTGATGAGCTCAAGGGGCTGGCCGTCGTGATCCCGAAACTGAATCACTGTACGCCCGAAGCGCTCGGTGACCGGATAGAGCGTCGCCGGCTCGGCGTCGCGCAGGCGATCGAGCCAGTAGTCGACCGCGCCTTCTGGAATGGTGAACGCAGTAGCAGTGGCCTGGCCGCGCCCAACCTGGCCCTTCTGAATCGAGTGGTGCGGTTTGAAGGTGATCACCGTACCTGGCGTCCCCACTCGATCGGCGAAGTAGAAATGGTACATTGTCGGCCCCTGGAAGGGCTCAGATGGATTATTAAACAGCACGGTTTGCTTGACGAGCCGGAGCCCGAGGACGTCTGCGTAGAAGTCAAGGTTGGATTGAGGGTCGCTCGCGTACGCCGTGACGTGGTGAATTCCATCAACAGTGACACTCATGAGTGGCGTTCAGTTTCTTGGTGAAAAGCGGCTTTGAAGAGGGGCATCGGAAAGATACCAGTTGGAAGGGGAAAGAGAAAGAGCCGTTGCGCAGAGCGTTGCCCCGCCGACGCGCAGGCACGTCCAAAGGATCGCCTATCACGGGGATCCCACGGTAAAGCAAAGCGGAGCTCTGAGCGTCTTGCCAGCCCGTATGCGCCGAAGGAAGCTGGAGGTCTACGCACCACGACCGCGGAGCACTTCTCGGGGGTCAACGATAGGAGTAGGCCAACACCCCTCGAAGTATTGCCTTTGCCATATATCGCACGGTTTGCCATGAACGATCCGCTCGCAGACGATCCGACCAAATCGGAGATCCGGTCGCACGTGTGGGATGCGCTTTCCGAGGAGGGAGCCGCGCGCTTTCCGTTTCCCCCGCACGGACGCATTCCCAACTTCGACGGCGCGAAGGAGGCTGCCCGGCGACTGGTAAAATCTGAATGGTTTGACGGAATTGATGTCGTCAAGGTGAACCCTGACGCGCCGCAACGTTACGTGCGCATCGCTGCGCTTGAGCGTGGCATACGCGTCCTGGTGCCTACTCCGCGTTTGCGCGGCGGCTTCTATCTCCTGGATCCAAGCCAGATCGACGACGAGGCGATTGAGAAGGCTGCCAGTCTCTCCCACATGGACGCGTGGGCGACAACCGTCGAGCTCGACGATCTCCCCCAGATCGACCTGATCGTAACCGGCTGCGTGGCCGTTGCTTCGGACGGAGGGCGTTGCGGAAAAGGCGAGGGATACAGCGACTTGGAGTATGCCATCCTCGGTGCGCTGGGGCAGTCCGCCATCCCCATTGTCACGACGGTGCATCCCCTGCAGGTGGTGCCCGAGATCCCTGCCGAGGCGCACGACATGACGCTCAGCGCCTACGCCCTTCCGGAAAAGATCGTCGCAACGGAGATCTCTCCGCAGCCGCCGGCACCGCTTGACTGGGAGCAGATCGACGCCGATGATCGCCAGGAGATGCCCGTTCTTCAAGAGCTCTGGGAGCGCGCTTGAACATAGAATCGGTCGATCGCCCCAGCAACAGTTAGAGTTGGAGGGCCAGGAAACGAGGATCTCGAGGGCCGTGGATTGCTAAAATGACGGAGGCGTTTGGCACCTTCTTCTACCCGTGGCTTCCCGCTAGTCCGTACGTAGACGGGGCAATCAGACCCACCCTACGGCATCAGGTGGAAATATGACGAAAGCCACGAAGCGGCCTCTACCTGTTGACATTCAGATGCTATGTTCAATCAATAAGACGACAAGCCTGCGCTACCCGAACACATGGTGATCCGGGGAAGCCTGGCATCCGCAGATCAACGTACCGTCGACTATGCACACGCTTGTTTACGGCCAAGAGAACTCCACACGTGCGACCATTGAGCAGGTGCTCGATGAGCGGGGGCATCAGGCTTATACGGTCAGCGGCGCACGTGAGGCGTGGGAGCGATATCGGGCCAACAAGCCGTCCATGATTTTCCTGGGCTCGGCGGGCGAGGAAGAGCTGGAGTTCACGCAGCGCGTTCGCTTGCATGCTGGCGAGGCTCCGATCATTGTCGCCATCGAGTCAGCCGATCTGGAGACACCAATCCAAGAAGCACTTGCAGCGGGCATTGACGACTGTATCCAGGCCCCGATCGACGAGGAGCATCTCCGGCGGCGACTGGCCTTTCTCGAGCGCCGCATAAGCCGGCGGCGCGACCGCCTGCGTGCTGAGAAGCGGCTCACCGTGCAGCACCGGATTGCTCAGGTACTCGCGAGTTCTGACACGCTCGAAGAGGCCACCCCGAGCGTACTGGAAATTATCTGCACGCAGCTTGGCTGGGAATGGAGCGAGCTCTGGGTGCCGGGCGACGACGGCAGGGAGCTCCGCTGCGTAGAGGTGTGGAGTAGCTCAGACGTTACCCTGCCTGATTTTCGATCCGCAACGCGCCAGAAACGATTCGCTCCGGGCGCCGGACTGCCCGGTGCAGTCTGGGCAGAGGGGGAGCCCCAGTGGATTCCGAACGTGACGCAGCACGACAACTTCATGCGCGCTGCCGAAGCGGCCGAGGCTGAGATGCGCGGTGCGTTTGCGTTTCCAATCCAGCTGGAGGGCGAGGTGTGGGGCGTGATGGCCTTTCTAAGCCGCCAGATCCGCGAGCCCGACGAACGGTTGCTGCAGGCCTTTTCGGTAGTCGGCAATCAGATTGGGCAGTTTGCTGAGCGGCGCTGGACCGAGCGGGAGCTGCGCCACAGTCGGGACCGGCTGGCCCAGGCGCAGGAGATGGCAAATCTGGGAAGCTGGGAATACAACGTGTCTTCCGGTCGAATGAGGTGGTCCGAGCAGATGTATCGCCTCTGCGGAGAAGACCCCAGCACAGGCGAACCGACCTACGAGAAAGTGGTGCGCCTTTTTCCACCCGAGACCCGCCAGCGCATCGCAGACGCCTTTGAAGAGGAGGGGGCAGTAGACGATACGACGTTCAGCGGAGAACACCGCGTCCAACGGGCCGACGGCAAGGAGCAGTGGGTGTTTGCCCGTGGCGAACTTGTTCAGGGACCCGATGGAACGCCGCGGCGGTTCCTCGGCACAGCGCTGGACGTCACGCCGCTCAAACAGACGAAGCAAGCCCTGCGCGAGAGCGAAGCGAAGGCACAGGCGATCGTTGAGACGACCGTAGACGGCATCATTACGATCGATGAATACGGTCACATCGAGTCGTTCAACGAGGCCGCCGAGGAAATTTTCGGCTACGATAAGGAAGAAGTGCTGGGCCGCAACATCAGCGTCCTCATGCCGGAGCCCTACCGCGAGGAGCACGACGACTACATTAAGCGCTACCGGGAAACCGGCGAGCGCCACATCATCGGTATCGGGCGTGAAGTGCGAGGAAAGCGTAAGGACGGTTCTACCTTCCCGATGGACCTGGCTGTAAGCGAGGTCTCGCTCGGCGACCGTCGCATCTTTACCGGCATTGTTCGGGACATCACGGAGCGACGGCGTCTGGAACGAGAGGTGCTCAATGCAGCAGAGCAGGAGCGCCGGCGCATCGGGCAGGATCTGCACGACGGCCTCGGACAGATGCTCACGGGCATCGGACTGCTCAGTCAGAACCTGGCGCAGCGCCTTGAGGCCCAGGAGCACCCCAAGGCAGCAGAGGCTAAAGAGATCACCGAGCTGGTCCGAGAGGCCGATCAGCAAGCTCGGGATCTGGCCCATGGCCTAACGCCCGTCGATATCGAAGCCGGGGGACTGGGAGCGGCGCTCCAGCGCATTGCTACAAATGCCGAACGCCTCTTCGATATCGAATGCTCCGTAAATGAGATGGGAGCCACCGTCATCCAAAACGACACGACGGCTATGCACCTCTACCGTATTGCACAGGAAGCTGTAAGCAACGCGGCCCGACACGGCGGAGCCGAACACGTAACAATTAATCTCGCTTCGAGCTCGGATCACGTCCGATTGCGTGTGCACGACAATGGGAGTGGGTTCCCCGAGGAAATGGATGGCGATGGCATGGGAGTGCGCACGATGAGCTATCGAGCCCGCATTATCGGGGGCACCCTCGACATCACCAGCAGCCCGAGAGAGGGAGCCACGGTGACCTGTACTATTCCGCGCAGCACGAGGGGGCGGCCCTCCAGGAAGGAAGATACCCATCAGCAGAATACGTCGACTCATGCATGAGATCATTATCGTAGACGACCATCCCCTGCTGCGCCGGGGGCTCGCGCAAACGCTCAGTGAGGAGCCCGATCTCGAGGTGGTCCGTCAGCTGGACAGCGCCGAAGAAGCGGTCGAGGTGCTAGGCAGTGATTTAGCCCCAGATCTGGCGATTGTCGATATCTCGCTCCCAGGTATGAGCGGCCTGGAGCTGATCAAGCATCTCGAGGCAACCCAGCCGGAGATAAAGATACTCGTCGTTTCCCGCCATGATGAAGCGCTCTATGCGGAACGGGTCATACGAGCCGGCGCGCGCGGCTATCTAATGAAGCTGGAAGCCGGCGATGTTGTTGTAAAGGCCGCCCGAGAGGTGCTCGACGGTCGCATCTATGTGAGCGACGAGATCAACGAGCGTCTGCTGCAGAGCATAGCGATGAGCGGGCCTGAAAGCATTTCGCAGTCTCCGCTGGATATGCTCAGCGACCGCGAGCTCGAGGTATTCGAGTTAACCGGGCATGGGTTGAGCACGCGTGATATCGCCGGGCGACTGCACCTGTCTGTCAAAACGGTTGAGTCGTATCGGGCGCGTATCAAGAACAAACTGAACCTCGACTCAGCCAATGAGCTCATGCGCCGGGCCGTGAAATGGGTGGAGAGTGAGGCGTAGTGGTATCACTCCCAGGGTGGTATCTCTTCTTCCACCTTTACGGGAGAGCGGGCACGTCATCCCGGGATTCCTCCACGCGGGTGAGCACGAGAAGCATCACATGCTGCGGTCACCAGCGCCCCGCAGTTTGCGAGGGAGCATGGGTAGCCGCCGGCCATTTCTGGAGCCCAGATCCGTCCTGCCCTGGAGATCCAGTCAGCCGCACCGGTTCCGCTGATAAGCCCGTCGTCGCGGCGCAGGCCGCGTAGGTCGTACGAACAACCAGAGGGAGGAGCTGCCAACGGGCAGCGTGGCAAAGGTCCCGACTTCAGGTGGGGGATATCCCCACAGATTTGTGCAAGGTCTCGCTGACGAGCAGAAAAGGGGCAATCCCCTCGGTGGGCAGACGCCCAAGCGTGTAAGGTTAACAGCGCAGATAGGCGGAGCCAAGGAGTCCCGTCGGCTCCGCGTCCCCCACCACAATCTGTCCGTATACTTTCACAGACTACGAGACCCAATATGCAATTACGAACGATACTGTCCGCTTTCATTGCTCTCATCTTTGCGTTCGCGTTTGTCACGCCCGACGCGCTCGCCCAGGAAGATGCGGACGATGATCGGGAACTTGAGATTGGCGCTGACATTGTCGGCGGCTTTCAGTTTCTCGACCATTCGAATGCCCAGTTTGCGGACGGCGGCGATATCGAGCCGCTCAACCCAGGTTTCCAGAACGCCGCAGGTAATCTGAACTTCCACTATCCTATCACCGACGGCATTGACCTGGAGTGGAATTTCTTCATGAGCAATCCGACCCACCTCCTGGAGGTGACGCTCACTGAAGGATATGCCTGGATCGACCAAGTTCCTGAGGCTATCAACGTCGGGAATATCAATAACAATGTTCTCCAGTACGTCGACCTCAAGGTTGGACAGTTCTACGTCAATTACGGCGATCAGCTGTTCCGCCGATCCAACAACGCCGACGTCCAGAGCAACCCGCTCGTCGGGAACTTTCTGATGGATCCGGTCCGCGTGGGACTGGGCGCCGAGCTGTATGTTGACTTTGATGTAGTCGAGGCAATGGTGGGTCTCCACCAACCGGGGACCGCGGACTTCAGCCAGGGGCAGCGCAACGCCTTCCTGGGCATGCTGGCTTTCAACGCTCCGGATGAGCTAGCGCGCTTGCGCGGCTCCTTCTATAGCGCCGACGCCTCGGGCAACCCGCCGGCCTTCGAGGGCTCGCGCGCGGCTCTATTTGCGACCACGCGCACCCCGGCTCGCTACATGGATGTTCTCGCAGGGCAGCACCAGCCGCTGCCGACCGCCGGGCAGGACCTTACGGCGTACCAAATAGAGGGTACGTTTGCACCCGACCCGATCGAAGTATGGGGGCTCTTTGGCTATACGCAAGACTCCAATACCACCGGATCTAGAGAAGGCAGCCCGGAAGAGAGTTGGCTCTACTGGGGCGCTGAGGCTTCAGTCGATCTGACTGATAGTTTCCACCTGGCCAGCCGCTATAGCGGGACTGCTCCGGATAAGCTTGGCGACGTCGAGGCGGACGGCAATGTTCACCGCATCCAGGCGGGCTTTGGCTATGAGATCTCTGACGGCATTCTCTTCAAGGCCGAGTACGTGAACCAGTGGTTCCGCAACTTCGAGCAAAGCACTGGCTTCGATGGCCTCGACCTGACGGAAGATCCGCGCTTCTATGGGGTCGTTACCGAGATCTCGTTCTCCTTCTAAACGAGAGCAACCCTCCAACAGGAGTATCTCTCAGGCAAATAACATCCAAATCTGCCAACCGGTCGGGCGCTTCCACCCCGACCGGTCTGGCGGGATTGGACCATAAGGTGTAGAGATTATCTGTATAACACAACCATTCGCTGACCGCTACGACCCTGCTCACTAATGTTGCCATCCACCCATGAAATTTCTAGCTACAGCGCTTACTGCTTTTTTGCTGATGATGCTCCCGATGTCCGACGCCGAGGCGGCGGTTATTGACGACCCGGTCGCCTACACGCTCGATGAGGCGGCCAGTGAGATGATGCTCGATGGAACCTCAAACGTCGGGCGCGACTGGGAGGCCGAGGTAACCGACATGAATGGCTCCGCCGAGATTGCGGCTGGCGAGGCCTTTGGTGTCGAAGACGTCCGCCTTAACGTGTCGGTTGAGGGCATCCACTCCGACCAGGGAAGCGTCGAAAGCAAAATCCACGACGCGCTCGAGATAAATCGCTATCCGACCATCTTTTTCCGCGCCGATGCGATCGAGATTCCTGAACCGCCCGCCTCTGAGTTTGTGGCGCGCGCAATCGGCGAGCTGATCGTTGCCGGCGAGCGCAAGAACGTAGAGATTGAAGCGACGGGTCTGCAGGAGGACGAAGCTTTCCGCTTCCAGGGCACGAAGGATCTCAATATGGAGGAAGACTTCGACGTTGACCCGCCCACGGCGATGCTCGGTGCGCTGCGTGCTGCTCCCGAGGTGACGGTCACCTTCGATGTCCTCTTCGTGCCCGAGGGGTAGCCAGTAGCCCTGCGAGCCTGGGTCTGACCGGAAAGCGGTAGGTGCCCTTGCAGCGCTTCGTTGCGTCTGATTATTCACCATGACTCGAACCGACGCCCACGCTCTGATGCGCGTTCGCTACAGCATTCGACCGGCATTGAGGCGCTGGGTCCGGACCGGGCGTGACCTTCTGTCGATCTTACTCGTTGTTCTGCTTGTGGCAACGGGAGGATCGTTTGCTCCCGCCGCAGCGCAGGAGCGCTACGTTCCCGCCGAGGAGAGTCGTATCTGGATCGAGGGTAGCGCCTCAGTGCGCGACTTTACCTGCGGAACAGGACAGGTCGACGGCGAGGCGCGGCTCGACGGCGAGGCGCATCTGAAGGTAGTCGTTCCGGTTGCAGCCCTTGAATGCGGGCGCGAAGGAGAAACTGAGGATATGCATGAGGCCATGCACCGGGACGAGCACCCTGAGATTCACTTCGACCTCGGAGAGGCGCGGGTATCCCGCGCCCCGGCGACGCGCGATGTGCGTTACGCCGTGCACGTGACCGGTGACCTGACGATTGCCGGCGAGACGCGCCCAGTTGAGCTGGTCGCCTGGGGCGATCGCGAGGGTCCGGAGCGCGCCCACGCCCAGGGCTCAGTGCAACTGCGGATGACGGATTTTGGCATTGACCCGCCCTCGGCGATGATGGGCCTGATCGAAGCTGATGATGAAATTGAAGTGCACTTTGAAATTGCTGCCCAACCGGCTGAGGCGGGCTCGACCGAGGACCCCCGACCGCCCGCGGATGACTCGTCGCGCGAGTAGGTCGCGCCACCCTGCGTCAGGTCGCGCCACCCTGCGTCAGGTCGCGCCACCCTGCGTCATGCAGTCACGCACTGAAGGGGGCGCGGCTTGCCTGAGTATCGACTGCAGGTATTCTACCCCACGTTGCGGATTTCAATGATTCCGAACATAATGAAATTATCCCATGAGCGACGTAATCATTATTGACGATCACCCGATCATGCGCCGCGGCCTCGCTCAGACACTTGAAGAGGAGATCGACCTGCAGGTGGCCGCTCAAATGGACACTGCCGAGGAAGCGCTTGAAGCGCTCGAAGAGAGCGCGGAAGATGAAAACGAGGAGGAGCTTGCCCCCGACCTGGCGATTGTAGATCTATCGCTTCCAGGAATGAGCGGGCTAGAGCTGATCAAACATCTGCGGGCGACTCGCCCAGAGCTGCCGACGCTGGTGGTGTCTCGCCACGATGAGACGCTCTACGCCGAGCGCGCTCTTCGCGCCGGCGCCCGCGGCTACTTGATGAAGCTTGAAGCGGGAGAGGTGATCGTCGAAGCCGCCCGCGAAGTTTTGAAAGGAGGCATCTACGTGAGCGACGAGATCAACGAGCGCCTGCTCCGGGGAATGGTCGGGAGCGATCAAGAGCAGGCGTCGGCCTCGCCCCTGGAGGCGCTGAGCGATCGCGAACTGGAGGTGTTCGAGGCCATCGGCCGGGGGCGGACGACCCAGGAGATCGCCGAGAAGCTCCTTCTGAGCCCGAAAACCGTTGGTACTTACCGCACACGCATCAAAGAGAAGCTCTCGCTCGACACTACTGCCGAGCTCAAACGCCGCGCTATCCTCTGGGTAGAAACCGAGGATTTGTAGCATCGCAGTTCGCTGCCGCGTGTCCCGCGCTAGCTGCACGGCTGTGACGGCCGGCGGGCGTTTTTCTCGGGGGATGAGAGGAGGACTTCCAGGCTATTAGACCCATGCTGGATTTTACACGTCGCGAATTTCTTTACGCAGCGCTCGGGCTTTTATCCTTCGGCCTTTTTATTCTCGATTGGCTGTTGCCGCCGGGTCTTGCCACGGAGCTGTTCCAGGTTGGAGTGGTGCTTCTTACGCTCTTCGTCGAGGGACGGCGGTCTACGGTAGCGGCCGGAGGGGTTACCACGCTGTTCGTAGTAGCGGGATACGGAATTCATTGGCATCAGGGTGCCTCCGTTGAGGTGCTCGCTAACTATGGCATTGTGCTGTTGGGGCTTTGGATGGCCGTGGCTGTGGTTCTGGCATTCAAGCATGCGCTTCGGGCCCAGCGTGAGAGCGAGGCCCAGGCGCAGGCCATCCTGGAGACGACCCCTGACGGCATCATCACAATCGATGAAGCCGGCCGGGTCGAATCGGCCAACCAGGCCGCTGAGGAGATTTTCGAATGCGACGCTGAAGAAATTCAGGGAGAATCCGTCGGACAGCTTCTCCCTTCGCCCTACCGCGAGGAGGTCAAGCGGTGCCTGTCTGGCACGCAGGCAACTGATGGGGACGGGCCCTCCGGCCTCGAACGCGAGATCCGCGGTCGACAATGCGACGGGTCTACCTTTCCTATGGATCTGGCCATCAGCAAAGTTGCTCTGGGCAGCCGAACCGTGTATACCGGTGTTGTGCGCGACATCACCGATCGCCGACGCCTCGAAAAAGAGGTGATGAATGTAAGCGAACAGGAGCGCCAGCGCATCGGGCAAGAGCTTCACGACAGTCTCGGGCAGATGCTCACCGGCATTGGACTGCTCAGCCAAAACGTGGCCCGACAACTGAGCGACGAAGGCCACGAGCGCGCCGAGGACCTCGCCGAAATAACCGACCTTGTCAAGGAGGCCGACCAGTACGCGCGGGACCTCTCCCGCGGGCTCATTCCCGTGGACGTGGAGGCCAACGGGCTGGTCGAAGCGTTGCGGCGGATGGTTAAGAAAACCGAGCGGCAGTTCGAGGGCCAGTGCACCTTTCAGGCGGTCGGCACCCCGCTCGTTCACGATAGCACGATTGCCACGCATCTCTATCGCATTGCGCAGGAGGCCATAAACAATGCCGTGCGCCACGGAGATCCGGAGCACGTGCGCGCTGTGCTTGCTGCCGGAGACGAGCGAATTCGTCTCCAAGTGAAAGACGACGGCGCGGGGTTTGACCGGGACGAGCTCGGGGAGACCGGCATGGGGCTGCGTATTATGAGCTATCGCGCTCGTCTTGTTGGCGGCACTCTCGACGTCACAAGCGCGCCGGGGGAGGGCACGACGGTCACCTGTTCGATCCCCCGTTCCGGCGGCCGCGAGCCGCCAGCCGAGCGCGAAGAGACGCGCCGGGACGGGTCGCCAGCGGGTATCTAGTAGACCGTTCCAGCCTCTTCTGGGAATCCTGTAGATCCAGCATGGAGAGGGTCCATCTCTACGGTACGGCCGCCTGTCCTTTCGGGAAAAGAGAGGAGGAGAGAAGAGTTGAGAAAAGGGGGGTCCGGGTGAACGCAGCCCCGTGTTTCACCGTAGAGCCCTGTAAGCTACGGTCATTCGTCTTGGGAGGTATTCCCTCATGCGCCCTCCAGAGTCCTCGGCACACCCGACTCAATCAACGGATCGTCCAGCAGAAAGTCGGTTACCGGAAAATGGTGAAGCAGATCCGGGCCCCGGAGGCATTGGCCGAGGACTATGGAATGATCTACTGCGTCTGCGGCGCGGCCCCCTGTTCGTGACGCTCGCCTTCATTGGCATGATGGCGGGAGGGCTTATCGACTGGCTGGGCGGGCCTGCATTCCTCGCCTGGATCGGGTTTGCCGTCGCATATGGGTTTGGCGGATGGGAGGGCGTTAAAGCCAGCGTGCAGTCCCTTCGCGAAGGCCGCATCGATATCGACATCTTGATGGTGCTGGCTGCGTTGGGGGCTCTGGTGGTGGATGCGCCGTTTGAAGGCGCCATGCTCCTCTTTCTGTTTTCCCTTTCGAATGTGCTGCAGCACTACGCTCTGGGCCGCTCGCGCCGGGCCATCGAGGAGCTCATGGAGCTGCGCCCTGAAGAAGCGCAGGTGGTGCGGGAGGATGGCAGCACCGAGACGCGGGCGCTGGACGAGGTTGAAGTGGGCGATGTCGTGCGCGTACGGCCCGGCGGCCGCATTCCGCTCGACGGGATTGTCGAGGCAGGCGAAAGCGCAGTCGACCAGTCGCCGGTAACTGGCGAGTCGGTGCCCGTCGAGAAAGAGCCGGGCGCCGACGTCTTCGCGGGCACGCTGAGCGATACAGGCAATCTGGACATTCGGGTGACGCGCACTGCCCGCGAGTCGACGCTCGCCCGGCTGATCGAGATGGTTGAGGAGGCCCAAAGCGAACGCGCCCCAACCCAGCAGCTCCTCGAACGCATTGAGCAGCCGTATGCCATTGGGGTGCTCGTGCTAACGGCATTCTTCATTCTGGTTCCTGTAGGTATCTGGAACGAGGCGTTCGATGCAGCCTTCTACCGGGCGATGACGCTGATGGTCGCGGCTTCGCCATGTGCGCTTATCATTTCAACGCCCGCTGCCGTGCTCTCAGCTATTGCCGGAGCCGCGCGGAGCGGCGTCCTGTACAAAGGCGGCGCTTATGTAGAGGCCACGGCTGACATCCGAGCCGTGGCCTTCGACAAGACGGGTACGCTTACGACAGGTGAAACGGAGCTCACCGAATGCGCCGCTCAGCGTGAGGCCATGGTCGAAGGGGAGCCAGTAAGCGAGAACGACGTGCTACGCTGGGCTGCAGCGGTGCAGCGCCGCTCGGAGCACCACCTGGCAGAGGCCACCGTCGAGGCTGCCCAGAAGCGCGATCTTTCCGTGCCCCCGGCTGAGGCGTTCGAAGCAGAGGTGGGACGCGGGGTGCGCGCCCAGGTCGATGAGGCGACGATTCACATTGGCAACCTGCGCTACTTCAAAACGGATCGGTTTGACGGGGCCAAAATTAAGGGCTTTGAAGAGGCGCGCTCCGCGTCTCTCGATCTCCGAGAGGGCGGCCATACCCTCGTGTTTGTGGCGCGGGAGAACGACGAAGAAACCGAGATCATTGGCTGGATGGGATTTGCCGACCAGCTGCGTCCCGGAGCCCGCGAGACGATCGAGAGCCTCCGCGCCCTAGGCATCGAGCGGATCATCATGCTCACGGGCGACAACGAGGTCGTCGCCCAAAACATCGCGGAAGAAGTCGGCGTCGACGCTTACTACGCCGAGCTGCTTCCCGAGGAAAAGGTTGAGCTCCTGAAAGAGCTCGAAGACACCTACGGAGGCGTGCTCATGGTAGGCGATGGCATCAACGACGCGCCGGCACTCGCCACGGCGACCGTCGGCATGGCTATGGGCGGAGCAGGGACGGATGTTGCCCTGGAGACGGCCGACATCGCGCTCATGGCTGATGAACTAAAGAAGATACCCTATACGCTGAACGTGAGCCGCGCCACGCGCCGCACGCTCCACGTCAACTTCGGTATTGCCTTTAGCGCCATCGGTATCATGGTCGTAGCCATCCTCTGGACGGGCCTACCGCTTCCCATTGCCGTCATCGGGCACGAGGGGTCAACGGTGCTCGTTAGTCTCAACGGGCTCCGATTGCTCGGCCTGCGAGCGTAAGAAAATCCCCAAACGTTCTCGCTTGGATGACTGATCACCCGCCGCCCTATGATCTTCGAGTTGAGATCAGGTGGGGGTTCAACTCTCACTTTGCAGATATACGTACCTTCCGCCTATTGCGTGATGCGTACTGCGTAATTTGCGGAGGCCCCCGCGTTTACGCTTCACGAAACGCTTTACCAGAAAGGCGTTTGAGGGCTCAGCGGGGCGTTCAATAGACAGGTGGGAACCGGTTCTACAGGGCAGTGATGGTGTGGCCTACAAAAAGAGTAAATAATTTGCCATATTCTTCTAGCTGAGGAAGTGCGGCTTTGCTGCGATTCATTGTTCAGGGGGTAGCCCCATGGATCGGGAAGACCTCATTTCGCTCGATACGGCTCAGCGTGTCTGGGAGCGCATCCCCGTGGTTGCGCCCCTGGTTATCGTGAGCACCTGGGAAGGCGGCGGCTTCGACCTCGCGCTGAAGCGCATGGCCAGTCCAGGGGAAGAGGGACAACTACCACGGGACAGATCGCGAGGAGCAGAAGCTCATCCACGATACGCCGCTCTTGGCCTGTTTGCATCCCGGGTGGTGTGCGACGATTTGAGAGACGCAGGCGTTTCCGTTTTCGGCGGAGGTTGAACGGTAGACAGGAGCTCCATAGGATGGCCATGGATGTTCAAGAGATCGTGCAACACGTGCGAAAACGCCACTCCTCAATGGTTCGGCTCCTGAGGAATATGGCTCGGGCAGAGTCGCCGTCGGACGCCCCGGAGACGCAGAAGAAGATGTTCGACCTCGTAGAAGAGGCGCTGCACCCCGCCTCGTACCGGACAATGCGCCTCCCGGGCTGGGAAACGGGAGGGCAGCTGTACGCTCGGCCGCGCGGCCCCGATGTTGGCTGTCCGATGCAGCTGCTACTCGGGCACGTTGATACCGTGTGGTCCGTGGGTACGGTAGATGAGATGACGGTCGAAGTGCGCGACGGGCGCCTGTACGGTCCAGGCGTTTATGACATGAAGGGAGGCATCGTTCAGATGATCTATGCGCTTCGAACACTTTCAGCATTGGATCTCGATCCGCCCATCACGCCCGTTGTCTTTCTCAACTCTGATGAAGAGATCGGAAGCTTCGAGTCGCGCCCGCGGATCCGACGGCTGGCTCGAGAGGCCAGTCGAACATTTGTATTGGAACCCTCTCTCGGTCCGAACGGCAAATTAAAGACGGCCCGCAAGGGGATCGGTCGGTTCACGGTATCGATCACGGCCGAAGCTGAGAGTGCCGAAGGAAGCGCCATTGCTGAACTCTCTCACGTCGTCCAGAAACTTCATGCGCTGAACGACCCCGAGCGTGGGATGTCCGTGAATGTGGGAATGATAGAGGGCGGGCAGCCGTCCGACGTCGCGGGGTCGCAGGGACATGCGGTAGTTGACGTCCGGATGCGCACGCAGGAAGATGCCCGTTTGATTGAAGAGAAGGTTAGGGCCCTCAAGTCCTCCACCCCGGGTGTGGAGCTCACCATCGAAGGGGGAATCGGTCGCCCGCCGATGGAGTCAACTCCGCAAAATCGGGCGCTGTGGAAGCTTGCGCAGGCGGCCGGTCGGGCGCTGGGCATCGAGCTGGAGGAAGCCCGTGCAGGCGGCGGATCCGACGGCAATGAGACGAGCATGTTCTCGCCGACGCTCGACGGGCTCGGACCCGTGGGCGACGGGGCACACGCCGAGCACGAGCATGTCGAGCTGGATAAGATGGTCGAGCGCACCGCTCTGCTCGTCCTGCTTCTCATGGCCGATCCGGTGAGCGAACCTGAGGCGAGTAGCCTCTCCGAACGCATTCGAAAGCAGGCTTAATTACGCCACCAAGGTGCATCCACACGCTCACTACGTTTCTTTACTTCCAACTTTATCTGTTTATGAATAACCACTACTTGCTTCCATCGATTACGCGCATCGCACCTCTGGCGGACCAGTCGTTTTCAGTCCAGACGCTGCCCAAAGAACAGTGGGAGACGGGCGACTACGCGGCTTTCACTGTGAATGAGCGCCCTACGGGCTACAACGAAATCGAGCTCCCCACCGGGCGCATGGTCGAGCTCGTGAGAGGCGACCGGTTTATCGGAGCGTTCGGCGTGCGTGAGGCAACGCGAGAGGGAACGGGCACGTGGCGCGCTGCCGAGCCGAAGGGCCGCATGCATGCGCTGACGAGTGCGGGGTTGATGGGACAGCTCACCTCCAAGTCGCCGTATCGCCCGGCGTTTCTTTCCGTCGAGTACCAGGGGCACGTCATGATCAATGGCGAAAAGGCTACGATGCGTCGCTTCGTCCAATCCATCCCCGACCGTCCCTTCCAGACGCCAACTGTGCTCGTTACCGGCACCTCCATGTCGGCCGGTAAAACAACGGTGGCAAAGATTATCATCCGCCGTCTCAAACGCATGGGCCACCGCGTGCTCGGCGCCAAGCTGACCGGAGCCGGGCGGTACCGCGACATACAGGGCATGGGCGATGCAGGGGCCGATTGGATCTACGACTTCGTTGATGTCGGGCTGCCGTCAACCGTTTGTCCCGAGAACAAGTACCGGTCGCGCGTGAGTGAGCTGCTTTCCATGATGGCAGGGGAAGCGGCGGATGTAGCCGTCGTCGAGATCGGTTCGTCCCCGCTTGAGCCGTACAATGGAGAGCCCGCCATCGAGTCGGTCAGCCACGTCGTTGAATGCATGACGCTGGCTGCTACGGACCCCTACGCCGTGCGCGGCGTGATGGACGCTCTCGACATGAAGCCAGACTTCGCGTGCGGCCCTGCCACCAACACGGAAGCGGGCCGAAGACTCACCAGGGAGCTGTGTAATGTGCCTGTGCTAAACGTGGTAGATCCTGCGAATCGGGCCGACCTCGACGCGATTCTGGACGAAGTGCTGTAGGGCTACTCACGGATACCCGGGAAGCTGTCATGAGGCGCTCTGCTAGACTGCAATGCCACGTCCACCAATGATCTCGGCATTCGCAGTCTCAGCAAGGTCGGCGATTAGAAAAAAACTTTGTCTCCGCTCCCTCCGCTTGCACAAAAGGCGGGTACCAGTTATTGTATGAATGTTACAGTATATGCATATTAGGTGAGTCTTGCGCTTTCAACGACGCTTCCATTATGGATGACCAGACGTTGCATCTGCCCGACCACGTGAGCATCATCGGGCCAACGACGGACTACGCTTACAAGTGGGGGCTCAATGTTGGGCTATCGGAAGAACGTGCCTTGCGCCTGGCGCTTGCCGTTGATGAGCTCGTAACGGACGTGGTGCGATTTGCTTTTCCGGCGAGCGACGGAAGCTTCACCATCACGTTCCGGTCGGACCTCTCGAAGGCCGAGGTCATCCTCCACGAAAAGGGAGAGCCGTTCGATCCGACCCGGTATCCCTACGATCCCGAGCGGGCCATTAATGAAGGGCGCTTTGAAGGGGCCGGCTTTACCGTGGTGCGGCACTTCGTAGACGACTTTGCTTTTCTTAACCGGGGGCGAGAAGGCAAAGAGTTTCGGATTGTCCAGCATGTTGAATCCGAGCACATCGCGGACCATGTCACGCTCGAGCCCGACGAACCGGACGCAGATCGCGAGGAGGTGTCGTACACGATCTCAACCGTCGAGCCGACCGAGGCAGTGGAAATAGCAAAGCTCATCTACCGGACGTACGGCTACACGTATGTCCGAGAGGAGCTCTACTATCCGGAGCGGATCGAGCGCGCGCTGGAGCAGGGAGAAAAATTTGGCGTGCTCGTGCGCACGGATCAGGGACGGGCCGTGGGCTATTTCGCCGTGCTGAAGGCCTCGGATTCGAACATCGGCGAGGTGGGCGAGGCCGTGGTGGACGTCAATCACCGGCGCCGCGGGTTGATGAAGCGCATGCTCGGCGCGCTTATCGATCAGGCCAATGAGCGAGGCCTGAGCGGCGTCTTCGGCGAAGCGCTCACCGTGCACAACATCAGCCAGCGGGTCAACGCGCACTTCGGAATGGAGTCGACGGCGTTTCTGCTGGCGCTCTTTCCGCCTCAGCGATTCCGCAACCTCACGGGCGATTTCACGCAGCCCATCTCCATCATCATTGACTTCCGGCCCCTCAAACCGTACGAGACGGTACGCGCGTATCTACCGGCGTCCTACGAAGATATGCTGCGCCGCATCTACGACGCGCTCGACGTGGACGATCTGCAGGTGCTCGACGGCGCCACGCCCGCCGATCAGCTGCCCGATACCACGGAGATGGATACGCGCATCCGGTACAACTTCAATCACGTGACGTTTGTAGTGGAGACGGTGGGGACCGATCTCGTAGAGCAGGTGCAGCAGGTCCTGACCGACCTGGAAGATGAACAGATGAATGTGGCGTATGTCGACCTTCCGGTTGACGATCCGAGCACGCCTGCCGCCACGTCCATGCTTCGCGACGCCGACTTCGTCTTTGCTGGTCTCATGCCGCGCTTTCATCACGAACGGGACTATCTGCGCCTGCAGCAGCCGATGGTCGACCTCAATCCGGACGCGATCGAGGTCTATTCCGACCTCGCCGTTATGCTCAAGAATCATGTTATGGAGGAACTATCATGAAACTCGAACGCAACGGCAACACCCTGACGGCGCGCGTCCGACGCGATTTCAACCTGATGGCCGTGCGTCATCTGGAGTATCACCTCGAGGAGGCGACCCGCGTTCGGGTTGACCTGTCCCGGGCGCGGCTCGTGGACACAGAGGGCGTCATGGCACTCCACAGACTACAGGAGCAAGGCATCGATGTCGTGCTCCTTGAGCCGCCCGACATCTTTCGAGAGGTGCTCGAGGTGCTGGAGCTCGAGGAGCAATTTGATATAGGGACGCTCGTCGAACGGGAGCGCTCTTCGTGGTGAGTTGACGCTTTAGAGCGGCAGTGCGGTGGCCAGCGAACGTTGGGCAGGGCCAGTCGTCCAATATATGCTATCGACTTGCTACGCCGTTACCTTGTCCCCATGGAACCTGCCTTATCGAAAACGACCTCGACGCCGCCTGCAACGGCCGTCGCACGGTACGTGCACAACCATGCGGACGAATACGTCGACTTCCTAAGCCGCCTGATACAGGCAGAATCCCCCTCCACGGATCCTGGGACGCAGGCAGACGCGCAGCGCCTCCTGGCGGATGCGATGACGGACATCGGGTTTGACGTCACGCACCTGCCGGGTACTGAGACCGGAGGCTCGCTGTACGCGCGACCGGGTGGCCGAACGCCCGAAGCACCGTACCAGCTTCTGCTGGGGCACAGTGATACCGTGTGGCCGCTCGGCACGCTCGACGAAATGCCCGTCACCCGAGAGGAAAACGTGCTGCGCGGACCCGGCGTCTTTGATATGAAGGCAGGGCTCACCTCGATCGTGTTTGCCCTCCGGGCGCTTCACGCGCTCGATCTCACCCCTTCGGTATCCCCGCTCGTTCTCATTACGAGCGACGAGGAGATTGGCAGCTTTGAGTCGAAGCCGCACATCGAACGCCTGGCTCGGCTCAGCAGCCGGGTGTTCGTCACCGAGCCCGCCCTTGGCCTGGATGGCAAAATTAAGACGGCGCGAAAGGGATCCGGGGAGATGACGCTGACGGTGCGCCCCACGGATGCGTCCGGCGAAGACCAGGTTGTACTGGAGATGTCGAATCTCGTGCAGCGCCTGTATGACCTCGAAGATTCGGAGCGAGGAGTTACCATCAATGTCGGCCAGATTGAAGGGCATCGTGTAGATCAGGAGACGGGAAGAGCCTCCGGTCGGATGGTGGCCGACGTGCGCGTCGTCACACGCGAGGACGCCCGGGCCATAGGCGATACCATCCGCAGCATCGAGGCCACGTCGCCCGGCGTGACAGTGGAGGTGAGCGGCGCTATCGACCGCCCGCCGCTGGAACGCACGCCGGGAAATCGGTACCTGTGGAAGCAGGCCCAGGCGCTCGGCGAACGCCTCGGGCTGGGGCTGGAAGAGGCCCGCGCCGGCGGAGGGTCGGACGGTAACTTTACGAGCCAGCACACGGCTACTCTTGACGGGCTTGGGGCGGTAGGTGACGGAGCCCACGCGCGCCACGAGTTCATCTATATCGACCAGACGCTTGACCGGTGCGCGCTGCTCGCACTGTTGCTACTGACGCCCCCTCAGGAGGCAGGTTCGTCTATGTAGTCGTTCAAGAAGCAAGGAGCAAGCAAGTCCTCTTCAGGACCAACGTGCTGTGGAGGGGACGCCGTTCGAGTTATCGCTCTGCTCCAACAAGAGGTGAGGGGGCGATGTCGCGTTTGAAGCCAGGACCGGGAAACTGGGTATCCGCCTCCGGCAAGGGTCAGAACGGAGCACTGTACCTGGGAATATGTGGGGAGAATGCGCCAGGGCGGCCGGGAGGTTCAATCCAACAGGAGGTTTGAGCCAGCAGCGCAAAGGACGACATTGGGTCGGCATATTTACCTTCAGCCGGGACCTGTCATGTGGACCGGGGACGACCCACTGGAGGAATTCCTTACGGACGATTTCAGGAAACTTCTTACAGGGTTTCGGTAAAGCCGGCGCTACATTAATGGACGTTCGTATAACAATCTCAATCAATCAAAAAAATCAACTATGGGTCGAGTAGACGAGAAGATAGCGATTGTAACCGGAGGAGCGCTTGGAATTGGACGAGCGACCGCCGAAATGCTCGCTGCCGAAGGCGCACGCGTAGTCGTGACCGACATCAACGAAAAGGAGGCGCGCGCAACGGTCGAGCGTATCGAAGAGCGCGGGGGCGCCGCTTCGTTCT
>OBKM01000351.1_pt1 | contig 23328 bp, 27 predicted proteins | sample 1519691 | NCBI WGS metagenome assembly OBKM01 (sample SAMEA37050418, study PRJEB22526) | metagenome | biome: saline pan; feature: lake; material: water | place: Egypt | collected 2015 | depth 0.5 m | reverse complement strand
CGCCGACACGTATAGATACGCCGTTTTGGAACAAAAACGTTCGGGAATGGCCGCTGTGACGGCGCGTATCCACGCCGTAAACGGCGTGGTATTACGCCTGTTCCACCTATAACGGAAGAACGGCTGGCATCGTACTGACGCCCGCGGTTGGAATATTCCAACAAACGGATATCGAACTCCCGCTCCTACCGTGACGTGATGACAGAGAACCCGGATGCAGCGGGGCCGGCAAGCGGAGACAGCGGACAGCAACGTGAGCTCACCGCCCGCCTCACCGTTCCCGGGATGGACTGTCCCGCTTGCGCTCGAAAGGTGGACAAGAGCCTCCAGCGCGTCGACGGCAGTATCGACGCCACGCTTCAGCCGACTACCGGCACAGCCGACGTCACGTATAATCCTGATCAGGCCAGCAAAGCTGACGTGATCAAGGCGGTCGAGGACGCGGGCTATGAGGTCATCGGAGGCTCGGACGCTGACGACGATGAGCGAGAGAGGTCGGGTGACGCCGTCGACATCGCGCCGCCGTCGGAGATCTGGACGACTCCTCGCGCGAAGAAGACGTGGCTCGGTGCGGTGCTCGTAACGCTCGGTCTCCTTTTCGAGTTCGTCCTCACCGGTCAGAACGTCACGGTGGCGAGCGTCCTCTGGTATCCGTTACACATCGCGGATGTCCTGTTCCTCGGTGCTGTCGCCGCCAGCGGCGTCCCCATCGTCCACAGCGGCTACTACTCCGCGCGGAACCGGAGTCTCGACATCGACCTCCTGATGGGGACAGCGATCATCGCCGCAACCGGAATCGGCTACTTCGTTGAGGCGGCAACGCTGGCCGTCCTGTTCAGCATCGCTGAACTGCTCGAAGACTATGCGATGGACAGGGCACGGGACTCCTTGCGCGAGCTCATGGAACTGTCGCCCGAGGAGGCGACCGTCCTTCGCGACGGTGAGGAGGTGATCGTCCCCGCCGAGGAGGTAGACGTAGGCGAGCCCGTCGTCGTTCGCCCCGGTGACAAGATTCCACTCGACGGGACGGTCATCGACGGCGAGAGTGCAGTCGACCAGTCGCCGATCACGGGCGAGAGCATCCCCGTCGACAAGACCGCAGGCGACGAGGTCTACGCCGGCGCGATCAACGAAGCGGGATACCTCGAGATAGAGGCCACCTCGACGGCTGGCGATTCGACGCTCTCGCGTATCATCGAGATGGTTCAGGGCGCACAAGCCGAAAAAACCGAGTCCGAACAGTTCGTCGACCGGTTTTCGGGGTATTACACGCCCCTCGTGGTCGTGTTGGCGATCCTTACTGCCGCCGTCCCACCGCTTGTCATCACCGATCCGGTATCGGTTGAGATAGTCGGATACGGCTTCACCTTCGCCGGCGACTGGCAGACGTGGTTCATTCGCGGGCTGACGCTGCTTGTGATCGCGTGCCCGTGTGCGTTCGTGATCTCCACACCCGTCTCGGTGGTGTCGGGCATCACGAGCGCCGCAAAGAACGGCGTCCTGATCAAGGGGGGCAACTATCTCGAGGCGATGGGGGAAGTCGACGCCGTCGCACTCGATAAGACTGGCACGCTCACGAAGGGCGAACTCGCCGTCACCGACGTCGTCCCGGCCAGCGGAACCGCGGCGGAAGATCTGCTCCGTTGTGCCGCCGGGCTAGAGCGACGCAGCGAACACCCCATCGCCGCAGCGATCCTCGCTCGCGCCGGCGAGGCGGGCGTGGGCGACCTGCCTGATCCGACTGGCTTCGAGAGCCTCACCGGGAAGGGCGTCCGCGGTGAGATCGGCGGCGAAACGCACTATGCGGGCAAGCCTGCGCTCTTCGAGGAGCTGGGCTTTGATCTCTCTCGGGCACGCCGAGAGACGGACGGCGGCGTCGTGACGGAGGGGACGGACCGGTCCGACGACGGGGCGTTCGGAGCGGACACACTCACCGCGTTGGAGCGTGAGGGCAAGACGGTCATCCTCGTCGGGACGGGATCGGAGCTTTTGGGTGCGATCGCCATCGCCGACGAGGTGCGCCCGGCCTCGAAGCAGGCCGTCGAACGCCTGCACGAGCTGGGCGTCGAGCGCGTAGTGATGCTGACCGGCGACAACGAGGGCACCGCCCGCGCCATCGCCGAGCAGGTCGGTGTCGACGGGTATCGCGCCGAACTTTTGCCTGACGAGAAGGTCAACGCAGTCGAGGAGTTACAGGCAGAATACGGGGAGGTCGCGATGGTCGGCGACGGCATCAACGACGCGCCCGCGCTTGCCACCGCGGAGGTCGGCATCGCGATGGGTGCGGCCGGCACCGATACCGCACTCGAGACGGCCGATATTGCGTTGATGGGCGACGACGTCGGCAAACTCCCGTATCTGTACGACCTGTCGCACACGGCCAACGGCGTGATCCGGCAGAACATCTGGGCGAGTCTCGGCGTGAAGTTCCTGCTCGCGTTGGGCGTGCCGCTTGGCCTGGTCAGCGTTGCGTTGGCGGTCGTTGTCGGTGATATGGGGATGAGCCTCGGCGTCACCGGGAACGCGATGCGGCTGTCACGAATCGAGCCCGACCGATCCGTCGACGCCTGATTCGCCTGCAAACCGTATGGCCGTTCGGCGACACGGACGCAACCAGCCGACACGGGTGTTACCGAACGGGGTCCGGCCGGAACCGCCGAACGGGTCCCGACCGGAGTCACCGAACGGCTTAAACCGGCGACCGGCCTACCGGCAAACGGCAGAGGAAGCCCGGTTCCCGTGGGCGGACGGCATCGCCGTCTTGCCCATGAGGAAAGTCCCCCCACCCTCCGGGCAGGTGACCGGGCGCAAGCCCGGGACGGGAGACCGTCGGCTCTGGAACAGAAACGAGACCCCCCGCCCCGACCGATGAGGCGCGCCCGGCCGTTCGGCGGCCGGGCGTCGTTCGCGGACCCGTCCGCGAACGGGCGAACCGACCCGAGAGGGAAGGGAGCTAACCCGCTGAGGGCCGTTTGCGAACGGCGGAAGCCGTGCGCCGACGGGCGGGAACGGATGGAACGGCGAATCCTCACCGGTGCAAGTCCGCCGCAACTGGTAGCCCGGAGACGCGGCGGACGCTCAGCCGAATGCCGGGACGAACAGAAGGGGGCTTACTCTCCTCAGCCGCTTCGAGCGCAGAGCCACGGCGCTATCGATTCCCGCCTCCGTCTTCGGATTCCTCCTCACTCTTGTCCTCAAACCCCTCCTCGAACCGGAAGGTGCCGTTGCGCTGGATCACGTCGCCGTCGATCTCGATCCGCGAGGCCGCAGACATATCGGTGATCAGATCGACGTGGACCGCCGACTCCGTGCCCGACTCGCCGTCGGGGAGGTTCGCGTCGTAGGCCCGCCCGAGCGCCAGGTGGACGGTGTCGCCCATCTTCTCGTCGAAGAGGATGTTGTCGGTGAAACGATCTATTTCTCTGTTCATGCCGATCCCGAGCTCGCCGAGCCGCCGCGCGCCGGGGTCGGTATTGAGGACGGTCTCGATCGCTTCCTCGCCCGTCCCCGCGTCGAACTCGACGACCTCGCCGTCCTCGAAGACGAGCCGGACGTCGCGGACACGGCGGCCCTCGATCGTCATCGGGACGTCGAAAAACACCTCTCCCGTCGTGTCGTAGGGGGCGGTAAACACCTCCCCCGACGGGAGGTTATGCGAGTCGTAGGCGACCGAGGCCGCGGAGTTGACCGCCGTCCGCCCCGAGATCGACATCGTCACGTCGGTTCGGGGCTGGTCGTCGCGCTCCGTGACGATCCGGACGACCTCGCCCGCATCCAAAAGCTCCTTCACCTGCGCCATCTCCGCCGCGAGCGCCTCCCAGTCCCGACAGACGGCGTCGTAGACGAACTCACGGTACGCCTCGTAGGACATCCCGGCCTGCTGTGCGAGGCTCCGGGTCGGATGGACCGTCGACACCCAGTCGGTGTCCATCCGGGCCTCCCGAACCCCGGTTCGAGCGCGGCTGTAGGCCTGTCGCGTGTCGGCCGCCACGTCAGCCATCGCCGCGGTGTTGCGCCCGCCGCCGAGCCGGAGATATACGTCGGCCGCCTCGAGCATCGCTTTCTCGGCCGCGCTGGCCCCGAAATCGCCGTCGTGGGCCGTGAGATACGCACGCGTCAGCTCCCCGGAGCCGTAGGTTGTCGTCACCGTTGCCCCCACCTCGCCGAGCTTTTCGGCGACGGCGACCCCCAGTTCGTGGGCCCCCTCCGCGACGTCGACGACGACGTCGTCGCCCGGCCCGACCCGCGCGCTCCACTCGACCAGTATCTCGGCGTGTTCGCGTACTCGATCGTCCATATCCGGTGGTTGGGGTCGGATCGATTTATAAGATCCGCGAGTGTCGGACGTATCGGCCTCGTGCGTGCACGATCTCTCATTTGCGTCGACACGTACGGAAAATTCGGGGCGAGAGCTCTCCTCAAAGGATGATGGCTTTTGGCTCTCGCATCCATAGACGGGATATGACCGACAGCCCGATAGCGGGCGGAGCGGATCGCACGAGCGCGGACATCGTCTCCGAGCTCCATGAGGCGCTGGCTGCGACAGCGGAACGGCCCCTCGAGCGGACCGCAAGCCGGTGGATCGGCGAGGCGGAAGCGATCGCAGCCGATCTCATCGACGCCCCGGACGATCCGGAACTGGTCCGCGACCGCACAACGCATATCGCCTCGCTTCTGGAAAACGTCGACGAGACGGGGGATGAGACCGCAACCGAGCACGTCGAGACTGCGAAGGCGCTTGCCGCGGAGCTTGCTTCCGAAGAACGATCCTCATGATCCGGAACCGATCCCCGAGACCCCATGCAAACACGTATTGCCGTTTCGTCGCTAGAGACCGGAGATGGGAGCATTCAGTCTGTACATCCGGTACCGGAGCGAGGGAGCCTCGGAACCCGCCGACGAACTGCTCGAGCGGTTCATCGAGGAGTACGAATCCGTCAGTTTCGAGTCGGAATCGATCGACGCTGACGCGGACCCCGGAGCCGTCGTCCCCGATGATGGGCTCGATATCGGGGACATCGACGCGTTCGCGTCGATTTTCGAGTCACTCCGGGACAACCCCGACGTGGAGAACGTTAGTCTGTGGGGCCCCGGCTCCGAGCGGTTCCCGGTGCGAGTGTACCACCACGCGCTCCGGAACCTCGCCGACCCGGACCAGTATCAGTTTCATGCCATCGACGACCGTGAAACGCTTCTCGTCTGTGACACGCCGGGCGAACTGAACCGGGCACGCGAAGAGATCGGCCCGGCCGGACTCGTCGAAGGTGGTCAGGCGAAGTTCTAGGCCGGTCCGTCCTTCGACGAGGTGGACGTCGCGCCGAAAGGAATCGATCCCGGTCGTTCGCCGGTAGTTCGTAACGGGACGCCGTCTCAATCGTCCGCAGGCGACGGTGCCGGCGAGGCGTCCATATCGCTGTCCTCGGCGTAGGGATACCACGTCATCTTCGTGTTGCCGAGATAGGGGTCCTCGTAGGACGTTTCCTCCGGTTCCGCCATCCCGTTGAGTTCGTCCTCGTCGTGTCGGGCGATGAACTCCCGGAAGGACTCCCGCTCGACGGCTTCGCCGTCTCGGCCCCGTTCGTCGGCCGGAACGGCGCGCTCCTCGCTTTCGGCGTCGTAGACCCGAAGGAGGTTCCGGATGTAGCCCGGCACCTCGTCCGCGGCGACGCGCATCTCGACCCAGTCGGCGAACTGCGGGTTCTCGCCCAATCCGCCGCCGAGGCCGATATCGAACGCCTCGACGGGCTCGCCGTCCTTCCGCGTCTTCATGCCGCGAAGCGAGATGTCGGCGATCTGGGGCTGGGCACAGGAGGCCGTACAGCCCGACAGATGGACGTGGAAGTCGTTGATCCCGTCCGGCAGTTCGACGTTGTCCTTCAGCCAGCGGGCGTACCGCACCATCCGGTTTTTCGTCTCGACGATCGACAGCGAGCAGTACTCGGTGCCGGTACAGGCGATCGAGCCGCGGAGGAACGGGTGGGGGTCGGGCTGGTAGTACTCCAGGAGATCCTCCTCGAGGAAATCATCGAGGTCGTCCTCGTCGATATCGGCGACGATGATGTTCTGTCGCTGGGTGAGTCCGACCATCTCCGAGCCGTACGCCTCGGCGAGGTCGGCGAGTTCGATGACCTCCTCGGCACCCATCCGGCCGACGAGCACCGAGAGCCCGACGAAGTAGTGTCCGTCGTTTTGTTCGTGGACGCCGACGTAGTCACCGATCTCGTCGGAGCGACCCGAGTTGTAGGTGTACTGATCGCGGAGCCCCTCGCCGGCCGTTTTCAGCTCGAAATCGACGTACTCGTCCTGAAGAACGTCGCGGAGCTTCTCGGGGCCCCACTCGTCGACGAGGAACTTGATCCGGGCGTTAAAGCGGTCCTCGCGGTCGCCGTGATCGCGGAACAGCGCCGAGATCCCGCCGGCCACGTCCGGCACTTCCTCCTCGGTAACGAACACGTCGATGTCGCGGGCGAAGCGGGGCTCCTTGCGGGAGAGGCCGCCGCCGACGGTGACGTTGAAGCCCTTCGTCTCCTCGCCTTTGATCTCTTTCGTTGCGGGCTCGAAGCCGAGGTCGTTGATCTCGGCCTGGCCCGAACCGCGGGTGTCGCCGGTGACGGCGACCTTCCATTTGCGCGGGAGGTTCGAGTGCTCGTCGTTGCCTTTGAACGTGTCGTGGAGGTCCTCGATGACCGGCCACGCGTTGAGGTGTTCTTTGGCGTCGCGGCCGGCGACGGGCGAGCCGACGATGTTACGCCAGGAGTCGCCGCAGGCCTGGATCGTCGAGAGGTCGTTCGACTCCAGTTTATCGAAGATGTCCGGGATGTCCTGCAGCTGGATCCAATGAAGCTGGATCGATTGCCGCGTCGTCCAGTCACAGTAGGCGCTCCCGAACTCGGGGTTGTCGACGGGACCACGCGCGTACTCGTCGGCTATCTCGCCGACGACGCGGAGCTGTTCGGGCGTCATCCGTCCGTTCGGGGTCCCGATCCGCATCATGAAGTAGCTCTCTTGGCCCTTCCGCTGGTGGTACAGCCCCCACCATTTGAACCGTTCGAACCACGCGTCCTGTTCGTCCTCGGGGATGGCGCTCCAGCCCTCCTCGGCGAACCGATAGAGGTGGTCACGGATCTCCGTCCCGTAGACCTCGTCTTTCCAGCCTTCGACCTTGCTCGGCATACTCCCCTCCAAAACCTCCGAACATATACCCCCGCCCGTGTCGTCAACCCTTCCCGGGGCTCGTTATTACCGGAAAAAAGATCCGCTTACTCGTCCGCAGTTGCGAGCCGTCGCCGCCGCTCCGGAACGTGGACGCTTTCGGGATCGACGGCGAAAAACCGGCCGTCTCCGGGGTCGATGACCCGACCGAGCGTCAGCCAGTCGGTAACGCCGCTTGCCCCGCATTCGATGCACTGTCCGGCGATCCGCCCCTCGATGGTCGGATGGTCGACGCCGATTTCGACGAACCCTTCGGCCAGGAAATCAGCCATCTCACAGTCGCAGAAATCGTGGCGTGCGAGCCACCAGAGGTCGCTCACGTTCACGACGCGGGCGTCGTTGACGCTTAGCCACGCGCCGTCATCGAGTTGATGTACCGAGGTCGGCATACGTCCCGAGAGTGCCCCCGGTCCGGTAAGCCCGTCGGCGGTGACAGGGGTTGCCGGGCGTCGGGAGATTCGATGACGGCGGTTTGAGAGAAAACCACCGGAAAGAAGCCGGATACACGCCGCAATAGTCGTCACGAAAAGCGGCGATTTCAGCCCGGACACCGAAGACGAGGTAGCGTTTGGTCCTGTGGCGTCGGTTAAGACAGTCCCCCTTGTACGGCGGAGTGATGAGTGAATCCAAACGGGAGCGGGCCCGGCAACACGTCTCCGCCGATGTCGCCCCCGAACTCCACGAGACGGAGGAGGGTCAGTAATGGGCCGATCGAGCGGCGAGGAATCGGAGACCGAGGCCGTCGACACGAGTCACCTCGACGACGTCGAGGACGGCTGCGGCTGCACCGAGATCTGGGAACACATGTCCGACGAACGCGACGAATGACCGTGTGCGGCAACGGCACGCACCGGCGGGACGTTTTTCACCCCGGTCGTTTTAATCCCAGTCGATGAAACCCGAACCGGACGCGGAACCCCCGACCGACCGGGAGTCGCCAGTCGGCGAACCGGTGATCCGCCGTGATCCGGAGGTCGCCGGCGAGCGCGCCGTCCGGTTCGATCCGAGCGATCCCGAAAGCGTGGCCGAGGCAGCCGACACCGTCCGCCGGTTCGCCTCGAATACCGCCGGGGCGGAGGACAACGTCTACATGCTCCGGGGGGCAGCGGCCTGTGCAGCGCTGGTGCGCGGCACCGGTTCGTATAAAACCGCCGCCGAGCGCGCCGGCGGGGAGGCGACCATCTCGTTCATCCGGAAGTGGGCGCGGGTCCACGACCTCCCGCGCTCGATCCGTCGCCACGTCGCCTTGGGTGAGATCGCGCCGACCGCGGCGAAACACATAGCCCGCGTCTCCGGCGAGTCCCGGTTTCTGCTCGCGTGGGCCGCGCTCGATCACGGTTTGACGGTCCGGGAGATCCGTTCGATCGCCTCCCGCGTCAACGAAGGGACGAGCGTCGAGGACGCCCTCGCGGCCGAGGGGATCGATCTCGGCCAGCTATCGGTGTCGCTGCCGCCCGAAACGTATCGGGAACTCCGGCGACACGCCGCCCTAGAGGAGACCGATCCGGACGAGATCGTCGCCCGCGCGCTGGCCGAGTATCTGTGATCGATGTCGGAATCCGTGATCGGCATCGAAAGAGTTTATCACGACGACCGGCAAGTAGGGAGTGAGGGCCGATAGCTCAGTCCGGCAGAGCGTCTGGCTTTTAACCAGACGGTCGGGGGTTCAACTCCCTCTCGGCCCGCTTTTTGCGACGAACGAACGTGAGGAGCAAAGCGGCTCAGGGAGGTGGGCCCTGGACGTCGCGCGCAGCGAAGCGAGCACGTCGTCCTCCGGTTCAACTCCCTCTCGGCCCGCTTTTTGCGACGAACGAACGTGAGGAGCAAAGCGGCTCAGGGAGGTGAAGCCTGGCAGACGCAGCGCGAACGGAGTGAGCGACCGTCTGCCTCCGGTTCAACTCCCTCTCGGCCCGCTTTTTGCGACGAACGGACGTGAGGAGTAACAGCACTACGAGACGGTGAGCGGAGCGAACCGGCAGACGGGTCGGCGGATCGCCGCAACGAACATAATTTAAGGGGTCGCCGCCCCCGACGTTCGCTATGGACTACGACCTCGCCATCGAGAACGCACCAGAGACGATCCCCGGCGGCACCGGAATCCTGTTGATCCATCCAAGCACCGGCGAGACGGACCGCATCGACACCGATTTTCTGAAAACCGACACGGACCGGATCCTCGTTATTTCGACGCGGACGACCGCCCGCGAGGTCCAACAGAAACTCGAGTACTACGACGTCGACGAAACGAAAGCCGATATTCTCGATACGCTCTCCGTCGAGCGGGGGTACTCGCGTCGCTCCTCCGATCACGTGTATTATGTCTCCTCGCCCGACGACCTCGAGGGAATCGTCGGAACGACCCGGAAGTTCCTCGAGAACAACGACGGCAAGCGCCGGATCAGCCTCGATTCGGTGACCGAGATGGCCTACTACGCCGACGACGAGCGGGCGCTCGAAACCGTCGAGGAACTGCTCGAACTGCTGGCCGAACACGATGCAGTCGGGCTCTTTCATCTCTCCGAGGAGGTCCACGACGAGGCCGACGTCGAGGCGTTCAAGGCCCTTTTCGACGGGACCGTCTACCTCGACGCCGACGGGACCGTCGAAACCGAGTTCTGAGGGCGGTTCGGCCCCAAAAGGGTCGGCGGTGCCGCGGACGGATATCGCTCGGGCGGCGCGGCGATCCGGTCAACGCGTCCGTTCCGGACGATCCGGGAGCGGTCCGTCCGTCGGAAGGATGCTGTGCTCGACCGATCGGACCCCTTCGACCGCTCGGACGCGGGCGAGAAACGACTCGATGACCGCCGTTTCGCCCTCGGTGACGAACACCTCGAGGCAGTCACCGCCCGCGTGGCTGTGGACGTTCGAGCTCACGAGGTCGCTGTGGCGGTGTCGTAGCGCCGACAGCGTCGACTCCGCGCCCGTGTCGTGATCGAACGTCGCCGCGACGACACAGACAACCGGCCCCTCGGCGTCCGAATCGATACCCGACAACAGCCCCCGAGCCCCCTCCCGAACAGCCTCGCTGCGGCCGCTGTACCCGTGATCGTCGATGAATTCGTCGAGTCGGTCGAGCAGCGACTGCGGCATGGAGACGCTTACGACTGGCATGACCGCCCGTTCGGGCCGGTATCGCATGTATCTTATTACTACTACAAGATGAAAGCATAATAACTAGCAATTTATTAGTCTCTATTCACAACCTTTCGGTGATGAGTAATACGATCCCAGTAACGGTGTTGTCCGGCGCGCTCGGTGCCGGGAAGACGACGACGCTGAACCACGTGTTGACCGCCGACCACGGCCACGAGGTCGCCGTCCTCGTCAACGACATGGGCGAGGTCAACGTCGACGTCGACCACGTCGAACAGCAATCCGAGCTTTCACAGGCCGACGAGGAGATCATCGAGATGTCGAACGGCTGCATCTGCTGTCGGCTCCGCGGCGACATGCTCGATGCGGTCGGCGCACTCGTCGAAAACCGGGAGTTCGACTATCTGCTCGTCGAGTCCTCGGGGATCTCCGAGCCGATTCCGGTGGCCCAGACGTTCGCCCTCGGCTTCGAGGACTCGGCGTACGACCCGACGGACGATTACCACCTCGATACGATGGTCTCCGTCGTCGACGCCCACGCGATGTATCAGGGCTTCGACTCGGGGGCGACGCTCGCGGGGGAGGAGGCCCACGGCGGCACCGACCGGATACCGGAGGAGGTGTTGATGGATCAAATCGAGTTCTGTGATGTTCTGCTTTTGAACAAATGCGATCTCGTTCCCGACGAGGAACTCGACGAGATCGAGGCGGTCCTCGAGACGCTGCAACCGCGGGCGAAGATCATCCGCACGGAGTTCGGATCGATCGAGCCGAGCGAGATCCTCGATACCGGCCGGTTCGATTTCGAGGAGGCACAAAACTCCGCCGGCTGGAAACACGAACTCGAGGAGGGCCACCACCACGACGCCGCCGCCGACGAACACGGCGTCGAGTCGTTCGTCTTCCGGGCCGACCGTCCCGTTCACCCGGAACGCTTCGCCGCGCTGTTGGAGGAGCTCCCTTCGGCCGTCATCCGGGCGAAGGGGTTCTTCTGGTCGGCCGGCCGCGAGGACATCGCGATGGGACTCGACAAGGCCGGACAGTCGGTGCGGGCCGGCCCCAACGGCCGCTGGATCGCGACCCTACCGCCCGAACAACAGAAGCGGTACAAACAGCGGGTCCCCGGACTCGCCGAGGAGTGGGACGAAACGTGGGGCGACCGCGGCGTCGAGTTGGTGTTTATCGGCCGCGATTACGACGCGGAATCGCTGCGGGATGAGCTCGAATCGACGCTTCTGACCGACAAGGAGATGGACGACGACTGGGACCGATACCCCGATCCGTTCGGGACGGAGGGCCAGCGGGAACTCGCGCTCGCCGACGACTGATGTCCGTCCCCGTAACGATCCTCTCGGGCGTGCTCGGTGCCGGGAAGACGACGACGCTGAACCACGTGTTGACCGCCGACCACGGCCGAGAGGCCGCCGTCCTTGTCAACGACATGGGCGAGGTCAACGTCGACAGCGAGGCCGTCGAGCGCCGGATCGGCGACGGAACGGACGTCGTCGAACTCTCGAACGGCTGTATCTGCTGTGGGATGGCCGGGGAGTTCGAGCGAGCCGTTACCGATCTGGCCCTCGAGGAGACGTTCGAGCATCTCCTGGTCGAGCCGTCGGGCATCTCCGAACCCAAACCCGTCGCCCGGCAGTTCGTCCGGGGGCCCGCGGCCGGGTTTTACGAGCTGCGGAGCGTCACGACTGTCGTCGACGCGAGAGCGTTCTATGACGCCTTCGGTGAGGGTGAAGCCGTCCGGCGCGGCGGGGACGGCGACCGACCGCTGTCGGATCTCATCGTCGACGGCATCGAGTTCTGTGACCGGGTCCTCCTCAACAAGACGGACCTCGTGACGGAGGCGGAACTGGACGCCGTCATCGGGACGATCCGGACGCTTCGGCCGGCAGTCGAGATCGTTCCGACGACGTTCGGCGAACTCGACCCGGAAGCGGTACTCGACGGGAGTGCGTTCGATGCCGAAGCGGTCGGCGCTGCCGCGAGCTGGAAGCGTGCGTTGCGGCGATACGACGCCGCGGAGGACGACGACGAAACACACGACAACCACGACGAGGCACACGACCACGATGAGGCACACGACGACCACGACGAGGCACACGACCACAGCCACCCGCCGGAGGTGTACGGGATCGACTCGTTCGTCTACGACCGACGGCGACCCTTCGATCCCGGAACGCTCCTCGAGGTCCTCCGGGATCTCCCCGACGGCGTCGTCCGGGCGAAAGGGTGGCTTCACGTCGCCGGGCGGCCGGATCACGCGCTCCGGTTTTCGCTTGCGGGTCAGGAGGCATCCGTCGATATCGCCGGTCGGTGGGTGGCCTCCCTCGACGGAGCGGCGCGCAAGCGCCACCGCGAATCCCGCGAGTCAGTGTGGGACGACCGGTGGGGTGACCGGCAAACGAAGCTGGTGTTTATCGGCCGCGACGTGGACGAACGGGCGCTGTGTGATCGACTCGACGACTGTCTGCGAGCCGGCGACGGCGCGGACGACCCACACGCCGTGTCGGCAACGGCGAAAAACCCCTTCCCCGGGGAAACGAAAACGGAGCTTCGGCTATGAGCGGGGAAAAACGGAGTCCGGCCGACCGCCGGACGACGGACGACGACGGCCACGACGTGATCGATCCGCTGTACGTTGCTATCGTGACGGTCTCGTCCTCGCGCGATCTCGACGAGGATCCGGGCGGTGACGCCGCAGCGGAGCTCGTCCGGGAGTCGGGCGGGCGCGTGACCGAGCGGGTCGCGGTGACGGACGACTTCGCCGAGATCCGCGGGACGGTCGACCGGCTCGCAGGCCGGGCGGACGTCGACTGTATCGTCACGACCGGCGGCACGGGGATGACGATGGACGACGTGACGCCCGCCGCCTGCGAGGGGCTCTTCGAGCGGGAGATCCCCGGATTCGGGGAGCTGTTCCGGTCGATCTCCTACGAGGAGATCGGCCACCGGGCGATGGCCTCCCGGGCGATCGCAGGAGTTGTCGCCGGAACGGCCGTGTTCTGTCTGCCGGGGAGCCGCGCGGCGGTCGGAACCGCCATGTCCGAACTCGTTCTCCCGGAGGCACCGCATCTCGCCGGGCTCGCGACGCGACACCGTTTTTGATCGCCCGAACCGGGCGGTCGCCGCCGATCCCCCGATTTTACCCCAGCAACGGACCGCACACAGACGTATCACCTCCGGGAGCCTGTATTAAATTAGATAGTAAAGTTATTAAGAAACACTAACTAAACTAGATTAGATGCTAGAAAAAGCGTCCGAAACGGTCGGTAGCGATCGGATCGATGCCGCCCGCAGCGGCATTGGACCTTGGATCGCGGGGACCCGCCTCTTTGTCGGGTTCCTGCTGTTGTACGAGCTGTTCGTCGGCGGCTGGTGGAAGCTCGGGGCCCCACAGCTGGGCTGGCCGCCGTTCGAGCCGAACCCCGGCTGGCTCGGCCCGGAAGCCGGCGCCGTGTTGCGCGAGGCAGCCGCCGGGCGGGCCATAGAGGAGGGAACGTTCGCGTGGTTCGCGGCGCTGCTCGAGGCCGTCGTTCTCCCATACGCTGGCTTCTGGAGCGTCGTGGCGGTGCTCGCACAGCTTCTCGTCGGCGTCGCGTTCGTCGTCGGCGTCTGGACCCGCCCGGCTGCGCTCGCGGGGCTTTTGTACTTCGTTCCCGTGTTCCATTTCGGGACGATCCGGACGTCGCCGCTTTTCGGCGTCCCGATCGCCTTCCTTTTGATCACCCGCGCCGGCCACCACTACGGCCTCGATGGGGTGATCGCCCGGCGTTCGGACCGGTGGGCGCAGCTCTCGGATCGGATCGCAACGCTTTCGATGGTGCCGCGGCTGCCCCGCCGGGCGTTGCCGGCGGCCGTCGCAGCCCTGTCGGTCGCCGCGGTGTACTATCTGCTGTCGATCACCCAGCGGGAGGTCACGAGACAGGCGCTTGTCGGCCTCGAAGTCGCCGTCATGCTCGGGTTGGTCGCGCTCGGGACGGCGCTGTACTACCGTGGCGGCGAGGCGGTCGGTGTCGCCGCCGACATGGTGCGGATCTTCGTGGGCTACCGGTTCATCCACGAAATCTTCGTCCGGACACACGCCGGCGTCAACGGGCTCCCCGGCTGGGCCTCCGTCTCCGATCAGCGGGAACTGTTCGCCGAGACGATCGCCGCCAGCCACGTCGGCCCGATGTCGACGTTCGTGGAGGCCGCCGTTCTCCCGGCGCTGCCGGCGTGGGCGATCGCGTTCGCGGTCGTGCAGACGGCCGTCGGAATCGCGCTGCTCGTCGGCTACCGGACCCGGATCGCCGGCACCGTCGCCGCGGTGTATCTCGTCGCGTTGATGACACTCGGGTTCGTCAGGCTCGCCCCGCTTCTGTTCTCGAGTGCGCTCGTCGCCGCAACGCTTGCCGGGCGGTACGCGAGTCTCGATGCGGTCGCCGGACGGGAACTCCGGCCGCCGGCGCCGAACGGAACCGCGTTCGCGCCGGCGGCGATAGGAGCAGTCGCGTTCTTCCTCATCGGCGCGTCGATCGGCATCGATCCCGAGATGGGGTACGGCGAGGTCGTCGGCCCCGTCGCTCTCGTCATGTTGTCGTTCGTTCTCGCCGTCGTGGCGCTCGCCGCCTTCAGCGCCCGCGGGACGGCGGAAACCGCCCCGAGTCCCGAGGGGACGGCGACGACTGATTGAAAAGGGAGGTCGGCGGTCGGCGCCCGATACCGGTCGCCGATCAGTGCTCGCTGTGGACGTGCTCGCGCAGCCCGTCCGTGTCGTCGAACGCTTCGTCACAGACGGCGCAGGTGTCGTGATGCAGCGCGACGTGTTGGGTGACACCGGCCGCCGAGTTGAACTCCGAATCGCAGGTGGTGCAAGCGTATGCCATTACGATAATAACTCAGGCGCGAAGACATAAAAAGTGTTACTAAGAAAAGCGGGTGAACAGCTGTGAGTTCTTAATAAATCGTCGGGAAACCGTGGTATCACATGCCTTACATACGCTGCGGGCACCTCCGTGTCTCGGTGGCGGCCACCGGCCGTCCGTCGCGCCGAACGCCGACCGCGTCTCGGTGCCGAGCGTCGGCTGTGTCTCGGTGCCGAACGTCGATCCGGGACGGCGCAGGCGTTCTCGCGGGGGGCGGTCCGACTCCGGGACGGCGTCGAAAAACGCGGAACAGTAGGTTTATCAGGCGCACGGGCGGATACTCACGTCATTACTAAATGACGCAGAAACACCGACAACCGGAGGTGAACATCGGACTGGTCGGCCACGTCGACCACGGGAAGACGACGCTCGTCGAGTCGCTTTCCGGCGAGTGGACGGACCAACACTCCGAGGAGATGAAACGCGGCATCTCCATCCGCCTCGGCTACGCCGACGCGACGTTCCGGGTGTGTCCGGATCTGGATGAACCCGACCGATACACCGTCGAGGAGACGTGTGCGGACGGCTCCGAGAGCGAGCATCTCCGAACGGTGTCGTTCGTCGATGCACCGGGCCACGAGACGCTGATGGCGACGATGCTTTCGGGCGCGGCGATCATGGACGGCGCCGTCCTCGTCGTTGCGGCCAACGAGCCGGTCCCGCGGGCACAGACCGAAGAACACCTGATGGCGCTGGATATCATCGGCATCGAGAATATCGTTATCGCCCAAAACAAGATCGACCTCGTCGATCGCGAACAGGCGATCAAAAACCACGAACAGATACAGGAGTTCGTCGAGGGGACGGTCGCCGAGGACGCCCCGATCGTTCCGATCTCCGCCCAGCGGGACGTCAACGTCGACCTCCTGATGGGGACGATCGAAGCGGAGATCCCGACGCCCGAGCGGGACCCCGACGCCGACGCCCGGATGCAGGTCGCACGGTCGTTCGACATCAACCGGCCCGGGACGACCCACGAGGACCTCGTCGGCGGCGTGATCGGCGGGTCACTCACACAGGGCCGACTCGACATCGACGACGGGATCGAGATCAAACCCGGCCGCGAAGTAGAGGCGGGCGGCCAATCGGAGTACCAGTCGGTCGAGACGACCGTTCGGTCGCTGCAGGCCGGCGGCGAGTTCGTCGAGACGGTCTCGCCCGGCGGCTTACTCGGCGTCGGAACCGGGCTCGATCCGTCGCTCACGAAGGGCGACGCCCTGGCCGGACAGGTCGCCGGGCCGCCGGGATCGCTACCGCCGACGCGGGAATCGTTCGTGATGGACGTCGAGTTGCTCGACCGCGTCGTCGGCGAGGACACCGAGGAAATCGAGCCGATAAGCACCGGCGAACCGCTCATGTTGACCGTCGGGACGGCAACGACCGTCGGTTCGGTCACGAGCGCCCGCGACGAGGAGTGTGAGGTCCGCCTGAAACGGCCTGTCTGCGCTCCCGAGGGCGCGAAGATAGCCATCAACCGCCGCGTCGGGGCCCGCTGGCGGCTCATCGGGGTCGGAACGCTGCGGTGACCCGCGCCGTGCTCGACTCGAACGCGCTGATGGCCCCCGTCGAGGTCGGCGTCCGGACCTTCGAGGAACTGGACCGTCTCCTCGGGGAGTACGAGGCGGTCGTCCCCGAGGCGGTGCTTGCGGAACTCGACCGGCTCGGAGAAGGCGGCGGCGAGGCCGCGAAAGCCGCAAGCGTCGGCGCTGATCTGGCCCGTCGGGAGTGTAAAACCGTTCCCCACGACGCGGATTACGCCGACGACGCGATCGTCGAGATCGGCGCACACGTCGAGTACGCGGTCACGAGCGACATGCCGCTCAGAGGCCGGCTGCTGGAAGCGAACGTTCCCGTAATCTGTTTACGGGGCCGAACCAAATTCGAAATCACCCACCCATAACATGTACAAACGGGTCAGACTCAAGGATACGGTCGAGGTTCCCCCCAAGCACCTCGCGGACGTGTCGCCCGAGCTCGTCCGGCGGCTGCTGCAGGACAAGCTCGAAGGACAGATGGACGAAAACATCGGTAGCGTCGTCTCGGTCACGAACGTACACGAGATCGGCGACGGCGCAGTGCTTCCGAACCGCCCCGGCGTCTACTACGAGGCCGACTTCGACGCGGTCACCTTCGATCCACAGATGCAGGAAGTCGTCGACGGCGAGGTCGTCGAGGTCGTCAACTTCGGCGCGTTCATCGGGATCGGCCCGGTCGATGGCCTGTTGCACGTCTCCCAGATCTCCGATGAGTATCTGGCGTACGACGGCGAGAACCAACAGCTCGCCTCCAGGGATTCAAACCGCGTGTTGAGCGTCGGCGACACCGTCCGCGCGCGGATCGTCACGAAAAGCATCGACGAACGCAACCCCCGCGACTCGAAGATCGGACTGACGGCGAAACAGCCCGGGCTCGGCAAACACGGCTGGCTCGAGGAGGAGCGGAAGCGCCGCGAGGCGCAGGCGGGTGATTAGATGGCCGACCGTCTGGTGTGTCGGGACTGTCACCGCGTCCTCGAGGTCGAGGGCGACGAACAGTGTCCGGCCTGTGGCTCGAACTCGCTCACCGAGGACTGGGCCGGCTACGTCGTGATCGCCCACCCCGAAGACAGCGAGATCGCCGAAGCGATGGAAGTCACCGAATCCGGCCGATACGCGCTGAAGGTCCGCTGAGATGTCGACCATCCTGGCGAAGCTTCCGGCCGAGATGCGCTCGGAGCTCAAAACACCGCTCGGCGATGTCTACACCGACGCGGACGCCCTATTGGCCGACGCCGGCGAGCCTATCATCGCGGTCGGCGATATCGTCACGTACCATCTGCTCGAGGCCGACCGTACGCCCTCGGTCGCCATCGTCGACGGGAAGACGAAACGGGAGCGCGCCGAGCGTGACGTGTTGAGCGCCGTCGAGGCGTTCGAAAGACGGATCGAGGTCGCGAACCCGCAGTCGACGATCACCGACGATCTGCTCGGGGCGATAGCCGAAGCGATCGCCGAGACGACTCCGACAGCCATCGTCGTCGACGGCGAGGAGGACCTCGCGTCGCTCCCGGCGGTCCTCGGCGCGCCGGACGGTGCGTCCGTCGTCTACGGGCAGCCCGACGAGGGGATGGTTCTGGTTCCGGTCACGGAGCAGTCCCGAACGCGGTGTCGGGAGCTGATAAAGGGGATGCAAAGCGACTACGACCGGATCGCTGATATCCTCTCGGCGTAGCGGGCAACGAGGGGACACCCTTCCGTCGTCACTTTGCTCGTCGTGGCAGTACTCGAGGTCGGCCGTGCCGCGTCCCGCAGAATCGCTCGAGTCGGGCGGCTGGACAGAGCCGTTCGGCCGCGGTCCGGTTTCGGTATCCCGCCCGTTCGCGGCTTCGAAATCCTTTTAGGCGTTTCACGGGAATATCAGGCCAACGTAACCATGGAACTCGACATTATCGCCGAGGACGAGAACCCGATGTTGCACCGGACCGACGTCCGGTTTCAGATGACCCACGAGGAAGCGACCCCGTCGCGGCTTTCGGTTCGTGACTCTTTGGCCGCAAAACTCAACAAGGACGCCGAGGAGGTCGTCATCCGCAAACTCGACACCAAATACGGGATGCGAAAGACCGTCGGCTACGCGAAAGTGTACGACGACGCCGAGCACGCGAAGGATATCGAGCAGGGCCACGCCCTCGAACGCAACAAGATCGCCGCCGACGGGGACGACGACGTCGAAGCGGAGGAAGCATAATGCCGCGATACGAGCTATACAACGACGACGGGACCACGGACCGGGAGAACTGCCCCCGCTGTGGAGACACCTTTCTCGGCGAGTACGGCGACCGCAAACACTGCGGGAACTGCAGCTACACCGAATTCCAGTAGGCCGTGACCCGCGTGCTCGGCATCGAGGGGACCGCCTGGTGTGCGAGCGCGGCCGTCTTCGATACGGCCCCCGATGCCGGGGCGGACACACAGCGCGATACCGAAACCGCCAGCGTCGGGACCGCCGGTGGCCCCGACAGCGCCGAAACCGTCCGTATTTTCTCGGACCCATACCAGCCCGACAGCGGCGGTATTCACCCCCGCGAAGCGGCCGAGCACATGCGGAGTGCGATCCCCGAAGTCGTCGAGTCGGCCCTGGCGTTCGTCGAATCGACCGCCGGAGAGCCGGGGGAAACCGTCGACGCGATCGCCTTCTCGCGGGGCCCCGGGCTGGGGCCGTGTCTGCGTATCGCCGCGACCGCCGCGAGGGCGCTCGCAGGGGCGCTTTCGCTTCCCCTCGTCGGCGTCAACCACATGGTTGCCCACCTCGAAATCGGTCGCCACCGTTCGGGGTTCGACGATCCGGTGTGTCTGAACGCCTCGGGGGCCAACGCCCACGTTCTCGGCCACCACAACGGCCGCTACCGGGTCCTCGGTGAGACGATGGACACGGGGATCGGCAACGCGATCGACAAGTTCACCCGCCACGTCGGCTGGTCTCACCCGGGCGGGCCGAAAGTCGAACGGGAGGCCCTGGAGGGATCCTACGTCGAACTCCCGTACGTCGTCAAGGGGATGGATTTCTCGTTTTCGGGTATCACCTCCGCCGCGAAGGCGGCCGTCGACGACGGAACGCCGGTCGCGGACGTCTGCTGTGGGCTCCAGGAGACGACCTTCGGGATGCTCACCGAAGTGAGCGAGCGCGCCCTCTCTTTGACGGGCGGCGAGGAACTCGTGTTGGGCGGCGGCGTCGGACAAAACGACCGCCTCCGCGGGATGCTCGAGACGATGTGTGAGGCCCGCGGGGCGTCGTTTTACGCGCCCGAACCGCGGTTCCTCCGGGACAACGCCGGGATGATCGCGGTCCTCGGCGCGAAGATGTACGCGGCCGGCGACACGATCGAGGTCGCCGACTCGCGGGTCCGCCCGGATTTCCGCCCCGACGAAGTCCCCGTGACGTGGCGGCCCGACCGGACGACGCCCCACAACGGCGATGTCGATCGAAGCGGGCGGGCCGCCGACCCCGACAGGACCCAGGGTGCCGAGGCGACCGTTGGGCTCCGCCCCGAGGACGGGCTCGTCCGCAAACGCCGGCTCTCGAAGGCGTACAGACACCCGGAACTCGACGAGCGTCTCCGACAGCGACGGACGCGCTCGGAGGCGCGGCTCACCAGCGAGGCGCGCCGTCGTGGCGTTCCGACGCCGGTCGTCCTCGATGTCGACCCGACGGCGGGTCTGTTGGCCTTCGAGTTCGTCGGCACCGACGACCTCCGGAACGCGGTCTCCGAGCGGGCCGTCCGAGGGGTCGGCCGCCACCTCGCGCGGTGTCACGCTGTGGGGTTCGTCCACGGCGACCCGACGCCGCGGAACGTCCGCGTCGACGACGAGCGCGTGTATCTCATCGACTTCGGCCTCGGCTATTACAGCGATCACGTCGAGGACTACGCGATGGATCTCCACGTCTTCGAGGGCGCACTCGCCGGGACGGCCGACGCTCCGACCCCGCTTATCGACGCGTTCGAGTCCGCCTACGAAGCCGCTGGCGACGGCGGGGTCCTCGATCGGCTCCGCGAGATCGAGACCCGCGGCCGATACCAGTAGGCGGACGGCGGTTCGGTCGGGTGTCCGCCCCGAACTGTGGGTTCGTGTTCCGTCGCTGTCTCGGCGGGTTCGTGTTCCGTTCCAGTTCCGAGGGGTGCTTATAAGTTAGGCCCGCCCGTACGGGAGGACATGACCGAGAAGCCACAGTCCGGCGAACTGTTCGGCGTGCCGTATAACTTCGAACGCCCCTCACTCGGGCGGATGCTGTCGGCGTACTGGCAGCCCGGCGACGGGATGTTGGTGAAAAAGCCGTTCGGCATCGGATACACGCTGAACCTGGCGAACTGGCGTTCGTGGGTCGTGTTGGGCGTCGCCGCGGCGCTTTTTTACCAACAACAGGGGTCCGCCGGATCGGTCGACGAGGACGACGAGGAGGAGCCGGTCGAAGTCGTCGTCGACTGATCGGCGACGACGCCGTTTGTTTCCACAGGTACGCACGTCCTCGAGGTCGGGGGCGCGAAAGCCGGCCGGGAGTCCGGAGAACCAACGCCGCAGACACCCCGAAGCGGTCGGCTCGGAGGCGATCCAACATACATAAACCGCCCCGGGAGTACGGTCTGGCATGCGCCCCGAACGGTTCGTCACCTGCTGTTTTCTGTACGCCGGCGCGATCCTCCTCGCCCAGTACGTTTTCATACACCCGCTCCGTGCCGACGTGGCGACGCTCGCCCAACTCGTCGTCGGCGCTTCGATACTGTCGTTCGGCCTCCTGCGGCTTTACTCGCCGGAGTTGGAGGCCAACAGCCCAAGCGAATACGGCACCTTCGCGTACTCGATGGCGCTTCTGTGTGTCCTTTTGAGCGGGCTGTCCTTCGTGCAACTCGTGGCTTGATCCGCAAACGGGAGCGTCCCCGTCGTTACCGCTCGAACCGTCGGATATCGATCTCCGGATCAGGTTGATACACGTACCGGTGTTGGCCATCGAGGACGTAGTACAACCGTTTCTCGACGTCCTCGATGACCCGTTCGTCGGTGTCGATCGCGATGTCGACGAGATCCTCGAGGGTCTCGGCGCGGAGCCGCTCGTCGCCGTTGGCCTGGCCTTCGGTTCGCGCCCTCGAGATCCACTCATCGAGCTCCGATCTGGTGTCCGCGAACTCGAGGTTCCGCTTTTCGGCGTCGGTCAACTCGAAGGCGTCGTAGTGTCGTCCGGCAGCGACGCCGGACAGCCCGAGCAAACCGACGATGATTAAAAGCGGTCCGGACACGTTTCGGAGGGTCCCGTGGGTCCGCTCTACGGTGACCGTCCCCGTCCGCTGGTGGGTCTCTTCGCCCGTCGACTCGGTCTCGACCGTGTAGGAACCCCCGCCAGGCTCGATCCTGGCCAGATACGTCTGGTCGTGGACGTCCGTTTCGCCGCCGACGCTCGATTCCGCGGCGATCGAGTGTTCGACGGCGACCTCGACCGAGCCGAGTGTCGCGCCGAGTTCCTCTTCGATGCCCGCGATCTCGTCGCTCGTTTCGGGCACGTCGACCGAGACCTCCGTGTCGAACTCCTCGTTCGGTCCGAGGGTCTCCTCGAAGCTATCGAGCTGTTCGTCCGTCCGCCACAGTTCGTTCCCCTCGTCGTCCACCGAACGGATCACGAGCGTCGACTCGCCGTCGACGTCCAGCTCCCCGTCCGCGGCCACGAACCCGTATCTGAGTTCGAGGTCGACGGTCGGCGTGACCTGCGTGTAGTACGCCGACCGATCAGCCAGCGTCGTTCCGGTCGGGAACACGGTCGTTCCGTTCCGGACGGTCGCGCTGTGTGAGAGCTCGCCGTTCGTTTCCCACTCGTCGAGCACGATCTGTTGGGTTTCCGTCCCCGGCTCGACGTGTGTCGTATACACCAACGCGCCGCCTGCGAGCATACAACCGACACAGACAGCAGCGAGGATCGGCACGTACCGACCGATAAACCGACGGAGTTTCAGCTCCCGCATATCCCCCATGTCGTAGGCAGTTCACGCCATCGTGATAAAAAACTGTTGTGCACAGTATGTGCTACCGGCCGCGGTCGGGGTCGCGTAACCGGACCGGACCGGTCCCGGTCAGCGCAACGCCGACAACGAGTAACACACCGCCCATCACCGCGCTCGTTGCGAGCAGCGGCACCCACGGATGGATCCCGTACAGGGCGGCGATCACACCCCCGGGAAGGACGGCGAAATACCGGTGTTCCTCGACGTACTGCGGGTAGAACCCGGTCTCCGAGGGCGCATGGAACGTGACCGTGACGTTTTCCCCGCCGCCGCCGCGATCTAGCCGCGCCGATTCGGGCTCGACATCGACGTTTCCGCTGGCCGAACTGTGGAACGTATACACCGGAAGCTGTCCGGGGTTCACCGTCCGATACGTGAGTTCGTCCGATTCACCCACGGGAACCGTCGTCGGATCCTCGGAGTCGAACTCGGCGCTTATCATTCCGTACTCATGCGTGTCCGACATCGCGATCATCGTCACGCCGGAGACGAGCGCGATAAAGACGGCCACGGCGAGGACGAGTCGCCGTGGGTCGTAGACGCCGTCGCGGTCGGCCTCCCGGGTCGGTTCGCGGTCGGCCCGCT
>OBKM01000350.1_pt1 | contig 23345 bp, 29 predicted proteins | sample 1519691 | NCBI WGS metagenome assembly OBKM01 (sample SAMEA37050418, study PRJEB22526) | metagenome | biome: saline pan; feature: lake; material: water | place: Egypt | collected 2015 | depth 0.5 m | reverse complement strand
CGTGCCGTCTAGTTCAATCGTACAGACCAGGTGCACCGCATCATAAAAAAGTCAGTTCGGTCTTAGTAGCGACAGCCATCAGGGTCGTAGTGCCGATCTTGTCCAGCGTGTGGACAGTGACTTCGGCCCCAAGATCCGAGAGGAGCGCCGTTAACCGTTCGTGTTCCTCGGTGGTGAGGCGATCCTGCAGGCTGTGTGCCGTCCAAAAGACGTTTCAGGCCTCATAAAACGTGAGATCGAGGACGTGTTCGTCGAAGACGCCCGATACCTCGCTCGTCGTCCAGAAACAGCGCCACCGAGTTGTTTGTGTCGAAGAATCGAGTTATTAATGTTCTCCACAGTATCCCCAGACCGAATCGCCGAGTTCCCCAGCAGTGAGTGGGGCATCGATCAAAGAACATGACTCCGGACGCGAACTCGTTTTAATGTTCGATTACGATGCCCCGTCAAACGAATCGAGTTTCCACAACACCCCTGCGTACACGTCCGGCGAACGGTACCACCCTGCCTCCAGCATCGCATCGATAGTCTCCCGCGCAGTCTCGGGATCAAGCACGTCCCGTTTCACCAGCAATAGGACGAGATACGCCGTCCCCCGAGTCTCGATTCCTTCGGTCGATGCCACGTCCCGACCGTACGCCTCGTCCACGACGGCGACGCCGCCGCGGCTATCGGCACACGAACGAACCGACACGTCCGCGCGACTACGGCTGTCGTTTTCCAGTAGGCATTTATATCCATCAGTCTCTCACACCAACGCCGATGAGCCGCCGGCCCCCGAAGCGTTTTGACTCTTGACGGAGATCTATATCGTATGGCACGAGTCGATCCCGGCGATACGGACGCCCCTGACCGCGAAATCCGCTTGGTGAAGAATCCGGACGGCCAGTGGACGGCTCGTGATCTCTCCGTCAGCGTGGTTGCACAGGGCGAAAATCGGGGTGTGGCACTTGACAATCTCGATGCCGTTATCGAGGCGGTAGAGGGCAGCGGCGGTCGCCCCCCGACCGACGACGAGATACGTGATCTCGGTGCCGAGCCCGAAGTCGCTCGATCACAAGGCGATTATCTCCCCGATGTCCTGCAGTAGCGATGGTAACGCGGGACTTCTCCGGTGAAGATGTGTACAAGGTACTCGTAAACGTCGGCGGCTTTCGGCACGTCCGCACAACGGGTGACCACCTGATTTTGCGGTAGGATCCACCCGAAAGCCACGAGAACACGGACGCTCGCGTCGTGACCGTCCCAGCCCACGATTCGATCAGCATCGGGACACTTCACGGTATCGCCGATAGTGCTGGTGCAGCGGACTTTGATTCGTTCTGCGAATGGATTGACGAGCACCGCTGACTGTTCACTCCTTATCCTGGCGGCGATTCGACGAATCAACTGATTCGTTTCACCCGACTTTCATCTCAAAATGAGTTCCCAACAGAACCTCGTGGTGTTGACAAATGACGACGATTTTGTCAGACTCGCACGGGAACGGCCCCACGCTGGTGTTGTTTTTTATAACGAGCAAAATCACAAACCGAGTGACTTCGTCGCGACGGTCCGGTGAATTGACCGGTTCTTTTCGCCTGACGATATCCAGAATCACATCGGGTGGCTCGAAAACTGGTTGTAATATCAGGGTAATTCGTCAACTGTCGAAGTAACCACCGACAATAACTTATATCCCGCCGACGAAACCCCGTACATGACAGGTGTAGGCATCGACGCCATCGAGATCCGTACGGGCAAGCTCAAACTCGACCTCGCGGAGACGTTCGCGCCGGAGATGGGCGACGCGCCGGAGAAGTACACGAAGGGGCTCGGCCTCTATGCCAGTTCCTTCCCGGACACCTACGAGGACATCGTCACGATGGGCGCCAACGCCGCCCACCGGCTTATGGAGCGGAAGGGCCTCGAGTTGGACGACATCGGTCGGATCGACGTGGCCACGGAGTCGGCGTTCGACCACTCCAAGCCCGTCTCGACGTACATCGGCGGCTGTCTCGAACAGGTGTTCGAGGGGAACCTCCACCACGCCAACAAGGGCGAGCGGAAGTTCGCCTGCGTCTCGGGGACCCAAAGCGTCGACGACGCGTACAACTGGATCCGGGCGGGGCGCAATCGGGGGCGTGCGGCCTTGGTGATCGCGACCGACACGGCGCTGTACGCCCGCGACGATCCCGGCGAGGCGACCCAGGGGGCCGGCGCGGTCGCGATGCTCATCGACGAGGACCCGGCCCTCGTCGAGCTGTCGAACGCACAGGGCTTCGGCTCGGCCGACGAGACGGATTTTCTGAAGCCCCAACAGCAGTTCCCGAGCGTCGACGGCAAGCGGTCGGTGAACGTTTATCTCGCGCGGATGCGGGAGGCGCTCGTCGACTACCAGCGCGTCGGCGGCGAGATCCATCCCGACGACTTCCGGTTGGGACCGTTCCACACGCCGTTCCCCGGGATGGTGCGGAAGGCCGCCGTTCTCGCGTACCGACACATCATCCGCGACACGGAGATCGAAGCCGAGCTCGCGGAGGAGATCGGCCGCCAGCCCCGGCCCGAGGGGTTCGACGACGACGAGGCGTACATGGACGCGCTCTCGGAGTACACCGACGCGCTCAAGGGAACCGATCGGTATCAGTCGTGGTACGACCGGACGATCGACCCGACGCTCGATATCTCCCGACACGTCGGTAACTGGTACACCGGCTCCGTCCACGTCGCCCGGATCGCCGGAATAAAATCGCTCGCGGAGGCCGGCGAGGACGCCGTCGGCGAGAAGCTGTTGGTCGGCTCCTACGGCTCCGGCGCGCAGGCGGAGATCCACGTCGAGACGATTCAGGAGGGGTGGCGCGAGGAGATCGAAGCGCTCGATATCGACGAACAGCTCGACGCCCGCTACGATCTCACGTTCGACGAGTACGAGGACGTCCACGACGCCCACAACTACGACGAGGAGTCCGCCGTCGAGGAGTTCACCGTCCCGGAGGAGGAGTTCGTCTTCGACGGCTGGGGGCGGATGGGTGAGCGGAAGTATCAGTACGTGGAATAGCGAGATCCGACCGGAGGGAGGATCTCGAAGAAACCGAGCGGGAGGAGCGAAGCGACGACACGCAAGATAGCGAGATCCGACCGGAGGGAGGATCTCGAAGAAACCGAGCGGTGTTGTATAAAACCGCGACGGCGGCCGTTATCGCGTCTGTGCCGGCGGCGACTCGACCATCCCGAGCACGTCATCGAAGAACTCGAGCGTGTCGTTTGGACCGGGGTTCGCTTCGGGGTGGTACTGTCGGGTGATGACATCGAGGTCGTCGCTTTCGAGCCCCTCGGGGGTGTCGTCGTTGACGTTGATCTGGGTCACGTCGAGATCGCCCGGATCGGCGACGGTGTATCCGTGGTTCTGGGTCGTCATGACGACCTTGTTCGAGCGGAGATCACGGACCGGCTGGTTGACGCCGCGGTGGCCGAACTCCATCTTCTCCGTCGCGCCGCCGAGGGCGTTCGCGATAACCTGTTGGCCGAGACAGATCCCGGCCAGCGGAACGTCGCCGACGAACTCGTCGACGAGCGCCGCGGCGGCCTCGAAGTTCTCCGGGTCACCCGGACCGTTCGAGATGAAGAGGATATCGGGGTCGAGCGACTCGACTTCGGCGGCGGTCACGTCGTGGGGGAGCTTCTCGACGACCGCGTCGCGCTCGACGAGCGAACTCGCGATCGAGCCCTTCGCGCCGCAGTCGATGAGCGCGACCGTCGGCCCGTCGCCCTCGGGGTTGTAGGTGACGGGCTCGTCGACAGATACCTGCGCTCCGATCTCCGTGTGCTCGCTCATCCCCTTGCAGGCGTCGAGTTCGGCCTCGGCGTCGGCTGGCGTCGCATCCGGTCCGGCGGCGATCCCACAGCGCATCGCCCCCTGTTCGCGGATCCCGGTGACGAGATCGCGGGTGTCGAGCTTGTCGACGGCGGGGACGCCCTGCGTCGTGAGCCACTCGACGACGTCCTCCGTGAGCTCCCTCGCGACGACGCCGCGGGGGTGGACGCGATCCGACTCGAAACGGTCCTCCCGGACGCCGTAGTTCCCGATCAGCGGATACGAGAAAGTGAGGATCTGCTCCTCGTAGCTGGGGTCGGTGAGCGACTCCTCGTAGCCGGTGTAGGCGGTAGTGAACACCAGTTCGCCCCGGGTGCGGCCGGGGGCACGCGAGCGTGCTTCGATGACCCGGCCGGTTTCGAGCGCCACGTATGCGTCCGTCATTACGAGATGCGTATGCCACACCCGTAATTAACGCTTGTGTTCGAAGTATCGTTACGAAATTCGTAATCGGTAAGTACCGGCGGCCGGAACAAACGCATCTCGATGGACGAGCTCGACCGCCGGATCCTCGATATCCTTCGCCGGGACTCGCGGACGCCGTACACGGAGATCGCCGACAGAGTCGGGACCTCCGAGGGGACCGTCCGGAACCGCGTCGAGCGGCTCCTCGATGCGGGCGTCATAGAGCGCTTTACCGTCGCGACGCGGACGGGGAACGTCAAGGCGATGGTCGAGATCGGCGTCGACGTCGACGTCGACACGGGAGCGATGTCCGAGCGGATGGCCGAGTGGTCGGAGGTCGACTTCGTCTGGCAGGTCTCCGGGGCCGAGGACGTCGTCGTCGTCGTCGACACGACGGACACCGGAACGCTCAACGAACTCATCACGCGTGCGAGGGAACTCGACGACGTCGTCTCGACGAAGACGCGCCTCATCCTGGACGAGAAGCGCGGTTGAGCCCGCCCTGCTGAAGTCGAAGGCTCCTTAATGCAGTCGTTCGTTTTGAGCGTCATGAGTCAGGACGATGCCGATACCGGCGGATCCGATCCCGCAGCGGCGCCGGAACACGAAAACGCCAGCCAGGACGTTATCGCGGTCGACGCGAACGACGATCCCGAGGGGCTCATAAACCGCCTTGAGGCCCACACCGGCGACGGAGTCCGACACCGCGCGTTCACCGTGCTCGTGTTCGACGGGGACGACAACGTGCTTCTCGCACAGCGGGCTCCCGACAAGCGGCTTTGGGACACACACTGGGACGGAACCGTCGCCTCCCACCCGGTCGAGGGGCAGACGCAACTCGAGGCGACGAGACAGCGTCTCGAGGAAGAACTCGGCGTGACGCCCGATCAGTACGACGACCTTCGGGTGACTGACAAGTTCGAGTACAAGCGATACTACCTGAACGACGGCCTCGAATGGGAGGTCTGTTCCGTGCTCCAGTGTACGCTCGAGGACCGGACGCTCGATCCCGACGAATCGGAGGTCGCGGGCGTGATGTGGGTCCCCTACGAGCGGCTTCACGAAAACCCACGGTGGTACCGACAGCTCCGGCTCTGCCCGTGGTTCGAGATCGCGATGCGGCGGGATTTCGCCGACGGTTGAGGCGGCCGCCGTTCGACGAACAGCCACGTTTTTCAATTATATTACCGTGAACGTCGCTGTATATATGCTCAAGATTTACGTATGATTAGTCGCAATACGTAATCGAGAACGATGAACGACCCGAAGGTTCGGGCGTCCGTGCGGTTGTATCTCGCCGGTGAGCTAACGGAACCCGAGGCCGCCCGGCGGGCGGGGCTGTCCCGGTCGATGCTCCGTTACTACACCCGGACCAGCGGACTCGTCGCCCCCTCACCCATCGAGTCGTCGGACGGGCCCGAACGGCTGATCCGACCGGATTCGGGAACATAGAACGCTCTAGCGGAGCAACCGAGCGAGTTCGGTCGCGCTCTCCGCCTCGAAGGAACGCGCCGTATCGATTATCTTCTCGCGTCTGGTCCGATCGTACGTTCCGGCGGCGAGGCCGTGGAACTTCTCCTCGACCGTGCCCCACGAAGCGGGCGTCGACGGGTGGCCGTCGAACGCCTCGTGTGTCGTCTCCGAAACCGTTCCGTCCCTCGATTCGACGGTGACCCGAGCCGGAAACGCTCCCGTCGACCCCCGGCCGGCGAGCGCGTCGTCGACGACCGACACCGACTCCGCGACCGGTTCGAGATCCGCCCGTATCCCCGGATCGGTCGTCAGTTCCCGGTCGATGAGCGCGGCGGCGATCCGTCCCGGGGCGATGGCGTCGACTGCCGGACCGGACGTCGCGACGGTGACCGTATCGATCTCGGCCGGGTCGATCGGCGTCCCCGTCGCAAGGGCGACCGCGGCCCCGATCGCGGTCTGTTCGTGCGGACCGGCGTCGTACGGCAACACGGCAGCGTCGCGAACGCGCTCACAGCCGGGATCGAGGTCGAGATCGAACGGGCCGAGCCGGTCGTGCCAGCCCCCGGAGCCGGCGAGTCCGTCGGGGGCGGTGACGCCGCCGTCGGCGAGCAGACACGCATAGAGACCGTTCAGGGCCGCGGTTCCGGTCGGCACCGGGTCGGATAGGGGGCCACTCGAAAGCGAGACGCGACGCGCGGCGAGGCCGATCGCGTCGTAAAGCGCCGACTCGGAGAGCCCGATCGTCCGTCCCGCGCCGACGGCGGCCGCGACCGCGGTGTGGGTTGCCGGGTGAAGCCCATCGAGCGGCGCGTTCCAGGCGAACTCACCGTGGAGTTCGAGCGCGGCCGCGAGGCCGGCGATCGTCGCCTCGCCGGTCGCCCGGTAGGCGTCCGAGGCGGCCACGACGGCCGCGATCGATCCGGCGACCGGGGCCGGCGTCGGCGAGAGGACGGTGGGTCCGTTGCCGGCCGCGACCGCGACGGTGTTCGCCATGGCCGCCCGGGGGGCCGACGCGGTCACCGCCGACCCCCACAGCCGGCTCTCCCTCGTGGCGGTCGTTTCGTCCGGCGTCAGACCGCGGCGGACGGTGTCGGCCGGGGTGGAAGTGCGGTTGTACAGCCCGACGGCGACGGCGTCGAGAAGGCGCCGTTTGGTCGCCTCGCGGACATCCCCGGGGAGCCGATCGTACTCGACATCGGCGGCGAACCCGGCGATGTCGTCCGTCGAAATCATACCGGGGTCGACGGCGGGAGCATAAAAAAGCGTTCGGCACCCGGCCGGCGGGACGGGCGACGACCCGTGGACGGCTCAGGGACGGGTCGTCGCCCACACCGCAAGCAGGCCGAGGACGAGCGCCGGGATCATCGGCAACACGAGATATGCGTCCCAGAACGTCAGCCCGAACGTCGACGGAACGCGGGGATAGAGATATATCAACCCGGGGACGACAAGGAAGGCGACGAAGACGGCCGCGACGAGCGCCCACCCGCGCCAGTCGAACTCGCGTTCGATCTCGTCGGGGTGGACGACCATCCGGTCGCCGCCGTCGGGCTCTTTGCGGTCGGGTTCCGAGTCGGCGTCGGCGCTCGCCGAACTCGTCTCCGGGGCCTCCGGGTCGTGTGTGTGCTCAGCCATCGTATCGGTCGTTTGTTCTTCCTGTCGGCGGCGTCACTCGTAGTCGTTCGGGTCGTACTTGTGGTCCGGGACGACGACGACGGATCCGAACCCCTCGCGGGATTCGAGCATCTCGTGGGCGCGTTCGACCTCGCTCATCGGCAGCACCTCGCGGATGTGGGGTTCGAACGTGCCGTCGAAGACCTTCGCCATCACGTCGTCTATCTCGCCCGGCGTTCCCATCGTCGAGCCGAGGATATCGAGTTGCTTCCAGAACACCTTCGGGATGTTCGTCTCCGGCGAGATCCCGGAGGTCGCCCCGCAGGTGACGACGCTGCCGCCGTTTGCGGCGGCGCTGAGGGAGTTGTCCCACGTCGCCTCACCGACGTGGTCGACAACGACATCGACGCCGCGGCCGTCGGTTAGCTCCGCGACCGCCTCGTCGAAGTCCTCCTCCTCGTAGTTGATGAGGTGGTCGGCGCCGCACTCGCGTGCGAGGTCGAGTTTCGCCTCGGAAGAGGCCGTCGCGAAGACCTCACAGCCCTCGTTGGCCGCGATCTGAACGCAGGCGTGACCGACGCCGCCGGAGGCACCGAGCACGAGGACGCTGTCCGATTGGTCGATCCCGACGCGCGTCATCAGCATGCGCCAGGCGGTCTGGAAGACGAGCGGCGCGGAGGCGGCCGTCACGAAGTCGATCCCCTCCGGGAGCTCGATGAGATTGTTCTCGGGGACGGCGGCGAACTCGCTGTGGACGCCGCGGACGTGCTCACCGATCATCTTGTAGTCGACACACATCGACTGCTCGCCCTGCCGACAGAACTCACACGTCCCGCAGTACAGCCCGGGTTCGACGGCGACGCGGTCGCCCGCCTCGAAGCGCGTGACTCGGTCGCCGACCTCGCTGACGACGCCCGCCCCGTCGCTGCCCGGGATGTGCGGCATCTCCTCGGGGCTCGGCATCCCCTTCCGGGTCCAGACATCGAGGTGGTTCAGCCCGCCGGCCTCGATCTCGACGAGGACCTCCTCGGGGCCGATCTCCGGGTCCGCGAACTCCCCGTATTCGAGTACGTCAGCGGAGCCGTGCTCCTCGTAGAAGATGGCTTTCATGCCCTACGCTGTGTTCCGAGGGTGCAAAACTCTAGCGGAGTTCCCCGACCCCGCTCCGGGGGCCTTTTTGTTCGCCGTCGTTGTGGTGTCGGTATGGACGATCCGACGGACGAGGCCGGAGGCGAGGCACACGGGGACGAACACGATGGCGGCCACAAGCACGGGAGCGACCATGGGGACGGCCACGATCACGATCATCACGGCCACGACCTCGACGAGCTCGGGTTCGCGGTCGTGACCGTCTCATCGAGCCGAGGTGTCGAGGAGGACACCTCGGGCGAAGCGATCGTCGACGCCGTCACGGAGGCCGGGCACGCGGTCACGACAAGGGAGGTGATAACGGACAGCTTCGACGGCGTCCAACACACCGTCGATCGGCTCACGGACCGGGGCGACACCGACTGCGTCGTCACCACCGGGGGGACCGGGGTCACGCCCGACGACGTGACGATCGAGGCAGTCGAGCCGCTCTTCGGCAAGCGGCTTCCGGGCTTCGGCGAGCTGTTCCGGGCGCTTTCGCGGGAGGAGATCGGCACGAAGGTCGTCGGGACGCGCGCGACGGCGGGGATCGCCGACGGTGTCCCGGTGTTCTGTCTCCCCGGCAGCGAGAACGCGGTCCGGCTGGGGACCGAGGCAATAATCGTCAAGGAGGCGCCGCATCTCGCCGGGCTCGCACGACGCGACGAAGCCGAGGAGTGAGGCCTCTCAGGGGAGCGGACAGAGGCTCGCGGTCAACAGCGCTCGCTCGTTCCCGCCGTTTCTCGCGCCGTGTTCGACTCCCCGGGGGTTGTGGACGACCGCGGGGGCGGTGATCGTCTCCGCTGCACCGTCCTGCGTGACCGTGACCGTCCCCTCCAGCAGGTGAAAGACGTTCTCACAGTCGTCGTGGACGTGGGGCTCGAACGCCCCGCCGGGGCCGAGGGCGAACAGTTTCACCAGAACGTCGTCTTCAACGACGAGTTCTGCGGTTTCGACGGCGCCGTCGGCCGGGTCGATATCCGGGAGTTCGTTCATCGTCATACCGGTCCGTCGGGAGCCACGCAGTTAGTTCTTGTAGGAAAGACTCATTTCCGTTGAGATGGTATGGCTTGGCATGGACATCGACACGTCGGTCGGTCCGGAGGAGGTAACGATCCGCGTCGGCGGGGAGCCGTTCTCGACGCTTGAGCGCGAGTGGTGGGACGAGTGGGCCGACCGGATCGCGGGCGAGCCCGAGTCGTGTATCGAGGCGTGTCTCACGAACGAGGAGCACGCGGAGTTCGGCGACGAACAGCTCCGCAGTAGCCTCGAGGAACGCGGCGTGTTCGACTGATATCGGGCGGTCAGTACCGGATGACGGCGTCGAGGATGCCGGCGGTCTGTGCGCCCCCGACGACGAGGAGGCCGGCGAGGCGCCCGGCGTCGACCGCAAGAGTCGCTCCCGCCGCGTACAGCGCCGCGCCGAGCAGACAGCCGGCGGCGCTCACGAGGTGGATCCGTCCACCCTCGGCGACGCGCCGTCCGGTATAAACGAACCCCGCGGCCGGGGCGAGCATCCACCCGTAGAGCGCGACCGCGAGGAGAGTCGACGATCCTCCTGCGAGCAGAAAGCCGGCGAGCCCGGCGACCGCGAAGGGCGTCCCGACGAGGATGACCGTTCGCCAGGCCCGGAGCACGCCGGAGCCCATCTCCCTCCAGGACGCGGCCGCGAACGCGACGAGCATCACGCTCATCACCACGTGCATCACGAACACCGGGTGGGTCGTGACGACGCCGAGGTGGGCGGCAGCGACGAGCCCCCACGCCGCCGGGATCAACAGGGCGGGGCCGGTTTCCCGGACGCGTCGGAACATATCGGATCGCTCGCCCGGGCCGATAATAGGGGTGTCCATTCGTCGGGGGCGAGCGCTCACGTCGCCGGGGCGGTACTCGGACCCGATGGCGGGACGGTCACGTCGGTCGACGACGGTCGGGTCGAACGATCCGTCGAGGCGGCCGGCGCCGCAAACACGCCAGTCCGCCCGGGGCGCCGGTGTCCCGGAAGTGTTATATGTAAAGCAATCGTTGTATAGTGTGATGGCAACCGGAACGGTTGATTTCTTCAACGACACTGGCGGTTACGGCTTTATTGACACTGAGGACGCGGACGAGGACGTCTTCTTCCACATGGAGGATGTCGGCGGCCCGGACCTCGAGGAAGGACAGGAAGTCGAGTTCGACATCGAGGAGGCCGACAAGGGCCCCCGCGCGACGAACCTGACGCGCCTGTAAACGCCGATCGGACGCATCGCTTTCGAACGATTTATTTTTCGACCGATAGTGACGACGCCGGCGGAAGCGAACCCGAACTACCGTAGTAGCCGCCCGACGCAGTCCGAAAACCGATCCGGGACGGTCGCCCGGAGCGCATCGGGAGCCGTCTCCCCGCCGTGGTTAACGAGGTAACACCGGCCGCGCGCGTCGCCGTAGACACCCTGGAAATCGTAGACGAAGCCGACGACGGTCACGGAGTCGGGAACGTCGCCGTCCTCGCGGAGGAACTCGACCTGTCTGTCGACGTTGTACTCGACGAGCTGGTTCACGAGCCCGCCGTCGCCGCCCGTGGCCGTCCGGTCGTCGTCGAGGCCGGCCTCGACGATCGGGAGCAGCGATTCGACGCGCGCTTCGATCCCGGGCGGGAGCGCGTCCGGCTCGTCGGCGCGGGCACGTTCGAGCGCCGCGGTGACGGCCCCACAGCCGGTGTGTCCCACGACGGCGGCGACAGTCGTGTCGGTAAACCGGATCGGGTAGAGCACGTCGCCGTTGAGGACGTACTGGCCGTCGATCCGGCTCCGGACCTGGTTGCCGATGTTGCCGGCCGTAAAGAGCCAGCCGGACTCGTCGGCGTCCCACATACCCTCCTGTGAGACGCGGGAGTCCGAACAACAAACGGAGACGACCGCGGGGCGTTGGCTGTCCTGTACGCCCTCGAAGTGGTCCTCGGGGAGCGATTCGACGTGGCGCGCGTTCCGTTCGAGAAGCTCGACGAGCGTCGTCTCGGGCATACGTCCGCCTCGTCGCGCGACAACTAAAACGGTCGGTGTTTATATCCCCCGTTCGGGGCGGACGACGCTCCGGCGTCGAAGGGCTACTGCAGCTCCAGTTCCAGCTCCGCGCCCTCCTACAGCTCCTCGAAGTCGCGGTCGCGGTCTCGTGCTTCGAGTGCCCGCTGGATATCGTGGCGCCGACGCTGTTGCTGTTTCGTCCGTCCCTTCCGTTCGCGGCCTCGTTTCGTGTCGGGCATGACTATGTGACACTATACCATAGTAATATATACTTCTACCGGCCGTATCGGCGACGGCTTCAACGGGTAGCACCGGAAAAGGGGGGCGGAGCGAGGGACTACTTAAGCGGCGGGCTGCCGGGCAGCTCGTCGCGGCCGTGAGGGGCCTCGAACGCCGGGTCGGGACCCTTTGGAACGATCCGCTTTGGGCTGACGTCCGGGTGTGTCGTGTAGTAGTGTTCTTTTATGTGATCCATCGCCGTCGTCTCGCCGAACCCCGAGGTCGTATAGAGGTCCCGGAGATACGGCCAGAGGTTGTCGTACTCGCGGATGAGTTTGTGGTTGCACATGAAGTGTGTGTGATAGACCTCGTCGAACCGAACCAGGGTCGTGTACATCGCGATGTCGGCCTCGGTGAGGCGGTCGCCGACGAGGTACCGCTGGTTTTCGAGAACCGAATCCCAGTGATCCAACGCGTCGAACAGCTCGGTGACCGCCGCGTCGTACGCCGACTGCGTGTCGGCGAAGCCGGTCCGGTAGACCCCGTTGTTGATCGGTTCGTAGATTCGATCGAGCGCGTCGTCGATGTCCTCGCGCAACTCGGCCGGCGCGAGGTCGATACCGTTACCCAGTTCGGCGAAGACCGTCGTCAGGTTCCGCATCACCTCGCGGGACTCGTTGTTGACGATCGTCCCCTCGCGTGTGTCCCAAAACACCGGCACCGTCACGCGGCCGGTGTAGTTCGGGTCCGCCTCGACGTAGGCCTCCCGGAGGTACTCGAAGTCGTTGACCGAGTCCGTCGTACAGCCCTCTTTCTCCGGGGTGAACTGCCAGCCGTCCTCGGCCCGGAACGGGTCGACGACGTCGACGGAGATGACGTCTTCGAGATCGAGCATCGCCCGCGTGATCAGCGTCCGGTGGGCCCACGGACAGGCGTAGCTCACGTAGAGGTGGTACCGCCCCGCCGCCGCCTCGTCGGGGTCGACCCGGTCCCGGAACGTGGTAGTCTGGCGTTCGAACTCGCCTTCGTCGTTCGTTCCCTGATACTCCGTCGTCCACTCGCCGTCGATGAACCTGTACATACCCCGAGTTGGAGCGGCTGACGGATAGGTGCTCGGGACGGGCTACGGACTGCCGTCGCCCCCGGTCGGCTCCCACTCGCGGGCCGACGCCACCTCGGGATCGTGTCGGATACACGCCGATCTGTGGCCGTCGCCGTGGGCCGTCAGCCCCGGGGACCGTTCCTCACACGGCGTCCGGACGGTCGAGCGGAGGCGCTCCGCGGCGCGGTCGGCGTCGCCGTCGAGGGCCGCCTCGATCGCGGCGGCGAGGTCGGCTTCGACGGCCGCATCCGACGCCGGATCGGGGAGTTCGAACTCCGATCGGAGGCGTTCGGCGACCGTCGGTCGGGACGGGTCGGCACCGTCATCCCCCTCGCTCTGTACTCGGGCGCTCTCGCGGATCGCCTCCGGATCGACATCGCCGGCCTCGATCGCGTACCGGAAATCGAGCAGCCGGCGCCAGCTCCGTCGGTCGACGTCGACGTCCGGCGGCCGGACGACCGCGTGACACCGGGTGTGGAACCGACAGCCAGAGGGCGGGTCTGCCGGGTCCGGGACGCTCCCGGTCAGTCGGATGCCGCGGTCGTCGTCCCGTGGGTCGGGTGTCGGGATCGCCGACAGAAGCGCCTCGGTGTAGGGGTGTTTCGGGTCGGAAAACACCGTCTCAGTCGCGCCGATCTCGACGATCTCGCCGAGGTACATCACCGCGACCCGGTCGCAGATCTGCCTGACGACGGACATGTCGTGGCTGATAAAGAGCACGGAGAGGCCGAACTCCGATTGGACCCGATCGATCAACCCGAGGATGTCCGCCTGAACGGAGACGTCGAGCGCCGAGACGGGCTCGTCGGCGACGATGAGCTCCGGGTTCAACACGAGTGCCCGCGCCAACGCGAGCCGCTGTTTCTGACCCCCGGAGAACTCGTGTGGGTAGCGGTCGTAGTCGGCGGCCGAGAGCCCGACCCGGTCGAGGAGGTCCTCGACGATCGCCCGGCGTCGGCGGCGGTCGTCGAACCCGTGGACGGACAGCGGCTCGGCGATCGACGCGCCGATCGTCATCCGGGGATCGAAGCTCGATGCCGGATCCTGGAGTATCATCTGGGCCTGCCGGCGGAAGGCCTTCAGCTCGCTCCGTCCGAACCGCGTCACGTCGTTCGGGTGGGTGCCGTCATCGTTGCGGCGCCGGGAGCCGCGATCGCCGCCGTTGAAGATCACCTCCCCGCCGGTCGGCTCCTCGAGCCTGACGATCGAGTTCGCGGCGGTCGATTTTCCGCAGCCGGACTCGCCGACCAACCCGAGCGTCTCGCCGGGGTAAATCTCGAAGCTGATCCCGTCGACGGCCCGGACCGCCCCCTCCGAACGCGAAAACAGGCCGCGCTCGATCGGGTAGTGTTTCCGCAGGTCCCGGACGGACAAAAGCGGCTCCTCAGTCGCCATTCCCGCTCACCTCCTCGTCGGTGACGGACCCGTCCGTGTCGGATGCGGCCTCGTCGTCGCCCGGTACGGTCCGATCGGCGTCGAGTGCGGACTCGTCGTAGCCGTCGTGGTAGTGGACACACGACACCGAGTGCTCGGAGCCGAGGTCGATCTCCTCGGGTTGGGCACCCTGCACGCACGCCTCGATAGCGTGCTCACACCGCGGCGCGAACCGACAGCCGTCGGGCGGGTCGGTCGGGTCGGGCAGCGATCCGGGGATGCCGCCGTGGCCGGAGCCGACCCCCGGGAGACAGCCGAGAAGCTGTCGGGTGTAGGGGTGGGCGGGGCGCTCGAAGATGTCGATCGGACCCCCGCGTTCCATCACCTTCCCGGCGTACAACACGACGATCCGGTCGGCGATCTCGCTGACGACGCCGAGATCGTGGGTGATGAACAACACCCCCATCCCGAACTCCGATTTGATCTCGTCGAGGAGCCGCAGGATTCGGGCCTGGACGGTCACGTCGAGCGCCGTCGTCGGCTCGTCGGCGATCAGGAGATCCGGGTTCGTCGACAGTGCCATCGCGATCATCACCCGCTGTTTCTGTCCCCCGGAGAACTCGTGGGGGTAGTCGTCGACCCGCGAGGCGGCGTTCGCGATCCCGACCCGATCGAGGAGGTCGATCGCCCGGGCCCGCGCCGCGGATTTCGGAACGTCCTCGTGGACCCGGATCGCCTCGACGATCTGCCAGCCGACGGTGTAACAGTGGTTCATCGCGTCCTGGGGGTCCTGGAAAACGTGGGCGATCCGCGCGCCGCGGATCGATTCGAGCTCGGCCGGGGACCGACCGGCGAGGTCGACCCCGTCGAAGCGGACCGTGCCCTCGACCGATCCGGGCGGCTCGTCGATCAGCCGGGTGATCGACTCGGCGGCGACGGTCTTCCCGGAGCCGGACTCGCCGACGAGACAGACGGTCTCGCCGCGGCGGATGTCGAAGCTGATCCCGTCGACGGCGACGAGGCGGCCGGCGTCGGTCTCGAACGTCGTCGTGAGGTTCTCGACGTCGAGGAGCGGGGCGTCCGTCATCGTTCGCGCTCCGCCTCCGCTTCGGGGTTCAACGCGTCCAACAGCGCGTCGCCGAGGAAGTTGAACGCGAGGATGGTCAAAAACAGGACGAACCCGGGTGCCAACACGATCCAGGGGGCGAACGCGAGATCGCTGCGGCCGGCCGAGATCAGCTGTCCCCACGAGTTGATCCCCGAGTCGCCGAGCCCGAGGAAGGCGAGTTGGGCCTCCGCGAGCAGGAATCCGGGGATCAGAAGCGTCAGCTGCGTGATGATGCTGCTCGCGGTGTTGGGGACGACGTGGCGGCGGACGACACGGTAGGTGCTCGCGCCGCTGAGGCGGGCGGCGTCGACGTAGCCCTCCTCGGAGATCGAAAGCGCCTTACTCCGGACGTACCGGGCGGTGCCACCCCACGCGAAGAGCGAAAACACCAGAATGAACATCCCCAGTCCGGCCCCGTAGATATAGAGGATCAGGAGGAAAAACAGAAGCGTCGGGAACGAGAGCACGATGTCGACGAACCGCATCAGGATCTCGTCGACCCACCCACCGGCGTAGGCGGAGACGGTCCCGAACGCGATGCCGATGACGGCGACGATCGTCGTCGTGATGAACGCGATCTGCATGCTGATCGTCATGCCGTAGATCACGTTCCGGAAGACGCCCTCCCCGCCCTGCGTGGTGCCGAGGGGGTACTCCCACGTCCCGCGACACTGGCCGTTGACCGTCTCGCCGAGACACCGCGCCACGTTCGTCGAATCGATGCCGAAATACACCGGCGGCTGGTGGCCGACGAGGACGTCCTGTTCGGGCGCGCTCAGGACAAGCGGGCCGAGCAGGCCGCCGGCGAAGACGACGCCGAGCCAGGCGAGGCTCACGACGGCCGGGCGGTTCCGTTTGAACTCCCGCCAGTAGTACCGCGTCATCCGGGGGTTCCGGTACAGCGGGACGACGAGATACCAGACGAACAAAAACAGCGTAAAGACGAACAGATACTCCAACCCGCCGGGGTCGTAGTCGATCCCGAGCCGGGCGAACGGGCCCGCGAGGCCGAGGTCGCGGCCGAGCGCCTCGAACGTCGCTTCGCGGGGGCCGACGAGGAAGTAGTCGTACGCCGCAAGCGCCGCGAGCGGGACCGTGCTACAGAGGAGCCCGATCGTGTTCGCGGAGAGATCGATCCGAGCGCTGTCGGCGTGTTCGTCCCAGTCGATCCGGTCGAACCGGTCGGGGGTGTCGGCTGCCATAGTTATCTATCGTCGTAGCTTATCCGCGGGTCCAACACGGTGAACGCGAGGTCCTCGAGGAGGTTGCCGATCACCGCGACGAACGTGAACGCGAGCGTCGCGCCCAACACCAAGTTCGTGTCCTGTGCGACGAGGGCATCGAAGGTGAGCCGGCCGAGTCCCGGGATGCCGAAGACGACCTCGACGAGCAGCGACGACCCGAGGAAGATCGCGAGCAGCTGGCCCACGAGCGTCGTCGACAGCGGGACGAGCGTCGGTCGCATCACGTGGTAGGCGTAGGCCCGGAACGGCGAGACGCCCTTCGCCTTCGCCGTTTTCATAAACGCCGCCTTCCGGAACTCGGCGGACTCGTTTCTGGAGACGCGCATCACGGCGCCGATCGATCCGGTCACGAGGACGAACACCGGGAGGGCGAGTTGGGTCGCGTTCGCGACGCTGAACGTCGCCACGTCGGTGTCGTAGACGACGGGGATCCAATCGAGCCAGACCCCGAACAACAGGAGGAGGATGATCCCGAAGAAGAAATTCGGGATCGCGTAGCCGAAGAAGGCAAACGCCGTCGCGGCGTGGTCGCGCCACGAGTACATGTTCGCCGCCGAGTACACCCCGACGAGGGGGCCGATCAGGATCGTCAGGATCGTCCACGGGATCGAGTACTGGGCGGTGTAGAAGATCCCCTCAGCGAGCGCCTCGGTGACCGGCTGACTCCGGTGTTCTGACCACCCCCAGTTGAGCGTGTAAACGTTCGTCAGGAAGTCGACGTACCGGACGTGCAGCGGCTCGTCGAGGCCTCGCAGCTCCCGTTCGCGCTGGACGGCCTCCTGTGGGTCCCCGCCCTCCAGGGCCGCCTGGGTCGCCGCCTCCTGGATGGCCGGGTTCGGCGCGGCGGCCATGAGGACGAACGTGACAGTGACGATGATAAGCGAGACGACGGCGGCCCAGAGGATCCGAAGCCCGACGTACCGTCCTAGCCCCATAGTTTACGTCCGGGTGTGTTCATTCCGCGAAGTGCCACCCCGGGAAGTCCCAGCCGTTCGAGAAGTTCTCGATCGGGCCCCGGAGTGCGGGGTTGTATCCGATCAGGTCCTCGCCGAAGGTGAGCATGATGTAGGGCTGTTCGACGGCGAGCTCGACGAATATCTCCTCCATCGCGTCCGACAGCTCCGCCTCGGTTTCGGCCGATCGGGCCGCCGCGAACAGATCACCGGCGTCGAACTCGGGGTAGTAGCCGACCGGGTTATAAAAGGCGTTCGCCCCGTCGAAGAACGTCTGGTTTGTGAGCGGGTTCCGGGGGAACGTGTTCAGCCCGAAGACGAGCGACATGTCCCACGACTCCTCGGAGGTCACGGACCGCGGGCCGGGGTTTGTCGGGGTCGGCGCCTCCCACGATACCTCCTCGCCGGCGACGGTGTCCGTGCCACCCGCCGGCTCCGCGGTCCAGAAATCATTGTTGTACCGGGTTCCGTCGATGGCATCGGGTTCGAGCTCGATGCCGAGGTTCGCGTCGAGCTCCTGGGCGACGTAGTCCGCGATCAGCTCCGAGGTTTCCTGGCCGACGCTGTAGTACACGTCGAGGGTGACCTGATTGTCGTCGGGGGTGACGAGCCGGTCGCCGTCGAAGTGATAGTCGAACGACGAACGGTCGAACGCCTCCCGTGCGAGTTCGCGGGCGGGATCGGAGCCGTACCGATCGCCGGTGCCGAAGAAGGGGATCTCCTCGTCGCCCGGGTACCACTCGGACCACTCGGGCTGCCAGGTGAAGTGAGGGTCGGCGAGATCGCGGTAGACGCCCTCGATGAGGTCGTCCTTGCCGATCGCGGTCGCGATCGCCTGCCGGAACTCGACGTGCCGAAAGAGGTTCCCCGGCCCGGCGTTCCAGCCGTTATCACGCATGTTGACGGACAGGATCCGGTTGAACGGCTGTGGGATCTGCAGCGTGCTGACGTCGGGGTTGTCCTCGAACTCGGCGAAGCGCTCCGGCGGAATGCCCGCGCTGTCGGCCTCGCCGGTTTCGAGCGCGCCGAGTCTGGAAGCCTGTTCCTCGACGACGTCTATCGACGCCCCCTCGAAGTACGGCGCGCCGTCGAAGACCTCGGGGCCGTCGTCGATCCCCGCAATATAGTAGTCGTCGTTTCGGGAGTACGTCGTCCCGGACCCCCGATCCCACTCCGAGAGGGTGAACGGGCCGAGGTTGCCGGTGAACTCCAGTTCCAGCAGCTCCCCGTCCTGTTGGAGCCCCTCGACGTCCTCGTTTTCGACGTACGGCTCGACGAGCCCCTGTGGGATCGGGTATTCAAGCGGGTCGAACGATTCGGGCCACAGCAGCTGCGCCTCGGGCAGTTCGGCCTGAAACTGCAACTCGCCGGTCACCTCGACGTTGATCCCGTTCCAGTCGTCCGTGTTCGCCGTGTTCGCCCAGTCGCTTTGGTGTAACTCCTCGATCTGGTAGACGAACGATTCGGCGTCGACGGAGCCGTATGGGTCGCCGAACTCCAGTCCCTCGCGGATGTCGAACACCCACACCGCGCCGCCGTCGTCGGTCGACATGTCGTACAGAAGGGGGAAGTAGTCGCCGTCGGCGTCGAAGGTGTATCCCTGATCGAGCGCCCGCCCGATAGCGGTTCCGGCCCCGGACTCGGTGTTGTACAGCGGGTTCAGTGTCGTGAACGACGCCGACGTGACGGTGTCGTACGTCCCGGAGACGGTCGGCTCTCCCTCGATATCGTCGAGGCCGCGGACGCCGTCGTCCGGGTCTCCGCCGGGTGTATCGTCTTCGCCCGACGAGCAGCCGGCCGCGCCGACTGCGGCACCGACACCGAGCATCGAGAGCCACTGTCGGCGGCCGATCTGTCCGTTGTCGTCTCTCCGTGGCGTCATTTGAAAACGAGTACCATGCCACGGTGTTAAACCGTTGTGGTACACACCACAACTGACAACAGCGGGTGTTTTATTTATCGCTCCGGGAGCCGTCGCTCCATCGCCTCGACGTAGGCGGCGGCGAGTTCGCCGTCCGGGAGCGCCTCCGTGGCCGCCGCACAGCCGTGTCGGAGCCGGTCGCGGCGGTCGCCGTCGGGGAGTTTGTTCTCAGCGACCGTGTCGGCCGTTTCGAGCAGCGACCGGGCGACCTCGTCGTCGCCGCGTCTCGCGCGCTTGCGGGCGTTCGAGAGGAGCTGTCCGAGGCTCGAACGCACGTCCGCGGGCATCTCATCCATCGCGTGCGAAGACGAACTCGGTGGAACTCCCGAGCGGGTCGGTCGCGGTCTCGGTGCGCAACTCGTCGAACCCGGCCTCGCGGAGCTCTTCGAGCGTCCGACCGCGACCCGGGGCCGAAAAGAACATCCGCCCGCCCATCCAGCCGCGCCGGACCGTCTCGAAGCGGCCGCCGGGCAGCGTCATCAACAGCCGCCCGCCGGGCCGGAGGACGCGACTGAACTCGTCGTACACCGTCGGGTGGCGCTCCCGCGGGACGTGAAACACCGCGTGGTACGCCGTGATCGCGTCGAAGCTGTCGGCGGCGAACGGCAACTCGCTCATCTCGCCGCAGACGAGCCGCGCGCCGGGGACCGTCCCCGTCGCGAGTTCGAGGCCGCGACTGGAGATGTCCAGCCCGACGCTGCCGACGGGGAGGTTCGACAGCGTCCGGGCGCCGTCGCCACACCCGACATCGAGGACGTCCGGGTCGGCCGAAAGCACGGCCAGGAGCTCGTCGATGAGCGCCGCGTCCGAGCCGTCCGGGTCGCGCTGCTCGGCGTAGGTCTTCGAGACGGCGTCCCAGGCACGCCGCAGTTCGGATCGATCCATACAGTCGGTAGTGGCGCCGGCGGCTTGGGTCCTCCGACGGCGGTGGGGCTCACCGGGAGGGAAGCCCGTCGCGAAACGCCTCGCGTCCCACGACCCGGAGCCGACTCCGCACCTCGCCGACGGGCTCGTCGGCATCGACGACGGCGAGTTCGCCCTCGACGGTGATGGTGTCGTCGGTCACGTCGACGACCGTCGTCCGGACCGCGACCGTCTCGCCGACCGGGACGGGCCGTCTGTGGGTCACCTCCGCGTCGACGCCGACGACGCCGGTCCCCTCGGGCAGGTGTCCCCGTAACGACTCGCGGCCGAGGAACTCGACCTCGGCGAGCACGTGGGGGGTTCCGAGCACGCGGATCGCCTCGGCATCGGCCGCGTCGGTAGCCGCAGGCAAGCCCGGCGGATCGGTCTGCTCGCCGAAGAGAGTCGTCGTATGCCGCGGCTCGACCCGGAACGTCCGTTCGGCTTCGATCCCCGGTTCGGGACGGTCGTCGTTCATAGCTACGGGGACGGGCGAGCGCATGAAAAGTCGGACGGGATCCACCCCGCTACGTCCCCGATCCGACCGTGCCGACCGATAGCGGCTCCCGGAGGGTCCAACGGTCGGCCTCCGGGTCGAGCCGCGAGGGCTCCGCACCGCGCTCGACGACGAAGCCCGCGTGGTACAACATCGCCTTGAGCTGGAACGTTGTCGGGGCGTGATAAACGCTCCCGTCGGTGAGTGCGCCGGTCCGTAGTTCCCCGGATCCGTCGAGGGCTCGGCTCCGGGCGTCGTCGGTCCCGCGGACGAAAAGCTCCACGGTGAACGTGGGGTGGTGAACGAAGAGCCACTCGACGAGGTCGACGAGCGTGGGTTCGTCGATCCCGTCGTCGTACATCGTCTGGAGCTCCTCGACGAGCAGCTGGGTCGCGGGGTACGCCCAGAGGACGCGGCGGGCGAGTTGTCCCCACTCGGGTGCGAGTTCACAGAAGCGTTTCCGGGAACCCCGCCACCCCTCGACGGCGTCGAGCGCCACCCGGACGGAGCCGTATCGCGAGAGCGCAAAGCGGACGACCTCCTCGCCGAGCGGCGCGAGTTCGGTCCGATCCGGTTTGTGCTCGACGAGACCGAGGGCGGCTGCTCCCCGTCTGGCGTCGTCGACGGCACCGACGACGCGCTCCTCAACAGTCGTCGCCGTCGCGTCACCACTCGCCAGCGCGAGCGGGTATCCCAGGTAGTTTTTCGGGTGGTTGAGGCCGAAGGAGTCGTCGGTGACACCCTGGACGCTCGCCTGAAACCGGATCGCCGACGCGTCGTCATCGGTCCGGGTCCCGACGACGCGCGGCGTTTCGATCGGGGTGACCTCGCCGTCAGTCCCGACGCCCAACACGCCGACGTTGAGTTCACTCGCAAGGGTGCATGCTGACGGGGAGACAGCCGCGGCCGGTGCCGCGACGTACGCGACGTTGGCGCTGCCGAGCCGGTCGTGCGCTTGGACGATACCCCGTTCGACATCGACGATACCGGCGTCAGTGTACCCCTTTGCCTCGACGACGACGAGCGGCGGCCGGTCTTCGAGCCGATCGACGGCGAGCAGCTCCGCATCGAGCGGGCACGCGCCGACGAGATCGGGGTACCCCGACCCAACCCGGACGTGGTTAAACGGCGCGAGGCGCTCACGGATCCGGTCCGCGATCGGTCGACCGGCCAGCCACTCGTCGCTCGCGAACTGGGTGTCACAGACGGCGTACGTATTCGGTCCGGGCGAGTCCCCGAGAAGGCGCTCTTTCGCGTGGGCCAGCACGTGGGGCTCCGAGAGCGTAGCCGTCGACGACATACGCCGTCGTCGTACGGCCTCGAAAAGAAAGTTCCGCGGCAGCCGGCCGACACCGTCCCGGCAGTTTCAACCTCACCCCCACCGAAGGCGATCCTATGGGTATGCTACAGATCGCCGGCGGGCGGGTTCTCCTGCCCGACATGACGGTTCGATCGGCCGACGTGTTGGCCGACCGCGAAACCGGGGAGATCCTCGAGGTGGGCGAGACCGCACGCGGCGACGAGGTCCTCGACGCGGACGGCGGGCTCGTCGTGCCCGGGCTCGTCAACGCCCACTGTCACGTCGCGATGACGCTGCTTCGGGGGTACGCCGACGACAAGCCACTCGATGCGTGGTTACAGGAGGACATCTGGCCGACCGAGGCCGAACTCGAAACAGCGGACATCGTCGCCGGAACGCGGCTCGGCGCGGTCGAGCTCCTGAAGAACGGCGTCACCGCGCTCGGCGACATGTACTTCGAGGTCCCGGAGATCGCCGCTGCGCTCGGGGACGCCGGCCTTCGCGCCCGGGTCGGTCACGGGATCGTCACAGTCGGCAAGGACGAGGCCGAGGCCCGAGAGGACTTCGAGGCTGGGCTCGACGCGGCCCGGACGGTCGACGGGATGGCCGGTGGCCGGATCCGGGGGGCGTTGATGCCGCACTCGCTGACGACCGTCGACGGCGAGCTGTTGGAGGAGTACGTCCCCCGAGCCCGCGAGGCCGGGGTTCCGCTGCACTATCACGCGAACGAGACCGAGGACGAAGTCGAGCCGATCGTCGAGGAACGCGGTGTCCGGCCCCTTGAGTACGCCGCCGACCTCGGGATGCTCGAAGCGGGCGACTTTATCGCCCACGGCGTCCACGCCGACGAAGCCGAGATCGAGTTGTTGGCCGAACGCGGCGTCGGCGTCGCACACTGTCCGGCCTCGAACATGAAGCTCGCGAGCGGGATCGCGCCGGTACAGGCGATGCTCGATGCGGGCGTCACGGTCGGGGTCGGCACCGACGGCGCGGCCTCGAACAACGACCTCGACGTCTTCGACGAGATGCGGGACGCGGCGATGGTCGGCAAGCTCGGAGCGGACGACGCGGCGGCGGTCGCCGCACCGGCGGTCGTCGGGGCGGCGACGGCGGGTGGCGCGGAGCTCCTCGGGTTCGACGCGGGCCGGATCGAGGCCGGCGCGCTCGCCGATCTCGCCGTCATCGATCTCGGGAAACCGCATCTCACACCGCAACACGACCTCGTGAGCCATCTCGCCTACGCGGTC
>OBKM01000349.1_pt1 | contig 23399 bp, 22 predicted proteins | sample 1519691 | NCBI WGS metagenome assembly OBKM01 (sample SAMEA37050418, study PRJEB22526) | metagenome | biome: saline pan; feature: lake; material: water | place: Egypt | collected 2015 | depth 0.5 m | reverse complement strand
CGCAACCGACCATCGGTAGGCTACAACGAGGACGGCCGCCGATCCGTTACCTGAAGTAGGGACACACAGTGCCACTCGGCCGATTCGAGCAGATCCGAGCTGAACACAAGCTATCTTGTAGCAACCACGGAGAGTATATTATTAGTCGTTTTTATGAAAACATGCAAACATTATACGAAACGTATGAAGGCTGCTGTGCTAGAGGAGTACGGCGAACCGCTCGCGATAGAAGAGGTCGACGAGCCACGCCTCGATCCGAATGGGGCGGTCGTCGAGATCGAGGCCTGCGGAATCTGCCGGAGCGACTGGCACGGCTGGCAGGGAGACTGGGACTGGCTCGGAATTCAGCCCCAATCGGGACAGATCTTGGGTCACGAGCCGGCCGGAACGGTCGTCTCCGTCGGGGAGGACGTCGAGGAGATCCGCGAGGGCGACCACGTTGCGATCCCGTTCAACATCGCCGACGGGAGTTGTCCGGAGTGTCGTCAAGGCCATACAAACACCTGTGAGAACGTGATGCCGCTGGGCTTCGTCGAACCGGTACAAGGGGCGTTCGCGGAGTACACTCACGTGCCGGCGGCCGACACGAACCTGGTACAACTCCCCGACGGCGTCTCATCGACCGAGATGGCGGGGCTCGGCTGCCGGTTTATGACCTCATTCCACGCGCTGGCTCACCGTGCTGACTTGGACGCAGGCGACTGGGTGGCCGTCCACGGCTGCGGCGGGATCGGTCTGTCGGCGGTCCACATCGCCGACGCGCTCGGCGGGAACGTGATCGCGGTCGATCTCGACGACGACAAACTGGCGGCTGCGACCGACCTCGGAGCGGTCGAGACGGTTAACGCCGCCGACACTGAAGACGTACCCGGGGCTGTGCGGTCGATCGCGGACGGCGGGGCCCACCTCGCTGTCGACGCCCTCGGCATCGCCGAGACGTGCCGCAACTCCGTGATGAGCCTCGGTACTCGCGGCCAGCACCTCCAGATCGGCCTCACGACGCAGGAAGAGGAGGGTGAAGTGTCGCTGCCGACCGACGTGATGGTGATGAACGAGATCGAGTTCCTCGGCTCTCTCGGGATGCCTTCGACCCGGTACGACGAAATCTTCCGCATGGTCGCCACGGGTGCCCTCGAACCGTCGGCGGTCGTCTCCGAAACGGTCGGTCTCGAAGATGTCTCGACGTATCTCGACGACATGACCGACTTCGGCACCACGGGTATCCCGGTGATCACGGAGTTCTAGTGTCTCGACCGTGGACCGCTAGACTCCCCACAGGATCTCTCGGCCGATGCTCGCGAGTCGATCTGAGCGCACAGCGGCGGCCCCTGCGTTTTTCGACAGAAATAACAGGCAGAGTGCCTCGGGGCTTGACCCCAAGGTACTTCACCGTCCCCACCTGTCGGCGATCATGGTCCCAACAGTCCCCGCAATGGGTGGTGTCCCGGCCGGTCCGGAGCTGCTGATCATCGTCATCCTGTTCGCGTTCCTCCTCCTTCCCGTGGTTGCGATCGCGATCGTCGTCCTCCTGCTGCGGACGCGGTCCGACGGCGACGACGACCCGGAGCGGATCGCGAAGCTGGAAGCTGACGTGGAGCGACTCCAAGAGACGGTCGAGGAACTGCAACGAGAGGAGTTGAACGACGAGTGACGAGAGGAGTTGAACGACGAGTGACGAGAGGAGTCGAGCGGGACTCCGGATCGACGGCTACGCGACCGGCGTTCGCTCGACGACGGTCCCGTTGACGGTCGGGTACTGCTCGACGATCTCACCGCGGTCGAGATCGCCCGCCTCGACCATCTCCTCTAAGAGCCACCACGCGACCTCGACGTGGTTGGATTTGACCGTGTAGAACTCCTCGGGAACGCCCAGCGTCTCGAACCGTTCGGGATCGGCGAACGCTTTCCCGTACACGATCGTCCCGTCGTCCGTCACCTCGTCGAACTCGCGGCGGACGTTCCGTGCCATCCGCTTCAGTCGGTTGCGGTGTTGCGCGGCGTCTTTAAACACGGACGTACAGAAGTACACCTTCTCGTGGCTCCCCATCTCTTCGAGAATGGCCGCGTCTTTCGACCCTTCGACGGCGGACATATGTCCCTCCTGTAGCTCGAACCCTTCCTCCTGCATCCGGCGGTAGTTGCCGTCGCTCATCTCGAACTCGTTGATGTTACAGAACTCTGCGGCACCCTCATCGAGGAACTCTAAGAACTCCGTCTCTGCGCGAATTCCCGGAATCTCGAAGGCCGGCGTGAGTCCCTCCTCGCGGGCAATGTACAGTATCTCTTCCCACTCGGTGCCGTGCATGTCTCCCCACAGTTCCAGCGGCGGGTGGAACCGAATCTCGTCGAGGCCCGCTTCCGAGAGTCGGCGCATGTTCTCGCGGCCGCCGGTGATACCTGTATACAGGTGCGTGTGGTGGTCCTCGCCGAACTCGTCTTTGAGCAGTTCGAGGTATCGGCACGTCTTCGCCATCGCCTCCTGTGGCTCGCCGCCGGTGATCGAGGTACCGAGCGCGCTCATTCGCTTGGCCTCCGCGATCACGTCCTCGTCGGACTCCACTTTCCGCTCGTTGGCGTACACGTCGGTGACGTTCTTCCGGTTCTCCCCGAGAGGGCAGTAGAAACAGTCCCGCTGGTCACAGTAGCCGTAGACGAAAAGCACCATTTTGCCGCCCTTGGCGCACTGTTCACAGCCCTTGGAGATCATCTACTACCAGTATCGGCTCGGGCCTCAAAAAGCGTCCGAAGCGCCGATCCGGGCGACAGCGACTGACACGGACCGCAGATCGGCCGAGCCGGCCCCGGAAGCGAACGCCCCGCGACCGAAAGCATATGCCGGCCCCTCGCATAGCATCGGCCGATGCTGCTCGTCCTCTGTGTCGATCTCGACGATGACCTCGGCCGGAAGACGGGCGTCGAGACGCCGGTGATCGGCCGAGACGCGGTCGAGGCGGCCGCCGTCGCGCTCGCGACGGTCGATCCGGAGGACTCGGACACGAACGTGTTGTTTCAGGGGATCAACGTCCACGACGAGCTGTCCGGTGCGGGAGAGGCCGTCGAGGTCGCCGCCGTTACCGGCGTCGAGGGGTCGGACGTGAAGGCGAACCGTGCGGTCGGCGAGGAGATCGACCGCGTCCTCGCCGAGCTGGCGACCGGCGAGGAGGTGTCGGCGATCGTCATCACCGACGGCGCACAGGACGAGTCCGTGCTTCCCGTGATCCGCTCGCGAATGCCGATCGACGGCGTACGACGAGTCGTCGTCCGGCAAGCGCAGGACCTCGAGTCCCTGTACTACACGATGAAGCAGGTGCTCGCGGACCCCGAGACTCGCGGAACGATCCTCGTCCCGCTCGGCGTGCTCCTGCTCATCTACCCGCTGGTCGTCGTCGCGAACCTCTTCGACGTCGCGGGCGCGGCCGTGTTGGGGATCATCTCCGGGCTCGTCGGCCTCTACTCGCTGTTCCGGGGGCTCGGGCTGGAGGACACGCTCGACGGGGCCGCCGACGCGATTCGAAACGTCCTGTACGCCGGGCGCGTGACCCTCATCACCTACGTCGTCGCGATCGCGTTGGTGGTCGTCGGCGGCGTGCAGGGGACCGAGACGGTCGCGGCGGTCCGTGCGGTCCACGGCGGCCCGCTCCCCGCCGTCGCCGCGATCGCCGCGTTCGTCCACGGGTTCGTACAGTGGCTCGCGGTCGCCGGCGTCACCTCCAGTCTCGGCCAGATCACTGACGAGTACCTCGCTGGCCGGTTTCGGTGGCGATATCTCAACGCCCCGTTTTACGTCGTCGCGATCGGGTTGGTGTTGTACGCGGTGTCCGGTTTCTTCCTCCCGCCCGCACCGGGCGTCACGCCGCTGGATCTGGGGGAGCTCGCCTTAGTGCTTGCGGCCGGTACGCTCGTCGGCGTGTTGAGCACGCTGGCGTTCGCTATCGCCGAGTCGCGGCTCCCGTCGACCGAGCCCGCGTGAGCGAGCCGTCCGCTCGTCCGTGTCTCACGTCCCCGACGGGAGCCGAAGCGTGAGCCCGATCACGGCGAGCATGATGATCGCGAGTGCGAGATACGCCTCGTCGAAGTAGCCGACGTCCGCCACCGCACCGAACACGACCGGACCGGTAGCGCCGAGCGTGGCAGTGGTCGTCCGGACGACCCCGAGACCGGTTCCGCGCATGTCAGGGGAGATCGCGTCGGAGAAATATGACTGCGTGATCGCACCCGATCCGAGCATCGTGCTCACGAGAGCGGTGATCCCGACGATCGGGACCAGTCCCTCGACCGTGGGGAGAAGCAACAGCCCGACGACCGGTCCGGACAGGACCAAAACGAGCGAGCCACGGATCCCGATCCGGTCGTACACCGCGCCCGCAACCGGCTTGACCACGACGCCGACCGCGAAGAAGAAACTGAAAAGCAGCGCCGCAGTCGACGGCTCCATCCCCTTCACGTCGATGAGATACGTCGGATAGAACCCGGTGAACGCCTGCCAGACGAAGACGTACAAAAAGAAGATGAACGCGACGAACACCATGTTCTCGCGTCGGAGCTCCGCGACCACGTAGCGGACGGTGTCAGCCGACAGTTCGTCCAGTGCGCTGTCCGACGTTCCGGTGTCGGGCGGAAGCAGCAGCCACAGCGCGACGGCGGCGACGACGAGCAGCGGCACGATGAATCCGAGTCCAGCCTGCCATACGAAGACGACCGCGATCGTCGCCGCGACCGGCGGCAGTACCGTCTGCCCGAGATCCCCCGTCGCCATCGTCAGGCCGAGAGCGCTCCCGATCCGGTCGGGATACAGCTGTGCGAGCGCGGTGATCCGGGCGATCGGGTACAGCGACTGCCCGAGACCGACGAGTGCGGTCGCAAGAAAGAGAATCGCGGCCGTCGGAGCGAGAGTGACCGCCGTAACGGCACCGGCGACGACGATCACGCCGGCGGTCATCACCGATCGCTCGCTGTGCCGGTCGGCCAGAATCCCGCCCGGGAGCTGCCCAACCGCAGAGCCGAGCCACAGGACGGTCACGAGCAGTCCCGAGACGGTGAGGCTGAGCTCGAACGACGACCGGAAGTACGGCAACAGGACCGGGTACATCATCCGCATGCCGAGGAGAAGTCCCCACGCACCCGCGATGACGAGCAGCGACCTGCCGGTCCCGCCGTCCCACAGCGCCTTCGCTTCTCGGACGATCGGATCGAACAGAATCATGGCGTGAGCGTACACATTGCGCGTTCCAACGGGTCACGGTGGGATGGCCCGAAAATGCGGGGTCCGACCCCACTACGTGTGCGAGCGGTCGGCGAGATCATCGACCGACGAAGCCGTTCCGAGGATGACGCTACCGCGGCGTCCACTCCTCACAGGCGTCCATATCGTCCATCAGCTCGTCGTGGTGCGCACAGTAGGGCTGCATTCCGTCGTCGGTACGGACGTAATCGAACTGCGCACAGTTCCCGCAGTACGTGTCTCCGGGACCGCGTCGCGACGATCCCTGGCCGTCCGGCGAGGCGCCGTCCGGCGAGGCGCCGTCCGGCGAGGCATCGTCGAGCGGTGAGGAGATCGACTCGGCCGTGCTCCCTCCGTCGCTGACCTCGGCCGATCCGCCGAGCGTCGGGGAAGACGTCGAGGAACTACGTGGTGTCGACGAGGCGAACGCGTCCGACGAGGTCGATGGAGTCGAGCGCTGCCGCGACTCGGTCGACGGCGAGCCAGTCGTCCCTCCGGAGCCAGCCGTCCCTCTGGAGCCAGCCGTCCCTCCGGTGCCGGTCGAGTCGTCAGCGTGTGGGCGATTCGTCTGCGTCTCGACGTCGCCGTCGGGCGTGCTGCCGAGCAGCCCGACGCCGCCGCCGCGCAGTCGGTCGCGTTCGACCTCGATCACCTTCGTTTCACCCTTGTGGGTCACCTCCATCGTAACGGTACCGCCGGGGTCGTTTCGGGTTTTGAAGTTGGCGACGCCGACGAACAGGCTCCAGAACGTCGTCGCCGCACCGAGGAAGTATACCCCGGCCGTCGGCAGCGTCAGGTCCGTCAGCTCCGGTCGCGGACCGCCGACCCAGTGGTACGGATACGCGTGAGCGAACAGCGCGACGCCCAACGCCATCACGGCGGCACCGACGACCGCCGCGGCGCGCGTGGGACGGTCGGCAGGCAGCACGCTCATCACGCCGAGCATGACGAGCGGGACGCCGAGACCGCCGAGCACGCCGCCGTACCAGCGCGCTTCGCCCGAACTGTACGTTCCGCCGCCGAGCACCTCCGCGGCCATGAGAATACCGACGACGAGCAACAGCGTCCCCCCCGCGAACAACCCCACGCCGAGGTAGAGCCGACGCGGATCGACCTCGGAGCGCCCCTGACCCCCGTACGTCTCCGAGAGACTGGTCATACCCCGAGTACGTGGTCCTCCCTGAAAACAGTATGTCAGACGTTGGCCCGACGAGCCCGCCCCGCGCCGACCGGGACGAGACGAGAGGCGGCGTCGAACCGCTCACGTACCGAGCAGTCGATCGGCGAGCGCGCCGAGCGACTCGACCGCGACGTTCACGTACAGTCCTACGAGAAAGGAGACGCCGGCGACGATCCGGCCGGTTTCCGGGACTCCCTCGGGGACGATCGGACCGAACAGGAGGAAGACGCCGGCACCGAGCACCCACGCGGCGGGGATCCGGAGCCCCATCTCGACGAGCTCCTCGAAACTCCCCCACTCGACGAACCCCCCGAGACCAGTGATCAGCTTGGTGAACGCGTAGCCGAGCGCTCCCAAGCTGGCGTACAGATAGACGTACGCCGGCACGGCGACGGCCGCCGGGGCCCATCGGACCGAGAGCACGACGCCCGCGGCCGTCAGAAGGAAGAACACGCCGATGAGGATCCAGTTCTCCATCGACCACTGACGGTCTCGGACGTACGTCCCGGACTCCTCCGTCGATTCGGTGTTGCTCATCTCTGATCACCCGATCACCGGACCGCGCACGCCGGCCGCACACTGGCCGCACGGCACACCCCCCTCCGTCGATCGCGGCCGTCTCGGCGGAGCTTCGTCCGCGTATCCGGGCCGACGGCCAAATAGCACGGGGTTGTCAACTGTTCGATCGTTTCTGTTGTCAACTGTTCGATCGTTTCCGATCGGTCGCGAGCCGCGCGGCGGGATCGACCGGTCGCTATCGAAAACGATCGACCGGCCGCTATCGAAAACGTTACACGCGGGCGAGCGGAACCGCGGTGTATGAGCGATACCGACGAGGAGGCGGCCGAGGAGGCCGAGCCGGCCGTCGAGCTCGGCTCCGGACCCGACGTTGACGGCGAGCCGGTCGCCCGCGTCGCCTCCCGGCTCACGTGGCCCGCGAAGAACAGCGACGTCCGAGCCCAGGAGGGCGACGCCGTCATCAGAACGCCCGAGGGGCCCCGAGACGTCGACGACGTGTTGACCGAAAGCGACGTGCCGCTGTTCGAGAGCCGGTCGGAGTTCGTCGCGGCGGTCGAGGATGTCGTCGGACGCGGGCCGGTCGCGACGGAGTGACGACCCGAGACGTCTCACGGAAACACGCAGACGCGAGCTGAAAAAGCAGTACTGTTTTGCAACCGCCGTCGCAAGTTCGAGTAATGGCGGAACGGCGTTCGTCGGAGACCGAGGATCGAAAGGACGACCACATCCGGATCGTACAGGAACGGGATGTCGAAAGCTCCGGGACGGGGTTCGAGGATATCATGCTCGTCCACGAAGCGCTGCCGGAGCTCGACTACGACGCGATCGACACCTCCATCGAGTTTCTGGGACACGAGCTAGCCGCCCCGATCTTCATCGAGAGCATGACTGGGGGGCATCAAAACACCACGGCTATCAATCGTGCACTGGCTCGCGCCGCCGGTGCAACCGGTATCGCGATGGGGCTTGGAAGCCAGCGAGCGGGCCTCGAACTCGACGACAGCGGCGTCCTCGAATCATACACCGTCGTACGCGACGTCGCCCCGGACGCGTTTATCTACGGCAATCTCGGCGCTGCACAGCTTCGAGAGTACGATCTCGACACGGTCGAGCGGGCGGTCGAGATGATCGATGCGGACGCGCTCGCAGTCCACCTGAACTTCCTACAGGAAGCCGTCCAACCCGAGGGCGACGTGAACGGCCGGGACTGTCTGGCAGCCATCGAACGCGTCGCCGGCAACCTCTCGGTCCCGATCATCGTCAAGGAAACGGGCAACGGGATCGCCGGGGGAACGGCGAAGAAACTCGCAGCGGCGGGCGTTGACGCGATCGATGTCGCCGGGAAAGGCGGCACGACGTGGTCCGGGATCGAGGCGTATCGCGCAGCGGCGGCGAACGCACCGCGACAGGAACGGATCGGCACGCTGTTCCGGACGTGGGGGATCCCGACCGCAGCGAGCACGATCGAGTGTGTAGCCGAGCACGACTGCGTGATCGCGAGCGGCGGCGTTCGAACGGGGCTGGACGTAGCGAAGGCGATCGCGGTAGGCGCACGCGCCGGCGGCTTGGCGAAACCGTTCCTGCAGCCGGCTACTGCCGGACCGGACGGCGTCATCGAGCGCGTGGAAGACCTGATCGCCGAGCTGCGGACGGCGATGTTCGTCACCGGCTCGGGGTCGATCGCGGAGCTTCAGCGGGCTGAGTACGTGCTACAGGGAGAGACGCGCGAATACGTTGCACAGCGGACGACCGGAGAGGCGGTCGGCCACGACCGCGGTGGCTTTTAGGGCGGACCCGCCCAACGTGAGCCATGACAGTTCCGTTCGATCCCGCAGCGTTGGACCCCGAGGAGTTCGGCGAGAGACGAGCCACGCTCTCGATGGATCACGAGACGGCCATCGAACACGTCCGGACCGTGTGTACGGAGGAGGGGTTCGGCGTCCCCGTCGAGTTCTCCCCGTCGGAGCTGTTAAACGAGAAGGTCGACGCCGACCGCGACCCGTACTACGTGCTGGGTGCATGTAACCCGGCGATCGCCGATCGCGCGCTCTCCGCGACCGACGGGCGGATCGGTGCGTTGTTCCCATGCAACATGGTCATCCGGGAGATCGAGCCCGGGAAGCAGCTCGTGTATCACATATCTATCATGAAGATCGCACGACTGCTCGGGCTCGACGCCGACGAGGAGGAGATGGAGGCGATCGTCGCGGAAACCGGTAGGCTGGCCGAGACGGTGTACGACCGACTGGAAGCGGAGTAGCGAACGCGTCCCCCGATGGCGACGGCGGTATCGCTCACTCCCCAACAGCGAAGCCGCTCGCGAACACCCGACAGATCGTCGGACCGTTCCAACAGGCCGCGCTCGTGTGGTTCGGCGGGAGGTTTGGGGCACCGCCATTTCTTTCGTTCCCCCGCCCGTGGTCGGTGACATGGAGGTCCTCGTCTTCGGAGCCGGGGCGCTCGGAAGCCTCGTCGGCGGGCTGTTGGCCCGGACACACGACGTGACGCTCGTCGGTCGCGACCCGCACATGCGGCGCGTGCGGGAGGACGGGCTGCGGATCGACGGCGCGGTCGACGCCCACGTTCATCCCCGAGCGGTGACCGATGGCTACGGCCGCTCGGCGGATCTCGCGCTCGTAACGACGAAGGCGTACGACGTCGACGACGCCGCGAAAACGCTCGCAACCGGCGAGTACGAGGCGGTCTGCTCGCTCGCCAACGGACTCACCGAGGAGCGGCTCGTCGCCGCGCTCGACACCCTCGTTCTCGCGGGAACGGTGACGTACGGCGCGCGTCTCGCCGGACCCGGCCAGGTTTCGTGTACCGGCGTCGGGGATGTCGTGGTCGGGTCCCTGTCGCGCGGCCCGCACCCGGTCGCCGAACGCGTCCGAGCGGCGTTCGACGAGGCGGGTATCATGACGACGGCGGCGAGCGACATGCCTCGGCGTCGCTACGAGAAACTCGCCGTCAACGCGGGGATCAACGGCCCCTCCGCGCTCGCCCGGGTGACGAACGGGGCGACGCTGGGCGGCCCGGCCGGCGAGGTCGCGCGCGAGACTGCCCGGGAGGTCGCCCGGGTCGCCCGTATCGAAGGCATCGATCTCACGGAGGACGAGGCGGTCATCGCGGTCGAGCGAGTCGCCGAGGACACCGCGGCCAACCACTCGTCGATGCGCGAGGACGTCGAGGCGGAGAGACGAACCGAGGTCGACGCGATCTACGGGGCGGTGATCGACCGCGCCGACGCGACGGCCGTGTCGGTGCCGACATGTCGGACGCTCGCCGCGCTACTCCGCGGCTGGGAGGCCGAACGAGGGATCCGTCCGACCCGATAGCAAGCGAACTGTCGGCTGGGGGGTCGCGAGACAGATAAACGAAGTGGGACAGCTGTTTCCGAGAGGCGATGTCAAAGCGGCCTCAACACCACTCCTCGAGCACCGTCGCGTCGGTCTGATCGACCGACATCCACGCGTTCTCGCGGGAGACGTCCGCGATCACGAGCTCCGGTCGGGACTGTGAGGAATCGATGGACGCCATTACGTCCGGAGACGGCGACGTGGTCGGCTCCCCACCGGTCGGAAGATCCGACGACCGACGGTCGGGGTCCGGTTCGTCCCAAGGAGTGGAACTCCGTGACATGGTACACCGTAGCCAACTACGAGTAATAAGGGTTCCGAATCAGTTCTCAAACCCGAAAACTGATCCACGAACGTGTTTCTGTACCGCATACTAGCTTACATTCGATCACTCTACACCGCTCTTGCGTCCGCCACAAAAAATCCGCTGCCAAGAGCTGTTGATTCATAAACACGCGGCCAAACGCCCGCCGGTCCGACTCGATATCGGTTTGCGGCCCGCTTCGCAGTATACAAGAGGTGGCACGGCAAAAGACGGGTCATGAACGTGTCCGACGCCATGACGCCGCGAGCGGATCTCGTCGTCGTGGAGATTCCGGGGAGCCGAAACGACGTGTTAGAGTACATTCAGGAGTACGGGTTCTCCTCCGTTCCGGTCGTGAAGGAAGCTGACGGCGAGGAGGTGTACCGCGGACTCGTTTCGCGTGACGACCTCATCGAGCAGCCGGACGAGGACCAGCTCGCGCTGTTGATGCGCGAGGTCCCCACGGTCAACGCGGACGATGATCTCAGGGCGGCGGCAGAGACGATGGTCACCGAGCGGGCCCGCCGGCTGCCGGTCGTCGACGGCGACGCACTCAGGGGGATCGTGACGGTCACCGACGTGGTTCACGCGATCGCTCGCGGCAACGTGAACGGCGAGAAGGAGGTCGGGCCGCTCGCGACGCGGTCGGTCAACACCACGTACGTCGGCACGCCGCTGCCGGTCGCCGAACGCGAGATCGGTCTCGCGGACGTCCCGTACGCCGTCGTCCTCGGCGACGATGCGCGGATGACGGGTATCCTCACCGAAGTGGATATTCTCGAAGTCGCCCGCGTCGTCGAGGGAGAGGCGAGCACGGGTGACTCCATCGCCGAACAGGACTCCGAGTGGTCCTGGGAGGGTATCAAGGCGATCGGCGCGCGATACCTTCCGACCCGGAACGTGGAGATCCCCGCCGAGGAGACGCGTCACTTCATGACGGACGACCTCGTGACGGTGTCGGGAACCCGCACGGCACGGGAGGTCGCACAGGCGCTGATCACGAACGACGTCGAGCAGATCCCACTCGTGAGCGGCGGCGAGCTCGCCGGTATCGTTCGAGACGTCGACCTGCTGGAGGGTATCTGAATGGCGCGGGGCGACCTCGTCGAGCTGGCGAAACGGCGGGGGTTCTTCTTCGGATCGAACGGGGCGTACGGGGGCACCGCCGGCTTCTACACGTTCGGCCCACAGGGCGCGGCGCTGAAACGGAACGTCGAGGACGCCTGGCGCGACCGGTTCACGATCAAGGAGGGGAACCGCGAGATCGAGTCGCCGACGATCATGCCCGAGCCGGTGTTCGAGGCGTCGGGACATCTCGACGGCTTCGACGACATGCTCGTGGAGTGTGGTGAGTGTGGCGCCTCTCACCGCGCCGACCACCTCGTCGAGGCCGCGACGGCGATCGAGGACGCAGAGGCGCTTCCCGGTGCGGAGGTCGAGACGCTGATCGCCGACCACGAGATCGCCTGTCCGTCGTGCGGCACGCAGCTTGCCGGCGAGGAGGTCGAGAGCTTCAATCTGATGTTCGCGACCGACATCGGCCCGGGGGACTCCCAGCCTGGCTACCTCCGACCCGAGACCGCACAGGGGATCTTCGTCGAGTTCCCGCGACTGAAAGAGTACGCCCGCGGAAGCCTTCCGTTCGGGATCACCCAGATCGGTCCCGCGTACCGTAACGAGATCTCCCCGCGCGGCGGCCTGCTCCGCCTCCGGGAGTTCACCCAGGCGGAGTTGGAGCAGTTCATCGACCCCGAAACCGACGAGCCGCCGATCGAGCGAGTCGCGGACGTCGACGTCCGTTTGTATCCGGCGACCGAGCAGAACGCAGACGACGGCGAGTACCTCGACACGACGGTCGGCGAAGCAGTTTCGAGTGGCGTCATCGGCTCCGAGTGGGTTGGGTACTACCTCGGCGTCGCGACGCGGTGGTACGACCGGATCGGCGTCGATATGGACCGGTTCCGGTTCCGTCAGCATCTCGCGGGTGAACGCGCCCACTACGCTGCCGACTGCTGGGACGCGGAGTCGGAGGTCGACGGCGACTGGATCGAGATCGCCGGCTTCGCCTACCGGGGCGACTACGACCTCTCGAAACACGACGAGTACGGCGACGACGCGTTCACCGTGTTCAAACGCTACGACGAGCCGAAGACGGTCGAACGCGCGACCGTCGATCCCGACATGTCCGTGTTGGGGCCCAAGTTCGGCAGCGACGCCGCCGCGGTCGCCGAGGCGCTCGAAACGCTCGCGGAGCGCGATCCGGGCGCGTTCGACCACGACACAGTCGAGGTCGAGATCGGTAGCGGAGACGACGTCGAAACGTACGAGCTCGACGCCGACGTGGCGGGTTTCTCGATCGAGGAGGTGACCGAAACGGGCGAGCACATCACGCCACACGTCGTGGAGCCGTCGTTCGGTGTCGGTCGCACCGTCCAGACGCTTCTCGCGCACGCGTACCGGACCGACGAGGTCGACGGCGAGACGCGGACGTACCTCGCCCTGGAGCCGGCGGTCGCGCCGCGTGACGCTGCGGTGTTCCCGCTCGTAACGAGCGACGAGCGCCTGATCGAGCTGGCCGACCGGGTCGCTGCGGATCTTCGCGAGGCCGGCCTCTCCGTGGCGTACGACGACTCCGGCTCCATCGGCCGTCGCTACCGCCGTCAGGACGAGGTCGGGACGCCGTTCTGTGTCACCGTCGACCGCGACGGCGTCGAGGGGGACGGCGCGGAGACGGTGACGGTCCGCGAGCGCGACTCGGCCGCACAGGTCCGCGTGCCCGTCGACGACCTCGCGGACGAGCTCGCCGCGCTGCGGGCTGGCGAACCGTTCGAGACGTGTATCGACCGATACGGCTCCGTCGACACCGACGTGGAGACGAGCTAGCGGGGAGCGACGGAACCGTGTCCCGTTCGGCGGCGGATTGGCGCGAGCGCGTCGAGTTCGAGCGGCGGATGGTCCACACCGGCGGGACGCTGTACCCCGTCCCGTACCTGCTCGGCTGGCTCTCGTGGACGGAGACTGCGCTGGTCCTCCTCCTCGGCGTCGCGATCGTCGGCGTGCTCGAGTTCCTTCGGCTCGTCGTCGGACTCGATCACGCGATCTATCGCGCGCTCACTCGAGAGTACGAGTCCGACGGCGTCGCGGGCTACGCGCTGTATCAGGCGAGCATGGCCGGCGTCGCGCTGCTCGCGACGACGAGCGCGGTGAGCCCGTCGCTCGCGATCCCCGCGATGTGGATGCTGTCGCTCGGCGACCCGGTGAGCGGGGCGCTCGGTGACAACGCGGCGACGGAGCCGAAGCGGCCCGCCGTGTGGGTCGCGATGTTCGTCGTCTGTCTCGCACTGGCGGCCCCGTTCACCGTCCCCGCGTTCGGATGGACCGTCGGCGTCGCGGTTGCGGTCGCCGGCGCGGTCGGCGCGACGATCGCCGACGGCCTCCCGCCCGTGATCCGCGGCGTCGCCGTCGACGACAACCTCACGATCCCGCCCGCCGCCGTCGCCGCGATGGTCGCCGTGGTCGCCGTGGTCGGGTGAGACGGAGAGTTTCGCTCGACGGCCTGCAGGCGCGTGAGAGGGGGGTCGTGCCGGCTCAGAGTAGCCCGGCGAAGACGGTGTTGAACAGCACGCCGACCGTGATCCCGATCGTCACGACCGTCGTCGCGTAGATCGTGAGCAGTCGCCGTTCGAACAGCTTGTTCAACAGGATGAGATTCGGGATGCTGATCCCGGCACCGCCGATGACGAACGCGATCACCGTGCCGATCGGGATCCCCGCCTCGGTAAGCGAGTGCGCGATCGGCAGCATACCGCTGATACTCACGTACACCGGTGCGCCGGCGAGCGCCGCGAGCGGCGTCGCGAGCGGGTTCCCCGGTCCCGCGATCCGCTGGAGAAGCTCCGCCGGGACGGCACCGTGGATCAGCGCGCCGATCGCGATCCCGACGACGATGTACGGGAGCGTGTCGCGGAAAAAGGAGAGCGCGCCCGCTCCCGCGGCGGTCACGCGATCCTTGTGGCTCCGGTTCGTTGCCGTCGTCCCACACTCGCTGCAGTCGGACGCGCCGTCGTCGCCGCCGGCAGCGACGGTCGCGGACGGTCCGCCGTCGGTCGCTATCTCCCGGTCACCCGTCGTGATACGGACGTCTTTCACGTGGCCGTCGAGATCGAACGTGCCGATGACCAGGCCCGCAACGATCGCCGCGAGTAGCGCGGTCGTCACGTACGCGACGGTCACGCCGGTCCCGAACAGCCCGAACAGCAGGAACACGGCGATCCAGTTGACGATCGGCGAGGCGAGCAGGAACGAAAAGGCCATCCCCGTCGGCGCGCCGGCACCCAGCAGGCCTGCCAGGATTGGGACGGTCGAACACGAGCAGAACGGTGTCACTGCCCCGAGCCCCGCCGCGAGGACGTTCCCGCTCCCGTGGTCGCGCGAGCGGAGCATCGCCTCCACGCGCTCGGGCGGAAGATACTCTTGAGCGAGTCCGACGAGGAACGACGCGCCGACGAAAAGCGGCGTGAGGACCATCGCGAGGTGGAGGAAGTAGTCCCACGAGTCCAGCAGCGCCGCTTCGGTCCCCGGCGGGATCATCGGTCCTCACCTAACGCCGCGGCCAGATCGAGCAGCTGGAGGCTCGCCGTGTCCGCGATCCGGTAGTACGTCCACTTACCCTCCTTGCGCGTGGCGACGATGCCGGCGTCGCGGAGCGTTCGGAGATGCGATGCGACGGTTGACTGCGGCGCGTCGAGGACGGTTTCTAACTCGCAGGCGCAGAGTTCGCCCTCCCGGAGCGCGTGGACGATCGCGAGCCGTTTCTCGTTGGCCAACGCCTTGAACGACGACAGCTCCGCCTCCATGACCGCGTCGTCGGCGCGCCGCGTCGCCGGGAACGACCCCTCACAGCAGGCCGCTCCGTCCATCCGTCGGAGCGTTCCGCTCGCGGACTCGGTGCCCGCTTGACCCACCTCGTTCGATTCGTTCGACATCTCCGATCAGTCCGCCGCGCGGTCGGCACTCTCGTTCGGTGCGTCCTCCTCGGTGTCGTCGGCGTCCCTTTCGGTGTCGTCGGCGTCCCTTTCGGTGTCGTCGGCGTCTATCTCCTCGATCTGCATGTTACAGCAGCTCTCGTCGTCGTTCGATTCGCCACCGAGCAGTCGGCTGAGTATCGACATACATATCGATAAATCTCGATGTGTCTTAATACGTTTGATCTACCGTTCAATCGTATTCGTCGTCGAGTCGGAGCCGCGGTATGAGTAAACGAGATACGAACGGTGTCGGCTATGGACCCGAATCGGTGTCCGTACTGGTGATTCACACATCGGCTGTCAAACCGTACGAACGCTCGTTTTGACGTATTTCCGGGTTTCGTATCTCGTCTCGTGCGGATGGGTTCGGTAGTCGTCGTCACAGGTGCTGGGCCTCGAAACGGCCACTGCGGTTTACTCGATCGGTACGACGCATATCGAAATACCTGGTCGCACTCTTCGATCGGACGGACCGTAAAAACGGGATTCGACGATGGGCCCCTACGCGAAGAGAGCACGCGCCAGCGCGACGACGGATCGAGACGTGTCTCGACCGCCTCGAAAGCGGATCCGGACTCGGAGGCAGCCAGCAGAATTGTGTATCGCGGTATGAGGTTTATCACGGCTGCCAACGCGACACCCGCTCGCCTGCGTCACGACCGAAAAGTCGTCGCACTGCGTGTAGATCCGGCCCGACTCTCACCGGGGGATCGACCGACTTTTTCCGTTCGCACGCCGAGTACGGACATGGCCGACGAGTTCGATCCGGAGAAGTTCGAGGAGAAGTACGTCCACTACTTCCAAGAGCTCCAGCGAGCGTACAAGAACGCGTTCAATCAGATGAATGAGCGGTACGACTCCGAGCTGATCCACGGGATCGACCAGATGGTGCTCAACGAGTCCGAGCCGATGTACGAGGACGGAGAGTTCCACGTCGAGCTGCCCGAGAACCCGCGAGAACGCTTACAGGGCGTCCTCGTCGACGACGAGACGTTCGAGGAGACGCTGGAGACGTACGTCGAGGAGATCGAGTCGGAGCTCCATCGAACGCTCGGCGTCGACCGACCGGAGTAGTCCGCAAGCGCCGGTTCCGCGGGAAACGAGGTCGAACCAAACACATAAGCCCTGCGACCGCCAACCGTGAGGCATGAGCACGGAAACGAGCGACGCGGACAACGACCTCCGCGAGCGGATCACGAACTTCCTGCGGCGCAACTTCCCGCAGATCCAGATGCACGGCGGGAGTGCCGCGATCAGCCACCTCGACCGCGAAACGGGGGAGGTGCACATCCAGCTCGGTGGTGCCTGCTCCGGCTGTGGTATCTCCCCGATGACGATCCAGGCGATCAAATCGCGAATGGTCAAGGAGATCCCCGAGATCGAGACGGTCCACGCCGACACCGGCATGGACTCGGGAGCCGACGGCGACCTCGGCGGCACCGGCGGCACCTCGCCCTCCTTCCCCGGCGAAACGACCGACGGCGACGACGACGAAGGGCCGCAGGCCCCGTTCTGACGCAGACCCCTTTTCGAGGCGACTCGATCCTCCCAGCGACGGCGCTCGACACGTCGGACGACGATCGCGGGGTGTTACGCCCGGTTTCGAGCGCTGAACCCGCGATATCGACGGTTCGAGCCCTCCTCGAAGCGATCCGTCAGAGAGGCGTCGTTCGACTGCTACGCATCCATAAATCATATGGCGCGATACAAAATCAGTTAACAGTTCGATCCACGGCGATCCATCGACTGCTCCCGTCCGGTCGCGTGAGTGAGCTTTTTGGCCCCGTGGACCGTCAGCGGTTCCTATGCACTACCGGGAAGTCCAGCCCACGGCGGAGTACGTCGCGCGATTCGAGACGGGAGCCGACTGGCGGGCGGAGATCGAGGAGCTCGCCCGCGAGGAGAACGTCGAAGCTGGCTGGTTCACGGCGCTCGGAGCGGTCCAGGACGCCGACGTCTGGTTTTACGACCAGGAGGACACCGAGTACCAGTCGGTCACGTTCGACGAGCCGCTGGAGGTCGCCGCCTGCGTCGGCAACGTCTCGCTGCTCGACGGCGACGTGTTCGCGCACACCCACGCCGTGCTCTCTCGACCGAGCGGCCAGGCGCTCGCCGGACACCTCGACTCCGCGACCGTCTGGGCCGGAGAGTGTCATCTCCGCGCGTTCACGGAGCCGCTGGAGCGCGACCACGACCCGGTGACCGATCTCGACCTGTGGCTCTGATGCGCGGGATAGGAGACACCGTGGGGCGGAAGACGAGGATGAACACACCGTGGGGCGAAAGACGAGGATGAAACCGGATGACGAGCGTTACTTCGCGCGCATCGAGGAGCGGCTCGACGAGGCGTTCGAGGTCGCGGAGGCGGCGAAGGGACGAGGAAAAGACCCCGAACCGGAGATCGAGATCCCCGTCGCTCGCGACATGGCCGACCGCGTGGAGAACATCCTCGGGATCGACGGCGTCGCGGAGCGCGTCCGCGAGCTCGAGGGTGAGATGTCCCGCGAGGAGGCGGCGCTGGAGCTGGTTACGGACTTCGTCGAGGGAACCGTCGGGGAGTACGACTCCCGTGCTGGCAAGGTCGAGGGGGCGGTTCGGACGGCCGTGGCGCTGCTTACCGAGGGCGTTGTCGCCGCGCCGATCGAGGGGATCGACCGCGTCGAGCTGCTGGAGAACGACGACGGGACGGAGTTCATCAACGTGTACTACGCGGGACCGATCCGGTCGGCTGGCGGCACCGCACAGGCGCTGTCGGTGCTCGTCGCTGACTACGCGCGGTCGCTGCTCGGTATCGACGAGTACAAGCCGAGATCCGAGGAAGTCGAGCGCTACGCCGAGGAGATCGCGTTATACGACACGGAGACCGGGCTCCAGTACACGCCGAAGAATAAGGAGTCGAAGTTCATCGCGAAGCACATCCCCATCATGCTCGACGGGGAGGCGACCGGCGATGAGGAGGTGTCCGGCTTTCGTGACTTGGAGCGGGTCGACACCAACTCCGCACGCGGCGGGATGTGTCTCGTCGCCGCCGAGGGGATCGCACTGAAGGCTCCGAAGATCCAGCGATACACCCGCGATCTCGACGAGGTCGACTGGCCGTGGCTGCAGGATCTGATCGACGGAACGATCGGAGCGGATGAGGAACCCCACGCGACCTCCGGCGGAGCGTCGGACGACGCCGGAAGCGGTAACGGGGACGCCGGAAGTAGCAACGGGGACGGCGGTAACGGGGACGCCGGAAGTAGCAACGGGGACGGCGAGGAGGACGGCACGGAGGGGGACATCGAAGATGGCGACGTGGACGCTGGAGCCGGGCTCGATGGTGCCAGCGGGGCCGACGGTCCGCCCCGGGCGGAGCCCTCCGAGAAGTTCCTCCGCGACCTGATCGCGGGACGCCCCGTGTTCACGCATCCGTCGGAGCCCGGCGGATTCCGGCTCCGATACGGTCGTGCCCGGAACCACGGGTTCGCGACCGGTGGCGTCCACCCGGCGACGATGCGCGTCGTCGACGACTTCCTCGCGGCGGGCACGCAGATCAAGACGGAGCGACCGGGGAAAGCTCACGGGGTGGTGCCGGTCGACTCCATCGCGGGGCCGACGGTGAAACTCGCCAACGGCGAGGTGCGCCGGATCGACGACCCCGACGAGGTGCTCGCGGTCCGTAACGGCATCGAGCGCATTCTGGACCTCGGGGAGTATCTCGTCAACTACGGCGAGTTCGTCGAGAACAACCATCCGCTCGCGCCCGCCGCATACGCCTACGAGTGGTGGATACAGGAGTTCGAGGCGGCCGGCGCGGACGTGCAGGCGCTCGCGGACGACCCCCACGTCGACCTCGAGCGGCCGGAGCCCGACACGGCACTCGAGTGGGCCGAGTCGTACGACTGTCCGCTCCACCCGGAGTACACGTACCTCTGGCACGACCTCACGGTCGAGGCGTTCGAGACGCTCGCCGCGGCGATCGCCGGCGGCGAGGTCGTGGAGGGGACGCTGACGATCGAGCACACGGAGACGACCCGCGAGGCGCTGGAGACGCTGTTGGTCGAGCACACCCAGACGCCCGACTCGCTGCGCGTACCGGAGTGGCGACCGCTCGCGCGCTCGCTCGGCGTCGACGACGGGCTTCGCAGGGAGTGGGAGTCGTTGTCGCCGGCGGCGCGGTCGTGGGACGGGGGCGAGAACGCGATGCAGGCGGTGAACGAGGTCGCGCCGTTCGCCGTTCGCGAACGCGCGCCGACTCGCGTCGGCAACCGAATGGGCCGCCCGGAGAAGTCGGAGAGCCGCGACCTCTCGCCGGCGGTTCACACGCTGTTCCCGATCAACGAGGCGGGCGGGCCGCAACGCGACGTCGCGGAGGCTGCCCGGCAGATGGACGACCGCGGACGCCGCGGGCGGCTGGATCTGGAAGTGAACGACCGACGGTGTCCGAGCTGCGGTAGCCACACCTACCGCGCCGACTGCCCGGACTGCGGGACGCACACCGAGCCGTACTACGAGTGCGGCGACTGTGGCACGGTGTGTGAACCCGACGAGGCCGGCCGCGTCGAGTGCCCACACTGCGAGTGGGAGGTGACGGCTGCGACGCGCCAGGAAGTCGATCTCAACGAGGCGTATCACGACGCACTGGAGACGGTCGGCGAGCGGGAGTCGGCGTTCGACATTCTCAAAGGCGTGCAGGGACTCACCTCGACGAACAAGACGCCCGAGCCGATCGAGAAGGGTGTGCTCCGGGCGAAAAACGGCGTGACGTCGTTCAAGGACGGGACGGTTCGATACGACATGACCGACCTCCCGGTGACGGCGGTCCGCCCCGAGGAGCTGGACGTCACCGCCGGCCACTTCCGGGAGCTGGGGTACGAAACCGACATCGACGGCGAGCCGCTCCGGCACGACGACCAGCTGGTCGAGCTGAAGGTGCAGGATATCGTGCTTTCGGACGGCGCGGCCGAGCATATGATGCGGACCGCCGACTTCGTCGACGATCTGCTGGAGCAGTTCTACGGGCTCGACCGGTTCTACGAGCTCAACGAGCGCGACGACCTAGTCGGCGAGCTCGTGTTCGGGATGGCCCCGCACACCAGCGCCGCGACCGTCGGCCGCGTCGTGGGGTTCACCTCGGCGGCGGCTGGGTACGCGCATCCGTACTTCCACGCCGCGAAGCGCCGGAACTGCGACGGCGACGAGGATTGCGTCATGCTGCTCATGGACGGCCTTCTCAACTTTTCGAAAGAATACCTTCCCGATCAACGCGGTGGGAGCGTCTCGGAGGACTCCCGACTCGTTGCTCGCGATCCACAGGGACGGATCCGATTCCTCACGTTCGATGAGTTCTGGAACGAACTCGAGTCACCCATCGAGTTCGACGGGAAGTTTACAAAGCGAACGTGCATGCACGAAGGGTGGCAGACGTACACGTTCGACGAGAATCACGAGTCGAACCTCCAGCCGATCGAGAAGGCGATCCGATACCCCGCTGACGACGATGAGATGCTGCTCAGGGTCGAGACACAGTTCGGTCGGTCGCTCGATATCACCGCGAACCACAGTCTGTTCCGATACGACGACGGCATCGAAGAAGTGGCCGGTGATGACCTCGCGGTCGGCGATCTCATTCTTGCGCCCAAGCAACTCGACGTCGAGACACAGTCGGGGACCGTGATCGACGTCGCTGAATGTGTCGACGATCCGTACGTGTTCATCGATGAATCGGTCGAATCGTATCTCCGAGAGGTGTGGGACGAATCCGAGTGGGGGAGTGACGCACGCGCTGCCTTCGACGGTGGACTCTCCTACCGACTCTCGAAAAAGAAAGTCGCCCTCCGAACGCTCCGTGATATCGAGGGCGTATCGCGAAACTGGCGTGCCGACTTGGACCCACAGATCGGTCGAAAGGGCTCTTCGAAGGGAATCACGCGTTACATTCCGATGAATGACGACTTTTCGTGGCTCCTTGGACTGTTCGCCGCTGAAGGTTCAACGTCGTCCGTTCGACCGACGATCACCAATGCCGACGAGGAGATCGTTCGGCAGACCGAGCGCGTCATCAAAGACACGCTCGGTAGGGAACCGTCGATACGATGGTCGAACAAGGCGTACGAAATCGGATTCCCGACTGTGTTCGAGGATGTGCTGTTCGAACTGGGATTCCGTGACGAGGAGTCGTACGACTCGAGCGAAAAGGTCGTCCCCGAACCGATTCGACGCGGTGACAGATCGGTGGTCCGATCGTTCCTCCGTGGGTTCATCACCGGAGACGGGAGCGAAACGAGCGACGACAACCAGACGACGATCGCGTTCCACACGACGAGTGAAGACCTCAAAGACGGGATCGTGTTCCTGCTGCATCGGCTCGGCGTCGTCGCGAACGTCTCGACACGTGATCGAGAACCGCCTCGACAACGGATCTACACCGTTACCGTCTCTGGGGGTGCCTCGGACAATCCCCTTCGACGCATCCTCGACGGTGAAGATCCGTACCAACCGAAGAGCCTCACGGTTGGCATCCCCGAGGAACTCTTCGAGCTCCGACGAATGGACGTCCCCGACATCGCCGATATCATTCCGAAATACCTCAAGCGGCGTAAAAACATCAGTCTCGAAAAGCTCGAGTCGATCGTGGAGACGCTCGATGGACGTGATCTCTCTACCGCTGCGCGTGAGAGGCTCGACGCGATCCGTCCGCTCGTCGACGGTGACCTCACGTACCTCCGGGTCACCGACATCGAGCCCGTCGAGTACGAGGGTCGTCTCTACGACTTACAAGTCGGCGGAGAACCGGTGTTCACGGCAAACTGGCTGTATGCTCACAACTCGATGGACGCGCCCCTGGTGATGTCCTCCCGTATCGACCCCTCGGAGATCGACGACGAGGCGCACAACATGGATATCGTGCGGCAGTATCCGCTGGCGTTCTACGAGGCGACACGCGAGATGGCGGATCCGGGCGAGGTAGAGGATCTCATCAAACTGGGCGAGGACACGCTCGGGACCGACGAGGAGTACCGCGGCTTCGACCACACCCACGACACGACGGACATCGCGATGGGGCCGGATCTGTCGGCGTACAAGACGCTCGGCGACATGATGGAGAAGATGGACGCCCAGCTCGAACTCGCCCGGAAGCTCGATGCGGTCGACGAGACGGACGTCGCAGAGCGAGTTATCGAGTACCACTTCCTACCGGACATCATCGGGAACCTGCGCGCCTTTTCCAGACAGGAGACGCGCTGTCTCGACTGCGGCGAGAAGTACCGTCGGGTGCCCCTAACCGGCGACTGCCGGGAGTGTGGCGGTCGAGTGACCCTCACCGTCCACCAGGGGTCGGTGAACAAGTACGTCGACACCGCGATCGAGGTCGCCGAGCGCTTCGACTGTCGGCCGTACACCAAACAGCGGCTGTACGTGTTAGAGGAGGCGCTGGAGTCGATATTTGAGGATGACACGAACAAGCAGTCCGGCATCGCCGATTTCATGTGATCGCGCACGCCGGCCTGCTGTTCGGACGCCGTGCATGACGCGTTCGAGAGTTCGGATGACGTGCGTAACGACTCGTGACGCCTACTGCAGCACCGCTCAATACAGACATCGCGGCGATCGATACCGGGCGTACGTCTCTTATTAGGGTGACTGGGTTGTTTATAAGGAATCATGTAAGGGGATCGGATTTGGTTTATAAGTGAGTCGCGGGAGCGATAGCTCCGCGACGAACGATCTGAAAGCCCCAGCCGCGACGGCTCGCGCGCCTTGCTGCGCTCCTCGGTCGCTCGCGGTGCTCGCTCCCTGTGGTGCTTAC
>OBKM01000348.1_pt1 | contig 23423 bp, 3 predicted proteins | sample 1519691 | NCBI WGS metagenome assembly OBKM01 (sample SAMEA37050418, study PRJEB22526) | metagenome | biome: saline pan; feature: lake; material: water | place: Egypt | collected 2015 | depth 0.5 m | reverse complement strand
GCACCCGCTCTGCGGTTATCTCGACATCCTCGTTCGCACCCGAGAGCACGTCCGAGGCACCCACAAACTCGGGTGCGACGAGGTTGCCATCCTCGTCGGTCGGGTGGACATCCACGACAAAGGCCGTGCTGTCGTCACCGCCGTCCAACAGGTCCGCAGTCTCGATTGTCGCCAGCGTGTCTCCCTCCTCGATTGGCTCGGTTGCGACTTCGTCCTCGAAGACGATGGTACCTTCGAACACCGTCGCCGTCTCCGCCGCGCCGCGTGGCTGCTCGGGGTCGGGCTCGCCCTCACCGTTGTCCGCGTGAATCTCGACGGTGTGCTCACCCGGCTCGACGTCCTCGTCGCTCAGATCGAACACCAGCGTCCCATTCTCGTCGACCTCGCTGATGCGCTCGAAGGCGACGATACTGTCCGGGTCGACCGCATCGCCCTCGAACAGCACCACGAAGTCCTCACTCGGGTCGGTCACGTCCTGTGGCTCGAGTTCGGCCTCCTGGATGTCCTCGACGACGACACCGGCCGTGGTGTCGCCGAAGATGCTGCTCGATGCCGTCGCCTGGTCGGCGAAGGTCAGGTTCGCACCCTCGGCGGCCAGGATCTCGACTGTCGCGAAATCGGTCACCGTCCCGAACGCCTCGCCGTCGAGCACAGGCACGGGCTCGGAGTCGGCTGTCGTCGTGGCGAACCGACCCTCGGCCTCGTCCGAGGTTCCCTCGGGGAAGTGCAGCGTCGCCGCCACGTCGGTCTCGGTCGTTAGCTCGTCGACTTCGACCGTCAGTTCGTCGACCGAGCCAGTCTGAACCTCTGAGACACCGAGAACGGGCGCAGCCAGCGTGTCCTCCTGAATGACGACCACGAACTCGGCGTCGGGCTCAAGCGCCGCTGTCTCGACGGTCAGTTCGGTCGTGCCGTCCTCGAAGCTCTGGTCGGCGATGCTCACCTCGGCGTCGAACACCTCGGCACCACGCTGTGTGGCGATGCTCGCGGCAGTGTCAGCCGAAACCGGCTCGCCAACGGCGGTCTCGTCGCTCGGCTCGAGAACGACGTGCGCGGTGTGCTCGCCGGGGAACCCGCCCGCGTCCTCGATCTCGACGGCGATGTCCTCGCCGTCGACGTCCTCGGCCAGCGGCGTCAGGCCGGCGACGATCTCATCGCCGTCGTCGGTGTAGGTCACTGCGACCGCCTCGCCGGCGTCGGCACTGACCTCCTCGACCAGCACCGCCGACTCGCCGGCGGCGTCCGCGCCGAGCGCCTGGTCGTTGAACGCCGCGGCCCGCACCGACAGGTCGGCGGTCTGGTTGTCGTCGTCGGTGAACACGCCGTGTTCGTACTCGCCGGGGTCGACGCCGATCTCGGCGGTGAACTCGACAGTCGTCGACTCGCCGGCGTCGAGGGTGACCTCCTCGCTGTCCAGCACCTCGCCGTCGAGGCGGTACTCGACGGTCTGGGTCGCCGTCGCGTCGGGCGTTACCGCCGCCGAGGCGACGCCCGCCTGCTCGGCTGCTGCGTACTCCACGGCGTTGGTCATGATCTGGTTCTCCGCGTCCAGGTACGACGCGTCCGTGGCGAGGTCACCACGACCGGCCGCCGGCAACAACACCTCGTTCTCGGCGTCGCTGATCGCGACACCGCCGCCCTCAACGACCCCACCAGGGTTGATAGTGCCGAGGACATCGCCGCTGTATGGCCCTTCCTCGATGAAGCCGAAGTCGAACCCGTCGAAGTACTCGACGATATCGCCCTCGTCACCGACGCCATCGAAGATCGGATGCTCTTCGTCGATGCTCATCTCTATTGGTTCCTCACCAAAGTCTCCGCCGAACTCGATGTCCTCACGGAGGTCCGCGAGCACTCCGAGTGCATCACTGCCGTCGACGAACTCCTCGTTCTGTCCGAGATACAGTGCTGCCTGGTCGGCATCGAGTGTGTCGAGGAACGCCCCAGCGTCGGCGTCGGCGAACTCGTTGACGACGAACACCTCGTACTCCTCGACCTCGTCGAGCAGGTCCTCGCTGAACACCTCGTCGACCACGAACTCGTCGTCGAGGTCCTCGGACAGGCGGTCGACGACCGCCCCGGTTTCGAACTCGGAGTGAGTCGAGTCGACCACCGCCACGTTGACCTCAGTGGCCGGAACCGTGTTGGTCACGTCTGCCGTGACGGTTATCTCGTCGTCCTGCCCAATCCCTGCTGGGGCCGCCAGCTCCGACACCTCGAAGAACACCGGCTCCAGCACCTCGATGTCGGCGAACGCACCGTCGTCGTCGCTGGCGATGCCGTGCTCGAACACGCCGAAGTCGGCGGTTATCGGAACCTCCTCGAAGGTGACCGTCCTGCTCTCGCCGGCGGCAAGCGTCACCTCCTCGCTGTCCAGCACCTCGCCGTCGAACTCGTAGACGATCTCCTGGGTCGCCGTCGCGTCCGTGCCGATACCGGCTGCCGCGCCCGCCTCTGGCAGGCTCAGGCCAGCCTGCTCGGTCGCCGCGTACTCCACGGCGTTGAGCATGATCTGGTTCTCCTCGTCGGTGAAGGTGAACTGTTCGGTGAAGGGGGCACGGCCGCTGGAGGACAGCAACACCTCGTTCTCGTCGTCGTCGACACCGACCGCCGGGCCGAGAGGCGCGTCGCCCTGGTCGGCGATCTCGCCGAGCACCTCGCCGCTGTAGCCCTCGAAGAACCCGACATCGAACGAGAAGTCCTGGTACTCGATGACGTCACCCTCACCACCAACCTCCTCGAAGATGGGGTGGTCGGCCTCGATGTGGAGTTCATTTATGCTTTCGTCGGTGATTTGACTGTTGAACTCGTCGGGGTCCCCGCGAGCATCAACCAGTGACTCGACGCCGTCAGTTTCAACAGGAAGCTGGTCCAGATAGATGGCCGCCTGGTTGTCGCCCAGCAGGCTCAGGAAGTCATCGGCTGACGTGTCGCCGAACTCGTTGATCACGAACACGTCGTTGTCGGTCACCTCGTCGAGCAGGTCGCCGGACTCAACCTCGTTGACGGTGAACCGCCCGTCGAGGTCGTCCGACAGGAAGTCCGCGAGCGCGCCCGCCTGGCCATCCGCGAACTCGGAGTCGACAACCGCCACGTCGGCCGGTTCGGGCGGCTGTGCGTTGGTCACCGTCGCCGAGACGGTTATCTCCTCACCCTGGACGACATCCGCCGGCGCATCCAGGTCAGTCACGTCGAAGAATACCGGCTCCAGCACCGTCAGAGAGCCGAAGATATCGTCGTGATCGCTTGCCACTCTGTGGGTGTACGAGCCTGCCGGGAGATCACCCGCGGGCACATCCTCGAACGTCTCTGTCACCTCCTCGCCGGGCCCGAGCTCCAGCCCCGGGATCTCGTCCTCGAAGACGACCGTACCGTCCGCGTCGATGATCTCGAGCGTGATATCCTGTTCGCCGGTCGTCCCGCCGAGGTTCTCGACGTCGACAGAGATATCTATCGGGTCGTCACCCTGGGTCAGTTCGGCGTTCAGCGGATCGAGGTTGTCGACCAGGTACGCGTCGGCCGGGAGCACTGTCACATCGGCGGTGTCGTTGGCATCCCCAGAGAAGACACCGTGGATGCGGTCGCCCGCGGTCACGTCAGTTGTGACGGGCACGTCCTCGAAGGTGACGATCTCGTTCTCGTTGGCATCGAGCGTGACGTCCTGACTGTCGAGCACCTGGTCTCCGATGCGGTACTCGACTGTCTGGGTCGCCGTCGCGTCACCCCCGATATCGGAACCGGGCGGCACGGTGTTGGTCACGTTCGCCGAAACCGTCACCTCGTCACCCTGGAACGTACTCGCGGGCCCTTCGAACCCGGTCACATCGAAGAACACCGGCTCGAACACGTTGATCGGTGCCGTCTGACCGTCGTCCTGACTGAAGATCCCGTGCACGTAGTCCCCTCGCGGGATCCCCTCGAGATCGACATCATCGAACGTGACCGTCTCGGTCTCCCCGATCGACAGCGTCAGGTTCTGTGTCTGCTCGATATCGTCTTCGAACTCGTAGGTGATCTCCTGGGTCGCCTCACCGTCGGCCGGTTCCTCCGGCGCTTCTACCCCGGCCTGCTCGAAGGCGGCGTACTCCACGGCGTTCAGCATGATCCCGTTCTCGGGGTCCTCGTAGTCACCGTGGTTGGTGCTCGATGTCCGCCCCTGCGAGGACAGCAGAACCTCGTTCGCGCCGTCGTCGACCGCGACGGCGGGTCCGTCAGCGTCAAGCGGCGCCTCGTCGTCACTGGTCCGGCCGGAAATCTCGCCCAGTGTCTCGCCGCTGTACCCGGTGAACCAGGCGCGGTTGTCGAGCTGGAGGCTTGCACCGCGAATGTCGACGATGTCGGTCACCTCACCGACGCCATCGAACAGCGGATGATCGGCCTGAATCCGGAGTTCACTTCCGAACGCGCCGGTCGGCTCCTCTGTTGTCGAACTGCTCTCGATGGCCTCGGGGTCTTCGCGCTCCTCGACCAGCGCCTCGACGGCGTCCGAGCCGCTACCGTGCTGGTCGAGATAGATAGCCGCCTGGTCCTCGTCGAGCGCATCGAGGAACGCCCCCACGTCGGCATCAGCGAACTCGTTGACTACGTAGACATCACGATCCGTGTTGTCGAGCAGGTCATCGGTTGTGACCGACCGGACGACGAACTCCGTGTCGTCGAGTTCCGCATCGAGGAAGTCGACCAGCGCGGCCGCCTCCCCGTCGGCAAACGTCGAGTCGACGACAGTGACGTCGACCGCCTCCGGATCGAACGCCGTGATATCCGCCGAAACGTCGATCAGCCCGTCTGTCTCGACCTCTCCGGGCGCCTGCAGGTTGCTCACGTCGAACGCCACCCCGGGCTCGACGGTGAGTGTTGCCGTCTCGTTGTCATCCGCGGTGAACACGCCGTGTTCGTACTCGCCGGCCGGCAGGTCGACCAGCAGGTCCGCGAAGCTGACGGTCGTCTCCGCAGGCCGGTCGACCGGGTCCGCGACCCCCGGTGCAGCCATGTCGACGAACTGCTCGGCCACTGTCGCGTTCTCGTCGAGTGGTTCGCCCGCAGGCGCGATGCGGAACTCGACGTCTTCGAGTGCGCCCTCGTCACCGACGTTCTCGAGGTCCGCCGAGACGTCGATCTCAGCGCCCGAATCGACCGTCGCGGGCGCATCCAGGTTCGACACCTCAACCTCGGACCCCTCGAGCACACCGGCGACCTTCTCCTGGACCAGAACGGCGTCTGTCAGGCTGATGTCACCGTCCCGGTTCAGGTCACCGAGCGGCTCGAAAAACGGCGTGTCCGGGTCACGGACGCCGGCGATCTCCTCCTGGATGAGGATGGCATCGTTCAACCCGACAGTCCCGTCCTGGGTGACATCCCCGAGGATGTCATCACCCGTGAGCGAACTGTTGTCCGGCCCGACCGCCGAGTCGCTCGTGACGCTCTCGTCGCCCCCGGCCACACCGGCAGCGAACGCGATAGCGACACCTGACAGCACTAGTACTGTAAGCAGTACGATCCCTCTTGTCTGCCCGCTTGTCAATCTTATCATGGTTTATCGAGAACGGTTGCACGCGGTGCCGAACGGTTACCGAGTGAGGCCTCTACTGGGCTGGACTGACGGTGGTAGGGGATTCCCAGTGATACTAAGGCTCTCACTATGACACAGTCGTCAGATCAAACCCCAGCCTAATAACTGTTGTGTTACGCCCGATATCCTGGTGGCGTCCCGGTTTCTGGGCTTGTTTCCGGCCCGGGTCAGGTTTCGCCAGGCCTGTGATGGTCAAGCCTCGGGTTCACCCACCGACGGGGGCACCGGTCACACGCGTGAGATGGGTGGTCTCCGAGGACAGCACCACGGTTCCGGTTTCACTGTCGGTCCGAGAGAACAGCCCGTACTCGTAACTGTCGCCTGTTAGATGGTTCGCGTTGACAGTTACACTCAGCGACACAGCGGTGTCGGGCGCCAGGTCGGTCGCCTCGATAGCTACGGTCGTGTTCGCGTCAAGCGGTTCCCCGGCCTCGGCGAGGCGCAACTCGATGCCCTGGACCGTGCCGATGTCCCCGGGGTTCGACAGCGTCGCTGTGACCGTCAGCTCGTCGCCACTCGCCGTCGCCGTCGCGTTCGAGATCTCCACCGTACCCGACTGGGCGATGCCGGCAACCCGCTCCTGGAGCAGAATCGCATCGGTCAGGCCGGCCTCACCGTCACGCGTCAGGTCGGCGAGGTTCTCGTTGAACGGTGACGGCTCGAGCCCCGCAACGTGTTCCTGGTGGAGGATGGCGTCAGTCAGTCCAACCTCGCCGTCCTCGTTGACATCGCCAACGACCGACGGCGGCAGCGGCGGCGCGACAACCGCAAAGCCACTGTCCGAGTCCGTCTCGCTGGCGGCTGTCGCGACATAACTGCCCGCATCACCTGCCGCCGTGGGGAGGCTCAGTGTCTCGGTCGTCGTCTCGCCGTCGTCGAGTGAGACGGTCGTGGCGTTACTGCCGAGGCCGCCGGCGTCGAGCGTGATGGTCTCCGATCCCGCCTCGGTGCCCACGTTCGTCACCGCGATATCGACGGCGAGCGCCTCGCCCTCCTCGACCGGGCTGTTCGTCCCGGCCAGGTCGACATCGAACGCCGGCGCCTCTAGTGCCGACCAGGTCCCGATATCGTAGATCGTGGTCTCGACGAGACTCCCCTCGTTGTCGACGGCAGTCAGCGCGAGTGACAGCGAGAGGGCCTCGTCGGACACCTGTGCTGACACCGCGTACACCCCGTCGCCGAGATGCTCGACATCGGCGGCCGTCCACCCGTCGCCGTCCTCGAACGGCGTCGTGTCGACGCCACCGTCGGCGTAGAAGGCCTCGAACTCGTCGGGAACACCCGTCACGTGGTCGGTCACCTCGACGACTGCCTCGACAGTACCCGCGGTGCCGTTGTTGAATGCGCCGGTCTCGAGCTCGACCGACTGGAACTCCGGCGGCTCGTTCTCGTCGTCCTCGTGATACTCGGTCGCATACCGGGTCTCGTGGCGCTGGATCGGCGCCAGCGCGTCCGCCTCCAGTTCGATCTCGACGAGGTCGCCGTTCTCGAGATCCGGCATCTCGTCGTCGATGAAGATCTCGTAGGACTCCCCGACTGCTTCCTCCTCGAGCACTGTCCCCTCATGGATAACGCGATAACTGTTGTCCTCGTCGAAGCTGCCAGTTTCGTACCCCTGTGGATCACCGTCCACCGTATCGGCGTAGAGCGGACCCGCCTGGTAGATGTTCGTCGGGTTGATGACGGTGCCGAACTCGTCGTCGACGGCCGGCGGCGACGGGTGGACGTTGTACTCGTGTGTCTCGGTGACGGGGTCGGCGTCGAACGTTCGGGTGGGACCGAGACTGTACTCGATGCCGTCGTAAACAGTGTCGGCGTAGTCGACGCTGAGCGCAAGTTCCGAGACTGTATCATCGACGTTGTGGAAATACGTCTGTTCAGTCTGTGTCCCGAGTTCGTGGGTGAACGTCGTCAGAGCGGGCCCGCCGATCCCGAACTCGGTGTTGGGCTCGAACAGCGGCGCCGCGAGGAACGTGGATCCGGCCTCGTCGACCGGGTCCCTGAAGAGCGTGTCCGGGTCGTCGCGGCTGTACGTCGCCTCAATCGCCCGGAGGTCGTCCTCGCTGTACGGGACCGTTACCGGGCCGTCCTCGCCCTGGGTCCAGGTCAGGAGGTTGTAGACCCGGTCGTTCTGGATGCCGCCGGTCGACAGCGGCTCGTGGGTCGCCTCGGGGACGGCGATATGCTGGAACTCGAAGTAGACCGCTTCCGGGTCGTCGTACTCGTCCGGCTCCGGGCCGGCGAAGTATGCCGTCCCGGTGTGGTTGAGCCCGACCCCGATACTCGTCAGGCCGAACTCGGGGAAGGTCTCGCCAAGCACGTTCTCGGTCTGGCTCGCGGCGGAGGCAGAGACCATGCGGTTCAGCAACTCGCCGCGCTCGGCCTCGATGTCGGAGGTGTTGAACTGGTAGGCTTCCGCCTCGTTCTCATCGAGCGTGATGCCGTCGGTCGCGTTGGGGTCCTCGATGACGTCCGCGACGATAATCGGGTCGCTGGTCGCGGCATCGCGGCCTCGTGTGATCAGCGTGTACGACTCCGCCTCGGGGTCGGGCTGGAAAAACGCAAAGCCGTCCTCGTCGAACTCGAGTTGGCGGCTGTCCTCACCCTCGGGGGTCTGGAGATTGAGGCTCTCGCCCTCGACATCGCGTGTGTCGAGTGGGAGCTTCTCCACGGCAATGGCATCGTCGACATCGACGGGCTGGTCGTAGCCGAAGGTCGCCGCGGTGTGGTTTACACCGCTGTCGTCGACAAGTGTCAGATACCCGCTGTAGAGCCCGGGCCGGTCCGCACTGGCGTTGATCGTGATCCCGACTGGTGTCGACTCGCCGGGGTCGAGTTCGAGCGCTGTCCGGTTCACCTCGAACACCCCATCGGCGTCACCCTCGACATGTTCGAGCTCGGCCTCAACAGACAGCGTTTGCGTCTCGTTCTCGATGTTCTCGACAGTTACCGCCTCCGTCCGCTCTTCGCCGAAGTCATCGAGTGTGTCGAACTCAAAGCCCACCTGCGGCCGGTCGACGAACACCGCCGGGTCGAGCGCCCCCGTTGCGTTGGCCTGACCGGCACCGCTCGAGTACACGTCGGCGTCGAGATCCTCATTGAATGCAGCCGCCGTCTCGAGTCGGTCTGCCGTCGTCACGAGCGCGCTCCGGACCTCGGCGGGGGTCATGTCGGGGTTCGCCTCGAGCATCAGTGCCACCAGCCCGCTCACGTGGGGTGCCGACATGCTCGTCCCTGACTTCGTCGTGTACGGGAACTCGCCGGCGTCCCCGCTGCCGCTCGCGTTGATCAGCACGCCCGGCGCGGTCACGGCCGGCTTGATGGCGAACTCGGCGGTCGGCCCCCGCGAGGAGAACTGCGCGACATCCTCCCCGTAGAACCGATCGAGCGTGTCGTCCGCGGCGACAGCGATCGCGCGCTCGGCGTTCCCAGGCGCCGTAATCGACTCGAAGCCCGGCCCGCTGTTGCCTGCGGAGGTGATGGCAACGGCACCGCCATCGACGGCGCTATCGACCGCGTCGTTGAGCGGGTTGTCCGGCTCGAGGGGCCCGCCGAGGCTCATCGAGATGATATCCGCCCCGTTGTCGACGGAGCTGTCGACCGCACCGATGAGCCCGGACACGGTACAGGTCCCGTCGGCGCCACAGGCCCGCATATCCAGCACGTTGGCCCCTGGTGCGATCCCGACGAGGTCGCCACCGCTCTCGGTGCCGTCGCCGGCGGCGGTGCCCGCGACGTGGGTACCGTGGCCGTCCAGGTCGTCGGTGGTCTCCTCGTCGTCCACGAAGTTCTCCTCGAGAACCACCCGGTCACCGACATCCGGATGGTCGGTGTCGACGCCGGTGTCGATCACCGAGATGTTGATGCCGGTCCCGTCGACATCGAACTGATCTCTGGCGGTCGGTGCACGTATCTCCTCGGGCGACTCGTCGACGGTCGTCTCCAGCTGCCGGTCGAGAAACACCGTGTCGATGCCGGCGTCGGCGAGTTTCTGGTCCGTGAGCGGTCCCGCGTCCGGGGAGAACGTGCCGGCGGCCCCGTCGACGAGGTCGAACTCGCGGCTCAGTTCCAGCCCCGAGAGCCCGTCGACGGTGCCGTCCTCGCGGTCGGTGTCGAACGTCACCACGACCGGGATCGCGCCGGTCTCGGGGTCGTACAGCCCCTCGGTGGCCAGCCGCGTGACGTTGAACAGCTCGCGGTCGTAGCTGTCCGCATCGAGTCGCTCCGGAAGTAGGTAGAACCCGCTTGCCGTATCAGTCGTCTCGTACTCGCCGGCAGCCGCAGCGACCTGATACGCGAGCTGCCCTCCCGTCTCACGGACCGTGACCCGCTCGCCCGTGACGAGCCTGATTGTGGCCGGGTCGTCGGCCACCACCGCTTCGCTGTCGCTTCCCACGGTGACGTTCTCGCCGGCGGCGCTGTCGACCGCCGAGCCGGCCATCGCCCCGGCCACCACCGCCAACAGCCCAACGGCCACCACCGCGACGGCAACACGAACCCGGCTGTCCGGAACAGACAACCGGTGCCTGTCCGTGCGCATGTCAGCGGCCTCCGGGGCCGCCCAAGGCGACCCGCCTGACTGCCCACGCTGCAACACAGGTCTGACGGCTCGGTACAGCAGTCGAGAGCTGGCCTCTGACACGGGACATCGTCTCGATACTCATCTGGGGGCAGGGACAGGTAAAGATTGTGTGCGAGATTCGACGGCTCCACCCCCGGCGGGGCACACCCCAGCCAGGCGCGGGGTCCGCTCGCGGGTCTCAGTGCCCCACAAGCGGCGATGCGAGCGTCTGCTCGTCGCGTGCGCTCTCCTCGTCCGCGGCGAGAACCGTGAGCGACGCGGTTGCGCTGTCGTCCGCGCTGTAGACGCCCTGCTCGTACTCGCCGGGGTCGACGGTCACCTCAATGTCGTCGAAGGTGACCGTCTTCGTCTCGCCGGCTGCAAGCGTCACGTTCTGGGTCGCCAGCGTCTCGTTACCGATTCGGTACTCCACTGTCTGCGTTCCGGTCTCGTCGGGGTCGACATCGAGACCGTCGTCGGGGACGGTGACACCGGCCTGGTCGAGTGCGTGCTCAACCGCGTTGACGAGGAGGGTATGCTCGGCCGCGGTGAACTCGTCGTGGATGACGAATTCGGTGCGTGCACTCGAGGGAAGCAGCACCTGGTTCTCGTCGTCGTTCACACCCACAGCGGCCCCGCCGTCGTCGATCTCGTCGGCTGGCGCCCCGATCTCGCCCAGCGAGTCGCCGTTGTACTCCTCAACCCAGCCACGGTCGGCGTCGAAGCCCTCGTGGTAGGTCACCACGTCGCCCTGGTCGCCGACACCGTCGAAAAGCGGGTGATCGGCCGTGATCTCGAGGCTGGTCTCGGGTCCGCCGGCGAAGGCCGACTCGAACTCACCGGGAGCACCGACATCGGCGGCCAGCGACTCGACCGCGTCGGCACCGTCACCGTGCTGGTCGAGTGCGACCACCGCCTGGTCGTCACCGAGCAGGTCCAGGAACGACCCGGCGTCGGTGTCACCGAACTCCTGGATCACGTAGACATCGCTGTCGGTGGTTGTCAGCAGCTCGTCGGGTGTGACCGCCTGGACGATAGCCTCCCCGTCGAGTTCCGCATCGAGGAGATCAACCAGCGCGCCCGCCTCGGCGTCGGCAAACGCGGAGTCGACGACCGAGACAACCGGGGCCTCTGGCTCCGGCGGGAGCGTGTTGGTCACGTCGGCGGAGACGTTTACCGTCCCCTGGCCCGTGAGCTCGTCACCCGAGCCGGCCGTCTCGACCGCATCGGGTGCGTCCAGGTTGGTCACGTTGAAAAACGTCGGCTCGAGCACGGTCAGCGTCCCGCTGATGCTGTCGTCCGGCGTGGAGACCTGGTGCTCGAACTCCCCGGGGTCGAGGCCACCGACGGGCACATCCGCGAAGGTCAGCGTCTCACCCTCGCCAGGGTCGATCTCGACAGCCGTCGCGGTGTCCTGGTAGACAAGGTCGCCCGCGCCGCCGTCGGCGGTCACCGCCAGGTCGATATCGAGTGGCTGTGTCGTGTCGCCGACGTTCTCGACATCGACCGAGACGTCGAGGAACTCCTCGTCTGCGCCGACCTCGGCCGTCTCGGGATCGAGGTTCGACAGGACGTACTCCGCACCCTCGACGATGTCGATTGTCGCCGTCGCGGCGTCGTCCGCGGTCTCGACGCCGTGCTCGTAGGTGCCCGGGCCGAGGTCCGTCGGGATGTCCTCGAAGGAGACGGTCGTCGACTCGCCGGCCGTGAGCGTCACCTCCTCGGTCCGCTCGACCGTGCCGTTGAGGACGTACTCGACTGTTTGGGTGTCGGTGAACTCGGGGGAGACCGAGCTGGTCGCGAACTCGTCGGCGGCGTACTCGACAGCGTTCAGCAGGAGCGCGTGCTCCTCGTCGGTGAAGTCGTCGTGTGTGCTGAACGCCGTCCGACCGCTCGACGCGAGCAGGATCTCGTTGTCCTCGTCGCTCACACCCACTGCCGGCTCTGGGTCCATCCCACCGTGGGCTATCTCGCCCACGACATCACCGCTGTACCCCCCGAACCAGCCCGTGTCGACCTCGGGGTCGAGGTAGACGAACGTGTCGTCGACGTCACCGATACCGTCGAACAGCGGGTGGTCTGCGGTGATGGTCAGTTCGACATCGGGTGAGCCGATGACGCTGTTGAACTCCTCCGGGTCGTTCCGGGCATCGACCACCGAGCCGACCGCGTCAGCCTCTGATTCGACCTGGTCGAGATAGATTGCGCCCTGCGCGTCCCCGAGTTGGCTCAGGAACGTGTCCGTATCAGCATCGTCGAACTCGTTGACGACGAACACGTCGTACGCGAACACCACATCGAGCAGGTCCTCCGAGTGGACCTGGTCGACGTCGAGTGTCGGCTCCGCGTCGAGGAACGTCGCGAGCGCGCCGGCCCGGTCGTCGTCGAACTCGCTGTCGACAACGGCGACAGTGGTCTCCTCGACGGTGTTGGTCACGGTGGCCGAGACATCGAAGGTCTCGCCGTCGAACGCCTCTGCGGGCGCATCGAGATCCGACACCTCGAAGAACACCTCCTCGAACACCGACAGCGACCCCGCGATTGTGTCGTCGTCGGTGGTCACGGTGTGCGTGTAGTTTCCGCGCTCAAGCGCGTCGGCGGGCACGTCGGCGAAGCTCAGCGTCTCACCCTCGTCTGGGTCGAGTGTGACGTTCTCGACGGTATCGGTGTAGACGACGTCACCGGTCTCATCGTCGGTCACCTCGAGCGCGACCGTCTGGTCGCCGGGCTCTGCACCCACGTTATCCACGTCGACGCTCACGTCGATGGGCCCGTCCTCGCCGACCACCACCTCCGCGGTCTCGGGGTCGAGATTCGAGAGTTCGTACACGTCGAGCTGTGCGACCGACACCGTTGCGGTGTCGCTGTCGTCCTCGCTAAAGATGCCGTGACCGTACTCGCCGGCCTCGACATCGGGCACCGTGACGTCGAACTCGACGGTCTCGGACTCGCCCGGCGCCAGCGAGAGGAACTGCTCGCCCTCCCCGAGAAGGACATCGTCGGCGAACTCGACGGAGTTGGCGAGTATGTCGTGTGCCTCGTCGGTCTTCTCGAGGGGGTCGGAGATGGTGCCACCGAGCATGGTGTTGAACACGACCTGTCGCACCCGGTCGACGGCGACAGTCGACCCTTCCGTCGGGCCGGCCTCGCCAAACTGTCCCGTGCCGATGATCTCGGCGTCCGTGTCCGAGAACGTCCGGAACCAGCCGCTGTCGTCGTCCGTGTTGACGATCTGTGCCGCCTCGCCCTCCTCGATGACGCCCTCGAAGATTGGGTGGTCCTGCTCGGCCTGGAGCCAGGCGCCAACGCTGGTATCGAAGATATCGCCCGAGACGAAGCCGGGGTCACCGGTCTCCAGCGCGTACTGCTCGACACCATCGGAGTGCAGCGTCGAGGAGTCGCCGAACTGGTCGAGGATGACCGCCGCGGTCGAACTGTCGACGTTCTCGACGAAGTGCTCGAGGTGCTCGGTGCCGTGGTCGCTGTGGTGGGTGCCCCACGCCTGCACCACGTGGACATCGTACTCGTTGAGCTGTGTCTCCCAGGCCTCGGCGTCCTCGCCGCCGTCGATGGCGTCCTGGAAGAACAGGTCGATGTTCGCATCCTCGAGGCGGTCGTCAAGGATCTCCTCGATGTCGAGGCCGTGGGAGCCACCGCCCGTGTGGGCGAGCTCGACCACCGCCACCTGCAACTCGTCGTCGGTGGTCACGCCCTCCGAGGTTGCCCCACCGGCGGTCTGTGGCGTCAGCGCGCCGGAGCCAGCGTACTCGACGGCGTTGACGATCACCTGCTGTGCGTCCTCGCTGAACTGGTCGATCTCGAAGATGTCGCCGCCGAGCATCCCGTCGAGGACGAGTCCGCGGTCATGATCGACGACGGTAGTCGTCTCTGCCGGCGCGGACCCGCCACTTCCGAAGCTCCCGGTTGCGATCCCCTGACCGCCGAACTCGCTCATCGAGAGGAACGCGCCCTCGTCGTTGTCAGTCGACTTCACGAAAAACGACTCGCCTTCCGCCGCGACACCGTCAAATATCGGGTGAGAGTCCTCGACGTTCGTGTACGCGTTCTGAGAGCCGTCGAGATGCTCACCAATGAACTCCGGGTCGAGGGTGGCGTCGGAGAGCATTCGGACGGCATCGGCGGTGAACGTACCGCTATCGTCCCAGCTGTCGAGCAACACGCCGGTGGTCTGGTCGCCGCGGTTGTCGAGGAAGTGCTCCATCAGGCTCTGGTCGGCTGCGACCGAGTGGATGAGATGCACGTCGTGGTCGTCGTCGACGACGGCGTCCTGCCAGTCGGCGATGTCGTCCTCGAAGTAGCCGGTTACGGAGTCCTCCTGGTCGAGTTCGTCATCGAGTAGATCCACCAGCAGCCCGCCGTTGTTGCTGTCGTCGGAGTCGAGATCGACGACCGCCACGTCGAGCGGCGTCAGCCCGGGAATCTCGACATCGAACTCGTACTCGACGGGCTGTGTACCCTCGAGATCGCCGGTGTTCGTCACCTCGGCGCTGACTGTGATCTCCTCGTCGGGGTCGACCTCGGCTGGGGCGTCGAACCCGTCGATATCGAAAAACGGCTCCCCGGCCTCGACGACGTCGACGAACGCGAACGCGTCGTCGAACGCGAGCGTCACGCCGTGCTCGTAGGTCGAGGGGGTCTGGTCGACCGGGATCTCCGTCGAGAGGGTGACGTTGCTCGTCTCACCCGGCTCGAGGCTCACCTGCTCGGTGTCCTCGGTCTCGCCGTCGAACAGGTAGGTCGCGTTCTGAGTGGTCGTCTCGGTGCCGACGTGTTCGAGCGTGGCGGTGACCGCGAGCTGCTCACCCTGCTCGACCGCCGCTGGCGCGTCGAGGTCGACAACGTTCACCTGCTCCTGGGCGGCGATCTCGACCGGCCCGGTTGCGAAGTCATCGTTGCTGCTCACGACGTGTCTGACCGCGCTCGAATCCTCCGCCTGAACGGTGTACTCGAAGCTCACCTCCGTCGACTCGCCGGGGTCGAGCTGGACAGTCTCGGAGCTATCGCCGGTCGCGCCCGCCCCTCCGAGGCTGTCACCCGCCAGCGCCTGCTCGAAGGCAGCGTACTCGACGGCGTTCAGCATGAGTGCGTTCTCCGCATCGCTGAACGTATCGTGGGGCGTGAACGAGTCACGGCCGCTGGAGGGAAGCAGGATCTGGTTCTGGTCGTCGTTGACAGCGACGGCCGGTCCGTCTGGCTGGCTCCCGGCCTCCGACACGTCTGCGAGGTTCACGCCGCTGTAGTTGGCGTGCCAGCCACGGTCACCCGCGGAGGCGGTGTGCAGCGGCACTGTCTCGCCGGGCTCGCCGACGCCGTCGAACAGGGGGTGTGGGCTCGGACCCAGGTGGAGGTCGGCGCCGGAGCCGCCGAACGAGAACGTCAGCTCCTCCGGATCGCCGACATCGAGCACCAGCCTGACCACACCGTCGTTCTCGTCGGTTGGGTCATTGGCGACCTGGTCGAGATGGATCGTCGCCTGGCTGTCGCCGAGTTCGTCGAGAAACACCGACGCGTCGTTGTCCTCGGTGAACTGGTTGATGACGTAGACATCGTGATGTGTGTTGTCCAGCAGGTTCTCGGGGTTCAGCTCCACCACATCGAACGCCTCGTCGTCGAGTTCGTCTGCGAGAAACTCACTCAGGTCGGCTGCCGACTGGATCTCGGCCGCGCGCTGTGCGCGTTCGGTGGCCGACAGGTTCGTCCGCTCCGCGAGCGACCCCTCAATCTCCTCGGTCGAGAGCGTCTCGTCGACGACCGCAACGGAGATCCCATCCGAGAGCTCGTAGCTGATCTCCTGCTCGTCGGCCAGGCCGCCGACGTTCTCGACCAGCGCAGAGACCGTTATCTCGTCGCCGACGTTGACCGCCGCGGGTGCGTCGAGATCTGTCACCTCGAAGTTTGTCTCGAGGACCGTGATGTCTGTGAACCGCTCCTCGTGGGGCGTGACAACGCCGTGCTGGTACTCGCCCGCGCGCGCATCTGCCTCGATACTGTCGAAGGTGACCGTCTCGCTCCCGCCGGCCGCGATCGGGACGTCCTCCTCAACGATGATTTCGCCGGCGGCCGGGAACTGGTACGCGACGTCGCCGGTCTCGTCGACATTCCCGGTGTTGGTGATCTCGGCCTCGACGGAGAACGTCCCGTCCTGGGGGATCTCCGCGGGCGCATCGAGCTCTGTCACCTCGAAAAAGGGCGCGTTGATCGTGATGGTGTCGGTCTGGTTGTGGTGCTTCGAGAACACGCCGTAACGGTACTCACCACCAGCGAGCCCGTCTGTCGGGATGTCCTCGAACTCCATGCTCATCTCCGCGGGGTTCGAGACGGGTGTGTTCACGCCGGGTGCGGCCATGTCCACGAACTGCTGTGTGAGCACCGCGCTCTCGTCGAGTGGCTCGTCGGCGGGTGCCATCCGGAGCTCGATGTCATCAAGCGAGCCCGTGTCACCGACGTTCTCGAGATCCGCGGAGACATCGATCGGGGTTCCCCCGGTGACAAACGGCGGTGCGTCGAGGTTCGAAACCTCCACCTCACTCTCGTCGAGGATGCCCGCGACCTTCTCCTGGACGAGAATGGCGTCGGTCAGGGAGACATCCCCGTCGCGGTTGACATCCGCTGCCGGCTCGAAGAACGAGCTGCCGGGACCGCGGACGCCGGCAACCTCCTCCTGAATCAGAATCGCGTCGGTCAGCCCGACCTCGCCGGTCTCGGTCACGTCACCGAGCACCGAGTCGGCGGTCAGCGGGTTGACCTCGGAGACGGCCGCATGGGCGTCGATGATGCCGTGGCCGTACCGGATATCAGGCTCGTCGTCGGGTTCGTCCCAGTCGTCGGGCTTCTCCGCGGTCGTCTCCATCGCCTCGATGAGCTCCTCGCGCTCGGACTCCGGTGCGAACGACACCATCAGCGCGAACGTGCCGGCCTTGTGTGGTGCGGACATCGACGTGCCGGAGAAGGTGCCGTCGTAGCCGCCGCCGGGGACGGCACTCAGCACGCCCACCCCGGGTGCGGCCGCGTTCGGCACGACGTACTCCTCGGGCCAGTCATCGGGCGCCGCCCCGCCCCAGGCCGAATCCGTATCGATCAGCTCACCGCTCGAGAAGCTCGCAACGTCGCCGTCCTCGTCGACCGCACCGCTCGCGAAGTTCGAGAACACGTTCCCCGGACTGCCGGTGGACCCTGCACCGCTGTTCCCGGCAGAGGCGACCAGCACCACACCCGCGTCACGGGCGTTCTCCGAGGGTTCGACCATATCGTCGACGAACCCCGGCGCGCCCAGGCTCATCGAGACGATATCGGCGTCGGTATCGTCAACGGCCCACTCCATGCCGGCGATGACCTGCGTGAACGTTCCGCCGCCGGTATCAGAGAGGACCTTGCCGTGGTAGAGTGTCGCCTCGGGGGCGACACCGAACCCGGGGACATCACCGTCCGGATCGTCCGAGCCGACGACTGTCCCACTGACGTGTGTCCCGTGCCCGTCGCCGTCGTTGGGGTCGGTGTCGACCGGGTTGCCATCGTCGTCCCACTCGGCCCACTGGTCGTCGGTGAGCTCCGGCAGGTCAGGATGGCTGTCGTCGACACCGGTGTCCAGCACCGCTACCGAGGCGCCCTCACCCTGGGTGTCGAACTCGTCCCAGACGTCTGGTGCGTTTATCATCTCCAGCCCGTATGTGAGCTCGTCTTGGTCCGGCTCGACCTCCCCGGTGTCGGGCTGGTCCGGAACCGTCAGTTCGAAGTTGGGGTGAATCCGGTCGACACCCGGAAGCTCGGCGAGACCGGCGAGCCCGTCGGCGTCGGTCTCGACGAGCACGGCGTTTGCGAGCCACAGCTGGTTCTGAACCTCGACGCTGTCGTGCTCGCTGGCGAACGAGAGGACCGGTTGCTGTGCCTGCTCGGCGTGGCTCTGTAGCTGGGCAGTCACGTCGTCCTCACCGAGTACTGTTGTTCGGTCGGCCCGATCCAGACGGACAACCGCCGTCACCGGGCCGTCCTCGGCCTCCTCAAGCAGCGTGTCGTGTATCTCCGCCGTCCCGACGTTGTCGGCCCCTGCCGCTGTACCCACACTGTCCGGCGCACCCGCCGCGCCACCACTGAACGCCATCGCGATCACCGACGCCACCATGATCGCGGACAGCGCAACACCGCGTGCCTGTGCCCCCGTTGCGTTACCGAGCCTGCTGGCAAACATTTGTGTCAGTTTCGTTGTAGCAATTGCTGTCATTGGTACTCACCTCATACCCCCCGCACCCACGGGAGTGCGCTCCGAGGACAGCGAGAGCTCGGAGTGGTCGATGTCCACCGTTGCAGCACCGAGCGTCGCGGCCTCCATTTCGTTGCCGTTCTCGTCGAGCGCGCGGAACGCGATGTCCAGCTCGGCGGTGCCCGGCAGGACATCGACATCGACGTGGAACGTGTCGTCAGCGACCTGTTCGGTATCCCCGCGGTCCCAGTTGCGCCAGTCCTCGGTCGGACGGTCGTGCGTGTTGTGGCCGTAGTAGGCCCGGAACAGGCGTGGCTCGAGGTCACCCGGCGCGTCGAGTTCGACCTTGAGGGTGATCTCCTCGTCCGTGATCGGCTCGTTCGGCTCGTAGCCGAGGATGTCGACCGACTCGACGTTCGGCGGTGCCTCGTCGTCGCTGTTGCCCTCGTATTTCGCCCGTGTCGTGGTGTTCCGGTTGACCATCGAGTTCCCCTCGAGCTCGACAGCGACGTCGGTATCGGGCCCGATTGGGCCGTCAATGGTCACGCTGGGGAACGCGACGGGCTCGTCGATGACCGTGTCACCGTCGAGCGCGAGCCTGAGCTGGTCGTCGGGCCCGCTCCCGGTGCCCGCCATCCGTGTTCTGTCCCCGGGCCCGGCGGCGAAGCTCATCCGCAGGTTCAGCCGGTCATCGATCTGCCAGTCCGAGTCGGGCACCATCGGCCCCCCGTTGACGTCAGTCTCGTACGTCTCGCCAACCTCGGGGCTCCAAGGGGACTCGATGTACCGGTAGTCACCGAACTCACCGGCTCCGAAAACGTGTTCGTACTGGCCCGCCGCGTTCCGTATCCAGCTTATCTCCTCGCGGTCCTCGCCGATGTCCTCACGGATGGCAAACGGGGGCGAGCCGGGGAATGTCTCCTGGTCGGCCGGCGAGAGGAACGTCGACGTGTCGTAGAACTCCTCGTCGAGCCGGTGGAGGGTCATGTTCTCGGTGGCGAACGTGTCGGGGTCGATCTCGAAGTCGGGATCGGCAGACGACAGCGTCTCGGTCGCGCCCACGACCGTGTAGATTCGCGACGCGTCGAGCGCGCCGCCGTCACCGGTCTCGTCGTCGGGGACGAGCGTCCAACTCGTCGATATGTTTGTCGTCGATCCCTGTGAAAGCTCGGTGAAGTGTGACAGCTCACCGAACCCGCCGACACCGAAGGCGAGGTCGCTGTTCGTGGTGCTCGCGTGGAGGAACGCAAGGTAGTCCGCAACGTTGAACGGTTCGTCCTCGGAGACGGCACTCGTATCGACCGCCCGTGGGAACGTCCCTCGCTCGTCGATAACGACCTCCGTGTTGTCCTCGTCCACCTGGACCCCCTCGTTGAACGCGAATGCCGCCTCGAACGCAGCATCCGGGTCCTCCGTGTCCTCGTACTCCGAGATGGACCAGAAGTTGAGTTCCGCTTCGGACGCCGGCAGCACGAACGACGCCTCGTTTGTGCCGGCGAAGGCGCCGATCTCGAACTCGGAGAACGTGCCGTCGCTGGAGAAGATCTGCAGGTCCTCGAGAGCGTCCTCGACGTTTCTCGGGTTCTCGATTTTCTCGACTGTGATTTCGAGCCCGCGCGAGTAGCCGAAGATGGCGCGGTAGGACTGGCGCTCCCCCTCAAGCGTGAGTACACCCGAGTTGGGGCCGAACTCGTCGTCGATATCGACCATCAACTCGACGGCTTCGGTGTCGCCGGGCTCGACTGTGAGCGTCGTCTCGTTGAACGCGGTGTTCTCGAGTGTCTCCCCGGATTCGACGTTGAGCACGCTCGCGTCCGTATCGAGTTCGACAGTCTCGTTGCCCTCGTTCTCGACCTCGAAGACTGCGGTCTCCTGGGTCGGGTTCTCGATGACGCCGAAGCTCCTGACCGCGTTCTGAATCACGACATCCCCACCGAGCGCTGCTGTGGCGTTAACCTGACCGCTGCCCTGCCTGAAGATGTCACCCTCGAAATCCGGCAGCGGGTCCGCCGTCGTCACGAGACGGTCCTCAAGTTCACCCGGCTCGAAGTCGCCGTGTTCCTCGATCAGGAGTGCGGAGAGCCCACTCACCGCCGGGGCAGACATCGACGTGCCACCCTTTGCGGTGTAGGGGAACTCCCCGGCGTCATCACTCCCGGCCGCGGTGATGGGGAATCCCGGTGCCACCACCTCGGGTTTGATGTTCTGCTCGATCTGAGTGGGGCCACTCGAGGAGAAGAAGGCGACCTCGTCGTATGGCTCCTCCGTCGCGCCGACTGTGATCGCCTCCTCTGCGTTGCCGGGCGAGGAAATGGTCCGCAGGTCCGTGCCGGCGTTCCCGGCCGAGACAACGACCGTGACGCTCTCGTTGACCGCCGCCTCAACCGCATCCACGAGCGGATCGTTGGGCTGGACCGGCCCGCCGAGACTCATCGAGACAATATCGGCGTCGTTGTCGATAGCGTAGTCGACACCGTCGACGATAGCAGAGATCGTGCCTCCGCCGGCGTCGTCGAGCACCTTCACGTCCATCAGCTCCGCCTCAGGTGCGATCCCGACGAAGTCGCCACCGCTTTCGGTGCCGTCCCCGGCGACGATGCCTGCGACGTGGGTGCCGTGGCCCTGCCGGTCACCGGGCCCGTCACCGGTGAAGTCGACGCTGTCGACCACCCTGTCACCGAAGTCCGGGTGGTCGGCGTCGATGCCGGTGTCAAGCACCGCGACACGCACACCCGCACCCGTAACGTCGAACCCATCCCGGGCCGCCGGCGCATCGATCGCATCGGCCGCCTCGTCGAGTTGCACCTCGTGTCTCGCGTCCAGCGAGATGCGGTCGATTCCGCCGAAGTCGTTGGCCGCGGTGAAATCGACATCACCGGTGGCTATCCCCGCTGTCGCCCCGATGAACTCGAGTGTCTTCGTCCGCTCGAACCCCTCCAGGTCACCCGTGCGGAACTGCTGGTCGTTCTCGTAGGTCACGACAATCGGTGTTCCCTCGACCTGGCGGTCGGTGTACCCCTGTTCCAGCAGGAGATCGACGTTGAACAGCGCCTCGCTGTACACCGACGTATCGACACCCCGTGGGAGGACGTACGTGTCACCGCCCTGGCTGAGGGTCCGGTAGCTGGCATCGCCCCCATCTGGGCCCTCGATCTCGAACCGCCGGTCCTCACCGGTCCCGATGACCGTCACCGTGTGCCCGGTGACGAGCGTCAGCGCCCGCTGCTCGACGCTCTGGTCTGTCAGCGCAACATCCGCCTCGGTGTCTCCGTCCGACTCGATGTCGGGAGTCAGTACATCCTGCCCCTGTAGTTCGTCCGATGTGGTGTCGGCTTCCAGCACTGATGTCGGACCGCCGGCCGCCCCGGTGGCGGCAAGCACCGAGAGAACGACAATGGCTCCGAAAGCTACCACCAACAGTCGCCGATGCGCCATGGGGTCCGATACCACAATTACGCACTTATGTCCATCGGTATCCCGGGCGATATGAAATATACTGAACTGTTCAGAGAAAGAGGCTTTGCAAGCATCCAACCCCAGCCGTGGCTAGGAACGTGGAGAGGTACCCGTCCGCCTCAGACACGCCGGCGAACGGGCGGCTTTCGCCACACTACCGTCATAAAGAGGAGCCGAGATCGGAGGCGGTTACCGCGCGACAACCGCTGTGCGCTGCAGGCTCGCGTCTCCAGTCACCGAGACCGAACCGTCGGTGAAGAGCGGATTGAACGGTTCACCGCCCGGTCCCTGGATATCCGAGAAATCCTCGAGAATCTCGAGGTCGGTGTCACCGGCACCGACAGCGTCGAACTCTATCGAGATAGCCGTCAGCGGCGTGGGACTGTCTCCAACATCAACTGCGGTCAGCAGGAGTTCACCCTCATCCGGGTTTTCGTTGATAGTCGGGTCGGCAAACTCCACGCCCTCCGCGTCGACAAACTCGATGACGGAGGTGTTGTAGTCGATTTCGAGTGTGTACCCGCTGATATCCTTCTCGTCGTCGTCGAGCGATTCGATGTCGAAGCTGACCGAGACGGTATCGCCCTCAGCCGCGCTCTCGTCGCTCAGGATACCCTCGACCTGGGGCTCGGTGGCGATCTCGTACCCGTCGGCGTCAGCCGCGAACGGGTCCACCACGGGGTCGCCAGCGTCCTCCTCGTGCAGCCCCAGGGTCAGGTCATAGGTCCCCTCGGGTGCGTTCACGACCTCGCTGACCTCGACGCTGAACACGTCACCGATGTCCGGGTCGGCAATCCCGTCACCGTCGTCGAACTCGATCACCAGCGTCGAGTCGTCGAGTTCGAACGCGTCGACGATATCCCTCGAACTTCCTTCGGGGTCCTCGACGGCCGCGTTATCCGGGTCCGCGGTCACCGCCGAGAAGTCGACATCGTCGGTCCCGAAGTCGATCGAGACGAACGACGCCGTCTCGTCACCGACACTCAGATACTCGAAGTCGATCTCGTAGGTTGCCTCGTCACCAGGGGTCGAGGGCTGTGGGTCCGCGACGGTCACGTCGATGGCGGTGTCCGCGTCGATCTCGACCTCACCGGCGTCGGTCACGCCGCCGGGCACCACGCCGTCAGCGTCCGCGTGGGGCAACACCGGGAACGAGGCCGGCGGGAAGAAGTCGCCTTCCTCGACGTCATCGTCGTCGACGATGTGGATCATCCCGATGAACTCGTCGCTCTCGGTGATGGTGAGGTCCTCACCGTCGGGGTCCTGCAGTGTGAGTTCCTCGTCGGTCACCTCGCCGGAAACAACCTCGGTCGCTCCAACGAAGGCACCCGGTGCGCCGTCGTCGGACTCGTGCAGGTCGACCACGTACAGCGCGTCCGCGTCGCCCGCGAGGCTGGCATTGACCGTCAGGTCACCGTCGTCGGCCACACCCTCGACAGTCTGGTTGTCGAACTCCACAGTCCCCTGGAAGACCGTCGCAGCCTCGTTGTCAAGGACCGCGTCGGCCGTCTCCGGTGAGACGACGTCACCAGGCGCGTACTCCCCGCTCAGGTCCTCGACGGGGATGACGTGTGCGACGTGGTCACCGGGGAAGCCGCCGGTGTCCTCGACGGGGATTG
>OBKM01000347.1_pt1 | contig 23429 bp, 15 predicted proteins | sample 1519691 | NCBI WGS metagenome assembly OBKM01 (sample SAMEA37050418, study PRJEB22526) | metagenome | biome: saline pan; feature: lake; material: water | place: Egypt | collected 2015 | depth 0.5 m | reverse complement strand
GCCTGCGGTTTGCGATTCGCGAGGGCGGCAACACCGTCGGCGCCGGCGTCGTCTCCACGATCCTGGATTAGGTTTTCGCGTAGCTAACACGTTTGTGTGCGTTGGGCAGGCCGGTCTCTTGCGAGATCGGCCTGCTTTTTGGTGCGATTGATCTGTGCTGGACTTGGTTTGTTGTTTAAGGGATCTTGCAAAAGGCTTCTTAGACCGTCAACAACCACACGGTCGGTCCTTCGTTACTGAACAAATGTAGTCAAACGCCACGCGTGGCGCCACGATGGTAGTGCTGGAACAAAGAGAGGCAGCGCCGCTTTGCAATCAACTATGAAGGTGGCATTTGGCAGCCGCTGATTACCGGTACCACGCGGGCGTAGCTCAATTTGGGAGAGCAGCGGACTCCAAATCCGCCGGTTGGGGGTTCGAGTCCTCCCGCCCGTGCTATCACCCGACTATTCGACAGTTTACGACGCGGCAATACGTGGTGCCGTGTGCTCAGTAACCACCCATGACGCTATGAATTGGGTTATAAATTACCTGCAGGAGGTTGCGACGGAGATGCGAAAGGTGAACTGGCCTAGTCGCCAGGAGCTGATTAGTAGTACTGGAATTACGATCCTCGCAACCTTCTTGATCGCCGGCTACATCTTCGGTATCGATCAGATCGTCAGTGGTTTACTTGAGATGATCTACTAATCGAAGGCTTTTCACTCCAACCCGCGCCTACCTGCGAACCGTGATCAATTATGGCTCAGTCTGAAGAGGATAAATGGTACGTTCTGCGCACATTTTCGGGGCATGAGGACAAAGTGCGCCGGTACCTGGAGCAAGAGCTGGAGCGCCTTGAGCTCGAAGATCAGGTGGAAGAAATCATGATCCCCACGGAGACGGTCTTCGAGATGAAAGGTGGTGAAAAGCGCACGAAAGAAAAGAAGTTCTTTCCCGGATACATATTGCTTCGGGCCGATCTGACTGATGAGCTGCAGCACATGGTGTCGGATCTGCCTTCTGTTATCGGATTCTTGACCTCCGGGACGGGCGACGACCCGACGCCGCTGCGCCCGGAAGAGGTCCGCCGCATCGTCGGCAAGGTCGACGAGGCGGAGGCCATGGGCGAGAAGCCCGAGATTCCCTTCAAGGTCGGCGATCCGGTTACCGTTACGGACGGCCCCTTCGACAGCTTCAGCGGGTTCGTCGAGGAGGTGTATCCGGAAAAGATGAAGGTAAAAGTTATGGTGTCCATCTTCGGGCGCAAGACGCCCGTAGAGCTGGATTACCTCCAGGTCGAGCACGAAGAGTAGTTTTTCACATACCCTCGCACGTTTCTCTACGAACTAATACGCGGGAGCCTGCTTGAGCAGGCGTCTGAACCGCATAGTTGATTATGGCCAAGGAAGTCCAAACTACGATAAATCTGCAGATCAAAGCCGGACAGGCAAACCCGGCGCCTCCTATTGGTCCGGCCCTCGGTCAGCACGGCGTGAACATCATGGAGTTTTGCAAGCGGTTCAACGCCGAGACGCAAGACCGCATGGGCCTCTTGCTGCCGGTTGTCATTACCGTCTACGTGGACCGGTCGTTCGACTTCATCGTCAAGAGCCCGCCGGCGTCTGTTCTGCTGAAGCAACGCGCTGGCATCGAGACCGCCGCGGGCGACCCGCTTCGCGAGCACGTCGGTACGGTGACGTGGCAGGATTGCATCGAGATCGGAGAGCGTAAAATGGAAGACCTGAATGCCCACGACCCGGAGAGCGCTGCCAGCATGATTGCCGGTACGGCCCGATCCATGGGCATCCGCGTTGAGGACAAACCGGAGTAGGTATGGACGTATGGATGGTTGAACGTGTGAACGTTCATCCTCCCACCCCCTTCACACATTCATGCATGAATCAGCGGGAGCCTGCTTGAGCAGGCGTTTGCACCGCACAATCTGAAACATTATGGCACAACGAGGAAAACGCTACGTCGACGCGCGCGACCGCATCAATTCAGATGAAGCGCCTTTTCGGCTTGAAGAGGCCGCTGAGCTTGTCAAAGAGTCAGCCACAGCAAACTTCGACGAGTCGATCGACATGAATCTTCGGCTCGGCGTTGATCCGCGCCACGCGGACCAGATGGTCCGCGGCTCGGTCACGCTTCCGCACGGCACCGGCAAAGAGGTCGTCGTGCTCGTGCTGGCCAGCGAAGGCAAGCAGGCCGAGGCCGAAGAGGCGGGCGCCGACTACGTAGGGCTTGAGGAGTACATTGAGCGCATCGAGGAAGAAAACTGGCTCGACTTCGACGTCGTCATCGCCACGCCTGACGTGATGGGACAGGTAGGTCAGCTGGGACGTATCCTCGGTCCGCGCGGTCTGATGCCCAATCCGAAGAGCGGAACCGTCACGATGGACCTGGCCGAAACCATTGAAGAGGTCAAGGCCGGTAAAATCGAGTTTCGCGTCGATAAGAACGGTAACCTGCATACCACCATCGGGCGGGCATCGTTCGAGTCGGACGAAATCCGCGAAAACGCCGTTGCTTTCCTGACAGAGGTTCTTCGACTGCGACCTCCGGCGGCTAAGGGATTGTACTTCCGATCGATCACCATGTCGGCCACGATGGGGCCGCCTGTCCCGGTCGACCGAAGTTCCGTCCTTACGGCCGCACGCTGACCGCTGGCTTTCTCCTGCTTTACCGCTGAAGTCTGACGATTCCCCGTATCTCCCATGCCTCTTACCCGAAGCAAAAAATCACAAATCATCGACGAACTGGAGGAAAGCCTCGAGGACGCGTCGATTGTATACCTCACTAACTTCTCCGGCCTGACGGTCGCTCAGTCTAACGCGCTGCGCGGACGCTTCCAGGAAGCCGATGTCGAGTATCGCGTGTGCAAGAACACGCTCTTGCAACTGGCTCTGGACCGCGTTGGCGGGTTCGACGAGTTGGACGATTATCTGAAAGGGCCGACGGCTATGGCCCTGACGGATGATCCCGCCGTTGTGGCTCGCATCATTCAGGATTTCCGAGAAGAGGAGGGGCTGGAGCGCCCGGAGCTGAAGGTCGCCTACATTGAAGGGGATCTCTACGAGTCCGGCGCGCTCGATCAGCTTGCTGACCTCAAGTCGCGCGAAGAGCTCATTGGCGACATTCTCGGATTGCTCATGGCGCCCGCACAGAATCTCGTGTCGAGCCTGCAGGGCCCGGGCCAGACGTTGGCCGGCGCCGTGCAGTCCATGGCCGAAGAAGAGGACGAAGAGTAAGTACCCTGTATCACTGAGCATTCAAAGTAGTATCCGCGCTCATTGATGACGGGCGGCCCCCTCCATGTAAGGAGGTGGCTACCCTCGGTGAGCGCTTGCATCCGAACCCGTAACCTTGAATCCTTAATTTGCGGCGCAGCCTCGCCTCGAACGGGGCGGAGACCGTCGCAGGAGGACCAACCACACTATGGCAGATATCGAAGAACTCGCTGAAGAACTCGTAAATCTTTCTATCAAGGAAGCCAACGAACTCGCTAACCACCTCGAAGAGGAGTACGACATCAAGCCGGCCTCGGCGGGCGTCGCTGTTGCGGCTCCGGGCGAAGGAGCTGGCGATGGCGAAGCCGAGGAAGAAGAGCAGACGGAGTTTGACGTCGTGCTCACCGGCGTTGGCGGCAACAAGATTCAGGTCATTAAGGAGGTGCGCTCCATCACCGGAATGGGCCTGAAGGAAGCCAAGTCGCTCGTCGACGAGGCGCCGAACCCCGTTCAGGAGGGCGTCTCACGCGACGAAGCCGAAGAGCTTCAGTCCCAGCTCGAAGAGGCTGGTGGCGAAGTTGAGCTCCAGTAGAACAGTGACTCTCTGCGCCGGCCCCCTCGGCGGGCGCACAGAACAAGGCACGGCGAACAGCGCGTTCACCGTGTCCACGAGTACTGCCGAAGCCGATTTCCACGGGATTGTGGGGATCGGCTTTCGGCGGCTATTGGAAGGTTGTTCTGCAGCACGCTATGCGTCGAAACAACCCCTATAGCGTGCCGTTCAAAGCTCGCTGAATCATGCATCTTAAGTCTGTCGGCTTGTCGCTGAAATCCGCCTCTGAACGTCACCCACGCATATTCCGCGCCTGCTTTAGTGGCACGCCAGCTGACTGGGGGGAGCGAGGTTCCACTGCGCCTTTCACTGATTGCACCGGGCCTGGCGTATTTCTATAGCGGCGCCTACTGCGTCGAGCAACACGAGCGGCTTTCGCGGCGCTCTCCGATTAGACTGTCGAACACGCAAATCACGGTAGCTACGTAGCCTATGTCCAAACCGAAGGGTCATCCCTCTCTCAACGGTCAATTTTTCGGCGAAGCGCGACGAGAAAGCTTCGGTTCCATACCGGCCGTTTGGGACTATCCTGACTTTCTTGATATCCAGTTAAAGTCATTCCACGACTTCATTCAGGCCGACGTCCCTCCCGAGGATCGCGAGGATGAGGGGTTGCAGGCCGTATTTAAAGAGCACTTTCCCATCCAAGACAGCCGAGAGCGCTACACGCTCGAGTTTGTAAGCTACAGCTTGGATGCTCCGAAGCAGACGCGCGAGGAGTGTGCCGCACAGGGGCTCACGTACTCCGTACCGCTTAAGGCAACGCTTCGGCTGTCCAGCAGGGAAGAAGAGGACGGCGAAGAAGCAATCGAGGCCGTTGAACAAGAAGTCTACCTCGGCACGCTTCCGTACATGACCAAGCAGGGGTCGTTTATCGTGAACGGCTCCGAGCGCGTCATCGTCTCCCAGCTGCACCGCAGCCCCGGGGCGTTCTTCAGCATGGAAGAGCACTCGAACGGGACGATGCTCTACTCGGCCCGGATCATTCCTTTCCGCGGGTCGTGGGTCGAGTTCTCAACGGACGTGCGCGACGTCATGTGGGCGTACATCGACCGTAAGAAGAAAGTCCCCGTGACGACGCTTCTGCGCGCGCTGGGCGTGTCGAGCGACGAGGAGATCATCAACATGTTCAACCTCGCTGACGTGGAGGAAGTCGGCGACGAGGACGACTTTGAAGACCATGTCGGCCGCGAACTCGCCACCTCCATTACGGTCGAGCAAACCGTTGAAATCATTGATGAGGACACCGGTGAGGTCGTCGACGAAGAAACGGAGCGCGAGGTGGTGCTTCCCGCTGAACACGAACTCGAAGAAGACGACTGGGAAGCCATCGACGAGTATGATATCGATCACCTCTATCTCCTGAAGGAGGACGAGGAGGAAGACGATCTCGACACCGAGGTCCTCGTCGAGACGCTCAAGAAAGATCCGACGCACAGCGAAGAAGAGGCGCTCAACGAGCTCTACCAGGAGCTTCGTGGCACTGAGGCGCCCGATGACGAATCGGCGCGCGACGTGCTCGACCGCATGTTCTTCTCCGAGAAGAAGTATGACCTCGGAGAAGTCGGCCGCCATCGCATTAACGAGCGGCTTGGCATCAGCGTCGACGAGGACATCCAGACACTCACGAAGGACGACATTATTGCAATTGTTCGCGAGCTGGTGCTGCTGAAGAACGGCGAGAGCACGCCGGACGATATCGACCACCTGGGCAATCGCCGCGTCAAGACGATCGGCGAGCAGCTCGGCTCGCAGTTCTCGCTCGGCCTCGCGCGCATGGCGCGCACCATTAAGGAGCGCATGAATCTGCGCGACGCCGACAAGTTTACGCCGAAGGATCTGGTCAACGCCCGCACCATTGAGAGCGTGATCAACACGTTCTTCGGGACGAACCAGCTCAGCCAGTTCATGGATCAGACGAATCCGATGGCGGAGCTGACGCACAAGCGTCGCCTCTCGGCGCTTGGACCGGGCGGGCTTACCCGCGAGCGAGCCGGCTTCGAGGTGCGCGACGTCCACCACACGCACTACGGCCGCCTCTGCCCGATTGAGACGCCCGAGGGCCCGAACATCGGTCTTATTCTCTCGCTCTGCGTCCACGGCGTGATCAATGACTTCGGATTTATCGAAACGCCGTACCGCGTGGTGGAGGACGGCAAGGTCACCGAAGAGGTGGAGTACCTCTCCGCCGATCAGGAGGACCGGTCCATCATCGCGCAGGCGAACGCGCCCATGGACGAGGACGGCAACTTCCTCGTAGATGAGGTGAAGTGCCGCCACGAGGGCGATTTCCCGGGCGTCGAGCCGGAGAACGTCGAATACATGGACGTCTCGCCGAACCAGATTATCTCGGTTGCGGCCAGTCTCATTCCCTTCCTCTCGCACAACGACGCGAACCGGGCGCTCATGGGATCCAACATGCAGCGCCAGGCGGTTCCGCTCCTGCGCGACGAGTCCCCAATCGTTGGAACCGGCATTGAGGGCCGCGCGGCTCGCGACTCGCGCGCCGTCATCACCGCTGAAGGCGATGGCGTCGTCGAGTACGTCGATGCCGAGCGCATCGTTGTTCGCTATGAGGAGGATGAGGAAGACACCGAGCTGGCCTTCCGCGAGCCGGTGCGCGAATACGAGTTGACTAAGTTCAAGCGCACCAACCAGGACACGTGCCTGAACCAGAAGCCGATCGTAGAGGTCGGCCAGGAGGTCGAAGAGGACATGCCTCTCACCGACGGGTTCTGCACGGATGATGGCGAGCTGGCGCTCGGCAAGAATGTGCTGTGCGCCTTCGTCCCCTGGCGCGGATACAACTTTGAGGACGCGATCGTAATCAGCGAGCGCCTCGTGTCCGACGATGTCTACACCTCGATCCACATCGAGGAGTTCGAGCACGAGGTGCGCGACACGAAGCGCGGCGAAGAAGAGCTCACGCGCGAGATCCCGAACGTCTCGGAAGAGGCTACCAAGGACCTCGACGAGCGTGGCATTATTCGCGTCGGCGCCGAGGTCAATCCCGGCGACATCATCGTCGGTAAGATTACGCCGAAGGGCGAAACTGACCCGACGCCCGAAGAGAAGCTTCTCCGGGCTATCTTTGGCGACAAGGCCGGCGACGTAAAGGACGCCTCGCTGAAGGCCAAGCCAGGCATGGACGGCGTGGTCATCGACACGGAGCTGTACAGCCGCCGCGAGCTCGACCCGGCGTCCAAGAAGATGGAAGAGAAGCGCCTCGAGACGATCGAGGAGAACCTGGAGGAAGATCTCGCCGATCTCGAAGAGCGCTTCTGGACGAAGTTCTTCAACATCGTCGAGGGAGAGACCTCCGCGGGTATCGAAGACCGCGAGGGCAACGTGATTCTCACCGAAGGCGCCGAGTTCGACGAAGAGGCGTTTGAGGACGTCGATCCCCGGCAGCTGAGCACGAAGCTCCAGTTCACCGAGGACGAAGACACGAACGAGCAGGTCTCCACCCTTCTCCGCAACTACGAGCGGGTCCGTAAGGACATCGAGGGAGAGGCCAAGCGTGAGAAGCATCAGGTGCAGATGGGCGACGAGCTGCCCGCCGGCATCGTGCAGATGGCCAAGGTTTACGTGGCCCGCAAGCGCAAGATGCAGGTCGGTGACAAGATGGCCGGCCGTCACGGCAACAAGGGCGTGGTTGCCAACATCGTGCCCGAAGAGGACATGCCGTTCCTCGAAGATGGCACGCCCGTCGACATCGCTCTGAACCCGCTCGGCGTGCCCTCGCGCATGAACATCGGCCAGATCTTCGAGACGCTCCTCGGATGGGCCGGCGACGAGCTGGATAAGAAGTACGCGACGCCGGTCTTCGACGGGGCGAGCATGGACGATATTCAGGAAGAGCTGGAGAAGGCCGGTCTTCCGACTGATGGCCGCGCGCAGCTCTATGACGGTCGCACGGGCGAGCCCTTCGATGAGAAGACGACCGTGGGGCAGATTTACATGCTCAAGCTCGAGCACCTTGTCGAAGACAAGATGCACGCTCGCTCCATCGGACCGTACAGCCTCATCACGCAGCAACCGCTCGGTGGAAAGGCCCAGTTCGGTGGGCAGCGCCTCGGCGAAATGGAGGTGTGGGCGCTCTACGCCTACGGCGCTTCCAACACGCTGCAGGAGATGCTCACCTACAAGTCGGACGACGTCGACGGTCGCTCGGAGGCGTACGAGGCGATCGTGAAAGGCAAGAACCTGCCGTCGCCCGGTGTGCCTGAGAGCTTCAATGTGCTCGTGCGCGAGCTTCAGGGGCTCGGCCTGGAGGTTACGCTCGACTGACGGATGTCGAAGTCCGGGTGTCGAATGGATCTCTCGCGCCATCCCATCCGACACTCGGAAACTCGTCATTCATCCCCTCCTCCCTCTATCTCTCGAAATTCGACATTCGAAACTCGAATATGCCGTACGGAAACTCGAAGGAAATCAACAAGGACTTTGACGAAATCCAGATCAGCCTGGCCTCTCCAGAGGATATTCTGGAGCGATCGTACGGAGAGGTCATGAAGCCCGAGACCATCAACTACCGGTCGTTCAAGCCGGAGATGGGCGGGCTCTTCTGCGAGAAGATCTTTGGTCCGGTCAAGGACTATGAGTGCCACTGTGGCAAGTACAAGCGTATCCGGTATAAAGGTATTATTTGCGACCGGTGCGGCGTAGAAGTTACGCGCAAAGCGGTGCGCCGCGAGCGCATGGGCCACATCTCACTCAGCGTGCCAGTGGTCCACATCTGGTACTTCAAGACCCTCCCGAACAAGATCGGCCACCTGCTCGGGCTGAAGTCGAAAGACCTGGAGAAGGTCATTTACTATGAGAATTATATTGTCATCCAGCCCGGGAGCGCCGAGCTGCTCGGCATCGAGGAGAACCAGCTCCTCACCGAGGAGGAGTACTACGAGGTGCTCTACCAGATTCGGGAGGACAACAACCGCCTGCCCGACGACGACCCCGACAAGTTTATCGCGATGATCGGCGGGGAGGCGATCGAGGAGATGCTGAAGCGGCTCGACCTGGAAAAGCTGGCGCAGGAGCTGCGCTACCAGGTGCGCACGGAGACGAGCCAGCAGCGCAAGTCGAAGGCGCTCAAGCGCTTGAAGGTCGTCGAAGGCTTCCGCGAAGCCAACCGCCACTCGGTGAACAAGCCGGAGTGGATGGTGATGCGGGTCATTCCGGTGATTCCGCCGGAGCTGCGCCCGCTCGTTCCGCTCGAAGGCGGCCGCTTTGCGACGAGCGACCTGAACGACCTCTACCGGCGCGTGATTATCCGCAACAATCGCCTCAAGCGCCTGATGGATATCAAGGCGCCCGAGGTGATCCTGCGGAACGAGAAGCGCATGCTGCAGGAGGCCGTCGACTCGCTCTTCGACAACAGCCGCAAGTCGAACTCCGTCCGCGGCAGCCAGAACCGCCCGCTCAAGAGCCTCAGCGACATGCTGAAGGGCAAGCAGGGGCGGTTCCGCCAGAACCTGCTCGGCAAGCGCGTCGACTACTCCGGCCGGTCGGTCATTGTCATCGGCCCGGAGCTCGAGCTGCACCAGTGCGGCGTGCCCAAGGAGATGGCCGTCGAGCTCTTCAAGCCGTTCATCATTCGGCGGCTCATAGAGCGCGGCATCGTCAAGACGGTAAAGAGCGCCAAGAAGTACGTAGACCGGCGCACCCCGGAGGTGTGGGATATCTTAGAGAAAGTAGTGGAGGGGCGACCCGTGCTTCTCAACCGGGCGCCGACGCTCCACCGCCTCGGCATTCAGGCGTTCCAGCCGGTGCTCACCGAAGGGAAGGCGATCCAGCTGCACCCGCTCGTGTGCGTGCCGTACAACGCCGACTTTGACGGCGACCAGATGGCAATCCACGTCCCACTTAGCCACGAGGCGTGCGTCGAAAGCATGGTGCTCATGCTCTCCAGCCACAACATCCTGAGTCCGGCCCACGGCGGACCGCTCGCCGTGCCGACCCAGGACATGGTACTGGGCCTCTACTATCTCACCAAGTCGAAAGATGACGAGAAAGGTGAAGGCAAGCGCTTCTCCAGTATATCCGAAGTGCGCCAGGCCTTCGACCGGGACGTTGTATCGAAGCACGCCAAGGTCAAGCTGCGAGATCCGGACGGCTCCGGCGAGATGATCGACACGACCGTCGGGCGCGTGCTCTTCAACGAGATTCTGCCGGACGGCATGGAGTACGTCAACAAAGTACTCACCAAGAAGAACATGCGTCCGGTCATCAGCGAAGTGCTGGAGATCTCCGGCTTCGAGGAGACGGCGCAATTCCTCGACGACATGAAGCACCTAGGCTTCGAGGAGTCGACCGTTTCCGGACTCACGTTCTCGCTCTCCGATATCGTCGTTCCCGAGAAGAAGCAAGACCTGGTCGAAGAAGCCAGCGAGAAGGTGGAGCAGGCCCAGGGGAACTACAACATGGGCTTCATCACCGACAGTGAGCGTTACAACCAGGTCATCGATATCTGGACGCAGACCAACAATCGGGTGTCGGAGGTCCTCTACGAAACGCTCGAAGAGCACAAAGAGGGCTTCAATCCGATTTACATGATGGCCGACTCCGGCGCGCGTGGCTCGCAGGAGCAGATTCGTCAGCTCGGCGGCATGCGCGGCCTGATGGCCAAGCCGCAGAAGAACATCGGCGAAGGCGGCGGCGAGATTATTGAGGACCCGATCCTCTCGAACTTCAAGGAGGGGCTCTCGGTGCTTGAGTACTTCATCTCGACGCACGGCGCCCGGAAGGGCCTCGCCGACACGGCGCTCAAGACAGCCGACGCCGGGTATCTCACGCGTCGTCTGGTCGACGTGGCGCAGGACGTCATCGTCACCGAGCACGACTGCGGCACGCTGCGTGGCATCGGCATTACCTCGCTCAAGGACAACGAGGAGGTTGTCGAGCCGCTCTCGAAGCGCATCAAAGGGCGCGTGTCACTGCACGACGTCTACGATCCGCTCACAGACGAGCTCATCGTCGAAGCCAACGAGCTCATCGACGACGAGAAGGCGCAGAAGATCGCCGAGACCTCGATTGATGAGGTCCAGATTCGGTCGGTGCTCACCTGCGAATCCGCGAAGGGCGTCTGCACGCTCTGCTACGGCCAGAACCTGGCCACGCGGCGCATGGTCGAAGTCGGCGAATCGGTCGGCGTAGTCGCTGCGCAGTCGATCGGCGAGCCGGGCACGCAGCTTACGCTCCGAACCTTCCACACCGGAGGAACGGCGAGCGGCGTTTCGGCCGAAAGCACGATCCAGACGAAGTTTGCTGGTGAGGTGCGGACCGAAAACCTCCGCACGGTCACCTACGAGGATACCGACGGCCCGAAGGAAGTTGTGCTCACCCGTCAGGGCGAAATCCGCATCGTCGATCCGGACGAAGAGGATCGCGAGATTACCAGCTACGCCGTGCCGTACGGCGCCGAGGTGCTCGTCGAAGAGGGGCAGGACGTCGAGAAAGACGACGTGCTCGTCAGCTGGGATCCGTACAACAGCGTGATTCTCACTGAGGTCGACGGCGAGGTGGCCTTCCAGGACATCATCGAAGGCACCACGTTCCGCGAAGAGGCCGACGAGCAAACCGGCCACAAAGAGAAGGTGATTGTCGAGAGCCGCGAGCGCACGCTAACGCCAGCGCTCTTGGTTACCACGTCTGACGGAGACGAGCGCGAGTACAATATGCCGGTTGGCGCCCGCATCCAGGTTGATGAGGGCGAAACCGTACAGGCCGGCCAGGTGCTCGCCAAGATTCCGCGTCAGACGGCGCAGACGAGCGACATCACCGGTGGTCTGCCGCGCGTCGAAGAGCTCTTCGAGGCGCGCACGCCGGACGACCCGGCGACCGTCAGCGAAATCGACGGCGTCGTTAGCTTCGGCGACCGTAAGCGCGGCAAGCAGGAGGTCATCGTGACGAGCCACGACGGCGACATGCAGAAGTCCTACATGGTGTCGCTCTCGAAGCACATGCTCGTCCATGAGAACGACCTCGTGAAAGCCGGCGATCCGCTTTCGGACGGTCAGATTGCCCCGCACGACATCCTGTCGATCAAGGGGCCCCGTGCTGTGCAGGAGCACCTGCTCAACGAGATCCAGGAGGTGTATCGTCTCCAGGGGGTCGGGATCGATGACAAGCACTTCGAGGTCATCATCCGGCAGATGATGAAGCACGTGAAGGTGACCGATCCGGGTGACACGAACCTGCTCGAGGAAGAGCTCGTGGATCGCTACGAGCTGTCCCAGATCAACGACGATCTCTACGACAAATTCGTCGTGACCAATCCGAGCGACGCCGATGTCAAGATTGGCGAAATCGTGGGACGCCGGCGCCTGCGCGAGCTGAACTCTAACATGAAGCGCCAGGACAAGCCGGAGGTAGAGGTGCGCGAGGCGCGCCCGGCCGTAGCGGAGCCTGTGCTCCTCGGCATCACAAAGGCCTCTATCTCGACCGATTCGTGGGTTTCGGCGGCCTCCTTCCAGGAGACCACGAAGGTCCTCACGAATGCGGCCATCGCCGCCAAGCGCGATCCCCTGTACGGTCACAAGGAGAATGTGGTTGTGGGCCACCCGATTCCGTCTGGAACGGGACAGCCCCGCTTCCGCGATCTCGTGGTCGGCTCGAAGTCCGAGCTCGAAGAGCTGCAGGCCGCGATCGGTGGCGACGGAGAGGCCGGGCCGTCAGGCGACGGCGCTCCGGAAGCTGAGGAAGCCGTCGAAGCTTCCGAGACCGACTCCGACAGCTGATCACAACTTCTCGTTTACTCAGAGTAACAACCCCGGCGCTGATGACCAGCGTCGGGGTTGTTGTACGTTGATGGGTTCTGTAGGACCCTGTAGAAAAGGGCGGGCGCGTTCGGTCAGGAGAGACCGAGCAGCGGCAGGGCCGAGGGGGTTGCATCCATCTCCATCGCCGTCGTATCAGCAGGTGCAGCATCGCCATTTTCCGGCGCCTCATCCAGCGCCTCGGACGTAATGCTGATCAGGAAGTAGCTACCGGCAGCCGTGATGCCTATTATCATTACCACGGACATGACGGCAAAGATTTTGGATGCACGCCGGCTCATGGGCTGGGTCCGGTGCTCGAACTCCGGCGTGTCAGAAGAAGCGTCGTCAGGCATGGTATGCAACAGGAGCCAGGAAACAGACAAAAGGAGGTACTAAGATCGCAGCCGACATACCTATATGAAGGACCCTAGACGTGAGGTCCTAAAAGTAAACGGAGTAAGCAGAAGGTTGGAAAACTTAACACAAACCCGTATCTTGTATCTCAAAGGGCGGTGATCAGCCGACAGGGACTTCCTGAGGCAGGTTTCGAGAGACGCGTTCCGAGGAGAAAAAGCTGATCGTCAGTCCGCGGCCGGGGGAGCTTTTTTGTTAACACGATCTTGAAACTTTTTCCTCCACGTCGAGGTTAATTTGATCATGCCGAACGAACAAGCTCCATCCGAAAACGGTGATCTCCGCCGGCGCATCCTCGACACGACGCGCCATCTGCTGGTGCAAGAGGGGTTTCAGAGCCTCTCGATGCGAAAGATCGCGCGGGCGATCGACTACAGTGCCACGAGCATATATCTGTATTTCGACAGCAAGGATGCACTTTTACATGCCCTCATTGATGAAGGGATGGACCGGCTCTACAAGAAGTTGAAGGAGGAAGCGGAGAAGTATCCTGAAGATTCAGTAGCGCGCTTGGAAGCGCTTTGCACGTGTTTCGTGGAATTCGGGTTGGACAATCCCGAGTACTATGAAATCATGTTTCTGCTCCACCCCGAGCACATGGAGCGATACCCGGCTGAGAAGTACCGCCGAGCTCGCCGCAACCTGGACGTCATTGCTGCTACTCTCGCAGAGGGCGATGAGAAGGGCGTATTTGACGTGGAGGATACTCGGGTTTCGGCCAGTACCGTGTGGGCCTCCCTGCACGGCGCTGTCTCGCTGCTGCTTGCCGAGCGCATCGACGTTCGCATCGATCGGGAAGAGTTCATCGAAACAACTATTCAGCACACCATAAATGGATTCATGACACCCACTGCACGGTCGTCCCCCGTGTCGGAAACCGCCTCGTAAGCTGTAAGGCCGGAGTTTTTGGGTGACGGGCACTTCTCACCAGAAAAGAAATAGCCATATGTCTCGACAAATCTACACAGCACCACCGAACTCTGGAACGGCGGTTCGCGGTAAGACGCTTCCGGATATCTTGTACGACGCGTGCGACCGCTACACCAATCCTGAAATGCTCAATCAGCCGGTCAATGGGGAATGGGCGGCGATGTCGCTGGACGAGTTTCGCCAGCAGTCTGAGGAGCTGGCGCTCGGCCTCCTCGATATGGGGTTGGAGCGCGGCGATCACGTCGCCTTCTTCATGGAGAGCGACGTATATTTCTGCCTGGCGGATATGGGATGCCTCATTGGAGGGCTTATCAACGTGCCTATTTATCTGTCCCATAATCCTGAGCAGGTTGAGTATGTGGTCGATCACTCGGACTCTAAGGCCCTCATCGTGGCTGACTACGATCGGCTCGACGAGGTTGCCCCACTCCTATCAGGCCTCGAAAAGGTCCAGGATGTCGTGGTAGCCAATCCGCAAGAGGACCGGGAGCCCGCCGAGGTTCCCGAGCACGTGGGTCTGCATACGATGGATGAGGTCCGCGCGCGAGGACGCGAGTCTACCTCGAACCAGGAGCAGGATATCGGCGAGCTTCGAAGCCAGATTGACCCTAGTGACCTCGCCACGATCATCTACACGAGCGGAACGACAGGACGACCCAAAGGGGTCATGCTTACCCACGAAAATGTCTCGTACAATGCGCTGACCTCGTTTTCGGGCTTTAGCATCTACGAGCCGGGGCCAGACGGGGAAACCATTCTGTCCTTTCTTCCCCTGACCCATATCTTTGCACGAGCCCTTCAGTACGGGTATCTGTCGCGCGGAAGTAGCATTTACTATACCCATCCCGACAATCTGGTCGACGTCCTTCCCAAGGTGCGTCCTACCATGTTTGCGTCGGTGCCGCGGCTTCTGGAGAAGGTGTATGCCAGCATCCAGGACAAAATCATGAACATGACTGGTTTTCAGAAGACCGTTGGCACATGGTCGCTTGGCCTGGCTCAGCAGTATGATTTAGAGAAATCTCCCTCGATCGGATACGAAATGAAGCGTGCCGTGGCCGACCAGCTCGTCTTCAGCAAGTGGCGCGATGCCCTCGGTGGGCGGCTCAAGTTTGCTGTGGTAGGAGGCGCTGCGCTGAGCGCCGAGCTCACGAACCTGTTTGCAGCCGCTGACATCCACCTTTTGCAGGGATATGGGCTGACTGAGTCGAGTCCCGTTATCGCCTACAACCGACCGGAGCGCAACAGGCCGGGAACGGTGGGCGAGCCCATCCCGGGCGTTGAGGTCACTATCGCCGACGACGGGGAAATCCTGACGCGTGGACCTCACGTCATGCAGGGGTATTACAAGCAGGAAGACAAGACGAAGGAGGTCCTCGACGAAGAGGGATGGCTCCATACCGGCGACATTGGTGAGATGACGGACGACGGATTCCTGAAGATTACAGACCGCAAGAAGTCCCTCTTCAAACTCTCGACAGGAAAATATGTGACGCCGCAGCCCGTCGAAAACGACCTCGGCACGAATGCTCTTGTTGAGCAGGCAGTTGTGATTGGAGAGCGCGAAAAATTCTGCGCGGCGCTCATCTTTCCAGCAGAGGACAACCTGCGCTCGCGAGCTCGCAACGAGGGCTTGGAGGTTGAAGATATGACCCTCGAGGAGCTGATTAAGCAGCCTGAAGTCGTGGAGTTCTACGAAGAGATCGTCGACGAGGCCAACGAAGGCATCGACCACTGGTCACAGGTCAAGCGCTTTGCCCTGGTGGCCGAGGAGCTGACCATCGAGTCGGGACTGCTCACGCCCACCATGAAGGTGAAGCGACCGCAGGTCCGCGACCGGTTTACTGATGAGATCAGGACGCTCTATGAGGAGGCTGAAGAAGAGGATAGAAGCGAGAAGGAGCGTAGCGTTATTGTCCCGTAGCACACATAAGGGCCGATTACCCGTCGGCCCTTTTTTACTTTTCGGATTAACGCCGTTAAGTTTACATCACATTGTTGCCTAAACCAACTGATTTTGTCATGGAGACCAAGGCTCTCGACACCCGCTCGCTGGATCTCGCCGCACCGCCCACTCGGAAGCCCTTCCAAACAGCCGCTGTGCTGGGAGCCGGCACGATGGGATCGCAGATTGCGGCCCACCTAGCGAATGCCGGTCTGCAGGTGCACCTGCTCGACATTGCTCCGGATGATGGCGATCCGAATGCAGTCGTTGAAGAAGGATTTGAGCAGGCGCGCAAGGCCAGTCCGGATCCCTTCTTTTCCGATGAGGTGGCCGATCGCATCACGACCGGCAACTTCGACGAACATTTCGACCGCGTCAGTGAGGTCGAATGGGTGATTGAGGCCGTCGTCGAGCGGCTCGATGTAAAGCAGGACGTGCACGCTCGGATCGAGGAGCACGCCTCTGATGAGGCTGTCATCTCGACCAACACGAGTGGCATTCCCATCCACGAGATTGCTGACGGACGCTCGGAAAGCTACAAGCGGCGCTTCTTAGGCACGCACTTCTTCAATCCACCGCGTTATCTGAAGCTTCTCGAGGTGATCCCAACGGATGCCACCGATCCCGCCGTTGTTGAACGCGTGGCGCAGTTCGGGCGGCTCAACCTCGGAAAAGGCATCGTGATTGCCAATGACGTGCCTTATTTCATCGGCAATCGCGTCGGCGTCTACGGCCAGCTGCAGGCCATTCGCTACTTCACCGAGGGCGACTACACGATTGAGGAGATCGATACGCTGACAGGCAAAATCGCGGGGCGGCCCAAGTCGGCTACCTTTCGTACGGCGGACCTCGTAGGGCTCGACGTGCTGAAAGATGTCACGCAGAATCTCTACGAAAAGGCGGAGAACGACGAGAGCCGCGAAGTCTTCCAGGTGCCGGAACTGCTCGACCAGCTCGTTGAGGAAGGCGCGCTCGGCGAGAAGACGAAAGCCGGGTTCTACAAGAAGGAAGATGGAGAGATCAAATCCATCGATCCTGAGACGCTCGAGTACACGTCGGCGGAAGACGAGGAGCTGGGCGACCTCGGGCGCATCTGGAAAGCCGGCGACCTGCCGGATCGTCTGCAGGCTCTCTACGAAGATGACAGCCGCGCCGGGCAGTTCTTCCGCGAGACGACGCTCGACCTGCTCGGCTACAGCGCGCGGCGCATCGGCGAGATCACGGATAACCCGGCCGATGTCGATCGGGCTATCCGCTGGGGGTTCGGCTGGGAGCTGGGCCCGTTCGAGACGTGGGACGCCCTCGGTTTCGAGACCGTGCTGAACGGCCTGGACGCCCACGACATCGACGTTCCTGGCTGGGTCGATACGATGCGCGAACAGGGACATGCGACCTTTTATCGCACCGAAGACGGGACGCGCGAAGTGTACGTCCCGAGCGAAGGGCGATACATCCCCGATCCGCGCCCATCCGATGAGCTGCATCTCGACGACATCAAGGCGCAGCCCTCAGCCGAGCTGTGGTCCAATGAGGATGCGGCGCTGCTCGACATCGGCGATGGGGTTGCGCTCTACGAGTTTCGCTCGAAAGGGAACGCGCTCGGTCAGAAAGTGATGGAGGGGCTTTACGAGGTGATCCACCGGGTCGAAGACGACCCCAACCTCCGCGGGCTCGTGATTGGCAACGAGGGCAAGAACTTTTCCGTCGGGGCCAATCTGGGCGAGATGGCCATGGCCGCCGCGCAGGGGCAGTTTGACCAGATCGAGACGTACATCGCGCAGTTTCAAGAGACGATCCAGAAGGTTCGCTATGCGACCAAGCCGGTCGTTGTGGCCGCGCACCAGCGCGTGCTGGGCGGCGGTTGCGAGATGACGATGGCCTGCCCGCACCCGGTGGTCGACAGCGAGACGTACATTGGGCTCGTAGAGCTTGGCGTTGGGCTCATCCCGGCCGGCACGGGCACGATGCGCATGGCCGCTCGCGCCGCCGAGCGTGCCCCGACGGATAAACCAAGCCACATCCAGCCCTTTCTCCGCAACTATTTCGAAAACATTGCGATGGCGGAGGTGGCCGAAAGCGCTCACCAGGCCATGGAGATGGACTACGTGGCCGACCACGCGCCGGTTGTCATGCACAGCGACCGGCGGCTGCAGGTCGCCAAGCAGGAGGTGATCCGCCTCTCTGACGAAGGCTACGCGCCCCCGCCGCGCAAGACAAACGTGAAGGTGCTGGGCCGCCCGACGGCCGCAACGTTCGAAGTTGCGCTCAACCAGTATCGCAACGGCAATTACATCACCGATTACGACGTGCATCTGGGCAAGAAACTTGCCCACGTCCTCACCGGCGGTGAGCTCAGCGCGCCGCAGGAAGTCCACGAAGACTACCTGATCGAGCTGGAGCGGGAAGTCTTCATGAGTCTGCTCGGTGAGCAGAAAACCATGGAGCGCATCCAGCACATGCTGGAGCACAAAAAACCGCTGCGGAATTAAAGACGATAGTCATTGGCGTACATCGCGCCTGTTGGGGCGTATCGCAGTGCGCCTTAACAACAAATCATCAAGCGTCTCAGCCAACAGCTCAGATCAGCCATGGAAGCCACCAACGAAGCCTACATTGTCAGCAGCGTTCGCACGCCCGTCGGCAAGGCCGGTCGCGGGACGTTGAGCAACTACCGGCCCGAGGACCTCGGCGCCGAGGCGATCAAAGGCGCCCTCGATCGCGTCGACGGTCTCGAGCCCGAGCACGTCGACGACGTTATGATGGGGTGCGCCTTTCCCGAGGGCGCGCAGGGGATGAACGTCGGGCGCATCATCGCCCGGAAAGCGGGCCTGCCCGATGCCGTGCCCGGGGCGACGATCAATCGCTTCTGCTCGTCGGGCCTGCAGACGATTGTCATGGGCTCCCAGTCTGTTGTCACGGGGCAGGCCGACGTCGTCGTGGCCGGCGGGGCTGAGTCCATGAGTCAGGTTCCCATGAGCGGCTTCTTCTTCCAGCCGGATCCCGAGTTTGCGCGCGAGGATCCGGACACCTACGTCTCCATGGGCATCACAGCGGAAAACGTCGCCGAGGAGTATGAGGTTGCGCGCAAGGAGCAGGATCGCTTTGCGCTGCAATCGCACCAGCGCGCGCTCGACGCGATCGACAGCGGCCGGTTTGACGAGGAGATCGTCCCTCTCGAGATCGAGGAGACCCATTATGAAAACGGAGGGACGCAAACCCTGTCGACCACATTCGACATTGACGAAGGGCCGCGCGAGGACACGAGCATGGAAGCGCTCGGCAGTTTGTCGCCGGTCTTCAAGAAGGGCGGCACGGTAACGGCCGGCAACTCGTCGCAGCGCTCCGACGGCGGGGCGGCGACGGTGGTCATGAGCGGCGAAATGATGCGCGACCTCGGCGTAGACCCCATGGCTCGCATTGTAGGATACGCGGTGGCGGGCGTCGCGCCGGACGTTATGGGCATCGGCCCGATTGACGCCATTCGTAAAGTACTCGATCAGACGGATCTCGGCCTCGACGATATCGGGCTTGTAGAACTCAACGAGGCCTTCGCGGCTCAGTCGCTTGCCGTCATTCGCGAGGTCGGACTCGACGAAGAGATCGTCAACGTAAATGGAGGCGCCATCGCGCTGGGCCACCCGCTCGGCTGTACCGGAGCCAAGCTTACGGCTACCCTCATCCACGAGATGCAGCGCCGCAAGGTGCGATACGGCATCTGTACGATGTGCGTGGGAGGCGGCATGGGCGCAGCCGGTATCATCGAAAATCTCCGACTGTAAGTCGGGTTCATGTTAAAAAGTGCAACTTTCTTCTAACATCAACGTTTTATTAATTAGGTTAACGGTGTTAACTAAACGGCGTTAAGCAACCAAGCCGTACTGGTGCGCACCTTATCTCTTGCCTGTCTCACCTTTCATAGCCTGCAGGTGCGATTATGAGTTTGCCTTTATATGACTTCTTTTCGACAATGCCGACGGCCGCCGCCATTATCGGCGTGCTCGTCGTGCTTTTTGCTCTCGGCTTTACTGGGGCGCCACTACTGATCTGGGCGCTTGCTGGAGCGGTGGCGCTCTACGGATTTGGGGCGCCTGTATGGCTCTGGGCCGTTTTCGGCGTCCTGGTCGTGCTTTTCAACGTGAAGCCGATTCGTCGGGCCGTGCTGTCCTCCGGCCTTATGAAGGCCATGGAAGCGCTTCAATTTTTGCCGACGATCTCCGAGACCGAGCAGACGGCGATCGATGCCGGTACCGTGTGGATGGACGGCGAGCTGTTCTCCGGCCATCCGGACTTCGAGAAGTCGCTCGACCAGCTTTATCCCGAGCTGTCCGAGAAAGAAAAGGAGTTTCTGGAAGGTCCGGTCGAGGAGGTATGCTCGATGGTCGACGAGTGGGAGATCCAGCAGCGCGGTGACCTTTCCGAGGAGACCTGGACTTACCTCAAAGAGAACAAGTTCTTCGGCATGCTTATCCCAGAGGAGTACGGCGGACTCGGCTTCTCCGCCGAAGGACGGAGCGCCGTGGTGAAGAAGCTCAGCACGGCCTCGCTTCCGCTCGGCATCACGGTAATGGTGCCGAACTCGTTGGGTCCGGGTGAGCTGCTGATGCACTACGGCACGGACGAGCAGAAGGACCGATATCTTCCAAAGCTCGCTGACGGTGAAATCATTCCGGCGTTCGCGCTTACCGAGCCCAGTGCCGGCTCCGACGCGGGCGCCATGCAGTCGCGCGGTGAGGTGTTTCGCGACGAGGATGGCGAGCTGAAAGTGCGTCTCAACTGGCAGAAGCGCTATATTTCGCTGGCGGCCATCGCCGGCGTGCTGGGTCTTGCGTTTAAACTCGAGGATCCGGACAACCTGCTCGGCAAGGGCGAAGATCTGGGCATCACGTGTGCGCTCGTGCCGACGGACCTGCCGGGCGTGCAGCTCGGGCGTCGCCACGACCCGCTGGGCATCTCCTTCTACAACTGCCCGACAGAAGGAGAAGACGTTGTCGTGCCTCTTGATGCTATCATCGGAGGCGCCGACGGCGCTGGCAAGGGATGGGCCATGCTCATGGACGCGCTCTCAGCCGGACGTGGCATCATGTTGCCGGCGCAGGCCACCGGAGGCGTCAAGTTCGCGACGCGCGTAGCTACTGGACATGCCGCGGTGCGGAAGCAGTTCGGCCTTCGCATCGGTAAATTCGAGGGGATCGAAGAGCCGCTGGCACGCATCGCCGGCACCTCGTACATCTTGGAGGCGGCTCGACGGTACACGAATGGCGCGGTCGACAGCGGCGAGAAGCCGTCGGTTGTCTCGGCCATTATGAAGTATCATGCCACCGAGCTCCAGCGCGACGCCATCAACGACGCGATGGACATCCTGGCTGGAAACGGCATCTCGCGCGGCCCGCGCAACCTGATGGCGAATGCTTACACGGGCGTGCCCATCGGCATCACCGTGGAGGGTGCCAACATCCTGACGCGGACGATGATGATCTTCGGGCAGGGCGCCATCCGCTGCCATCCGTATGCGCTCAAGGAAATCGAGGCGCTTATGGAAGGCGATGTCGAGCAGTTCGACGACGCCTTCTGGAGCCATATCGGTCACGTTGTGCGCAATGGCTTCCGAGCCCTGGGCTTGAGCCTCACGCGCGGTCGCCTAACGAGCGCGCCGGTAAGCGGGCCGGCTGCGCCGTACTATCGCAAGCTGTCGTGGGCCTCGGCTTCGTTCGCCTTCTGGGCTGATGTGGCCATGGGCACGCTCGGCGGCGCGCTCAAGCGCAAAGAGAAGATTACTGGGCGATTTGCTGACGTCCTCTCGTGGATGTATCTCGGGACGGCGGTCCTGAATCGCTTTGAGAAGGAAGGGCGACCCAAGGAGCAGGAGCCCTTCATGCACTGGGCCATGCAATTTGCCTTTGCGCAAATGCAGGAGGCCTTTGACGGGATCTATCGCAATCTGCCCGTGCCGGGGCTCACCTGGCTCGTGCGCGGCGTGGTCGCTCCATGGGCGCGCCTGAACACGTTCAGCTCCATGCCATCCGATCGCCTCGGTCAGGAGGTCGCCCAGAGGATCCAGACGCTCGACGGCGATCGGGAGTGGCTCACAAGTGGCGTCTTCACGACGTCCGATCCGGACCATCCGCTCGGACGGCTGGAACGTGCGTTCCGACTCAGTCGCGAGGCGTATCAGATCGAGCGCACAATCAAAGATGCTGTGCGCGACGGCACGCTTCCGAGCAAGAAGCCGCGTCAGGTCGTCGACGAGGCGATCGAGGCAGGCGTCATCACCGAAGAAGACGCTGAGACGCTCGAACGCGCCGACGCCGCGCGCCGCGAGTATATCAAGGTCGATGCCTTTGACCTCGACGAGTTCCGCGCGACCCGCGACGTGCCGGGTACGCCGCCGAGTGGCGACGGCGCCGCTGGCATCGAAGCCGCCGGGGATGGCGCAACCGCCGAACCGCGCACTCCCGACGCCGCCTGACGAGCCGCGCACTTGAGTATCAGCACCGGCCCGGCGGGCGGACGCCCGTCGGGCTTTTTACTTGCAACTCGTATCGAATACGAAGAAATCTCCCTAAACCTTCATGTCCGACTCCTTTCAACCTGATCTTCTGGCCAACGAGCATATCGTCATCACAGGAGGCGGTACCGGGCTGGGCCGCGCGATGGCCATGCGCTGCGCCGAACTCGGCGCTCGCGTGACCATCAACGGTCGCCGTGAGGAGCCGCTCGAGAACACCGTGGCTGACATTCGCGAGGAGGGCGGCACAGCAGAGGGAATCTCGTGCAACGTGCGTGAACACGACGCCGTCGCCTCCTTCTTCGACGAGGCTGAGAAGCGCCAAGGCCCTGTCACCGGACTCATCAACAACGCGGCGGCGAACTTCTTGGCGGCTGCGGAAGACATATCTCCCAACGGATTCGATGCTATCATCAAGACAAATCTCTACGGCTCCTTCTACTGCACGCAGGCCTGCGGGCGGCGCTGGCTCGAGCGCGAAACGCCGGGCGTCGTGCTCTCTATTGCTACGACGTACGCCGAAACTGGAAGCGCCTTCGTGCTGCCAAGCGCCATGTCGAAGGCCGGGATTGTCGCCATGACGCGATCGCTCGCCGCTGAGTGGGGACACGCAGGCATCCGGCTGAATGCCGTCGCGCCCGGTCCCTTTCCGACAGAGGGAGCTTGGAAGAGACTCATGCCCGGCAGCGACATCGAGCAGCAGATGAAAGAGCGTATTCCGCTGGAGCGGTTTGGCGAACCTGAGGAGCTGGCTGACCTGGCTGCCTTCCTGATGAGCGATCTGAGCAGCTACATGTCCGGCGAAGTCGTCACCTTCGACGGCGGGGAGGTGCTAGCTGCGGGCGGTCAGTTCAACGACTTCACCCGTCTTCCCCGCGATCAGGTGAAGGCTATGTTTGAGCAGATGCGCAACGCCGACTGATCCGCTTGGGCAGTCAGGCTTCGCTTGAAAGATGCTTCGACTTGACGGTTTGTTCATCTCGAGTTAAGATTTCTTATTACATTGCCGATACATCAAGGTGAAGGCATCGTTAATACAACTGTAATGCCT
>OBKM01000346.1_pt1 | contig 23435 bp, 24 predicted proteins | sample 1519691 | NCBI WGS metagenome assembly OBKM01 (sample SAMEA37050418, study PRJEB22526) | metagenome | biome: saline pan; feature: lake; material: water | place: Egypt | collected 2015 | depth 0.5 m | reverse complement strand
CAAACACGTCGTATCCACGACGCTATAGATGTATTAATACTTATACGCCGGTCGTGAGACGTTTCAGTGTATGACGGACTCAACCGAGGACGGCGAGTCGTTCCCAACGGACTACGAGATCGCACAGTCGACCGACGCCGACCACATCCTCGACGTGGTCGAGCCGTACGGACTTACGAACGACGATCTCGAGCTGTACGGCGATAAGAAGGCGAAGGTATCGTTCGACACGATCGAGCGACTGCGTGAGGAGAAAACGGCGGACGGCAAGGTCATCCTCGTCACGGGGATGACGCCGACGCCGCTCGGCGAGGGAAAGACGGTGACGACGGTCGGACTCGGGCAGGCGTTGAACCAGGTCGGTAAGGACGCGCTCATCGCCGTCCGCGAACCGTCGCTCGGACCGGTGTTTGGCGTCAAAGGCGGGGCCGCCGGCGGCGGCTACTCGCAGGTGCTCCCGATGGAGGACATCAACCTGCATTTCACCGGCGACCTCCACGCGCTCACGTCGGCACACAACCTCATCTCGACGATGCTCGACAACCACATCAAGCAGGGTAACGAGCTCGATATCTCCGTCAACATGGTCAACTGGCCGCGCGCGATCGACATGAACGACCGCGCGCTTCGGGAGACCGTCGTCGCGCTCGGCGGCGACGTGACGGGCGTCCCCCGCGAGGACGGCTTCATCCTGACGGCCGCCTCCGAGCTGATGGCCGTCCTCTGTCTGGCTGACGGGATCGAGGATCTAAAGGAACGCGTCGCCCGGATCATCGTCGCGTACGACGAGGAGGGTAATCCGGTCACCGTCGACGACATCGACGCCACGGGCGCGGTCGCGATCCTCCTGAAGGACGCCTTGAAGCCCAACGTCGTACAGACGATCGAGGGGACGCCCGCGTTCGTTCACGGGGGTCCGTTCGCCAACATCGCGCACGGGACGAACTCCCTCATCGCCGACGAGGTCGCGGCGAATCTCTCGGAGTATCTGGTCACCGAGGCCGGTTTCGGCTCCGATCTGGGTGCCGAGAAGTTCATGAACATCGTGAGCCGGTTCGGCGACGTCGAGCCCGACGCGGTCACCATCGTCGCCTCCGCCCGTGCCCTGAAGTATCACGGACAGGATATGTGGCCGCCGGACGTCGACGCGTTGGACGAGGAGGATCTCGACGCTCTGGAGGCCGGCTTTGAGAACCTCGACAAGCACGTCCGGAACCTCCAGCAGTTCGGCGTGCCGGTCGTCGTCGCGGTCAACCGCTTCCCGCAGGATACGGACGCGGAGGTCGACGCGATCGTCGAACACTGCGAGGAGGAGCTCGGCGTCGCGGCCGCCGAATCGAACGTCTTCTCGGACGGTGGCGAGGGCGGCATCGAGCTCGCGGAGCATCTCGTCGATGCCGCGGAGGCGGACTCCGACTTCCAGCCGCTGTACGACGTCGACGCGCCGATCAAAGAGAAGATCGAGACGGTCGCGACGGAGATTTACGGAGCCGACGGCGTGAACTTCTCCAGCAGTGCCGAGGACGATATCGAGCAGATGACCGAGCTCGGCTTCGACGACGTCCCGATCTGTATGTCGAAAACGTTCCACTCGCTCAGCGACGACGCGAGCAAGAAGGGTGTCCCCAAGGACTGGACGCTCGACATCAACGAGATCTACCCGTCCGCCGGTGCCGGCTTCCTCGTGGTGCTCACCGCTGACGTGCTGACGCTGCCGGGTCTTCCGCCGGAGCCCGCCGCCGCCAACATGGAGCTCGACGCCGACGGCAGCATCTCCGGACTGTTCTAGACCGCTCCCGGCGCCGGTCCATCGAACGTCGGTTCCGTCGCCGTTGCTTCGTGCGTTCGACCCGCTATCGTGTCGCGATCGCTTCGACCTCGATCGCGGCCCCCTTCGGGACGTTTCCGACCTCGATCGCGCTGCGTGCGGGGGGTGACGCATCGAAAAACTCGGCGTACGCCTCGTTCATCTCGTCAAACTCCTCGATGTCGTCGAGGAACACGCTCACTTTCAGGACGTCCTCCAGCCCCAGTCCCTCCGAGGCAAGGATCGCCTCGACGTTCTCGAGACACTGGCGGGTCTGGACGGCGACCGACTCGTCGTCGAGCAGCTCCCCGTCGACGGTCAGGGGAAGCTGTCCGGCCGTAAACAGGAGGTCGTCGGTCATGGCTGCTTGACTGTACGCGCCTACCGCTGCGGGTGCATCGTCGGTACTGACGAGTTCCTTCATCCAGCCGGAGCGACGAACCGGACGATCATATACCTACCGCCGTTCCGCCATCTCGACGCGTCGCTCGCAGTTCGTCTCAGCGTTCATATGTTTCGTGGAACGGATCAGCGCTCATCCTCGTCGTCTTCATCCGTCGCTTCGGACTCGTCGTTCTCGGCCGACGCACGGACCGCTGCCTGCGGGCTCAGATCAGTTGGAAGCGTTGCTTCCACTGCTGGGTACTCGACGTCGTGATCACGAAGCGTCCACGCGAGGCCGGCGACGGCGACGAGGGCGACGACCGCGAACGGCCCGCCCGCCAACACCGCCATCGCCTGCAGCGGCTCCGCGCTATCGGTCGCAAGCACGGAGACGGCGACCACGCCCTGAAACACGCCCCAGAACACGATTCCGCTCGTCGTCGGTGCGGCGTCGCGTTCGGTCGCAAGCACCGCCACCACCAGCGTGGAGGTGTCGGCGGAGGTGACGATGAACACGACTATCAACGCCAGAAACAGGAACATCAGCAGCCGACTCAACGGCAGCGTCTCGAAGACGGGGAAGCCGGCGACGGCCTCCGAGCCACCGTACGCGTCGACCGCGGCGAGGACGTCCACCACGCCCGTATGTTGGAGGTGCAGCGACGTCGACCCCAACAACAGGAACCACACGAGCGTCGCCGCCGACGTCGCGAGGAACCCGGTAGCGACGACCGTCCGGATCGTTCGCCCCCGAGAGAGTGCCGCGAGGAACAGTCCGGCGAACGGAGCCCACGAGAACCACCACGCCCAGTTCCAGACCGTCCACCCGGCCGTCCACTCCCCGCTCATCTGCGCGCTCATCACGAGGAAGTTCGCGGCGTAGCTTCCGAGGGCGCTCCGGCCGTACTCGACGACGGCCGCGCGCGGCGCGATGGCGAGAAAGATGAGCCCGAACAGCGCGAACAACACGATGTTCACGGCGGCGATCCGGCGGATACCGCGGTCGACGCCGCTCTGTGCGGAGGCGACGAACACCAGCGTCAACCCGGTGACGAAAAGCAACATGCCGACCGTCCCGAACGGCACGCCCCACTGGAACTCCGTGCCGGTGAGGAACTGCTGGCTCACGAAAGCGATCGAGGTGGCGATCCCGCCGATCGTCGCGAAGACGGCCAGCGTATCCACGAGACGACACCACCGCGAGCCGAGATTCTCGACGCCGAAAAACGGCGTGAGGACGGACGACACCCGCAGCGGCGCGCCGCGCTGGTAGACGAAGTACGCGATCGGCACGCCCAAAACGACGTATGCGCTCCAGGCGGAGATCCCCCAGTGAAACAGCGCGTACGTCAGCGCCGGCGTGATCGCCTCCGCGGACCGGGGCTCCACGTCGAAAAGCGGCGGCGGCGCATCGTAATGGAACAGCGCCTCCGCGGGGCCCCAGAACACGATGCCGGCGGCGATCCCGGCGGTGAAAAACATCGTGAAGTAGACGGGGTACGTGTACGCCGGCTCGGCGTCCGACCCGCCGAGCCGTATCGATCCCCACGGCCCGACGAGCAGCGCCAGACAGCACGCCACGGACAGCGCGACGACGGCGACGAACACCGGACCGCCGTAGGCGGTGACGACCGCCTCGACGGCGCCCACGGCGGCGAAGGTGCGCGACGGAGCCAGCAGCTGTCCGGCGAAAAACAGCGCGAACAGGGCGACTGGAACGCCAAACATCATCCGGTCCTGGCGGGCGAGAAACCCTCGAAGGAGTCCGGATACTCCGGCCCGCCGGACCCGAAGCAGGTACTCCGGGTCGAACGCCTCGTCCGCCGCCTCTTCATTCTCCTCACGAGCCGGCAACACCGCGAGGTATGCGAGTCCGGAGCCGAAAAATAACAACGAGACGACGAGCCACGCCGGTCCCGACACCGTTTCTCCGACGATCTCCGGGAAGAAGTAGCCGGAGACGACAACGATGCCGGAGAGTACGCAGACCGGAGCAAGCAGCTTTCGGAGTCCTCGCTCGATAACTCCGGCACCGTCGAGACCCATACCGTCAGGTTGGTTCCTTCTTCCGTATTAATCTTCCCGCGATGATGCGTCCTCGAACAGCGAATCGGTGGACTCCTGCTCGAGAACCGAGCGCCCGAGGAGGCGACCGCCGATCTCCATCGGGCTGATGACGTCGTCGGCACCGACCGCCGAGAGCTTGTCGACGTGTTCCGCGTCGTTCGCCGCGGCGACGATCCGGATGTCGGGGTTCGCCTCCCGCGCGGCGAGCAACGCCAACACGTCGTCGGCGTCGCTGCGAGTCGCGACGACGACGCCGGTTGCGTCGTCGATACCGGCGTCACGCAACGTCTCCTCGTGTGTTGGATCGGCGGTGAGAACGTTTACGTCCCGGTCGGAGAGTGTGGACGCCTCGTCGGCCTCCGGCGTGACTACCACCGCGTCGACCGTTCCTTCCAGTTCATCGAGCAGTGCGTCCGTGATGTCGTCGTAGCCGAGGACCAGCACGTGGTCCTCGAGCAGGGTGAGCTCCGAGGGTGTCATGTTTCCGAACGCCGCGGTCATTCGTTTCTCGATCGCCGGCACGATCAGCGACCCGACCGCGACGGTGAACGCGCCGGTTCCGAGGAGGATGATCGACAGCGAGAACCACTTCGCTTCGGTCGTTAGCGGAGTAATATCTCCGTATCCGACGGTCGCGATGGTGACGATAACGTAGTAGACGGCATCGTTCCACGTCTCGAGCGCGCCGAACTGGTCACGCAGCGCGTACGAGCCGATTGCACCGTACGCGAGCACGCCGACGGCCGACGACAGGGAAGCGATCTGTAGCGGGGAGAGATCGAGGCGCTGGTCGAACGCGCCACGATTCACGAAAAGCAGCGGCAGCGCCACCAGTAGCATCACGAGCAACGGGACATCAGTCGTTCGGAACGTCGTCAGCGGGAACGCAACGAGAAGCGGAAGCAGCGTTATCGCCAGATGCCACGCCACACGCTTCCGACGGCGGAGACCGAGCACGACGCCGCCGAGGAGAAACGACGTACCGACGGCGAGAAACGGGACCGTGTCGGGCGCGATCGGGAGCACGGCCGCCAGCGGTCCGTCGGCAACGACATCCGGCCGGCTGAGATTCGACAGTCCCGTGAGAAACGTCAGTACGGCGATGAACCCGGTTAGCAGGACCGCGGTTTTCGCGCCCGAAAACGCGTCCAGTTCGACGAACCGAACCCTGTCGGTGTGATAGAACAGCCGTTCGAGCGCCGACTCCGACGGATCGGTGGTATCGGACGCCACGGGCGGCGACTACGTCGTCGGGGTATAAAATATGTCCCCTGCTATCACGTGTCGATGGCGAGCGCAGAGGGTACAGTCAACTGGTTTCACCGCCTTGCGTCACTATTCGTGTCACATGGTAACGTAAACATTATGTAATGGACCGGAGATGTGTCGACTGGGGACGAGGATATGTACGATAACGTTCTGATCGCGACGGACGGAAGCGACGAGTCGGACGGGTGTATCGAGTACGGGATCGACGTGGCGGAGTCGACCGGTGCCACGGTCCACGCGCTGTACGTGATCGAGACCAAGGCGACGTACATCCTCACGGTCGACTTCTCGGACAGCGATATGGACGAGTACAGGGAGTACGGCACCGAAGTGGTGACGGACGTCGCCGAGCGTGCGGCCGAGCGCGGCCTCGAGGCGGAGGGCGTCGTGAAAACCGGCCGGCCGGCCGAGGAGATCGTGGATTACGCCGACGACAACGACATCGACGCCATCGTGGTAGGCAAGCAGGGACACGGAGCGATCGACAAACATCTCGGTGGAACCGCCGAGAAGGTGATGTGGATGTCGGAACAGCCGGTGACCGTCGTCGAGGGTGAATGAACGACACGGCGACGCCACTCGCGGACGATCCATGAACTGGACCGCACGAACGGTCGTCAGACTGTTTCTACTCGTCGGCGGGGGTGCGTTCCTCGTGATGGGTGCCCTGAGTGGGGACGCACTCGAGTTGATCCTCGGCGCTCTGGGGGTCGTACTCGGGGCAGCGGGGCTGGTCGCCGAGTTTCGCGGCTCCGACGACTAACGACGCGGCTCCCGAGAGTCGACGATATGTATAAGACGACCCGCCGACACCGATCCGACATGTCCACGCGCGTCGCGATGGCCGCCACGATTCTCGCGGTGATTCTCGCTCTCTGGAGTCTGCGACTGCTGTTGGCCGGGCGTCACTTCCTCGCCGGCACGCTCCTGACGTTCGTCGCGTTCGCGATCTACTTCCGGGAGATCAACCTCGAGTGAACGTGAAATCCGGGAGATCAGCCTCGAGTGGAAGATCAAAAACCAGATCGGAGGATACGAAGGGACCCACTCCTCACTGCGGGCTGGATCGGCGTTCGTGGGTGCGTCGAACGGTCCGTTCGGCGGCGGTGCGAGGCGATAAGCGACCGAAATCGGCTCTTCGGCACCCAAGTTATAAATATTGTCTATCAGATACTCGGATGAAGGGTTATGATTGATTCCATACTGATCGCGACCGACGGTAGTGACCAAGTATCGAACGCGGTCGACCACGGGCTTGATCTCGCCGAAACGTTCGACGCGGAAGTACACGCCATCTACGTCGTCGAGACGGAGGCGTCGTACATCCTCACGGTCGGGGTGAGCGACGCGGAGATGGAGGAGTATCGCGCGTACGGCGAGGACGTCGTTTCCGACGTGGTCGAACGAGCCGAGGAGCGCGGACTCTCCGGCGTCGGCGTTGTCAAGGCGGGAAAAGTCGCACAGGAGGTGAGCGACTACGCCCACGAGGCGGACGTCGACGGCGTCGTGGTCGCCGAGACCGGTCGCGGTGCACTCGAGAAGTATCTCGGCTCCAGCGCCGAGAAGATCGTTCGCATGTGCTCGAAGCCGGTGACGGTCGTGCGGTCGCCGTAGTCTCTCACGTTTGGGATTTTTCGCTCGGATTGGATGGTCGTCACTCCTCGTGTGACGGCAGTTCGAAAAATCGGGTAGGCCCGAACGGGCCGTTCGAGTGTGACGTCAACGACGTCGCCTACGGGTGGCGACGGCGACGAGACCGATCAGTCGTCGCCGACGTCGACGACGGTGTCGTCTTTGCTTCGCACCTGCGTCACGAGGTTGCTCCCGCTGCTCGTGACGACGACGTCGTCGTCCTCCCGCAGTTCGTCCATTCGCTCCTGGAACTCGTCGGAGTTGAGGATCCGGTACTCCTTCTGTAACCCTTTCATGACCGCGTAGATCATGAACAGGAGGATGAACGTGAACGGCAGCCCGCTGGCGATCGCTGCCGCCTGCAGCGCTTCGATCGCGGTGTCGCCGCCGGCGACCAACAGTGCGATCGCGACGAGCCCCTCGGTGCTCGCCCAGAACACCCGACCCGCGGGCGGCGTCTCGTGTTTCCCGCCGGTGCTCAGGTGTTCCAACACGAGCGATCCGGAGTCCGAGGAGGTGACGAAGAACGTCGTCACGAGGACCACCGCGATCAGCGCCAGTATCGTCGTTCCTGGCATCAGATCGAACATCGCGAACATCGCGGTGTCCTCGCCGACCTCGAACACCTCTCCGCTGATCGCGCCTGCGGTGGCCTCCTGCAGCTCGAAGTGGATGGCGGTGCCGCCCATCGCGGCGAACCACGCGAACGAGAAGATCACGGGGATCAACAGCACGCCCCCGACGAACTCCCGAATGGTGCGGCCCTTCGAGATACGCGCGATGAACATCCCGACGAACGGCGACCAGGAGATCCACCACGCCCAGTAGAACACGGTCCAGTCGACGAGGAAGTCGCCCTCGCCGTCACCGCCGGGGCCGTACCAGCCGGAGCCCTCGAAGTAGGGAGCGTCAAAGGAGTTGCCGAAGAAGGACAGCTCGAAGAAGTTCCCGAGGTACGCGCCGATCCCCTGCGGCAGCACGCCGAGGATGAAAAGCGTCGGACCGAGGATGAACACCGACGCGAGCAGCAACATCATCAGCGTGAGATTCAGATTGCTGAGCCGCCGGATCCCCTTGTCCAGTCCGAGGTACACGGAGATGACCGCCAGCCCCGTGACGACGAGGATGATACCGACGGCTACCCAGATGGAGTCCGGCACTGCCGGGAACACGCCCACCGACTCACCGAGGAACGTGAGTCCCGCGTTGATCTGTAACGCCCCTAAGCCAAGGGAGGTCACCAGCCCGAAAAGCGTCGCGAACACGGTGAAGATGTCGATGACGTGGCCCGGCCAGCCGTAGATCCGCTCGCCGAGCACGGGATAGAAGACCGACCGGAACGTCAGCGGTAGTCCGCGGTTGTACGAGAAGAACGCTAACCCGAGCGCGACGAGCGCGTATATCGCCCACGGATGGAACCCCCAGTGGAACAGCGACACCGCGATCGCGACCTCGCCGGCGGCTTCGGTTCCGCCCTCCGCGCCGAGGTGCGGGTCGAAGAAGTGCCAGACCGGTTCGGCGACGCCGAAGAACATGAGTCCGATACCCATGCCGGCGCTGAACAGCATCGCGATCCACGAGACGTCACTGAACTCCTTTTCGCCGTCGACGCCCCCGAGTCGGATCATGCCGTACTTGCTGATCGCGAGATACACCATAAAGAGGATGAACAGGTTCACCCCCATGATGAACAGCCAGTCAAAGTAGTCGGATACGGCGACGCGCGTGTCCGCGAACACCTCCCCCGCCTGTTCGGGGAACACGAGCGAGAGGACGATAAACAACACGATCAGTCCTCCCGCCGTCAGAAACACCGGCGGGTTGATGTCGAACCCGAACCCTTGCCAGTTTTTGTCACCCGGTTCTCGATCCGTCTCCGCGTGGAACAGTTCTTCCTGAATGCCTCGTTTCCCTTCGTCAGTCATGATTTATCTCCGTGTTCGATCTGTGGTGTCTCCAGTCGGAACCGTACGTCAGCCGTGTGTCGAACCGTTTGTGTCATTGACTTGACTCTGATTCGATCGCTCGTACGGACCGTCTCCCAACCGACTCTCCGTCGTGACCCGTCGTGCGAACACATCACGAGTGGCACATGCTACCAACCTCATCAAACCGATTGATAGCAACGCCATATATAGCTTTGGTAATATATGCCTTCTTTTGTGCCATATCTCCTTCAAAAATAGCGTCGGTGTCGTCGTATTTCGGGGTGACTGGCGTCGTTCGCGCGGTCCCGGATCTATCGGACGAGTCGAATACTCAGTTCCGAACCGACTCCGTGTTCGCTCGATGCAATCTCCGTATCAGAACCGAGCAAACAGCGAGCCGAACCGATACGGCGTCACGATGAACGAGACGAGGAGTAGCAGAATCGCGAGCAGGAACGAGAGGGCCGCTGCCCCCACGAGAAGCGGCTCAATGCCGATCGAGGCCGGGGCCATGACGACCGTCATCGACACGATGGAGACGAACAGAAACGACAGCGACACGCGGAGCCCCATCTGCCGAGGAGAAAAGCCACAGTTGGAGCACTGGTCCTCGTCGCCGTCGAGTCCCGCTCCACACCGCTTGCAGTGTGGAACGCCCCCGAGAAGTGATCGCATGAGACTGGTTCAGTCTGCGACGTACAAAAAGCTACGTCACGGCGTGGCCCGAAGGAACGTCTAGTTGCGGCCGAAGCGCCGGGCGAGACGCGACAGGAGGCCACCCTCCGTGGAGAGGTTCGGCATTGCGGGAGCGTAGTTCACGAATCGATCCGACTGGACCGCGCCAGCGCGCGCGTCGTGTTTCATGTATCATACTCTACGCCCCGGAAGATTTTAAGGATTTCGAGATTATCTTTCACTAATTGTAATTGTGTTTTCCGATACTGCCATGGATTGACGTATCTTGGTGGGCGTCGCGGGGGGAGAACTTTCGAATCGTCGTCGTCGTTAGCTGACGATATCGACGTCGTACCCCTGTTCGGCGATCCCGTCGACGATCGCCGCGGCCTGTTCGGCCCCGCTCGTCTCCACCTCGAACACCAGATACGCCTCGCCAACGTTCAGATCCATGATCCCCCGATCGTGACGGACCGTCTGGATGTTCCCGCCGTGGTCGGCGATGATCCCGGAGATGTGCTCCATCTTCCCCGGCCGGTCGTCGATGTGGATCCGCAGCCTGAGGATCTGCCTGCGGCGAGTCATCGCGTGAATCACAACTTCCATGAGCATCGTCATGTCGAGGTTGCCGCCGCAAAGCAGCGCGAGGACGTTCTCGTCCGTCACGTCGAGTTCGCCGCTCAAAAGCGCCGCAACGGAGGCAGCTCCAGCCCCTTCCACGACCTGCTTTGCACGCTCCATCAGAAGGAGGATCGCGTCGGCGATCTCCGCGTCAGTGACCGTGACGACCTCGTCGACGTGTTCCTCGATGACCGACAGGGTGAGCTCGGAGATGCCGCCGGTGGCGATCCCGTCGGCGATCGTGTCGACGGAGTCGAGCGTCCGGGGCTCCCCCTTCGCGAGGCTGTCGTGGACCGTCGCCGCGCCCTCCGCCTGCACTCCGACGATCCGGGTTTCCGGGCTGTGTTCCGCGAAGGCGGTCGCGATCCCGCTTATCAGGCCGCCGCCGCCGATCGGGACGACAACCGTGTCCGCGTCCGGAACGTCCTCGACCATCTCCAGTCCGAGCGTCCCCTGTCCCGCGACGATCGCGGGATCGTCGAACGCGTGGACGAACTCGGCGTCAGACTCCGCGACAAGCTCCTTCGCGTGTGCGGTCGCCGCTTGGAAATCCTGCCCGACGAGCTCGACGGTCGCACCGTAGCCACGGGTGGCGTCGATCTTCGTCTGCGGGGCAGTTTTCGGCATCACGATCGTCGATTCGACGCCGAGCGTCGTCGCCGCGAGCGCGACCCCCTGCGCGTGGTTGCCCGCGCTCGCGGCGACCACCTGATCGAGCGTTCCCGCCTCAAGCTCGCGTTTGATCTTGTTGTACGCGCCGCGCGTTTTGAACGACCCCGTCCACTGGAGGTGTTCGAGCTTCAGCGTCACTGCCTCGGCGCCCGTTTTCGATTCGAGCGCGGTGCTTCGCTCCGTCGGCGTCGGTTTTACCACCGAGGGGTCGTCAAGACGCTCGCGTGCGGCCTCGACGTCCGCGAACGTGACGCTTGCATCGTTCGTATCGTCTCCGGTCATGGTCGGTCGATGCGGCGGCTCATGGGAGGTCGACGTCGACGTCCTCTTGAACACCGGCTGCTTTGACGGTGTTGTACAACAGCATCGCGATCGTCATCGGTCCGACGCCGCCGGGGACTGGCGTGATCGCGCTTGCTTTCTCGCGCGCGGAGTCGTACTCGACGTCACCGACGAGCTCGTACCCCTTCTCCGTGTCGGCGTCGACGCGGTTGACTCCGACGTCGATCACGGTCGCCCCCTCGGCGATCATCGACCCGTCGACGAGTTCCGGAACGCCGACGGCGGCGATCACGATGTCGGCGTCTCTGACTCGTTCGCCGAGGTTTGCGGTTCGCGAGTGACAGACCGTCGTCGTCGCGTTGCCGCCCGGAGCCTTCTGGATCAGTAGGTTCGCCATCGGCTTGCCGACGATGTCCGAGCGCCCGACGATCACGGCGTGTTTCCCCTCCGTATCCACGTCTGCGGCTTCGAGGAGCTTCTGGACGCCGTGTGGCGTACAGGGTTTGTATCGCGGATCACCCGCGACGAGCCGGCCGACGTTCTCAGGATGGAACCCGTCGACGTCCTTCAGCGGGTCGATACGTCGGAGCACCGCGTCGTCGTCGACGTGGTCGGGCACCGGCATCTGTACCAAGATCCCGTGTACGCCGGGGTCGTCGTTCAGCTCGTCGACGGTGTCGAAAAGCGTCGAGGCGGAGGCGTCCGGATCGAGCTCTCTGTGGATGCTCTCGATCCCGATCTCCTCGCATGCCCGCTGTTTCATCGAGACGTACGTCTCGCTTGCGGGGTCGTCGCTCATCAACACCGTCGCGAGTCCGGGAGTCACGCCTGCCGTCTCGAGGTCGTCGATGGCGTCCCCGAGTTCGGACTGAATGCGGTCCGCCACTGCGTTTCCGTCGATGACGTGGGTCATCGCGACCCACCACCTGTGCTGTCGTGCGCGGCGATAGCCGTGCGGATCGAAGCGAGTCGTATCATTGTCGATTACACCGCCACCCCGGATCGTGTCGACGCTCGCGTCCGTCACCGAAGGACTCCGGCCCGATCGGTCGACACCGGCGCCGACGGAGACGCCATCGGCTGGCGTCGAACCACACCTCACCACTCGACGAGTGTCGGATCGTTTCCTACCGCCCCGTCTGGGTCCGAACTGCCTTTCGGCACCCGCCTGGGTCCGAACCGCCTTTCGGCACCCCGCCTGGGTCCGAACTTCCCTTCGACGCGCTCCGGGTGACATGGAGCGTATGAGTGCACGTCGTTATCAAATCACTGGCTTCGGCGATGATGGGGTTCGTCACACGCTCCGTTCCACAACCTCTTTTTTTGCTGTCAGTTGTAGGTGGGTTCGCCGCCGCGGACGAGCGTGGGTCGACTGACCGGTTCTGTTCCCGCATTCCTTGCACAGAGAGGGTCTAGCTAGCTATTTCGAGGAAATCAGCGTTCCGGCAGAGCCCTAGGTGACTCCCACTTTTATCACCACCCCGGGCCACGTATGCGGTAATGTCTGGCAACGACTCGCCACAGGCCGTCGAGCAGGATCACCCGAACCACCCAAGCGTCGACCAGTCCGACCGCGTTCTCCCGCGAAATCTCCGTCAGTCCGGGGATCCCGGTATCGAGATGCTCGTATCCACGCGTGTGCGTAAGTCACCGTTCTTCCACAAGTCGTTCGACGAGAACGGCGCGTGGCGCGCAACGGTGTACAACCGGATCTACCACCCGCGTGGCATGCTAAAGCCCGAGGAGGGCGGCATGATGGCGGAGTATGACGCGCTCGTCAACCACGTGAGTCTGTGGGACGTCGCAGTCGAGCGACAGATCCGCGTCAAAGGACCGGACGCGGAGGCGCTGACGGACTACGTCATCACGCGTGACGCGACCGAGATCGAGCCGATGCACGGCAAGTACGTCATCCTCTGTAACGAGGACGGCGGCATTCTCAACGACCCCGTACTGCTGCGCCCCGAGGAGGACGAGTTCTGGTTCTCGATCTCCGACTCGACGCTCATGCAGTGGCTGCAGGGCGTCAACGTCGGCATGGACTTCGACGTCGAGATCGACGAGATCGACGTCGCTCCGATGCAGGTGCAGGGGCCGAAATCCATCGACGTGATGGAGGAGATCGTCGGCGAGGAGGTCCACGACATCCCGTACTACGGCCTCATGGAAGCCGAGATCAACGGCGCCTCGGTGCTCGTCAGCCAGACCGGCTTCTCCGGCGAGAAAGGCTTCGAGATCTACGTTCGCGAGGCCTCGAAAACTGCCGAGAAAGTGTGGGACCCCGTCCACGAGAGCGTGGTCGACCACGGCGGCATGCAGGTCGCCCCCGCGCATCACCGCCGGATCGCGGCCGGGATCCTCTCGTGGGGCCAGGATATGGACCACGAGACCTCGCCGTTCCAGGTGAACCTCGCCTACCAGGTGCCCGACGACAAGGAGGGTGATTACATCGGCAAAGAGGAGCTCGAACGGCAGAAAGCGCTGATCGAGGACGGCGAGTACCCGTTCGTGCACAAGATGGTCGGACTCAAGATGGCCGGCGAGCCGGTCCGCGACTACGCGCCCGACTTCTGGCTCATCTCCGATCCCGACACCGGCGAGGAGTGCGGCTACGTCACCTCGCCGTGGTACAACCCCGAACTGGAGACGAACCTCGCGCTCGGCTTCGTGCCGGCCGAGAAGATCGACGGCGACCCGATGGACGTGTACGACGGCGACATCGAGACGGAGTTCCAGGTCCACCTCCCGGACGAGTACGCCGAGGAGGAGGGCGAGCCCGTGTACGCGAAGATCTCCGAGGTGCCGTTCAAACCGTCGGTCAATCCGAGCGCCCGCGAGCAGGCCAAGCTGAACGCCGCCAAGGAGAACTCGGAGTAACGCCGGCGAAAGGACCAAACCCGTTAGCGACGTAGCGTCTTTTAGATCCGCCACGCGCCCGGAGATGGGCGCGACGTGGTCTCTGCGGCGTTCTCCGACCCCGTGCGCGTCGGGACGACCGCGAGACGAGACGGCGGATGTCGACGCGGAGCTATCCACCATGTCACAACAGGCTCAAACGATCCCGACGAACGACGGCGTAGTCGAGCTGCTCTCGGAGCCGCGCTTCGAGCTGATGCCGTTCGACAGTATGGGCGAACAGCTGGGTCACCTTCCGGACGGTGCCGAGGTCGCGATCACGACCTCCCCGACACTGGGGATCGACGCGACCGTCGAGTGGACCGAAGAGGCGATCGAGCGCGGGTACGAGGTCGTCCCGCACATCGCGGCGCGGTACGTCCGCGACCCGGACCACCTCGCGGAGATCGCCGAGCGCCTCATCGACGCCGGCGTCACGGACGTGTTCATCCCCGGAGGAGACCGGGAAGAGCCGGCCGGTGAGTTCACGTCCGCGTACGATCTGCTCGTTGCGCTCGAGGAGCTCGAGTACGAGTTCGAGGAGGTCGGAATCACGGGGTACCCGGAGGGCCACGCCTTCCTCTCCGACGAGACGCTCGCGGAGTCGATGGAGCGGAAGGCTCCGTACGCCACGTACATCGTCACGCAGCTGTGTTATGACCCCGACACGATCCTCGAGTGGATAGACGAGATTCGCCAGCGAGGCGTCGAGCTGCCCGTCGAGGTCGGCATTCCTGGCGTGATGAAGTATCAACGCCTACTCAAGATCTCCCGCAAGGTCGGCGTCGGGGACTCGATCCGGTTCCTGCAGAAGACGAGCGGGATCGTCGGGTTCATCAAGGAGTTCGTCGGCTCCCGGGGGACGTACACGCCGGAGGATCTGATCGAGGGTCTCGCACCGTACGCGACCGATCCCGAGTACGACATCCGCGGACTCCACGTGTACGCGTTCAATCAGGCGTCCGATCTGGAGGGGTGGCGACGGACGACGCTGTCGAGTGCGCGGTAGGGATGACGCTGTCGAGTGCGCGGTAGTTGCACGATCGCGCGCAATAAGGAACTCAACTCGATCCCAAGAGAGGTCGTCCCAGTCGACACTGCAGTAGGACACGACGTGGGCCGGACGGGCCGGAATGTCAGCCGTCTAATCAGTCGTTTCGTTTACGTTCCTGCTCGGGATGTTTCGAGATGTACACGCTCGTGTGGTCCGGAATGTCCTCGGTGACCCACGAGTTCGCGCCGATGCTGACGTGGTTGCCGACGGTGATGTCACCGAGCACCTTCGCGCCCGCGCCGATCACGACGTTGTCCCCGATGTCGGGGTGGCGCTTGTACCCCTTTTTTAACGTCTGCTCCTCGTTTTCGGCCTCCTTGAAGTGTAACGCTCCGAGCGTGACGTCCTGATACAGGCGGACCCAGTCGCCGACCGTTGCGGTCTCGCCGATCACCACGCTGGTCCCGTGGTCGATGAAGAAGTACTCGCCGATCTCCGCTCCCGGATGGATGTCGATCCCGGTCAGCGTCTTCGCGTACTCGGTGAGCTCCCTCGCGTACTCCGGAGCGCCGGCGTCGTACAGCTCGTGGGCGACGCGGTGCATCAGTATCGCCTGAAACCCCGGATACGACCGGATCACTTCGACGTAGGAGTTGGCGGCCGGATCCCCTTTATACGCCGCCTCGACGTCCTTCTGCAACACCTCCCGGATCCGGGGTAGCTGATCGAGGGCGGTGTTGACGATCTCGGACGGGTTCCCGTCCGCGTACGGCTTCATCCCCCGGCAGTAGATCGCTCCGAGCTCCTCTATGACCTCCCGTATCGCGGACGCCTCCACGAGCAGCTCGTCGCCGCTCCAGCAGCGTGGAAAGAACAGCCGCCTGAGCAGTTTCGCCTCCGAGCGACGGTGGTTCAACTCGGGGAAGCTCATCGCCTCTCCCGAGGGGAACGGGTCGGCGTCGTTCCCGTACGACTCGAGAAGTCGTATGTGGGCGTCCCCGGCGTATTCGTGTTCCATGCACTCCGTTTCGTTCCGACGTACAAATTTGTCGTGTTTTATCGTGTCAGCGAAAAATAGTGATGTGCGCCGGAGCGATCGTCAGCCCGCCTTCCGAGTTGGGGATCGCGACGGGCCTGATCTCGGCCAAAAAATCAAACTAGCAAACATATTTTTCTTTTGTTTTTTTATTCGTCGCCGACGTCGAGCGTCTCCTCGATGAGCCTCGCGGATCCACGTCGTAAGCGCCCGCTCATCGCCGTGTCCGAGATGTCGAGCATCGATGCTAGCTCCCCGACCGACACCTCTCTCGGCTCGTCGTAGTAGCCGTGTTGGTACGCGGTGACGAGCGCTTCGATCTGTGAGGCAGTCAGCTTGGAGTCGGTTGCAGCGTCGACCGTCCCACCCTGTTTGAGTTCGACGATGTCGAATCGGATCCCTTCCTCGGTTGCGTACTCGTCGAGCTCGTACAGCGCGTCGTGTCCCTCGAGCTGTAATCGTAGCAACCAGCCGTTCAGATAGCTCCGCGTTTCGAGCGTCAGTCCACCACGGTCGGAGATAGCGGGGGTTATCAGCTTCGCCGCGTCACTGTACTCGATCCGATATATACGCTGATCACCCATTTCAATTACAGTAGAAAACGATTCGACCGTATTGTCGGTCGCCAGCATCGACTCGACGCGCTCGAACGCCGACGCCTCGACGCGGAAGAAGTAGACGTTCCGTTCGGGGTCGGTTCCGGCGTCGCCGATAACCTCGATGTCGACGTTCGAGAGCGTCCTGATGGTCTCCGCAAGCGCGAGGTCCGGATGTTCAACGTACACACGTGTCGTTATCATGAGCGTTCCCGTCCGGGTTCATCGACGATCAGTCCCGTGCCGATGAGCGCTCGCAGTCCGCGCTTGATGCGTCCGTTGACGGCAGACGGCGAGACCTCCAGCGTCTCGGCGAGTCGCTCGAGCGACGTCTCACGAGGCTCCTCGAAGTATCCTCGTTCGTAGGCGGTCACCAGTGTCGTCCGCTGTTCGTCGGTGAGCGGGTCGCGATCGACGTTGGTGATGTCCGACTGAAGTCGCTGTGAGAGATCGAGCACCTCGAACTCGAACCCCGCGTTCCGCGCGTGCTGCCAGACTGCCTGTATCCCGCCATCGTCCGGGAAAAACCACCGCTCTCGCCAGCCCCGATTCGGCGACTGCGGTCGTGCACTGCGGGCGTCCAACACGAACCCGCCGTTCGCGGTCACTTCCGTCGCGAGCAGCTCCGTCTCCGCCGTGAACTCGATCCGAAACAGCGCCCGGTCGTCGACCGCTCGAACCGGCTCGACGCTCCGAACGGTGTGATCGTCGGCCAGAGCTGACCGCGTGTCGTCCGGGTCGACGCCCTCGAACCGAAAGACGTCGGCGTCCCGATTCGGGGCCGTGCTCGTCTCGTTGACGACGTGGACCGTGAGCTCGGGCAGCGTCTCGAGGGTGTCGGCGAGCGCACCGTGCTCGTGAGCAAACCGGACTTCAGTGATGATCGCCATGGGGAAGCGCCGTCGTGGCGTGACGTAACACACCCCGTCTCTTAACTGCTGGCTTCGTCGACGACGCTATTTCGACCGGCTCCTAGCTCCATCCGAGCTCTAACCCCTGTCGGGTCCGCTGCCAGTCCGGACCGGCGTCGGGCGGTTGTGGCAACCCACACGATTTTAACTGATGGATTCGGATCGTGTACGCATGTCGGAGCGAGAGCACATCGTGATCGCCGGCGGCGGGCGCGTCGGTCGACGGGTCGCTGAGGACTTCGAGGACCGCGGATACGACGTGACGGTGATCGAACGCGACGGGTCGGTCATCGACACGGAGACACCAGGCGGGAACATCGCCTATCTGGAGGGTGATGCGACCCGTCCCTCGTTGCTGACGGAAGCGATCACCGACCGAACGGAACGGCTCGGAGCGTTGACGGACAGCCAGTCGACCAATCTCGCGGTCTGTATGGCAGCCAAACGGCTGTATCCGGAGATCGAAACCGTCGCACGGATCGAAGCCGAGGACGGTGACGAGTACACGGAGTTCGTGGACCGGGTGTACTTCCCCGAGCGGGCGAGCATCAAGGCGGCAGTCAACGCTCTCACCGGGAGCGACGTCCGGACGCTGGAAGGCGTCACCGGCGATCTCGAGGTGTTGGACGTTCGCGTGAACTACGATGCGCCGGCGGCGGGGATGGTCGTCGAGGACGCGCTTCCGGAGGGGTCGGTCGTCGTCTCACAGGCCGACGGTGACGTCGCTGTCCAACATTCCACCAAGCTCGTCGCTGGTCGGCGCTACGTCGTCGCCGCAGACCGCGAAGTCGTCGACGAGGTGGTCCGCGCGTTCGGCGCTCACGACTAATCTCGAGCGCTCGACGACGAACGTCCCCGTACGACCGACGGTCGATCACGGAACGTCGTGGTCGAGGCTCACGACGCCGCCGTCGTAGTCGTCTCCGCCGCGCCACGAATCCGTTCGAGGATCGTCTCTCTTCCGATATCGCGTTCGTTCTGCGTCGCAATCCGGCCTACCACGAGGTCAAGGAGATCGAGCTTTTCGAGCAGTTCTCGCGTCTCCTCCCGGTCAAGCCCGATCGCCCGTTGCACCTCGTACACAGTGTTCGCTCGAGGGATCGTCTCGACCAGCGTGTCGACGGTGACGTTCTCGTGAACGCCGATTCCGTCGGTAACGACGACCGGAGACGATGTCTCCTCGGATCGGTCGGCGTCGGCGCTCAGCGCGGGATTGTTCTCGACATCGCCGGCGGTGAGTTCGGCGGAGCGGGTCCCGGCTTCCGACGTTGTCGTCTCCGTCGTCTCCCCTGACTCCGAGGTGTCGGCGCTCTCATACGAGTCGGGTTCGTGGATCCCGTAGTCGATCATGTATCGGCGGACGGTTTCGCCGGTGACGTCCATCTCGATCGCCTCACTCATCTCGGCGAACGTGTCACACGATTCGTACACCTCGGCGAGGAGCTCCGGATCGCGAAACGGCGGGACGTCTCGATCGGTAGCGTCGCTCTGGGTATCGGCACCCCCACTGTCGGCGGTGCTGTCACCGTCGACGTGGCCAGCACCGTCGCCGTCGACGTGGCCAGCACCGTCGCTATCACTCGCGCTCTCCCGAGTGCCGGTCGAACCACGGTCGTCTGTCGCGCTGCTTGCGCGAACGCCATGGCGACCGATCTCGGTCGCTCTCGGGCCGCTTCGGACGGACGCTCGGACCGTGGCGGTTATCGTCCCGTCCGGTTCGATCGCTGCGTCGATCGGCTCGACATCGATCTCGTCAGTTCCTGCCGGAACGAGCGGCTCCGCGGTTTCGAGAGCGAGTCGCAGTCGCCCGTCGGATTCGATTTCGGCTTCCGTCGGAGAGAGCTCGAGTCGCTGGCGGTCGGACGACGGTGCGATGGCGACCTCGACGTCGACGGTCGGTCCCCGGTCGGCGTCGATACGATCGACGAACTCGACGCCGTGTACGGTTCCGAGACTGCTCTCAAATCCCTCGAGAAAAGAACCCATCTTTTGAAGATCGCTCCCGACGCTCATGTCACCATCATACATGCCGAAACTCCATGAAGATCCGTGAGGAACTATGGAGGTGTTTATAAGCAATCCCGCCGAGAGCGCCGGATTGCGGTGCAGCCGGTGGGTACGCCGCTCAGACCGGCCGGAGCGTCACGATCCGCTCGTCGTCGGTCGCTCGACGCTCGACGCCGGGGGTAACCTCCAACCCGATAGGGATCCCGTCGTCGGGGTCGACCCCGCGAAGCACGCCGGTGAGTCGGACCGGACCGAAGTCCGCGATCGCAGTGACGTACGGGGCCTCGTCGGCGAATCGCGGCGGGGGCACGTGGACCGCCGTGAACGTCTCGACCGCGCCGACGTCGGGGAGCGGCTCCTCGGCGAGCTCCGTCGACCCACAGTCCGGACAGACCCGACGTGGAGGCAGCGAGCCGTGTCCCTCGGGACAGACGAGGTAGTACCCGTCCGTCTCGGCGAGCGCGTCGAGCCAGTCGTCGTAGCCGGCATCCCGGACGCGCTCGTCCGAGCGCTCGTCGGACGACTCCGTCATTGGACCACCTCCAGTACGTGCACGACCGCGCTGGCGACCGTTCCGCCCGCGTTGTGCGAAACGCCGACCGTCGCGTCGTCGACGGCGTCGCTGTTCGGATGGTCACCGCGAAGCAGCCGCGTCAGTTCGACGATCTGCGATGCGCCGGTCGCGCCGACCGGATGCCCCTTCGCCTTGAGTCCGCCCGAGAGGTTCACTGGAAGGGTGCCGTCGGCGGTCGTGACGCCGTCGCGTGCGGCCGAGATCCCCTCGCCGGGCGGAAAGAAGCCGAGCGACTCGGTCGCAAGCACCTCGGCGATCGTAAAGCAGTCGTGGACCTCCGCGACATCGACGTCGTCCGGCTCGACGCCGGCCTCGTCGTAGGCGGTCGCGGCCGCGTCGTCCGCCGCCGGCGTCCGGGCAAGATGCTCGCGGTCCGCCAGCGCCATCCGGTCGGTCCCCTGTCCCGTTCCGGTGACCGCGACCGGAGCGTCGAGGTCGTGTTCGGCCGCGTACGACGCCGAGACGAGCACCAGCGCGCTCGCGCCGTCGGTTATCGGACAGGCGTCGTACAGGTGTAGCGGCGAGGCGACCGGCGGCGCGTCGAGCGCCTCCTCGACCGACACCCGACGCCGGTACTGGGCGTACTCGTTGTCGACGGCGTTCGCGTGGTTCTTCGACGCCACGTGCGCGAGATCAGTCCGGTGGCCGCCGTACGTGTCGAAGTACGCTCGCGCCATCAACGCGTACGCGCCGGGGAACGTCGTGCCGGCGTTCACCTCGAAGCGGTCGTCCGCCGCGGTCGCGAGCCCTTCCGTCACGCGGGTGGTGTCAAGATTCGTCATCCGTTCCATCCCACCGGCGACGACGACGTCCGCCTCGCCGCTTCGAACCGTCCGAACCGCCTCGCGAGTCGCGACGCCCGCCGAGGCACACGCCTCCTCGTAGCGGGTCGCCGGACAGCCCAGTCCGGCGGCCTCTGCCACGAGCGGCGCTTGATGGCCCTGCCGCTCCGCGCGTGACCCCATGAAGTTGCCGTAGTTGAGCTGGTCCACATCCTCCCGAGGAACGCCGGCGTCCTCGAACGCGCGAAGCGCGGCCTCCGCAAACAGGTCGCGACCCATGCGATCCGGCTGCCGTCCGAACGCCGTGAGGCCGACGCCGGCGACGCGTACTCCCGTCATACACGAACGATGATCGTCGAACCCCTATAGTCCTGCCGACGCCGGGGATATGCACGTTATCGCGGCAACAAGCTCCGCATACCGAAGAAAGTCTCATCCCATCGTCGCCGAGTGTGGAGTCAGAAATAGACGATCGTCGAAATTACAGTTCGACGGAGGCGGTGACGGTGCTCGGTCGGGAGTTCGGCGACGTGGCGTGTTCGGCGACGTGGCGGGTCGGTGTCGGGTTCTCCATCAAGAGTAGGCGATGTATCGGAGTGACACAGCCGATGTGCCAAAGCCGACTCAGCCGATGTATCGAAGCTCGTCGTCGGCGGCAGTCGGACCTTCCTGCATCTCCTGGATCTTGCCGATCACTTCCTCCATCTCCTCGGCGCGCTCCTCGAGGCTGTCGTAGCCGACCTCGAACTCGAGAAGCGTTTCGAGGATCTCGAGAACTGCGCGAGCGCTTTTGGGGTCGACGAGATAGCCGCTCGTCTCACCCATCAGACACGCCGACGCCATGCCGCGGCGATCTCCGAGACCAAGCACGAGTCCGGAGACGCCGACGATCCCCCCGGCGGGCTCGTCGGGACGGAACTCGACGCCAGCGTCGGTGAGCCCGTCTTTGATCTCGGGAGTCGACACCGCGCCGAGCACCGTGTACTCCTCGACGAGTTCGCCCGTCGGGACGCCGCCGAGTGCGAACGCCCGCTCGACGCCGAACTCCTCGGCGACGTCGAGAAACGTCGAGGTGAGCGCGTAGTGCCCGGCGTTCGTGCCGGCCTGATGGTCGCCAGTCAACACCAGCAGGTCCGAGCCCGGCGTTTCGACGGCGTGAAACTCCGCACACGTGAGTTCGGTGGTTCCCTCGTCGTCGACGTTCACCTGCGGCGGGAACTCCGTCGAGTACACGCGTCGTACGAGTTCACCGTCGAACTCCTCCAACAGGTGTTCAGCGGCGAGCTTTCCGACGTGGCCGACCCCCGGCAGTCCCTCGATCAGTACCGGATCGTCGAGCGCCGGCGTCGCGACCTCGTCGATCTCGATGTCGTTCATACCGTATCCGTCAGTGCGGGGGTCACAAGAGCATGGCTATCTCGGCCGGACACGAGGAGGGCCGCGGCGGTCCGGACTCGTGAGTCTTTTTAACTCACTCGCGAAGGGACCACCGTGACTCTCGACGAAAGCGATCGGATCCCCGACGACGTGCGTGCGTCGATCCGCAGCGCCGCGGACGCGGTTGCCGACGGCGAGATCGTCGTGTATCCCACGGAGACGGTGTACGGCCTCGGCGGAGACGCACTCGATCCGGCGGCCGTCGACCGCGTCTTCGATATCAAGCGCCGCGACCGCGAGAACCCGCTCTCGCTCGGCGTCGCGAGCGTCGACGCGGCGTTTCGGCTCACGCGCCCGACCGAGCTCGCAACGGCGTTCATGCGCGCGTTTCTCCCCGGGCCGGTGACGGTCGTCGTCGAGCGTACGTCCGTCGTTCCCGACGTGCTGACGGCCGGGCACGACCGAGTGGGGATCCGGATACCGGACCATCCGGTCGCGCTCGCGCTGCTTCGCGAGACGGGGCCACTCACGGCGACGAGCGCGAACGTTTCCGGATCGGGGAGCGTCACGCGCGTCGCCGACCTCGACGACAGAATCCGCGAGCGCGTCGCGACCATCGTCGACGACGGGGAAGCCGACGGCACGGAGAGTACGGTCGTCGACCCCGACGCGGGAACGATCCACCGATCCGGGGCGCTGGACGGCGCGATCGAGGCGTGGCTCGCGGACCCGCCCGTGTGACGGTCACGAGCGAAGTCGGTGTCGCCAAAACAACGATCGAAACGTCGACGTCGACGAGCGTCTCGAGATCGACTGACTACACTGAGAGATCGCTTTTCGCTTTGATCACGTCGAGCGCCTCGGCGTCGATGGTGTCGACGTCGAGCCAGTGAGGAACGTACTCGCGTTTCTCGTACGCCTCGCGT
>OBKM01000345.1_pt1 | contig 23475 bp, 23 predicted proteins | sample 1519691 | NCBI WGS metagenome assembly OBKM01 (sample SAMEA37050418, study PRJEB22526) | metagenome | biome: saline pan; feature: lake; material: water | place: Egypt | collected 2015 | depth 0.5 m | reverse complement strand
ACCAGCAGTCGCCGTTCGACGCGTGGAACACGCTCCAGCAGACGGAGTCGCTCCCCCTGCGGATGGACCGCCACTGCGAGAACGCTGGTATCGTCGCGGAGTACCTCGCCGACCACGACGACGTCGCGTGGGTGAACTACCCGGGACTGGAGAGCCACGAGACCCACGAGGAGGCCAGCGAGTACCTCGAGGGCGGCTACGGCGGCATGATCACGTTCGGACTGGAGGGCGGCTTCGAGGCCGCGAAGGGGACCGTCGAGAACGCGGATCTCGCCTCGCTGCTCGCGAACGTCGGCGACGCGAAGACCCTCGTCATCCACCCCGCGTCGACGACCCACCAGCAGCTGACCGAGGAAGAGCAGGAGGCCGCCGGCGTCACCGGCGACATGGTGCGGCTCTCCGTCGGGATCGAAGACCCGGCCGACATCGTCGCCGACCTCGAGGCCGCGATCGAGGCCGCGAGCGAGTAAGCTGTCGCCCCGCGTCCCGACGGCTCGCGCCCGACCGAAAGCGACACGCCGCCGGCGCTCGACGTATCGGACATGAGTGAGCCGGACGAGGCGGGAGCGACCGAGCCGGACGAGGCGTCGCCGGTCCCCGTCACGGTGTACACCCGCGAGGACTGCTCGCTGTGCGTCGTCGCCCGCGAGACGATCGAGTCGGTCGCCGCCGACCTCGGCGTGGCGATCGACCTCGACCTCGTCGACGTCGACACGGACCCGGAGCTCGCGGCCGAGTACGGCGAGCGCGTCCCGTACGTGCTCGTCGACGGCCACCCGGCATTTAAGTACGAAGTCGACGAGCGGGAGCTGCGACTGAAGCTGCTGGCGGCGGCGTGAGGCGCTGTTCGGCGTCGTTCAGCGCCTTCACGCCGACCGAATCGTCACGTCCGTCGGCGTCGGGTTCGCGATGGTGTCCCCAACGGGACAGCGCTCCTCGACCGCTGCCGCCAGCGCGTCGAGAGTCTCCTGATCGGCGTCCGATTCGACCTCGATCTGTACGTCCAGCTCCTGGTACCCCGCTCGGACGTCGTCGACGGCGCCGAGGAACTTCCGCGGGTCGAGGTCGCCGTGAATGTCGATCTCGACGCCGTCGATGTCGATCCCGCGCTCTTCGCTGACGGTGTGCACGACGACGTTGAGGCAGCCGGCCCACGCGCCGATGAGATACTCGACGGGGTTCGGGCCGCTGTTCGTGCCACCGAGCGCCGCGGGCTCGTCGACGACGAACTCGAACTCACGCGCCTCGACGGTCGTCTTCGTCTCGCTTTCGCCTTCGGCCGAAACCGCGAATCGTTCGAGGTGGTTCGCTTCGCTCATCGACTCGTTCGACGAGCCGATCGCAGTTGAAACGACCGCTCGTGGAGGGATCCGCCGCCCTCCGTGACGCGTACGCCGCTCCCGTTCTCAGAAAAACCCGCTCTCGACGGCTCCGCTCCCCCCGTCGTCGGACGACGACGGGAATCACGTCTCTCGGCAAGTGTCGCCGGTACGGCCGCCGTTGCGAGGTGGGCGGTCGACGACGACCGTTTCAGGCGACCGTTTCCTCGCCCGCCCCGGGCGCGTTCTCTTTCACGCCCGTGACGGCCTCGACCGCGTTCGACCGGGAGGCGTACCCCTCACCGGAGTCGGCGATGACGTTGCCGTTGCGGTGGCGGAGCCGCCAGCGCCACTCGTCGGCGGCGTCCTCGTAGATCTCGAAGGCGGCGTTGCCGACCTCCAACACGTCGGCGGCGGGCCCGTACTCGCGGACGCGCTCGATCGCGTCCTTCGCGCCGGATTTGGAGGCGTAGCCCTCTCCGGAGTCGGCGATGATGTTGCCGTTGCGGTGGCGGAGCCGCCAGCGGTACTCGCCGCCCGTGTCCTCGTACAGCTCGAACGTCGCCCCCACGCTCCCGCCGCCGTCGGCGTCATCGCCCGCATCGAGGTCGTCGACCGGCGCGTCGCCGACGTTCGACCGCACGCTGTCGAGCCCCTGTCGAGCCTTCGACCGCGAGGAGTAGGCCTCGCCGGAGTCGGCGAGGATGTTCCCGTTCTCGTGGATGAGCCGCCAGCGCCAGCCGCCCCCGGCGTCCTGATACACTTCGAACGCGGCTGGGTCGACGCGGAGGTAATCCGCGGCGGCGACGTGTTCGCGGACTCGCCCGAGCGCTCGCTTCGCGTTGGACTTGGAGGCGTATCCCTCCCCGGAGTCGCCGATGATGTTGCCGTTGTCGTGACGGAGCCGCCAGCGTGGCTTCCCGCCGGCGTCCTCGAACAGCTCGAACCGAGCCTTGCTCTCGCGCAGCGCCGCCGTCTCCGCCCGCGCGGCGTCCGCCTCAGCCTCGAGGTCGTCGGCCCGCTCTGCCGCGTCGGCCGCGTCCGCTCGGGCCGCCGCCAGCTCCTCACGGGTCGACTCCAGTTCGGCCGCGGTCGAGTCGCGCTCCGCGGCGGTGGCGGCCGCCTCTGTCTGCATCCGCTCGTACTCCTCGTGTACCGGGTCCGAGAGCAGCGGCACGACGGCGCCGGCGAGGCCGACGAGCGCCAGTCCCGCGGCGTACAGACCGATCACGCCCAGTTCGCCGGAGGCGGTGGACCAGCCGCCGGGGAAGATGCTCACGAACCAGACGACGGCGACGAAACTCAGGACGGCGCCGAGGTAGCCGAGCGTCGTCCCGGTCCGTCGCAGCGGGAATCGGATCACCGCTCCGAGCATGATGAACGGCGGCGCGAGCGCCGCGAGCGCGTACCCCACCCCGCGGGCCGTCGTCGCCCGCTCGGTGAAGAGGAAGACGACGACGCCCAGCAGGCCGAGGAGCACGCCGAACGCGAACAGCCAGTAGCCGTTCACCTCGTCGTCGGTCGTCGGCTTCCCGATTCGCCGTTCGTACAATCCGCCCGAACGCTCGGGGTCGGTATCTGTTGACATACCCAGCCTATCTTCAAGCAGCGAGAGAATCCCGCCGTTCACGGCGGGCGTGAATCGCGTGCGCTCCGGTGAGAAACCGTCGTATTACTGCTGGTCTTGAGTCTCCAACTCTTCTAGTCCTGCCTCTAACACCTCTGCGTATGCTTCCGAGAGGTCTAAGTCGTTCTCTTCTGCGTAGTCTTTGATTCGCCCGCCGAGCGTGTGTGAAATGTCGATGTTCGGTCGCATACCAAAAGACTTTAAGACTAAAGGTATAATAATCTGTTGTCGTGAAGCGTACCAACACGTTCGTCGTACGACCGCTCACCGACGACGATGAGCAGGTGCTACGGAATCTGTTGGACGCTTCCGCCGCTCTCTGGAACGAGATCAACTACCAGCGCCTTATGCGGTACAACGACGAAGACGGCTTCGTGGGCGATGTTTGGGACGCTGACACCGGCAAGCTCGAAGGCAAATACAAAGGCGTTCTCGCTGCCTCTACCGCTCAGACTGTCCGCCGGGCAAACAGTGAAGCGTGGCGCGGGTTCTTCGATAAGAAAAAGAAGTTTCACGACGAGTCGAACGCATCGGTCACGGAACACCCAGAACCGCCGGGATTCCGTGGGAACGAAGACGATGGGCGCGTTCTCAAAGGCGTCGTCCGAAAGGACGCATACAGTGTCGAATGGGGCGACCGCTCCCGACTTGAGATGGTCGTCGGAGAAACCCTGCGAGACAGACACAACAGCCCGAAAAGCCGCCTTCGACTGGAAATCGTAGGTGAACCCAACTGGCCCGACTACGAAGACCAGGGTCGGCTAGAGCTGTGGTACGACGAGACTGATAGCATCTTCCGAGCTTCGCAGCCCGTCACTGTTTCTGACGAGACACGGGCAACTCCACTGGCCAATCACAAGGCCGCTCTGGATATTGGTGCAAACAATCTCGTCGCCTGTACTACCTCGACCGGTGAGCAATATCTGTACGAGGGCCGCGAGTTGTTCCAGCGATTCCGCGACACAACGCGAGAAATCGCCCGGTTACAGTCCAAGCTACGGGGAGGCCGATACAGTAGCAAGCGTATCCGGCGGCTGTACCGCAAACGGACCCGTCGCCGCGACCACGCACAAGAAGCACTGTGTCGTGACCTGATCGAACGACTGTACGCCGAAGGTGTCGATACCGTGTATATCGGTGGGTTGACCGACGTACTCGAAACGCACTGGTCGGTCGAAACGAACGCAAAGACCCACAACTTCTGGGCGTTCAAACAGTTCACAAAACGACTGGCGTGTACCGCCGAGGAATACGGGATTGCGGTGGAAGTCCGGTCGGAAGCGTGGACAAGTCAAGAGTGCCCGCAGTGCGGCTCAACAGACCGAACGACACGGCATCAGGACACGCTCACCTGTCCGTGTGGATTCGACGGCCACGCCGACCTCACGGCGTCAGAAACGTTCCTGAGACGGCAGACAGAACAGGCAGTCAGGCCGATGGCACGGCCCGTGCGGTTCGAGTGGGACGACCACAACTGGTCGGAGTCACCACGCTCTCACGAAAGTCCCAAAGAACAGCGCACAGACCCGAGTACCGTCCGCAAAGACGGGAATATTGCCTCCGGGGATTCTCAGACAGTCTGAGACTCCCACGTCGGAGAGGAAACCCCGGCGTTCACGCCGGGGAGGATGTCATCCGTACACACCGTGATATAAATAGGGGTGCGCAGCGCCGTGTGAGTATCTGCGTTCGAGCCACAGCGACCAGAGCGCTTACCCGTCGACCGGTCAATCACGCGCCATGCACGTACTCCGAGGGGGACGAGTCGCGGACGTCGAGGGGACGCGTCGGGCAGACGTCGCGGTCGCGGACGGGGAGATCGTCGCGGTCGGGGACGGCACGGACGTCGACGCCGCCGTCGGGGAACGGGGTGACGCCGACGAGACCACCGAAACCGATGTCGCAGGGCGCGTGATCGCACCCGGGCTGATCGACTCGCACGTCCACCTCATGATGGACGGCCGCCCCGACGTGGCCACCGCAGTCGCCGACAGCGACTACACCGCGAGCTATCGGGCCGCGAGCAACCTCGAAACGGCGGTCGAAGCCGGCGTGACGACCGTCCGCGACCTCGGGAGCCGGGGGACGCTCGCGCTCGACGCCGGGGAGGCGGTCGCCGCGGGCGATCTGGTCGGGCCGCGCGTCGTCGCCTGCGGCCGCAACGTCATCATGACCGGCGGCCACGGCAACTGGTTCGGCCGGGAGGCGGACGGTCCCGACGAGGTCCGGAAGGCGGCCCGCGAACAGCTGCAGGACGGCGCGGACGTGCTCAAATGCATGGCGACCGGGGGCGTGCTCACCGAGGGCGCGGTCACCGGCGCCCCGGAGCTGACGCCCGCGGAGCTCGCGGCGTTCACCGACGCGGCCGCGCCGACGAACACGCCGACAGCGGCCCACGCGCACGGCGCGGCGGGGATCAAAAACGCGGTCGAGGCCGGCATCACGAGCGTCGAACACGGCACGTTCATGGACCGGGAGGCCGCCGAGCTGATGGCCGACGCGGGGACTTATTGGGTGCCGACCGCGAGCGCCCTCCGCGGCATCGTCGACAACGGTACCGAGGCGGGGATCCCCGAAGAGGCGGTTGCGAAGGCCGAGGACGCCGCGGATCACTTCGACGACGCGTGGGACCACGCGCTCGACGCCGGGGTCACGATCGCGATGGGGACCGACGCCGGAACGCCGTTCAACTTCTTCGAGGAGATCCCACAGGAGCTGGCGTACATGGTCGACTACGGCCTGACTCCGGCCGAGGCACTCGAAGCCGCCACTGTCAACGCCGCTGCCCTCCTCGGACTGGACGACATCGGGCGCGTCGCCGAGGGGTACCGAGCGGACCTCGTCGTCCTCGACGCGGATCCGACCGAGGACGTCTCGGCGTGGCGGGACCCGGACGCGGTGTTCGCCGCGGGCGAGCGGATGGCCTGAACCGCGGTCGGCTCTGTGCGGTCGGCCTGAACCGCCGTCGGCTCTGTGCGGTCGGCCTGAGCCGCCGTCGCCGAACAGTCGTTTTTAACCCGAGCCGGCGTAAGGATCGGCCGATGACGACCTCGTCGACCCGGTACGCGGACCCGGACGAGAACCCCTACGTCGAGGCGCCGCCCACTGACTTCGAGCCGGTCGAGCGGCTGTCGGCCGAGCGGGCGGCCGAGCAAGCCGCCGCCCTCCGGTCGGCGATCCGCGAGCACGACCACCGGTACTACGTCGAGGCCGACCCGCTGATCCCGGACGAGACGTACGATCGGCTGTTCACACGGCTCGAGGCGTTAGAAGAGGCGTTCGACCTCCCGACCGAGAACTCTCCGACCCGACGGGTCGGCGGCGAACCCCTCGACGAACTGGAGACGGTCGAGCACGTCGCGCCGATGCGGTCCATCGACAACGGAACGGAGCCAGCGGCGGTCAGAGCGTTCGACGAGCGCGTCCGTGACGGGCTCGACGCGGCGGGCTTCGACCCCGACGCAGTGGAATACGTCTGCGAGCCGAAGTTCGACGGCCTCTCTGTCGAGGTCGTCTACGAGGACGGGGAGTACGTCCGCGCCGCGACCCGCGGCGACGGGATCGAGGGCGACGACGTCACCGAACAGGTCCGGACGATCCGGTCCGTCCCCGACCGACTGCGGGGCGACCCGCCGGCCCGGCTCGCCATCCGCGGGGAGGTGTACATGCCGCTCGACGCGTTCGAGACGTACAACGACGAGCTGGTCGAGCGCGGCGAGGAGCCGTTCGCGAACCCCCGTAACGCCGCGGCCGGGACACTCCGTCAGCTCGACCCCGCGGTGGTCGCGGAGCGCCCCCTCGACGCGTTCTTCTTCGACGTGCTCGCGTGGGAGTCGGAACGCGAGGCGACGAGCGACACCGAACCGGCCGAAGACGGCCACCCCCGTCCGGAGCGTCACTGGACGCAGCTCGACGCGTTCGACTCGCTCGGCCTCCGCCGAACCGATCGCGTGGAGCTGGTCGACGACATCGAGGCGGCGATCGAGTACCGCGACCGGACCCTGGCCGACCGCGACGACCTGAACTACGAGATCGACGGCGTCGTGATCAAAGTCGACGACCGCGAGGCCTGCGAGGCGCTCGGCTCGACGTCGCGCGCCCCGCGGTGGGCGTTCGCTTACAAGTTCCCGCCGCGGACCGCGACGACGACGATCGAGGCGGTCACCGTGCAGGTGGGGCGAACGGGGCGACTCACCCCCGTCGCCGAGCTGGAGCCAGTCGACGTCGGCGGCGTCACCGTCTCGCGGGCGACGCTACACAACCCCGCGGAGATCGAGGCGCTCGGCGTGAACGTCGGCGACCGCGTGCGGATCTACCGCGCCGGCGACGTGATCCCGTACGTCCCCGAGGTCGTCGAGAAACGCTCCGAGGGGACCTACTCGTTCCCCGAGACGTGCCCGATCTGCGACGCGCCGGTCGAGCGGGACGGGCCGTTGGCGTTCTGCACCGCCGGGCTCGGCTGTCCCGCACAGCTGGAGCGAGCGATCGAACACTGGGCGCGCCGCGACGCGCTCGACATCGAGGGACTTGGCCCGGAGCGCGTCGAACAGCTCCGCGAGGCCGGGCTCGTCGCGTCGCTGCCGGACCTGTACGACCTCACCGTCGAGGACATCGCCGATCTGGAGGGATGGGGCGAGACGAGCGCCGAGAACCTGATCGACGAGCTGGACGCCACCCGCGAACCACCGCTCGACGCGTTCCTCGCGGGGCTCGGGATCCCCGACGTGGGTGCGACGACCGCGCGGGCGCTGGCGGCTCACTTCGGGGACCTCGATTCGCTCCTCGACGCCGACCAGGAGGCCCTCCGTGAGGTCGACGACGTCGGGCCGGAGGTGGCCGCCTCGATCCGGTCGTTCTTCGACACGCCGGAGAACCGGGACGCGATCGAGGGGCTTCGAGAGCGCGGCGTCGACCCCGAGTCGGTCGCGGTCGCCGCGGACGGCGACGCCCTCGACGGGCTCACGTTCGTCTTCACCGGATCGCTGTCGACGACGCGCGGGGAGGCGCAGGCCCACGTGGAGGCGCACGGCGCGAACGCCACGTCGAGCGTCTCCGGCAACACCGACTACCTCGTCGCCGGCGAGAACCCCGGGCGGTCGAAGCGAGACGACGCCGACAGCGAGGGCGTCCCGGTCCTCGACGAGGACGAATTCGCGGCGCTTCTCGCCGACCGCGGGGTCGACTGGCCGCCCACAGAGTAAGGACGCCGGAGCCGCCCATCGGCTCGCGACGCGGGACCTTCTGCCCGCTCGCGGCGCGGAGACCCAACCCGCGGGAGCCCGGCTGACGGGAAGCCACAACCCTTTATCCGACGACGCGGGAACCGAACGGTATGACCGCCATCGAACTGCGGGGCGTGACCAAGGAGTTCGCTGACGTCACGGCCGTTCGGGACCTCGATCTGACCGTCGAGGAGGGGGAGGTGTACGGCTTCCTCGGCCCGAACGGGGCCGGCAAGTCGACGACGATCGACATGCTACTCGATCTGGTCCGGCCCACCGAGGGGACGGTGCGCGTGCTCGGGCGGGACGCCACGAGCGAGGGCGTCGCCATCCGCCAGCGCACCGGCGTCCTCCCGGACGGGTTCTCCGTGTACGACCGGCTCTCGGGGCGGCAACACGTCGAGTTCGCGGTTCGGTCGAAGGAGACCGACGACGATCCGGACGCGCTCTTAGAGCGCGTCGGACTCCTCGACGACGCCGAGCGTACGGCCGGGGGCTACTCGAAGGGGATGCGCCAGCGGCTCGCGCTCGCGATGGCGCTGGTCGGCGACCCCGACCTGCTCGTCCTCGACGAGCCCTCCTCCGGGCTCGACCCGGCGGGCGCGAAGGAGATGCGAGAGATCGTCCGCGCGGAGTCCGAGCGCGGCGTGACCGTCTTCTTCTCCTCGCACGTGCTCGAACAGGTGGACGCCGTCTGCGACCGCGTCGGCATCCTCCGGGACGGACAGCTGGTCGCTCAGGACTCCGTCGAGGGGCTTCGTGACGCCGTGGGCGGCGAGGAGAAGCTGGAGATCGTCGTCGAGGAGCCGAGCGACGAGGCCGTCGAGACGGTACGGAACGTCGAGGGCGTCTCGCAGGTCAACCGCGACGACGAGACGCTCGTCGTGAGCTGTGCGGACGACGCGAAGACGCGGGTCATCGGCGCGTTGGAGGACTCCGGCGTCACAGTCAGGGACTTTCACACCCGAGAGGCGTCGCTCGAGGACCTCTTCTTGGCGTACACGGAGGGAGACGCGGCGACGGGAGAACACGCCGACTCCGCCGCGACGGCGACCGACGGGTCCAGCACCGACGCAGATGGCGCCGATGCGGCGACGGAGGAGGTGGACCGATGAGCCTCGTCGCCATCGCCGAGAAGGACTTCCGAGACACGGTGCGCTCGCGGGGGATGATCGCGCTGGTGGCGCTGTTCTCGCTACTCGTCGCCGTCTTCGCGTATCTCGTCCGCCCCGGCGGACAGGAGGGTGAGGCGTTCGCGACCGAGATTCTGTTGAGCTTCTTCGTCGGCCCGTTCCTCGTGACGACGCTGATCCCGCTCGTCGCCGTCGTCGTCGGCTACAACGCCGTGAGCGGCGAACGCGAGTCCGGCTCGCTGAAGCTGCTCTTATCGCTGCCACACTCCCGGGCCGACGTCGTCTTCGGGAAGGTCGTCGGGCGCGGCGCCGCGCTCGCGGTGGCGGTGTTCGCGGGCTTCCTGCTGCCGGCGCTCGTGCTCATCGCGCTTCCGGTCTCGTTCAACGCCGGATCGTACCTCGGCTACACGGTCTTCGCCGCGGCCCTCGGCGTCGTCTTCGTCGCCATCGCGGTCGGCTGTTCGGCCGCCGCGGCGACCCAGCGTCGCGCGCTCATCTACGGGGTCGGGATCTACGTCCTCTTCGTTCTGTTCTGGACTGCGCTCACCGGGCAAATACTCGACGCCGCGAGCCCGATCGTCGACCCGCTCCCGGCGTCGACCGAGCAGATCCGCACGTTCCTCGAGGTCGCGAACCCGACGACGGGGATCGAGGTGCTGACGAACGCGTTCCTCGGTGAACAGCTGTTCCGCGGCGAGACGCTCAACCAGCAGATATCCGCCGTCTCGATGCTTGTCTTCTGGACGCTCGCGCCGCCGCTCGCCGGGCTCTGGAAGTTCGACACCGACGATCTGTAACACTACGCGGCACCGCTTCACCAACGATCTGTGACACTGCGCGGCACCGATCTACCGACGATTCAGAACACGCCGCTGTCGCCGTCCGCGCCCCGCCCGCTGATGATGCTCGGCGTGCCGCCCGTCTGGATGATGTTGAACGCGGTCATCAGGTCCGACCGGGAGATGATCCCGACGAGCTGGTCGCGCTCGTCGACGACCGGGAGCCGCCCGACGCCGTTCTGCTGCATCGTCTGGAGCGCGGTCATCGCGTCGACGTGGGGACCGATCGCGACGACGTTGCCCTCCATCACGTCGTCGACGCGGTAGGCGTCGCGCTCGACGTCGCGCACCGACCGGGCGTCTTCGAGCGTCACCATCCCGACGAGCTCGCCGCGGTCGAGGACGGGGTAGCCGGTGTGGCGCTCCTCGAACATCCGGCTCATCAGCTCCGCGACCGAGGTGTCTTTGGTGACCGTGTGGAGTCGTTCGCGGGGGGTCATCACGTCGCCGACGGTGACGCCCTGGAACGCCGCCTTCAGCGTCGTCTGTTGCGCCTCGCCCGAGGCGGCGATGTAGATGAAGAAGGCGAGGACGATGAGCAGCAGCTGGAACGTCAACAGCCCGATGAGCCCCATCAGGAACGCGAACCCCTTCCCGATCGCCGCGGCCCGCTGGGTCGCCTGCGCGTGCGGCTGGTTCCGAGCCATGAGCGCGCGGAGGATGCGTCCGCCGTCCATCGGGAACGCGGGGAGCATGTTGAAGACGGCGAGGACGATGTTCAACAGCGCGAGATACCCGAAGACGAAGAGCACGGAGTCCGCCCCGACGGGCGCGAGCGCGAAGACAACGTAACAGACGACGCCGACGGCGACGCTGACGATCGGTCCGGCGATCGCGATCCAGAACTCGTGTTTCCAGTCTTCGGGGAACTCGGTGAAGCTGGCGAGGCCGCCGAGCAGCCACAGCGTGATCGAGTCGATCTCGTAGCCGTACCGCATCGCGACCAGCGAGTGGCCGAACTCGTGGAGCAGCACGCCGCCAAACAGCCCGAGCGCGGCCGCCAACCCGAGCGCCCACGGAGTGAGACCGGCGCTGAGCGCCGCCGGGTCGATGCCGGCACCGAAGAGATCGTTCATCACGCCGGCGATGTCACCGACCTGCGAACCGATGAGGTAGGCGAACAGCGGTAACACGATCAGGAACGTCCAGTTGAGACGGATCGGGATCCCGACGACGGTCCCGACCTTGAGTCCACGCATGCTCCCGAATTAGCGTGGTGGCGGGTTAAATACCTCGGGGGAGCGAACGCGGGACCTCCCGACCGATCGCCGAAACGGTTCACCGCTGACTATCGGAACGATCTATCCCGCTCATTGCGGACTTCCCAGACGATCTATCCCGCTCATCGCAGAGCACCGCGACGATTTATCCCACTCACCGACGATCGGTCGGTATGGACGACACATCGGACGACGCCGGCTTCGAGGGCGAGTCGCACGGGACCGAACCGGTCGTGAAGCGCGGCGACGAACTCACTGCCGAGGCGGTCGACGCCGCCGCAGGGCTGGAAAAGACCGTCCTGATCGACGAGTCGGACGGCGCGCCCCGCTTCGCGATGCGGCGGTTCGAACTCGCCGCCGGGGCCGAGGTCCCGCGGCACACGAACGCGGTCGAACACGAGCAGTACGTGCTCGCGGGCGAGTACGTGGTCGGGATCGGCGAGACGGAGCACGTCGTCGCCCCCGGAGACGCCCTCCTGATCCCGGCGGGCGTCGAACACTGGTACCGAAACGAACGCGAGGAGCCGGGCGCGTTCATCTGCGTGGTTCCGAACGGTGACGACACGATCGAACTCGTCGACTGACGAGCGCGATCCCGCCGCTCACTCGATCGTCCCGACGCGGTCGGCGACGTAACCGAACTGGTCGCGGTAGCCGTACGGCGACAGCAACACGGGATAGAACGGGTCGTCGGCGCGGAGCTGTTCGTCGCCGGCGGCCGCGAAGGCTTCCCCGGTCTCGACGCGCTCGAAGTTGTGCGCGAACACCTCGTACGTCTCGGCGTCCGGCTTCGGGATGCGATCGCGGAGCCGGAACACTTCGACGGCGTCCCGGCCGCCGGCGTCGACCACGCCGTCGGCCCCCGGCGCCGCCATCGCTCCGGTCGCGCTCAGAAACGCTCGAGTCAGCCAGTACGCGTTGTCGGCGGCCGCTTCGGAGCCCTGTAACCCCGCTTCCACCTCGAGCGTGTGCGGGTGTTCGATGAGCCGCCCCTCGGTGAACGCGTCGGTCTGGATGACGCGGTCGACGGGGAGGTGCGGCGCGACCGCGCGGGCGACCTCGTCCATCGAGTCGATCACCGCGAACGGCTCGGCGGACGACTGCGTCGAGTGGATCGCGAGGGTCGTACATCCCGCGACTGCGTCCAGCAGCCGAGCGGCGAGCCGGTCCTCGTGTGCGTCCGACGCCGCGTCACCGGGAAACGCCCGGTTCAGGTCGGTGTCGAGGTAGCGCACGCCGGCGTCGAGCGCCGCCTCGTTCGCGACGACGAGCCGGACCGGCCGCTCGAAGGCGGGGTCGGCGTCGAGCAGGCGTCGGACAGCGCGGGCACCGCAGGGCTCGTCGCCGTGGATCGCCCCGACGACCGCGACTTCGGGCTCGCCCTCGCCCAGGTCGTACACGTCCATACGCTCCGGAGGCGGTCGGGGGGTAAGTGGCGTTCGGATCCGGTCCGAGCGGTCACGGGGGGTCGCCGGGCCGACGAGCCGGGTCAGTGTTCCTCGTCGACGCGTTCGGCGTACTCGTAGTCGGCGGGATACGCCGTCGGCCGGGCGCCGTCGATGGCGATCTGCCACCCGTCGATCACCGCGGGGTCGTCGAGCGCCGCGCGGAGGGTTTCTCTGACCTCGTCGACGTCGACGCCGTAGAAGTCGCCGGGGACGCCGCGGAGGTACTGCAGCGCGGTCTCGAACAGCGACCGCATCCCGTCGTCGTTCTCGAAGTCGACGCGCTTGTACGCGCCCGCGGCGACCTGCACCATTCCGTGGAGATACGCTGACTCCGTGGTGCCGCTCCCGTAGTTGTACCACTCGTCTTCGAAGCAGTCGTGCGACTCGTGGTAGTCGCCGGCGTTGAACAGCCGGACGCCGTGTTCGGTCGCCCGCCGGAGGGTCGCGTGCTCCCAGTAGCCACCGGCGAGAGCCGCGTCCGCGGGGCCTTCGGTCGGGTCCGTCTCGCCGTCTCGCTGCTCCGCCGCGTGCCACCCGGTCGGGTTCCCCAGCGGCGGGGCGACGCCGGGGTCACGGGTGTGTTCGTCCATACCCTCGTATCGCGCGTCGGGGTGCTAACCCTTTCGCGCCGCTCCCGCGTCGGCTGCGGCGCCCCCAGAGACGCGGCCACCCGGTCCCGAACCGATGGGATAAAGGGAGCCGCTGTCAAACGAATCACCGTGTGCGAGGGTAGCCAAGCCCGGAAACGGCGGCGGATTCAAGCTCCGCTCCTGTAGAGGTCCGTGGGTTCAAATCCCTCCCCTCGCATGAGCGCGTCCACAACGCGCGAATGCGGAAGACGCTCTCGGAGCGCTCTTCCCTCGCAAAAACTTCTCACACGAACCTCGTGAGTGGCGAGGTCGAAGCTCAGAGGAACCCGGAAGCGGTGGCGGATTCAAGCTCCGCTCCTGTAGAGTTCTCGTGAGCGAGCATCGCGAGCGAACGAGAGCACGCGAGTCGCAGCCGGCGAGCGAAGCGAGCCGGACCGTCTCGCGGTGGTCCGTGGGTTCAAATCCCTCCTCTCACATGAGCGCGTCCACCACGCGCGAATGCGGAAGACGCTCTCGGAGCGCTCTTCCCCCGCAAAACCTCACTCGAACTCGGCTAGCGTCGGGTATTTATAAACGGATCGCGGTGGCGCGTGCCTGCGAGGCCGAGCAGCACCGCGCGAGGGAGTCGCTGGCGGCTCCTGCCGCCAGCGACGAGGCTGGGGAGGTGTGAGGCGCTGTGCGGTTGCGGTCGGGTGGGGCTTTGGAGGCGTTTACCGCCGATCCACAGTCAGTCCCGTATCCGCGAGCGACCGAGCGCGAGTCCGGCGAACGCGACGACCGCCAACTCGACGCCGGCGCCGACGGCGCCTCCGACCGTGCCGACGGCGACGATCACGTTCTGATCGGGGCCCGCCCAGAGCAACACCGCGCCGGTCCCGACGAGGTACGCGACGCCGGCGGCGACCCCGGCCGTCAACGTCGTCGCGCCGATGTCGAGCGCGTCGCCGTCGCGGCGACCGACCCGATACGCGACCCCGAGGAGCAGTCCGTAAACGAGGAGGAACCCGACGGCTCGCCCGCCGAAGGCGTACAGGCTGAGCGTGCCCGGATCGGGGATATTCATGGACGATTCCAAGGCGATCGTCGTGATTCGACGCGCCAGGCTGAGAGCGACCGCGACGAGGGCCGCGACCGCGGGAGGGATCAGGGACCAGTTCATGGAACGCCCGAGATGTGCGGCCGCGCTCCGTGAGTAGCTTTTGTTCTGCCTTCGCTCGCGGCCCGCGCCCGCAGAGCCCCCGCGAACCCGCCCTGTCAAATCCTCACGAACGTCCACCTGAAACGAAGGGTCCGAAACGGTTTTGCCGACCCCTCACGGACGGTCGATATGCCAACGGATCCCGACACAGGGTACGACCCGTCGCTGGGTCGGAAATTCATCTTCGTCACGGGAGGCGTCATGTCCGGACTCGGGAAGGGTATCACGGCCGCCAGCACCGGCCGACTCCTCTCGAACGCGGGGTTCGACGTCACCGCGGTGAAGGTTGACCCGTATCTCAACGTCGACGCTGGCACGATGAACCCGTACGAGCACGGCGAGGTGTACGTCCTCAAGGACGGCGGGGAGGTCGACCTCGATCTGGGCAACTACGAGCGCTTCCTCGGCACCGACATGACGTTCGATCACAACGTCACCACGGGGAAGACGTACCAGCACGTCATCGAGCGCGAGCGCGCCGGCGACTACCTCGGCAAGACCGTCCAGATCATCCCGCACGTCACCGACGACATCAAGCGGCGCATCCGCGAGGCCGCCGAGGGGTCGGACGTGTGTCTCATCGAGATCGGCGGCACAGTCGGCGACATCGAGTCGATGCCGTTCTTAGAGGCGCTCCGGCAGTTCGCCAGCGAGGAGGCCCCCGAGGACATCCTCTTTACGCACGTCACGCTCGTCCCCTACTCGAAGAACGGCGAGCAGAAGACGAAACCCACCCAACACTCGGTGAAAGAGCTCCGGTCGATCGGGCTCCAGCCCGACATCCTCGTCGGGCGCTGTTCCGACAAGCTCGACCCGGAGGTAAAAGAGAAGATCGCGCTGTTCTGTGACGTCCCCACGGACGCCGTCTTCTCGAACCCCGACGTCGAGGACATCTATCACGTCCCGCTGATGGTCGAAGACGAGGGGTTAGACGAGTACGTGATGGAGCGGCTCGGTATCGCCGACGAGGCGCTCCCCAAAGCGGAGCGCTCGACGGAGTGGCGCAAGCTCGTCACCCGCGACCGCAGCGAGGAGATCGACGTCGCGCTGGTCGGCAAGTACGCCTTAGAGGACGCGTACATGTCGATCCACGAGGCGCTAAAACACGCGGGGATCCACACGGAGACGGAGGTCAACGTGTTGTGGGTCGACGCCGACGAAACCACCGAGCGCCACGAACAGCGGCTCGCGGACGCCGACGCCGTCGTCGTCCCGGGCGGCTTCGGATCTCGCGGCACCGACGGCAAGATCGAGGCGATCCGGCACGCGCGCGAGAACGACGTCCCCTTCCTCGGGCTCTGTCTGGGGTTCCAGATGGCGGTTGTCGAACACGCGCGCAACGTACTCGGCCTCGCGGACGCCCACTCCGCGGAGCTCGACCCCGACACGCCACACCCCGTCATCGATCTGCTCCCCGAACAGTACGAGACGGAGGACATGGGCGGGACGATGCGGCTCGGCGCCCACGAGACGGATATCGACCCCGGTACGCTCGCCGCCGAGGTGTACGGGGCCGACTCCTGTACGGAGCGTCATCGCCACCGCTACGAGGTGAACCCCGAGTACATCGACGAGTTGGAGGCCGACGGGCTCCGCTTCTCCGGCCGCGCCGACAACCGAATGGAGATACTCGAGCGCGACGACCACCCGTTCTTCTTCGGCACGCAGGCGCATCCGGAGTTCCGGTCGCGCCCGGACCGAGCGAGCCCGCCGTTCGTCTCCCTCGTGGAGGCCGCGCTGGGATCGACGGACACAACCGAGCGGAGCGCCGACGTGAGGTTATAAATGGTCGAGACGGAGGCGTTCATCGACGAGGCGGTAACGGAGATCCGGGAGGCGATCGGCGACGCGAACGCGGTGATCGCCCTGTCGGGCGGCGTCGACTCCTCGGTCGCGGCGACGCTCGCGTACCAGGCGGTCGGCGACCAGCTCACCCCCGTCTACGTCGACACGGGGCTGATGCGGAAGGGCGAGACCGACGAGATCCGAGAGACGTTCGACTTCATGGAGTCGCTGCGGGTGATCGAGGCGCAGGACCGCTTCTTCGAGCGGCTCGCGGGCGTCACCGACCCCGAGGAGAAGCGACACGTCATCGGCGAGGGGTTCATCGACGAGTTCGAGACCGTCGCCCGCGACGTCGACGCCGACTACCTCGTGCAGGGGACGATCTACCCCGACCGCATCGAGTCCGAAGGCAACATCAAATCCCATCACAACGTTGGCGGGCTCCCCGAGGTCGTCGACTTCGAGGGGATCGTCGAGCCCGTTCGCGACCTGTACAAAGACGAGGTCCGAGAGGTCGCTCGCGCGCTCGGCTTAGAGGAGATCATCTCCGAGCGGATGCCGTTTCCCGGCCCCGGGCTCGCCGTCCGGATCGTCGGCGAGGTGACTCCGGAGAAGGCCGCCGTTGCCCGCGAGGCGACGCACGTCGTCGAGGAGGAACTCGAGGAGTACGAACCGTGGCAGGCGTTCGCCGCCGTCCTCGGGAAGGCGACCGGGGTCAAAGGCGACAACCGCGTCCACGGCTGGGTCGTCGCGGTGCGGTCCGTCGAGAGCCGTGACGGAATGACGGCGCGCGCACAGGAGATCGATTGGGGAACTCTCCAGCGGATCCAGAGCCGGATCACCGGGGAGAACGAGAGCGTCGCGCGCGTCGTCTACGACGTCACCCACAAACCGCCCGCGACGATCGAGTACGAGTGATGGCGGCGAGCACCATCGCCGTCGTCGCCGGACCGGACGAGCACGGTCTCGGCGAGGAGCTCGCGGCGCTCGGCGTCACGGTGCGCCGGATCGACGGATCGGTCACCGCACGAACACTAGAGACGGCCGGGATCGATGAGGCGACCTACTTCGTCCTGACCGACGTGGAGGAGGCGACCGGTATCGTCGTCGCAAAGGAACTGAATCTGACGGCCACCGCGGTGACGTACGCCGAGCGCTCCCTGCCGGAGTTCGTCGCCGGCGTGTCGGACCTCGCGATCGACCCGTCTCTTATCGACCCGGCGATGGTCGCCGAAGAGCTGACGAACGGAACGCTCGACGACTGAGGATACCGACCGCGGTCACCATTTGAATCGGTGACGGAAACGGCGGGCGCGTCAGCCGTACCCGATCACACCACTTCGAGGTAGAGCAACAGCCACCAGACGTAACCCGCGGCGAGCAGGAGGCCGGTGAGAACTTCGAGCACCCCGACGTACGTATCGCCGTGCGTTCGGCGGAACGACTGGATCAACTCGACACGCTTCCAGACTGGTAGCAGCGGTTCGGGAATGATCTCGCCGAGCCCGCCGGCCTGTTGCATGGACTCTTCCGCGACCGCCTCCGGCCGCTCGTCTGACGAGCTCATTGGCTTGCACCTCTACTGAACGGTAGTGTCAGACCGCGAACCATCACCTTCTCGGCCACGAAGATCGTGGCGAAGACCGCTATTCCACCGAGCTTCATCACGTTGCTCGGGTAGGTCATAATGAGGATCCCCAGCACGGTAATGAGCGCTCTCGTAACGACCTTCCTGCCGGCGTTCATCTTGAAGGGGTAGTTCAGTCCGTATATCATCGTTACGGCGCCGAGTAGCACGAGCAACCCGATAACGGCGGTGTTGGTCCCGACGGCTATCGAGACCAGTCCGGGGTTGTAGACGAACGCGACGGGCAGGACGAAAAGCGGTGCGGCGATCCGGATCGCGGCCCCGCAGGTTCGCCAGAAGTTCGCCTCCGCGATTCCCGCCGCGATCACGGCGGCGGTCGCCACCGGTGGCGTGATGCCCGCGAGGATGGCCGCGTAGAACATCGTGTAGTGGGCCGTGATCGGGGCGACGCCGAAGTCGGAGACAAACGTCGGGACGATGAGGATGGCCACGATGACGTACGCGGCGACGGTCGGCATCCCGACACCCATGAGGATCGCAACCAGCATCCCGAGCAACACCGCGAACAGCAGCACGCCGCCGGAGATGTTGATAAGGAGCAGCGCGATCTTCGCGGGGACGCCCGTGGTGCTGAAGACGTTCACGACGCCGCTTATCACGACGAGAATGATGGCGATCGGGGCGAGAATGATCGCGCCTCGACGGACGCCGTGGAGCGTGTTCTTCAGCTGCGTCACGAGCTCTCCGCCCGGTCCGGTGTCGGTGCCGTCCACGATCCGCTGGAGCGGCGACATGAACGTCCCGGTGACGATCATCGCGACGACCGTGTACAGCGCGGACGTCATCACGGTGTACTGCGCGATGCCGAGCAGGTACAGCAACATGAGGAACGGAACGCCGAACCGGATCGCCTCGAACACCTTCTCCTTGTTCGACATCGTCTCGTCGAAGAACTCGGAGAACTCCATTTCCTGACTGCTGGCGTCGGAAATGGCCATGTAGTGCACCGCAATGGAGATGGAGACGACGAGAATCGCGGCCGGTACCAACCCCGCGAGAACGATGTTGAGGTACGGTTCACCGAGGTACGAGGCCATGACGAACGCGGACGCTCCCATCACCGGTGGCAACACCTGCCCGGCGGTCGAGGCGACCGATTCGATACCTGCCGCCCGGTGACCCTCCATCCCGGCCTCCTTCATCGTCGGGATAGTGAACGACCCGGTCATCGCCGCGTTTGCAGTGTAGGAACCGTTGATCGACCCGATGACGGCAGACGCGAGCACGGCGGTCTGTGCGACCCCGGATTCGATGTACTTCGCGCTCACGATAGCGACCCGCAGGATGAGATCGAACGCTCCGTACGCGAACAGCAGACCGGCGTACAGGAGGAACGGCGCGATCCACGAGGCCGTGATCTGGGTGAGGTTCCCGTAGAACCCGTACAGGTCGGTGACCGTTACCTGCAGCAGTGTCGCCTCGTTCATCCCCGCGTGTCCGAGCACGCCAGGGACGACATCGCCGTATACCGCGTACGCGAGCACGGTGACGATGAGGCCGAGGAACACGTTCCCGAACTCTCGCCACGTGAAGTACATGAGCGAGATGATGACGAGCCGCGCGAGCATGTACTCGTGTTCGAGCGCGAAGCCCTGTCGGAGCAGGTACACGTCCTCGAAGTTAATCGCGAAAAACGCCGAGGCGGTCATCAGCGCCAACGATGCGGGGATCAACACGATTCCGTCGATCCAGTCGCCGTCTTCGATCGCGAGTCGGGTCTCGTTGAGCGCGTACACGGTCAAGATCCCGCCAACGAACGCGGTGGCGTACTGCACCTGTGAGATCGCCTGTGTCTGCGCCCAGTAGAGGACCCCTCCCCAGAACAGCACCGCGGCTACCGTCACCGACAGATCGAGGCCCCGAAGCACGCCGGCAACGGGACCGGCTGTATCCGTCTCTGTGCTCATTGGCGACGTGCTACCATGAGGGGTGTGTTCGTTTGGCTAACCGCGTTTAGGCGTATGTTCGTTGGCATCTGACTGTGTGAGGGTGTATCCTGTTGTGTTGCGGTACCGGCGTGTGGACCCCAAAATGGGAGTTCCACCTACTCAGGCGCTGTCGCCTTCCTGCAGGCTGTCGTCCCACGCATCGTTGTCCCGGTAGTACTCTACCGCGCCGGGGTGGACAGGGATGTTCTCGCGGGCGGAACCCAGCATGTCACTCGTCGACTCGAAGTCGTTGAACTGTTCTTCGCCCTCGTTGACGATGTCGTTGTGCTCGTCGACGACGCGACACAGCTCGTACACCGCGTCGTTGTTGGCCTCGGGGTTGAACGTGTAGTTCACTTCGAGGTTCCAGTGGAACATCTCGTCGGTACCGATGTCCTGGTTCATGTCCCAGTCCTCGAACGCGGTATACCCGGAGCCGGCACCCGGGTACATCTCCGCGGACTCGATGAGCTCGTCCGTCGGCTCGACGTAGTGCACGTCGATGCGTGACGCGATCTCTTGGACGAACCCGGTGTACCGGACGCCGGGCGTCCCGTAGGCGATCGAGGCGTCGATGTTCCCTTCCTCCATCGCACCGGGTGCCGAGCTGACACCCATGTTCTGGATGTTCATCTCTTCGTAGACGTCGGCGGTGGGTTCTTGCGACCAGACGTCCAGCGTCGTCGCACGCGTCGAGTATCCCGGCTCCGCGGGGTAGACGTTCGCGCCGGCGAGGTCGTCGAACGTCTCGATCCCCGTGCCGTCGCGGGCGACGATGAAGATGCTGTACGGGAACGCGTAGAACCCGTAGTGAGGGATGCGGTCGACGGGCTGCTCCTCGAACGCACCGATTTCGTCTATCGCCTTCGCCAGCGAGTTGTTGTCCGTAATTCCGGCGTTGAACTGGTTGTTCGCCATCCGGCGAATGGTGCCGACGTATCCCGGACTCTCGATCGTCGAGTAGTCGAGGGTGTCGCTCTCTTGGCTCACCGCGCGCTCGACGGCGAGCCCGACGTCCTGCGTCCCACCCGCAGACGTTCCGACACGTAGCGAAAGCTCTTCGCTCCCGCCGCTGCTTCCGTCGTCGCCGCTACCGCCGTCGTCGCCGCTGCTTCCGTCGTCGCCGCTACCGCCGTCGTCTCCGTTGCCGCTACAGCCGGCGAGCCCGGCGATCCCTACTGCGCCCGTTCCGTACAAAAACTGGCGTCGGTTTGTTGAATTATCTGCCATACTCAACCGTGACAAACCAATCTAACATTAACAATCTACCTGTTTGTTTCAGTTTAGATTGGAAGAATATTCTCCGCAGAGAAGGCCATTACGTCTGACATATCATGCAGGATTTATGTATACTAACTGCCTGTGGAATGCTAGTCTCGAACCGATATCTGCGAACTACTCGCCGAGGATCACCGTCACCGGACGGCCGGACGAGATCAGCACTTGCTGTGTCGTGCTCCCGAACAGTACCTTTCCGGCCGGGCTTCGCTGTCGCCCGCTCATGGTGATGTTGTCGACATCGAGCTCGTCGGCGACGTCACAGATCAGCTCGGCCGGATCACCGTGCTCGCGTCGTTTGGTGACCGACACGCCTGCAGCCGTCAGCCGATCCTCGACGGCTGCGACGACGTCTGGGTAGTTCTCCTCGTCCCACACGTCTTCCGAGTCAACACGCCCGCCCTCGCCGGTGACTTCGAACCCCTCGAAGACGTTGAGCAGTGTCGCCTCGACGTCTGCCGCGGCATTCGGCAGCGACGCGACGGCGTCGGCGGCGGCCAACGCGTGTTTGGCATCTCCGCCCACCGGAACGAGCACTCGGTACATGTTCGCCCCTAATCCGGTAGCGGATTATAAAGATACCTTCCGACGGACCGGCCGCGCGACGAGGGCGTCGACGGAACCGAAAATTATCGCGTGACCGGGGCGTCGACGGAACCGAAAATTATCGCGTGACCGGGGCGTCGACGGAACCGATCGATTCGACGACCGCCCGCACCTCGTCACCGGGTTCGATCGGCGCCGCACCGGGCGTGCCCGTACTGAACAGGTCGCCGGGTTCGAGCGTCATCACGTCGGAGTGGAACGAGACGATCTCGGCCGGGGGGAACAACATATTCCGAATCTCGTTTTCGGCTTCGACCTCGCCGTTGATCTCGGTCCGCACCGAGAGGCCGTCCAGATCGATCGGCTCCTCCGGAACCGCGAGCGCGGGCCCGGTCACGAGGAACGTGTCGTAGCTCTTCGCCCGCGTGAGAAACCGCGGATTCCGCTGGAGCACGTCCTCGGCGGTCATGTCGATCACCGGAAGGAAGCCGGCGATCACGTCTTCGACGCTGTCGGCGTCGACGTTCCGGCAGGTCCGGCCCATCACGACGGCGAGCTCCGCCTCGGCGGTCACCCGCTCGCTCTGCGATTTCGGGGGGAGACGGATCGGCCCGCTCGGTCCGGTGAGAACCGTCGAAGGCTTCATGAAGCTCGCCGGCTCGTCGGGGCGGTCCTCGTCGAGGTCGCCGGCGTGCTCCTCGTAGTTCAGCCCGATTCCCCAGAGTTTCCCGAACGATTCGAGAGGCGTTCCGAACGAAATGTCCGCGGCGGGAACGGGGTCGGCGGTCGCGTCGGTGACATCGCCCAACTCACCTGCGGCCGCCCGCGGCAGCGCGCCACGGACGCTCTCGAGGTCCGGCTCGACGGCATCGAGCGGAACGAACCCGTCGTCGTCACCGAGCAGCGGGTCGCCGGTCGCCGTCCGCGCGAGGTACTTCATCGCTCACTCCTCCCGGTCCGTCCAGAAGTCGAACGAGCGCCCGGGCGAGAACACGTCGAGGCCGACCGCCCGCTCGTCGCCGGTGTTTTCCACTCTATGAGTCTCGTTGGACTCCAACAGCACCGAGTCGTTCTTCCGGAGGGTGACCTCGTCGTCTTCCGTCGCGACGGTGAGTTCGCCTTTCAAGCAGAGACACACCTGCTCGTTCTCGTGGTCGTGCATCGGCGAACTGTGTCCCGGTGGCTTCTCGAACCACTCGAAAGAGAACTGGTCGCTCCCCGCCATCGAGACGCGTCGCCACCCCTCTTCGGGCTCGTACGTCTCGGCCTCGTCGAATGCGACCGGCTTCATAGGTTCGACCCCGTGGAACCGCCGTCGATCGGAAGCGCGGTCCCGTTGATGTAGCCCGACTTCGGTGACGAGAGGAACGCGACCGTGTTCCCGAGCTCCATCGGGTCACCGACCCGTTCGAGGGGGTTGTCCGACCAGGCGGCAAGGCCCTTGTCGTAGTCGTCGTAGTCGCCGCGCTCGATGGCGCTATCGATGAGGTTCTCGATCCGGCTCGTCTCGTGAGAGCCCGGAAGGACGGCGTTCGCCCGTACTTCGGGCGCGAACTCCTTCGAGAGGGTCTTCTCCAGTCCGATGACGCCCATACGGACCGCGTTCGACAACACGAGGTTCTCCTTCGCCTCCTTCACGGTTCGCGACGTGATGTTGACGATGGTGCCGCCGTCGCCCGACTCCAGGTGCGGTG